>OKVR01000258.1_pt1 | contig 17262 bp, 20 predicted proteins | sample 1606891 | NCBI WGS metagenome assembly OKVR01 (sample SAMN03281011, study PRJEB24777) | human gut metagenome | isolation source: fecal sample PR176 from 1 month old male Indian infant, caesarean delivered... | place: Singapore | collected 2006-01-13 | reverse complement strand
TATGATGGTGATTTTAAGGTGCTTGCGTGGCTTCCATTTCCATCAGATGTCCTTCCTGCTCCGCTACTGAAGGCGTGGTGCGTAACGGCAAAAGCACTGCCGGACATCAGCGCTATCTCTGCTCTCACTGCCGTAAAACATGGCAACTGCAGTTCACTTACACCGCTTCTCAACCCGGTACGCACCAGAAAATCATTGATATGGCCATGAATGGTGTTGGATGCCGGGCAACCGCCCGCATTATGGGCGTTGGCCTCAACACGATTTTACGTCACTTAAAAAACTCAGGCCGCAGTCGGTAACCTCGCGCATACAGCCGGGCAGTGATGTGATTGTCTGCGCTGAAATGGACGAACAGTGGGGCTACGTCGGTGCTAAATCACGTCAGCGCTGGCTGTTTTACGCGTATGACAGGATACGGAGGACGATTGTGGCGCACGTCTTCGGTGAACGCACTCTGGCCACACTGGAGCGTCTTCTGAGCCTGCTGTCGGCCTTTGAGGTCGTGGTATGGATGACGGATGGCTGGCCGCTGTATGAATCCCGCCTGAAGGGAAAGCTGCACGTTATCAGCAAGCGTTACACTCAGCGCATTGAGCGACATAACCTGAATCTGAGACAACATCTGGCAAGGCTGGGACGGAAGTCACTGTCGTTCTCAAAATCGGTGGAGCTGCATGACAAAGTCATCGGGCATTATCTGAACATAAAACACTATCAGTAAGTTGGAGTCATTACCAACGTTGCGCTGACGATAAATACTGAAGCCCCGATACTATCGGGGCTGAACGTTCAGTCGGTGAGAATTTCTTCATCCGTATCTATTGTGGATGGTGATGAATCTATTTTTGTTGTAAGAAATACCCGATTCAGTAGTCTTTGCTTTAGGGCGTTTCTTCGCTCATTGTAGAATTCCTGGAAGCGACTGAACTCAATATTTTCATCTGAAACTAACAGCATTGATGGAGTATAGTTGTTAGATGAGTGAGATAGCCATTGTTTCAGGGATGTATCCTGTTTACTTATATTCTGAGAGTGATTCAGTAAATGAAGATTAGGTATGGTGTCCCAGTGTTCCGGATTTTCGTAAAAGCTGAGTTTCTCCGGTGAATTCGCAATATAATCTAATTTCTCAAGATATTTATTTGAAAAATGATTTCTTGGATGAAGGTGATCAATATGAAACACCTCAGTCGGATTCATTTCAGGGAACAGAAGATGCAATAGTGCGCGGCAGCGACCTTCGCCATATCTGATATTGAGAAGGCTTTCGATGTATTCGTCGTCAAATCTGAGGTCCTTATTCGAGCCTTTGTACCTGTCAATAATCTTCTCAAGAGGAAAATGAACATCTGAAAGACTATTCTTCATTACGTCTCTGATGCTCGTGAGTAGCGCATCTGCCTGGCTTCCAAAGATCCCTTTCAGAAGTACCATGTAAAACCACTGACTAATTACTGAGCGTTCATTGTGGTTTTTATTCAGGAGATTAATCGTTGTATATAATGGGTGTCCACTGGTTTGCTTTTTGTAAAGCCAGTAGACCACAGGAATGACTGCATTTTTAGATATCAGTGACTGTGGATTGATGCCGAATCGCCTGATAAGAACAAAAGTCTCCTTGATACAGGATTTTATTTCAGACCATTGTTGTTGTATCTTACCGACCTCTTCTGAGGTGAAATTTTTTACTTTGAACCGGACGTCAGAGTCAATAAGCATCAGGCTGGTTTTTAAGAACCAGTCTCTTTCAATATAAAACCCCATTTCATTATTCTGATAAATGTTTTTTGTTAGTTCATTCCAGTTCTCTTCTGAAATCACCCTGCCAGTGTGCTACAGCTATTGACATCAGTAAGTCGGAGAACTCAAGTTTTGTCCCCCCGCTATTCGTGCGGATCGAAAACATCCAACACATGATCAATGTCCTGGCTGCTCTCATTGAAGTAGTGGATAAGATTCTCAGTTCTTATCTTGGTATAAAGTTTAAGCAGGGTTTTTCTGGAGAATTCACTGGAAATGAGTCCTCTTTTTTCGAGTTCTGGCACGACAACTTTAAATAAGATATCATCCGGAGAATCAATTTGCTCGTATTTGAATATTTCGTGCAGGCAGAACCAATGATGTTTATTATCGGTAAGTGAATCAGTGTATTGCTTGTCGGTGAGGAACCTGAAGTTGTACCTCATCATGGGCTCATCGTCTGAGTCAAGTGGCGATGTTAAATCGACGTAAAGCTTTCTGGGCGGCAGGATGCGATCATCCTGTGCCGAAGGCCACCACACCCGGGGCCGTTTATACGCATACGTTCCACACAGTCCAATATATAAAGATGTGAGACGCTGCTGACCATCAATCACCGCCTTAAAATCATGAAATCCCGCATTTGTTGGTACACATGGGTTTTCTTCATTAAAATCGCTGACAGTATTCTTTCAGGACTCATAAAATTTGTAATCGTTTTTAATACTGATACTACGGATATCCCACATCATGAAAGAGTTTATCGGGTAGTCTCGCATGATGGAATTCAAATAGCAGACATATTTGCCGGCTGCTCCAGACAAACTTTCGCTGAATTGCAGGCAGAAGGTAGTGGCGTAAATTAATCGAATCTATCGCTTGTTTTATCGTATTGCTTTTTCATACTGGCCAGCCATCATAAACCTCATGTGTTATATTAACTGGCTGATTTTAAATCTAAAAAAGTGTAACGAGTACAGTATTTGCACAAGCATAATTTATGCAGTGGAAAAGCTGACTGCTCGGCTTGTGTTTTTCGTTCGTGTTAGACTCGCATTGCGGATGCACAAAGTGATGAAACCCGTCTTGCTATGTTTTTACCAAGGTTAACAAGAAGTCCATGCTTTATCTTCTCGACATCTGTTATGTCTGCCAGGTCATTACCAAACGTTACGCTGGCAGCTTTGTGACGCGTGATTTGGGGGGGATGAAGCGTGGCTACGCGTACAGACTCCCAGGCGACAGACTAATTAACGCGTTGACATTGGCGGTCATTAATTGAGGATCTCTATAAGAACTCGTTGATCCCCTTCTTCCCTACCCTCCAACCTCATACACTCCAGGCGTGGCAAGGCTTTTACGCACTCAGGATACTTTTAAATCGCGCTACCTCGGTTACTAAAAGAGGTTTTATTATATCATAGCAATCCGAGGGAGAGTAGAAAAGGATTAATCACAAATAGTATAAAGCACTATCTTCGTTTTAGTTCCAAGTGTAAGAACATCCGAATTTTCACCAATATCATTGGGCACTTTTTGAAAAAACCGTCGATAAGCGACATCTTTCATTAGTATCTTTTTTGAAAAAAGTTACCAATGGGGAAAAATCTTCATTTGTAACTTTTCCCGGAATAGTGACCAATGGACAACAGATTTTCATCCTCCATCATTTGTAACTATTACGCAAAAAGTTACTTATGTATAAGGGTAACTATTACTGGTTCGCAAAAAAGTTACTTTTCCATCTCCACGGTTGCGAGAAGTGGTTTTACGGGAGGTGGAACGCACACTGTGTGGGGCCTCAGGCAGAGGTTGCTGGTCGTGCTCACAAGAAAGTTACTTTTTTGCCGACGACATGAGCACAAAAAAAATCAAAAAAAATGCAAACACCCTTGTTAGTTCAGAAAAATCTTTTTGGATTCCTGTAGTCTGTGAGAATGGAGGAGTTGATATGAACCCGATAATTACGGCACATCAGGAAATCGTTATCGAAAACTCGGTTCGCTATATCGAGTTATTGAAATCAGAAGCGACAAAAATTCTGGATGAATACTGGGAGACCTGGAAGGCACGAAATCAGTTGATATCCCAGACCACGTATGCAAACGGGGGGAAATTCATGCCCGTCGATTCGCACCGGTGTTTAAGAAAGGTCGGCTCATCGCAAAAACTGACAATTGTGTGGAAAGATTTTTCGCCTAGGTTCAAAAACAAAATTGAACATCATGGCGTGGTTGTTAAACCTAAACTCGGAGGATACAGCGTTAGTTGTTTTAAAAATGCCCTGGATTGGGAACTGGAGATGATCTTGGAAACAGAAAACAAAATTAAACCGATCCGTGAACTACTCGCGGAATACCATCAACGAAAACTGGCCGACATCAAAAGACTGGAAAAACTGAAGAGGTTAATATAATGGCTGACAACGCATCCCCAAAAACTGAACCGCGCAATCAACGTAACGCTGGCAGTAACCGCCCGTTAGGGATGGTCATTTCAAAATTAAAGCCACTTTCAAGTGAGTTCTATACGCACTTTCATGAAAAAAACAGAGCCTGCCTGCGCCAGTTTAACGCCATTCCCAATGCAATTTATAATATTTTCCGGCTGGTAGAAGGTGACCAGGCGACAAGCACTAAAGTTCAGAAATGGCTCTCCGGTGTTTACGATGAACTGTCGGGTAATGTAAATATCTTCAAAGAGCAGATTGACAAAAATGTCGCCAGACTGCCTCTGGATGGTTCATCATTCGAAGGGTTTGACTATGGTGAATTTGAAATTCGCTGGAACCACCCAATGACCTATAAATTGCTGGATATTATCCAGACCATCAACGTCCTGACTCGTCAGGCACATCAGTTGTGGTTATACGGTCAGATTTCACAACAGGTTCATGACCGAATTATCATGCAACTCCTGAGCTCACTGCGGGTTGCGATGGACAACATCACTAAAATACTGAACGCTGAAAACAGCGTGAATGGAAAATACGACGCATTGCCATTCATCCAGAGCATTAAGCGGTTTAAATCGGTGGAACTTTATATTGCCAGTCTCGAAACTAAAGCCCATGTTCAGTCCGGTCACAGTAACAGTTCTGCTGATGCTGGCAGTGAGCCGACATTAAAACCAGAAGAAGCAGTTGGCTCCGGTAAACCATCTGACAAAACACAGCCTTCTGCAACTCCTGTTTCGGTACAATAACTCACAGGTTGATATGAGTATTATATCCAGGCTTTTTTTAAAAATTATGGTCGCCCTCTTTGGAAGGCCTGACCACGATATTATTTTTGATACAGATGATGAGTACGATATCCCGCACACGCCTAACAAGGATGTGCAAAGCTATCTTGATTATCCAAGCAAGCTACCAGGTGCACAACCTTTCCAGTGATATGCATGAGGTGCAGTTACCGTTTATATTGAATCCCGTTACCCGTCACTAAATAGCTGCGCCTAATACCGCTACACTTTTGCCTGACCATGTTTTCCTCCGGGGAATGGGCTGGCGGTTTCCATAAAATGGCGGACCTTTTTCAGTAACTGCCACATTGAGCGGCACTGATGATTACGGGTTATCGTGTCATGAAGTGCCTGCCATAGCCGTTCCACATGATTCACCCACGGCGAGTAAACCGGCTGGTAAATTACCCTGAACTTGGGATTTGCTTTCAACCAGCGCTGGGTTTCGCGGCTTTTATGGATAATGTAGTTATCAACGATCAGCGTGATTGTTTTCGCCCGCCGGTAAGTGGCTTTCAGGTGCTTCAGCAGAGCGATAAACAGCGCTGAACTTTTGCTGTTGCCGCCCACGTAGCTGACTTTACCCGTGCCACTGTGCAGTGCGCCGGCCAGATAGTATTTTTCGTTCTGCCCCGGCGTCACTACCCGTTTCTGCTGTCCGCGCAACTGCCAGTCCGCACCGATTTTAGGATTAAGGTGGATATCCACTTCATCTTCATAAAATACCGGATGCTCTGCGCTGCATTCATCCAGCGCTTTGTGGATTACCGCCATCTTTTCATCTTTATGTGGGTCACGGATACGCAGAGTTGGCGCGGCCCTGCGCCATACAAGCCCCGCAGATGGCAACCAGCGGCGAACGGTTCCTGCATGTAACTGGCAACCGGTTATCTCATTGATTTTTATTGCCAGTAATTCGGTGCTCCAGCGTGAACGTTGATAACCAAAATCGCCGGGAGAATGCTTTATCAGCTCACGTAACAGGGTGCAGATATGTTCAAAAGGCCAGCGTCGGGAGCGCCCTGCGGGTAAGGATTTCAGGCCTTCAATACCTGAGTGCGTAAACCAGTTAATCCAGCGACTAACGGATAAACGGGCACAACAGAGAGTTCTGGCAACATCGCTGACCCGTTCACCCCGATGAAGCATCAGCATGGCCGTGAGTCTGCGGGCATGATTTTTATCGCGCGTTTTATGAATAGCTTTCTGCATCAGGCGTCGTTCGCCACGGGGTATTGGTGCTATGATCGGCATCGCTCAGTCCGGTTGGTGGTTTTGGTTGGTTTGGCGATTGATCAGATCGCACAATCCGGGCTGAGTTCCCTTTCAGTGATCTACTATTCCGCGCAGCTATTTAGTCACTGGAGTCCGGATGATTGATGTTTTAGGTCCAGAGAAACGCAGACGGCGCAGCGTTCAGGAAAAAAATCGCCATTGTTCAGCAGAGCTTTGAACCCGGTATGACTGTGTCTCTGGTTGCCCGGCAGCATGGTGTTGCTGCCAGTCAGCTGTTCCTGTGGCGTAAGCAGTATCAGGAAGGCAGCCTTACCGCCGTTGCTGCTGGAGAACAAGTTGTACCCGCATCGGAGCTGGCGTCTGCGATGAAGCAAATTAAAGAGCTACAGAGCCTGCTGGGCAAGAAAACCATGGAAAACGAGCTGCTAAAAGAAGCCGTTGAATATGGCCGACAAAAAAAGTGGATAGCGCACGTGCCCTTGTTGCCGGAGGATGGCGAATAAGCCTTGTCAGTCGTTGCCTCCGGGTCTCACGTGCGCAACTGCATGCCATGGCCCGTCGGACGAAGAACTGGCAGGATCGCCGACGCAAGCGCAAGCCTGATGATACTGACGTGCTGGCCCGTATCCATACCGTTATCGGCGCTCTACCCACCTATGGTTATTGTCGGGTATGGGCACTGCTGCGCAGACAATCTGAATCTGACGACATGGCCGTTATCAATGCCAAACGCGTATACCGGATCATGCGTCAGAATGCGCTGCTGCTTGAGCGTAAACCTGCAATACCGCCCTCGAAACGGGCGCATACAGGGAAAGTGGCCGTTGTAGAAAGTAACCAGCGGTGGTGCTCTGACGGCTTTGGGTCCAGCTGTGATAATGGCGAAAAACTGCGGGTCACGTTCGCACTGGACTACTGCGATCGTGAAGCACTGCACTGGGCGGCCAGTAACGGTGGATATGACAGCGAAACCGTACAGGACGTGATACTGGGTGCGGTGGAACGACGCTTCGGCAGCAACCTGCCGGCCTCCCCCGTTGAATGGTTGACGGACAACGGCTCGGCCTACCGGTCTCATCAGACGCGTCAGTTCGCCAGAATGGTAGGACTGGAGCCTAAACATACGGCAGTACGCAGCCCGCAAAGCAACGGCATGGCAGAGAGCTTCGTGAAAACGATGAAGCGCGACTACATCAGCATCATGGCGAAACCTGCGGGTTAACAGCGGTAAAAAACCTTGCGGAAGCCTTTGAACATTATAACGAATGGCATCCGCATAGTGCACTGGGATATCTGCGGCGACGAACCAGTCATGGGTTAAGTGATAAAAAGTGTATGGAAATATAGGGGCCAATCTACTAAAGTCTTTTTCGTTAAGTAAAATTCGGTGGTTGGATATCCGGAAAGAGCATTTTGCTGTAGATACTCCCACACTGTCATTAATTGATGAGCATCGCGATCCTTGGGTGAGTGAAGGGACGTTTGAGGTGCGGGTGCGTATTAAACACAGTATTGCTGGCTACTTCTCAAGACGAGACTTACTGCCTCAGCAAGAATTGGTTCGCGAAGAGAATGATGGCGTGACTTTGCTTTGCAAGGCAGCACATCAGAGTCAAATTATTCCACTAATTCTATTCTGGTTACCGAATATAGAAATTCTGGAACCAGAATGCCAGAATGGATTGAAAAAACGGTCATCAACTTGCTGCATAACTACATCACTGCCGATCGCGACTCCGTTTCTGTTCAGGAATGTGATGCGTAGCGGGTAACAACGACTTATTGCACAGGAGATTATTATCTATGGCATTACCATTCATTATTCTGGGCGTCGCGGCAGCGGCAACGGCGTTTGGCGGTAAAAAAGCTTATGATGGCTACCAGAAAAAATCGGAAGCTGATGATGTATTAGATCGCGCGCAGCGTAGCTTTGATAAGCATAAAGAAGAGCTTTGATCTGGCAAATGAAACAACGTCGAAAAAACTGGCCGAACTGGGTGAAAAAGAGCTGGAAATCGGTAAAGATTTCAATGAGTTTAAAACGATTGCCGACGATCTGCTGGCGCGTATGGCGAAAGATGGGCATAAAGATCTTCGGCTGAAGGTACCACAGCATAACATCATAAAATTCAGAACTTGGCGATTTCCGCCACGGAATACCTAACGACGGTCATCGGTGCCGGGGTTTCTGGTGCTGCCGCTGGTTTTGCCGTGTACAGCGGCGTGATGGCGTTTGCCGCAGCTTCTACCGGTACGCCGATTGCCGCCCTGTCTGGTGCGGCGGCGTATAACGCCACAATGGCGGCGATTGGTGGTGGTTCCCTGGCCGCAGGTGGTTGGGGGATGGCGGGCGGCGCGATGGTGCTTGGCGGTGCAGTGGTGGCTCCGCTGATTGCTATTGCGGGCTGGGCTTACGATAGCCATGCCGAAAAGGCGCTTAACAATGCTTATCAAAGCTCCCGTGAAGTGACCGCGGCGGTGGAAAAAATGAATGCGGCTGAAGCGCAGCTGACGAAGGTGCAGCAGTATGTAAATAGCATTTACGAATCAATCACCCGTATGCATAGCGTCTTTATTCAGCACTACTTTGAGCCGCTGAAAGCTATGCATGCCGTCATTGTTGAACGTCATGAGAAGAATATCACTACCGAGATTAGTGAGTCGGAAGAGATCATGGCGATTATCGACCATGGTTATGAATTAGCCGCCATAATGACCGACGTGATCACCACGCCGTTGTTCAAGCCGGTGACGCAGGAAAACGGTGAAGCCGTTATCGAAGATGGCGTGATCCAACTGCAGACCGACAGCAACGGTATGAACCTGCTGAACAAAGAGATTCTGGACGAAAAACCTGGCGGCTTCTGATTCTGAGTTTGACGCATTTTCTTCTCGTATTTAATCGACTCGCCGGGCGAATCTGCCCGGTATTGCTATGGGCGAGCACAATGAACACAGCCAGATTTGACTGGGGTGAAGAGTTACATCAGACGGTAGTCAAGAGTCTGGCTACCTCTTTTGGGTTGGATTTCCTCTTGCTGGAGGATAACTACGGCGGCGATGTGAATACCATTCATAACGCTCGCGAGGGAGTGTATGCCTCCGATGCCGAGCGTCAACGGTACGAGCAACGCGAAGGGTATGATTCTCATCATTACCATAGCCACGAAAACTACATTGCCACCAACCGGGCGGGAAAAAATGGCGCACGAGGTCGGTACGTTGACCGATACCTACACTGGTGAGAAATTTTGCGGCTAATGATAAAAAGAATCTCGACCATATTATTGCCGCCCATGAAATTCACAACGATCCAGGGCGTATCCTTGCCGAATGCGATGGTGCCGACCTGGCTAATGATTCATCAAATCTGACCTTCACGAATGAGTCGCTGAATAAGGCGAAGAAGGCGAAAACGATGGATGCCTTCGTGCAAACGCTACAAGAACAGCATGCTGTGACTACGCAGGAAATTGCCCGTTTGCGCAGCCAACCAACGCTTTCCGAGCAAGAGCAAAAACAACTGAATAAGCTGGAAAATAAAGCAGCCGCCGATTTTGAACGGATGAAAGAGGCTGACAAAAAGGCGCGGGGAAAATACAACAGTACGATCAATCAGGAATATTATACCAGCAGCAAGTTTGCGAAGAATGTCGCCACTGCCACAATGAACAATGCATTTCGCATGGGAACGCGGCAGATGTTGGGGCTGGTTCTGGCAGAGACCTGGTTTGAGTTCCGCGAGCGCATTCCCGTGATGTTCGAGAAGCATCGTCGTTCATTCGATGCCGGAGACTTCCTGCAAGATGCGGCGGAGGCATTACGCGCAGTCTGGCAGCGAGTGCAGGGTAAATTCAGCACTTTCCTGGCGTCCTTTAAAGACGGTGCCATCGGTGGCGTGCTCTCCAGCATTACGACGACGCTCTTCAATATCTTCTTTACGACTAAGAAGATGATGGTGCGCCTGATTCGTGAGATGTGGAACAATTTGGTACAGGCCTTTAAAGTTATGGTCTTTAACCCTGAGGGGTTAGCGCCGGGGCAGCTGGCTAAAGCAGTGAGCAAGCTGGTGGCTGCGGGTGTGGCCGTGGCTGCGGGTGTGGTGGTTAATGAAGCTTTAGCCAAGATGCTCGTCTTTCCTTTTGGTCCGGAACTGGCGGCTTTCTGCGGCGCGCTGGCGACTGGTCTTCTGACGCTGGTGATGAACTACTTCCTTGAACACAGCGCATTGATGAAAAAGGTCTGGACGTTTCTGGATACGTTTAAAGATAAGCATCAGAAAGCACTAGAGTATTATCAGCAGGTGAATGCTGAACTCGATCGTTATCTACTGGAGCTTTCGGCGTTAGAGTTTGCTATTGATACGTCTGCGTTATCGCGTTTCTCGCTGCATCTTAACGAGGTGAATAGTGAAATTGAGCGCGGTTTGTTGCTGCGTGCAGAGGTTGAGCGCCGTAATATTGCGCTACCGTTTGAAGCAGGGAATACCCGCTCTGTGCGTAGCTGGTTAAGTAAGCTATGACGCTAACGCCCGCGTTTCCCTGTAACCAGTGCGGCGCTTGTTGTCGCCACGTCAATCGCGCCAGTGAAACGCAATTTCTCGATCGTGGTGACGGCATTTGTCGTCACTATCAGATGGAGACAAAGCTGTGCGCGATTTATAAAACACGTCCGCTTATTTGCCAGGTAGAAAAACAGTATCAGCTTAACTACCAACAGCAATATAGCTGGCAGGAATTCATTACTCTTAATCGTGAAGCTTGTTTAATTCTAGAAAAACTTGAGCAGTAGGATGGACTGATCCTATGACCGTAGTCACGACCAGGCCAGTTTGAAAGCCTTTGGGCTGATGCTGCCGTTGTTTTGACCACTTGAACCCGAATCAAAGAGCTGAATCTAAAGTAAATCACTTCGGAGACAAAAAATACACCAAACAATAGCCATCTAGATTTATAGATGGCTAATGCATTGTTGTATTTACCTGTGTGATTCACAGACATCGTTTCACTATAATACCTTACTATGAACAGGGGAATTCAGCAGCTGTTACAGTGTGTAAAACTCTATGAGACGTCTGGTGATGCGGGGTTTGTATGTCGTCGCTGCGGCATTTCTCGACCCACATTACGTAAATGGTGGCGCAGATATCTGGCACAGGGTATAGCTGGTCTGGAAAGCCACGGCCGTCGTCCTAAACACTCACCAGCAACTAAGACTGGCCCCGACGAAATCGCTCTGATCCTGGCGTTACTAACACTGCGGAATCTGGGTGCAAGACGTATTCAAAGCGAGTTAAAAAGGCTTCATTCGATCTCTCTGGCCATAGCAATGAAGTGGTTTACTGAATTTGGCCACCTGAACAGAGGTGATATGCTCACCTCAGAACAACACAGGTGCTCCAATGAAAAGAAGATATTTCAGTCCTGAATTCAAACGCGAATCCGCTCAGTTGGTTGTCGACCAAAATTACACCGTCTCTGACGCTGCTAAGGCTATGGATGTTGGTCTTTCCACGATGACAAAACGGGTCAAACAACTGCGTGATGAGCGTCAGGGAAAAACGCCAAAAGCCTCCCCGATAACGCCGGAACAAATCGAAATACGTGAACTCAGGAAGAAGATACAACGTATTGAAATGGAAAACGAAATATTAAAAAAAGGCTACCGCGCTCTTGATGTCAGACTCCCTGAACAGTTCTCGATAATCGGGAAACTCAGGGCGCGTTATCCTGTGGTCAGTCTCTGCCATGTGTTTGGGGTTCATCGCAGCAGCTACAAATACTGGAAAAACCGTCCTGAAAAGCCAGACGGCAGACGGGCTGTATTACGCAGTCAGGTACTTGAGCTACATGGCATCAGCCACGGTTCGGCCGGAGCAAGAAGCATCGCCACAATGGCAACCCAGAGAGGTTACCAGATGGGGCGCTGGCTTGCTGGCAGGCTCATGAAAGAGCTGGGGCTGGTCAGTTGCCAGCAGCCGACTCACCGGTGTAAGCGTGGCAGTCATGAGTACGTTGCTATTCCGAACCATCTTGAACGACAGTTCGCTGTAACGGAACCAAACCAGGTGTGGTGCCTTGATGTGACCTATATCTGGACGGGTAAGCGCTGGGCGTACCTCGCCGTTGTTCTCGACCTGTTCGCAAGAAAACCCGTTGGGATGGGCAATGTCGTTCTCGCCGTGTAAGCATCCCGGTAAAGCGGACCATTCACATTTATAGATCTACCTGCATACTGATTATGTTCCTGGAGGAGATCGCCATGCGCAAAGCCCGATTCACCGAACACCAGATCATCGCCGTTCTGAAGTCCGTCGAAGCCGGACGCACCGTCAAAGATGTGTGCCGCGAAGCCGGAATTTCTGAGGCCTCGTACTACAACTGGAAAGCGAAGTTCGGCGGTACGGAAGCCTCTGATATCAAAAAGATGAAGGACCTCGAAGATGAAAACCGCCGGTTGAAACAGATGTTTGCGGACCTGAGCCTCGAGTGCCGCGCATTGAAAGACGTTATTGAAAAAAAGCTTTAAAACCAGCGATAAAGCGTGAGCTGGTCAGCTATCTGACCGCGCAGTTTGCCATGAGCTTACGTCAGGCATGCAGGATATTGTCGCTGAGCAGGACGATATTTCGTTATCAGCCGGATACGCAACGTGATGAGCCAGTCATTATGGCGCTGACCGTGGCGGCTGAACGCTATCCGCGATACGGATTTAAAAAGCTTTTTCAGGTGCTGCGCAGGCAGGGCAAAAGCTGGAACCATAAGCGCGTTCACCGGATTTACTGCCTGCTGAAACTGAATTTTCGCCGTAAGGGAAAACAGCGCCTGCCAGTGCGCAATCCGGTTCCGCTGGTGACGCCAGAGGCGATGAACCAGAGCTGGTCCATCGATTTTATGCACGATGCGCTGGTGTGCGGCAGATGCTTCCGGACCTTCAACGTGGTGGATGATTTTAACCGCAAAGCACTGGCGATCGAAATTGACCTGAATATCCCGGCGCAGCGAGTCGTGAGAGTGCTGGACAGGATCGTGGCAAACCGCGGATATCCGCTAAAGATGCGGATGGATAACGCTCCGGAGCTGGTCTCGCTGACGCTGGCACAATGGGCAGAAGAGCATGGTGTGATGCTGGAGTTTATCAGGCCCGGCAAGCCAACGCATAATGCCTTTATCGAACAGTTCAACCGGACATACAGAACGGAAATACTGGATTTTTATCTGCTCAGAACACTGAATGAAGCACGGGAAATTACAGAGCGCTGGCTGGTCGAATATAACGGCGAGCGCCCCCACGAATCCCTGAATAACCTGACGCCGGAAGAATACCGGCTGATGGCTGAAACCCCGGAAATCTCAAAAAGTGCGTGGAACCAAAAAAGGGGCGTGACGCTGGTTTAGTGGTAATGGTTGATTGTCAGATACCATCCGATGACCTTATCGTGCATATCTTCTGATTTTGAAAAGCAGATTGTCCTTCGGGTAAGGCGCTTAAGGTGAGTCCGCAGATTCAGGTTATGACGCTCTATTCGCTGGGTATATTTCTTGCTGACTACATGGCTGGCTGAGTCCAGCAACGTCCGGTATACCGGCCACGCATCGGTCATGTAGAAGGCAATATTAAATTTGCTCAGCAGCGCCAGAAGCCGCTTTAACGTCACCGCATTTCGGGGGCCAAAGACGTGAGCAAGAACCCGCTTTCGGATGCGGTCATAGGCATAAAAGAGCCAGCGTGGATTGCCCTTACAACGTACGAATGACCACTGCTCATCAGCTTCACAACAGATAACAACTTCTGCTCCGGGCTCAATGTGTTGCGCTACCTGTTTCGGCGCCAGTTTTTTAGATGGCGGAGGACAGTATTGAGGCTGATATCAAGGACTCGTACAGTGTCACGACACCCGGCCCCATTCATTGCCATATCAATAATGGATTGATGGGTATCGGGTTTAGCGGCGTTGTACTGAAAGCTGAACTGGAAGGTTTTCAGGCAGAGCTTGCAGCGATAGAGCTGAGCACCTGACGTTGAGTGACCATTACGGATAACCCCTTGAGTTTCAGAGCAACGGGGATAAACCACATCAACCTATGCCATCACTTATCCAAAAGGCGAAGTATACAGCAGCACTAAGTTGGCGTCATGACCCGCAAGACTGTCAAACAAAAGGACCATGATGCACACTATGGTAAACAAGGCCCGACATCATGGACGATTCCGATCCCCTTCCCGTTCCTCACACCCTCAAAGTGCAAAAAGTAACTTTTGCGCTGTAAAGGGATTCAGCCCTGTTATCCTTCATACTGCGATTTCATCATTTATCCTTAACCGGGCAGAAATTATCCGAATATTTTCTTTTACTTTGCCGCGCGCTACGTGAAATCTGACGTACTCACCCCTCCGTTTTTCTTCAGATTTCGCGTAGCGCAACCTGAACGAAAACCACTTGAAAAGTAACTTTTGGACTGATTTAGAAGCCGGTTACCCCCACCATATTTATTAACATAACAATAACACATGGAATAATCGTTATTATTCTAACTGTAAATAGGATGTTGCATACCTCTTGAAGCGATGGAAAAAATGAGCATATTTCTCATTATTCCTGAATCCATACATTTTTATTGTTTTTATAGCAAAATACTGAAACCTCGTTTTATTTATTATGTATAAATTTTATAATTAATTGATGTTATTTTATCGATATTGATATTTACCATGGTAACTATAACCAACGTAATTAAATCATATCCATCTAAATGTGACAGTGTCACGTTTCATGCATCTGGCGAGATCCATTTATCGTTAAAAGAAGTTCATTCCCATAATGAAACCTGAGCTTCTTATTTGCAGATCGTATGTGGATGTCTTTAGGTGCAGGAAGGAAAGTGATGCAAGCATGATAGGCTGACAAACCGGCAAAGGGGCTGCTACTGCTCCATATTCAACAAACCACCCCTGGTAAGTTGAATCCTTTGCCGGTTTTACTGACAATACCAGATAAGTTAACTTTTTCCATCCGATTTTGTCTTCAACATTTTGAATTCAAGATTTTTTCAAAATGGGATGCTTTCAAAGGGCAACAACGGTTTTCAAGTATCTCGGATCATCATTCTTCATAAAAAATAGCTAAATAGCGATTTCACGTATTTCGCCATGAAAAAGACAAGCTATACTGAAGAACAGATTGCGTTTGCGCTGAAAAAGGCCGAAACCGGCACTCGCGTCGGGGAAGTCTGCCGAAATATGGGCATTTCTGAGCCCACTTTTTACATCTATGGACTACCTCCGTTTTGCAAGTAATGAATCTGGTTTGGGGTGTTGCTTACATCTATCCGGCATCAGGAAAATAAGTAATTTTATATCTTACCGACAGTCGCCCTGTATTCTGATACCGTCTAAATGGATCATCCTGACTGACCTCAACGCACAACGCCCGGATCCATTGATGCGCCGGATCGCGATTCCAGGCCATGCTTTTCGTAAAGCATGGTACTTCCAGTGGCATATCCACAATCACCAGATAATCATCTTTGCAGGCCAGACGACGCGGAACCACGGCAATCATGGAAGGGTGTATGAGCCGTCGCGGTAACTGTCACGATAACGTGGTTGCAGAAAACTTTTTCAGTTACTGAACCGAGAGCGCATAAAGAAAAGATCTACGGAAGGCGGGAGAAGCCCGCAGCGAAATTTTTGATTACATCGAAATTTTTTATAACAGTAAGCGTCGACATGGGTCGAGCAATCAGATGTCACCGACAGGATATGAAAACCAGTATTATCAATGGCTCGGAAGTGTTTAGATTATCCGTGGCGATTCAAATGTAAGCCACGTGAGAACCTCAAAAGCACCATCGTACACTAAATCAGTAAGTTGGGAGCATTACCCAAAACTCAAATAAAACTATATACAATCACTTTATTACGCCCCTCTCCCTTTGCTTGATAAAGAGCATCATCAGCATTTTTCAGCAAAAAGTCGATCCCACTAAGGGGATCAGTTTGCGTTGCTACACCAGCAGATATGGTGACACGCAAGTCATTAGTAAAAACAGTACTTTCAATAACACTTCTGATACGCTCCGCAATACGCTCTGCTGTTACCACTGAAGTATTCGGCAGAAAAATAACAAACTCTTCACCACCAAACCGGCAAACAATATCTTCACTTCGGCAGCAAGAATTAATAACATGAGCCAAAGAAATAAGCACCTCATCTCCGACCCCATGCCCGAAGAAATCATTTATCTTTTTAAAAAAGTCAACATCAATAGCAATAACTGAAGCCCCTGAGCCTTGCGTGTAATCCTTTGTTTTATTCGAAAACCCCAATCTATTATTTACACCGGTTAGGGGATCTTTTACTGCCACTTCATTTAGAGTGTTAACCCTTTTCATCATTACCTTTACATTCGTTAAAAGTGCCTTTTTAAGGCGGTCAGCTTCGGCATACCAAGCATTGATACCTTTGATATAAGTCAGCGAGGACTCTATATCTTTAGCATTGGTAGATATAGCAAGATTTTCTAAAGGAATTGAGATTTGGGATGCAATGAAATATGAAACAACTGAAAACACTAACTATTATTACAACTAGCAGAACAAGCACATTTTTAGCATAATTAATAAGAATAGTGGTCACGTTGTCAGCATGACTATAAACAAACACATTCCAGTCAGTATTTTTCATATGAGCATAACCAAGAAGATACTTATGCCCCGAAGAAAAAAAGGTACCATCGCCTCTTTCAGACGAAGCTAACTTTGATTTCAAATCATCAGGCATAACCATCGGTCGACCAACAACACTGTATCTTTATTAAAGATCACATTACCATCATCACTAACGATGGTAATTTCAGTGTCGTCATTAAAAAAATGCCTACTCAAAACATCGCTAAATAAACTCTGTTTTTTTAGATATATAGACCCGCCGATATACCCTATGTAATTACCACTCTTATCATAAATAGGATGTGACAACAAAATAATCAAATTCCCAGCAACTGATTTGTAAGGTTGCGATATAAATGCCTTTTGCCC
>OKVR01000257.1_pt1 | contig 17303 bp, 20 predicted proteins | sample 1606891 | NCBI WGS metagenome assembly OKVR01 (sample SAMN03281011, study PRJEB24777) | human gut metagenome | isolation source: fecal sample PR176 from 1 month old male Indian infant, caesarean delivered... | place: Singapore | collected 2006-01-13 | reverse complement strand
CCTGAAAAAAACCGACTCGCTGGTCGCCGGGGATTATCGGTACCGCCGGCTGCGTCGGGCTGTGGGGCTACCTGCTGTATCAGGGCGTGGTCGACCCGCTTGGGCGGCGTGAAGAGCTTGTGGCCGCTGTTCGGTATCTCTAACCAGATGCTGGCCGCCGTGGCGCTGGTGCTTGGCACCGTGGTGCTGGTCAAAATGCAGCGCACCAAATATATTTGGGTCACCGTGATCCCGGCTGCGTGGCTGCTGCTGTGCACCACCTGGGCGCTGGGCCTGAAACTGTTCAGCACCAACCCGCAGATGGAAGGCTTCTTCTTTATGGCTCAGCAGTATAAAGAGAAGATCGCCGCCGGCGGCGAGCTGACCGCGCAGCAGATTGCCAACATGAATCATATCGTGGTCAACAACTACACCAACGCCGGGCTGAGTATTCTGTTCCTGGTGGTGGTGTACAGCATCATCTTCTACGGCATCAAAACCTGGCTCAACGTGCGCAACAATAAGGTGCGCACCGACAAAGAGACCCCGTACGTGCCGGTACCGGAAGGCGGTGTGAAGACCTCGTCACATCATTAACCCCTGATGCCGGATAGCGCTACGTTTATCCGGCCTACAAACAAGCGTATTAACGTAGGCCGGATAAGGCGCGAGTCGCCATCCGGCTTTATTCGTTATCTGGAACTTACAATGTTTGGTAACTTAGGTCAGGCAAAAAAATTATCTCGGTCAGGCGGCAAAAATGCTGATTGGCATTCCGGATTACGACAACTACGTCACCCATATGCAAACCAACCATCCGGATCAGCCGTACATGACTTATGAAGAATTCTTCCGCGAACGCCAGCAGGCCCGCTACGGCGGCGACGGCAAAGGCGGCGTACGCTGCTGTTAATGGAGGCAATAATGGCACCGATTGCAGTCACCCTACTCACCGGTTTTCTCGGCGCAGGAAAAACCACCCTCCTGCGCCATATCCTGAATGAGCAGCACGGTTTCAAAATCGCCGTGATTGAAAATGAATTTGGCGAAGTCTCCGTTGACGATCAGCTGATCGGCGACCGCGCCACGCAGATCAAAACGCTGACCAACGGCTGCATCTGCTGTACGCGCTTCAACGAACTGGAAGACGCCCTGCTCGATCTCCTCGACAGCCGCGATCGCGGCGAAATCGAGTTTGACCGGCTGGTGATTGAGTGCACCGGCATGGCCGACCCGGGGCCGATTATCCAAACCTTTTTCTCCCATGAGGTGCTTTGCGAGCGCTATCTGCTGGATGGCGTGATCGCCCTGGTGGATGCGGTCCATGCCGACCAGCAGATGGATCAGTTCACCATCGCCCAGTCGCAGGTGGGCTACGCGGACCGCATTTTGCTGACCAAAACTGATGTAGCCGGCGATACCGAAAAGCTGCGCGAACGCCTGGCGCGCATCAATGCCCGGGCGCCGATTTATACCGTCATTCATGGCGATATCGATCTAAGCCAGCTGTTTAACACCAGCGGCTTTATGCTGGAAGAGAAGGTCGTTAACAGCACACCGCGTTTCCACTTTATGGCCGAGAAGCAAAACGACGTGTCATCAATCGTGGTTGAGATGGATTACCCGGTGGATATCAGCGAGGTATCACGGGTAATGGAAAACCTGCTGCTCTCCTTCGCCGATCAATTGATGCGCTATAAAGGGATGCTGTGGATCGACGGCGAGCCGAATCGGCTGCTGTTCCAGGGCGTGCAGCGCCTCTACAGTGCCGACTGGGATCGCCCGTGGGGCGATGAAACGCCGCACAGCACGCTGGTGTTTATCGGCATTCAGTTGCCGGAAGAGGAAATTCGCGCGGCGTTTGCCGGGTTACGACGCTAACCTGCCCGCCTGCGCGCTAAGGCGCAGGCCCCCTTCTCTCACCGCACATCGTCAAAGACAGGAACAAAACGTCGTCATCGCGTCGAAAAATGTAAATCAACGTTTTTATAAGTAACAGTAGAAACACTTTTGGAAATAATAAGAAACTAAATGAATAGGATCCTTAATAATTAATGCCCGCCCTGTTCAGTTTCTGTTTAGCTCACCCATTAAACCTCTGCTAAACAGACCAAATTTCATGATTGACCTCGCCGTAACCCAACGTCTTTACAACATTATCAAAACACACCGCTGACAAAACCAGCATAAAAAATCGACGTAAGTCACATTTGCAGAGGTAAACATCGATTGTTAAGGTGCCCTCAGACAAATTTAATGACGAGGAGCAAACCATGAAAAAGCTTAACATCCTTATTGTTGCTGCCCTGACCGCGGTCTCTGGTTCCGCCATGGCAATGGGGTTTACCGTTGAACAAGGTAAGAATTTTACCAACCTGAATATGGAAATGGGTAAATCCTCTTCCGGCCTGTATGCCGAAAGCCACTGGCTGAAGAATACCGATGACGGTAGCCAGACCGGCGGCGTTGGCGCGGGTTACAATCTGGAAGTGGGCCCGGTGATGCTCAACGCTGGCGCGAAAGCTATCTATCTGGGACCGAAAAAAGGCGATAACGGCGTCGCGTTTCCGGTCGGCGGCGGGGTGAACGTGGCCCTGACCGACAGCATCCACGTATTTGGCGAAGGGTATGTCGCGCCCGACGGCCTGAACAACAGCGTGAAAAACCTATGTTGAAGCGAACGGCGGCGTGAGCTGGTCCCGGTTGGTCCATTGACCCTGAAGGTGGTTACCGTCACGTGAGCGTTGACGGCAAAGAGGGCCGCCCAAACCACACCCTGATTGACGGCGCCTACGTAGGCGGCGGGGTTACCTTCTGATGAAATCACGTCTCGCCGCGCTCTCTGCGCTGAGCCTGGCGTTGCTGCTGACCGGCTGCACTCAGTATACCTGGGTGAAGCCGGGTTTAAGCGATGCCGAGATGCATAAAAAAGCTCACCGAATGTGAAGCGCAGGCCCTGGTCGATCTCCCGCCGGATAACGTGGTGACCGGGTCCAGTTCAGAAAAAATCGGACAAAAAAGCAAAAGAAACAGGATGTTGAAACAAGTTATACAGTAGAAGACGCGAATGAATATCAGCGGGAGACCTTAGTCGACAGCTGTATGTTCAAAAGCGGCTGGGATAAAGTCGAAGTGCAATAAATCTATTATAAAAAAAACCTGCCGGATGGCACGTTTTTTTATGACCGGCCTAGCGGCGCACCACCACCAGCTTCTGGTTCACGAACTCTTTGATCCCGAGATCGGAGAGCTCCCGGCCATAACCGGAACGCTTCACGCCGCCAAACGGCAGTTCGGGCGCGGTATCGGTCAGCCAGTTGATATAGACCATCCCGGTTTCAATGGCGGATGCCATCCGTTTGGCGCGTTCGATGTCCTGACTGAACACCGCGCCGCCCAGGCCATAGTGAGAATCATTGGCAAGCGCAATCGCCTCCTCATCGTTTTTCACCACGTAGATCTGCGCCACCGGGCCAAAGAACTCTTCGAAGTACGCCGGGTTGTCACGGGTGATACCGGTCAGGATAGTGGGTTCAAAGAAGTTGCCTTCCCGCGCCACCGCTTTGCCGCCCAGATGCAGCGTGGCGCCGTTTTTGACCGCCTCGTCCACCTGCTTGCTCAAGGTTTCCAGCGCATCTTTAGAGGAGAGCGGCCCCAGCGTGGTGCTTTCATCCAGCGGATCGCCTATTTTTACCTGGCGAAACGCCTCGCTAATTTCGTCAGAAACGACTTCAGCGATGTTCTCATGCAGGATAAACCGCTTGGCGGCAGTACACACCTGGCCGGCGTTATTCAGCCGCGCCTGGACGCCGATTTTCACCGCGCGCTCGAGCTCAGCATCATCGAGCACCACAAACACATCGTTGCCGCCCAGTTCCAGGGTCGATTTCTTAATATGCTTCGCCGCCTGCGCCGCCACCACGCTGCCGGCTTTTTCCGACCCGGTCAGCGCCGCCCCCTGCACACGGTCGTCGGCGATAATCTTCGCCACCTGATCCTGAGAGATAAACAGATTGGTCCACGCCCCTTCCGGTGCGCCGGCCTCGCGCACCAGATGAGCAAAGGTCTCCGCGCAGTGCGGCACGATGCTGGCGTGTTTGGCGATAACCGGGTTCCCGGCCGCCAGGTTTGGCGCCAGGACGCGCATCAGCTGGTAATAGGGGAAGTTCCACGGCTCTACCGCCAGTAAGACGCCGATGGGGTGGTGCTCAACCCAGGCTTCACCCAGTTCGGAGGGATACTTCACCGGCGCCAGGAACGATTTGGCGTTATCGGCGTAATAGCGGGCGATTTGCGCGCACAGTTTCACTTCGCCGCGGCTCTGCTTAATGAGTTTCCCCATCTCCTGGCTGGCGATTTTCGCCAGATCTTCCACCCGGCTGTCGATCAGATCCGCCAGCTTATGCAGCACCGCCAGGCGCGGTTCGATATCCCCTTTCGCCCAGGCAGAATGATAGAGCGCATCCGCCTGCCGCAGCGCCGCCTCCACGTCCGCATCGCTGTGCGCCGGGTACGTTTTAATAAGCTGATTGTTCGCAGGATTCACCGTCTGATAGGCCATATCGCATGTCTCCTTGTTATCGCTATAAAGGCAGTCAAAAATGCCGTTAAGGATATTAAGGGTAGTCGAGATGGCTGGCGATGCGGGTAAAGTTAGGTATATCCGGAATATTCCATAACGGTGGCTAACCGGGGCGACCGTCATGCCGCCCCGGCGTTATCAATGCGCCAGCGCGGCGACCTCATCGGCGGTCAGGCCGGTGATTTTCACCACCGTCTCGCGGGCAATGCCGTCGGCCAGCATCCTCTGGGCAATGCGCAGCGCCTCGGCATGCTGTCCTTCACGCTTGCCTTTTCTGCGCCACACTTCCTGTAATCGTTCGGCGATGGTCATCAATCTCTCCCTGTGCTGAGGAACCCGTTGCGCCACTTCCTGGATAAACCGGCCAAAGCGGCGCGCGTTGCCAGTGTGCAGTAGATAATTAAACAGCGTTTTTCATCTGCCTGTCATTAGCGTCACCGCTAAGTAAAATCGTCGTCAGCTGCTCAACAATACCCATTAAATCGCGCTGGCGAATATGCTTCTGTATCAGCTCGAGTAATGCCACGCGCCGGTGACGAACGATCTCATCGTCGGGGATCACCGTGATATCCACCAGCGGAAAGGGCGAGGCATAAAGCTCCCTCGCCAGCGGTGGATCGGCAAAGCAGTCCAGCCAGTTGAGCGACCACGGGTATGGCGTGGTCGCTCCGTGATAGAACAGCATCGGCACCACCAGCGGCAGTCTGGTATGACCGCTATCCAGATGGCGCTGCATCGCGGCGATGGCGTAGCGCATCAGGCGGAAGGCCATCTGCGCATCCGGAGAGCTCTGATGTTCGATAACCACATAAATGTAGCCTCGCCAGACGCGGTTTTGAGTGACCACAGCACATCGGAGTACCAGGCCCGCAGGCTCTCCTCGATAAAGCTTGCCGACTCCAGCTGTAAGGTATCGAGGTCGCAGCGCTGACGCAGCGCAGGCGGTAGATGGATCGCCAGGAAATCACGGGCGATGTCGGCCTGAGTGAGAAACTGTTTAAACACCGCATCATGCGGCGTCGAGGTGGTGCCCTTTGCCATCGGCTCATCCCTGCCTGCTTATCCTGCAGGGACTCTACCTCCCATGAATGACTCTGGCACCCCGGAAACCGGAGTTTTACATTCCGCGACGAAAACATATTTCCCCGGACTGCAAGCGCGACATCCTTTTTCGACGCGGTACGCAAATCCCGGCGGGCGACAGCCTCGGCGCAGCATGCTATAAACGATTTATCCCCTCAGCAAAGGTCGATGCGGTGAACCATACCCGAGATATTCCCCAAACCTTCTGGCGAGACGATCGCCTGCCGTGGCTGGAGCTGCGACAGCACCTGGCGCAGCCGTCAGGCCTATAAGCGCCACAGCCAACCCGCAAGCTCTCGGTGGGGGCGATTATCGACGGTGAAAACGCGCTGCCTGTGCAATGGACAGGAATATCTCCTGCAGCCCCGGGGGATCTGATCGTGATCCCGCCGCACGCGCCGCATAGCTGTAATCCGCTGCGTGACCAGCCGCGCAAGCTATCATCATGCTGTACCTGGAGGCGGCATGGTGCCATGCGCAGCGTCCGGAATAATTCCCCCCTACCGTCAAGCATGGCTTTCGCCGCAGCCGCTGCTGCGCGACAGCCCTCTCTTTGCCTGCTTCCAGCAGATTGTCGCCCTGATGAGCCGCGGCCGCATTGAGCAACTGCCAGCCCGGGTGGCGCAGCTCCTGCATGCGCTGCCGCTGTGCGCCGCCGCGCCGCAGGCGCCACATCACGTCAGCGCCCTGCTGTTTCAGCGCCTGGCGACAGATCTGCCGGCGCCGCCATCGCTGGATAAGCTGGCCCACGATAGCGCGCTACGTAAAGAGACCGTTATCCGCGCCGTGAAACAGGATACCGGCCTGACGCCCGCCAGTTTGATCAATATGGCGCGCATCGAATATGCGAAAACGCGCTTACGCGCCGGGGACCCTATCGCCGACGTCTGCTATCAGGCCGGCTTTGCCGATCAGAGCCATTTCCATAAAACCTTCGTCAGCTATACCGCCGCCACGCCGCGGCAGTATGCGCACAGCAGATCAATTTCCGACAATAAGTAATTTTCCATCTGGCGTAGGGTGGCCTCAGCACCATTATCGAGGCCACTATGCATACCTTATCGACTCTCTTCCCCGCCGCCTTCCCGGCGTTAGCCCTGTCCCACTTTGTCGCCCTGCTCAGCCCGGGCCCCGATTTTTTTCTGCTGGTCGGTTACGCTGTACGCTACCGGATCCGCGGCAGCCTCGGACTGTGTCTCGGCATCGCCGCCGGCAATGCGCTGTATATTGTTCTGGCCATCGTTGGCTGGGGACTTCTGCGCCAGGCGCCGCTGCTGGTTTTTACTCATCGAGCTGTTGGGCGCGGGCTACTTACTGTGGATTGGCAGCCTGCTGATTCGCAGCCGTCCCGCGGCGCTGGCGGTGGAGAGCGTTCGCACATCGCGTCCGGGGTTCGGCAAGCAGCTACTGCTGGGGCTGGGGTCATCGCTGCTCAACCCCAAGAATGCGCTGGTTTTATCTGGCGCTGATGACTTCCCTGCTGGGGCCGGCGGTCACCCTGCTGCAGCAAACGGTGAGCGGGCTGTGGATGGTCAGCGTGGTGTTCTTCTGGGATTTACTGCTGGTGAGCGCGATTGCGCTGCCGCAGGTGCAGCGCCGCCTGAGCGCTATCGTCTGGCGGGTCGAGCGGGCGGCGGGGGCGATCCTGATGATGTTCGGTCTGTGGATTATCTGGCGATTTTTGCACGACCTCGCCGTCAGGTTATATGCTTAAGTTTATGGAAAAACTCGCTGAACTGAAACGCGCCAAACTGCTGGCGCTGTCGCTGCTGCTGATCGCCGCCGCGCTATTTATCACCACCCTGCTGCTGCCGCCGACGCCGTGGGTCAGCGCACTGAAGGCCATTTCCGAAGCGGCGATGGTCGGAGCGCTGGCCGACTGGTTTGCGGTGGTGGCCCTGTTTCGCCGTATTCCGCTGCCCTTTGTCGCCCGCCATACCGCGATTATCCCGCGCAACAAAGATCGCATCGCCGACAACCTCGGCCGCTTCGTTGAGGAGAAATTCCTCGATACCCCGTCGCTGGTGGCGCTGATCCGCCGCTATCAACCAGCGCTGATGCTCGGCAACTGGTTCAGCCAGCCTGAGAACGCCCGGCGGGTTGGCCAACACCTGCTGCAGGTGATGAGCGGTTTTCTCGAACTGACCGATGACGCCCGCATTCAGCGCCTGCTGCGGCGCGCGGTGCATAAGGCGATCGATAAGGTCGACCTGACGCAGACCAGCGCCATGATGCTGGAGGGGCTGACCCGCGACAACCGCCATCAAAAGCTGCTGGATTCGCTGATAAATCAGCTGATCGCCCTGCTGCAGCGCGACAGCTCCCGCGCTTTTATCGCCCGCGGCATCGTACACTGGCTGGAGACCGAACATCCGCTGAAGGCCAGGCTGTTACCCACCGAGTGGCTCGGCGAGCACAGCGCCGAGATGGTCACCGACGCCGTGAATACCCTACTGGACGAAGTCACCCACGATCGCACCCACCAGATCCGCCAGACCTTTGACCGCGCGACGCAAAAGCTAATCGATAACCTGAAATCCGACCCGGAACTGGCGCAGAAGGCCGATAACATCAAAGCCTGGTTGAAAAATGATGAGACCTTCAACCGCTATCTTGGCGAAGGTGTGGGGCGACCTGCGCGGCTGGGATAAAAAACGATATCAGCAGCGACGACTCGCGTATCAAAGCAGCGCATCGCCGAGGCCGGCCAGTGGTTCGGTGAAACCTTACTCCGCGACGACGCGCTGCGCGAATCGCTCAACGAACACCTGGAGCAGGCGGCGCATCGGGTGGCGCCGGAGTTCGCCGCCTTCCTCACTCGACATATCAGCGACACGGTGAAGAGCTGGGACGCCCGCGATATGTCGCGGCAGATCGAGCTCAACATCGGTAAAGATCTGCAATTCATCCGCATCAACGGCACCCTGGTGGGGGGAACTATCGGCCTGTTGTTGTGGCTGCTCTCGCAGATCCCCTCGCTGCTGCATCTGCATATTGGTTAGCAATGATACTATCTGAACAATAGCGCTGATAAATATTCCACAGGGAGGGCGAGATAATGCACCGGATGACCCACTGGCTAACCCGGCACGCCGCCGCGCTGTTCTTCCCGGCGGCGCTCATTCTGTATGATTTTTCCGCCTATCTCACCACCGACCTGATCCAGCCGGGGATCCTCCACGTGGTGCGGGATTTTAACGCCGATGTGGCGCTGGCCCCAGCCTCGGTAAGCCTGTATATGGCCGGCGGCATGGCGCTGCAGTGGCTGCTGGGGCCGCTCTCTGACCGAATCGGACGGCGTCCGGTACTGCTCACCGGCGCGCTCATTTTCACCCTCGCCTGTCTGGCGACGCTGTTCACCACCTCCATGACCCAGTTCCTGATTGCCCGCTTCGTGCAGGGCACCAGCATCTGCTTTATCGCCACCGTCGGCTACGTCACCGTGCAGGAAGCCTTTGAGGAAAAAAGGTCGATCAGGCTGATGGCGGTGATCACCTCCGTCGTGCTGGTGGCGCCGATCGTCGGCCCGCTTTCCGGCGCGGCGCTGATGCATTTTATCCACTGGAAAGCGCTGTTCGGCATTATCGCCGCCATGGGGCTGGTGGCCTGGCTGGGGCTGCTGTTGACCATGCCGGAGACGGTGCGCCGGGGCGATGTGCCGTTCAGCCCCCTGGGCGTACTGCGCGATTTTCGCAACGTCTTTCGCAACCGCATCTTTTTGCTCGGCGCCGCCACGCTGTCGCTGAGCTATATTCCGCTGATGAGCTGGGTGGCAGTATCGCCGGTGATTTTAATGGACGCAGGCGGGCTGACCACCAGCGAGTTCGCCTGGAGCCAGGTGCCGGTCTTCAGCGCCGTCATCATCGCCAACCTGTCGGTGGCGCGCTGGGTAAAAGATCCCACCCGCCCGCGCTTTGTGCTGAGCGCGGTGCCGGTACAGATGCTCGGCCTGGCCATCCTGATCGTTGGGAATCTGGTATGGCCGCACGTCTGGCTGTGGTCGGTGCTCGGCACCTGCTTCTACGCCTTCGGCATCGGGCTAATTTTCCCGACGCTGTTCCGCTTTACCCTCTTTTCTAACGACCTGCCGAAAGGCACGGTTTCCGCCTCGCTGAATATCGTGATCCTCAGCGTCAGCGCCTTATCGATTGAAGGCGCGCGCTGGCTGTGGTTCCATGGCGGGAGACTGCCCTTCCACCTGTTAGCGGTGGCCGCCGGGCTCGTCGCCGCCTGCTGCCTCGCCGGACTGTTACGCCACCAGCGTCAGTGTGCGCAAGCGGTCATTGAAGCCCGGCAGTCGTGACCCCTTTTACGGAGAAAGCCCCATCATGAGTGAGATTGAACTCAGCCCGGCACAGCGCGACCTGCTGCGCGACAGGCTCAGCAAGTACTGCAAAGAGACGTTTAACCTCGAGCTGGAGCAGTTTGACGCTGAATTTTTTGTCGACTTTATCGCCCAGGAGCTGGGGCCGCTGTTCTACAACGCCGGTATCGAAGAGGCCATCCGCACCCATCTGGCATGGAGCGAGCGGATCCAGGAAGAGATGGATTTAAAGAAGGTCTATTAACGCCGCGCGCAGACGCAGGAGATCAATAAAAACACACAATCAACAGGGTTATAATGGCGACTCTTTCAGCATCTCCCGTGTACGGGGAAGGAAAACCATGTCGCTTATCACCGATCTACCCGCCATTTTTGACCAGTCTCGGAAGCTCGCAAGAAGGGCTTTTCTCAACCGTCATGGATCTTAAAGAGCAGAACGTGCCGCTGGTGGGTACCTACTGCACCTTTATGCCTCAGGAGATCGCTATGGCGGCGGGGGCCGTGGTGGTCTCGCTGTGCTCTACCTCCGATGAAACCATCGAGGAAGCGGAAAAAGATCTGCCGCGCAATCTCTGTCCGTTAATCAAAAGCAGCTACGGCTTCGGCAAAACCGATAAATGCCCCTACTTCTATTTCTCTGACCTGGTGGTCGGGGAAACGACCTGCGACGGCAAAAAGAAAATGTACGAGTACATGGCCGAGTTCAAGGCGGTCCACGTGATGCAGCTGCCGAACAGCGCCAGCGACGCGGCCTCCCGCGCCCTGTGGAAAGCGGAGATCCTGCGCCTGCAGCAGGTGATTGAGGCGCGGTTTGGCGCGCCGATTAGCGAGGCGGCGCTGCGCGAAGCCATCGTGCTGAAAAACCGTGAACGCCGGGCGCTGGCCCACTTTTATCGTCTCGGGACAGCTCAATCCGCCGGCGCTCAGCGGCGGCGACATCCTGAAAAGTGGTGTACGGCGCCACCTTCCGCTTCGACAAAACCGCGCTGATTGACGAGCTCAACGCCATGGCGGAGCGCATCCGTCAGGAGTGGCGGCAGGGTAAACGACTGGCATCCCGCCCGCGCATTCTGATCACCGGCTGCCCGATCGGCGGCGCGGCGGAGAAAGTGGTTCGCGCCATCGAAGAAAACGGCGGCTGGGTGGTAGGCTATGAAAACTGCACCGGCGCGAAGGCCACCGAGCGCTGCGTGGCGGAAGAGGGCGACGTCTACGACGCCTTAACCGACAAATATCTCGCCATCGGCTGCTCCTGTATTTCCCCTAACCATCAGCGCCTGCAGCTGCTGAGCCAGATGGTGGAGGAGTACCAGGCCGACGGGGTGATCGACGTCATTCTGCAGGCCTGCCATACCTATGCCGTGGAATCGCTGGCCATCAAACGCCATCTCCGCCAGCAGCACGACCTTCCTTATATGGCGATAGAAACCGACTATTCGACAGCGGACCTCGGCCAGCTCAGCACTCGCGTCGCCGCCTTTATCGAAATGCTATAAGGAGCACGCGTGATCTACACGGTTGGTATTGATTCCGGCTCCACTGCCACGAAAGGCATCCTGCTCGCGGACGGGGTGGTTACGCGTCGTTTCCTCTGCCCGACCCCCTTTCGCCCCGCCGACGCCATCCATGAGGCCTGGGAGACGCTGCGCGCTGGCCTCGCGGAAACGCCCTTTTTAACCCTCACCGGCTATGGTCGCCAGCTGATAGATTTCGCCAATAAACAGGTGACGGAGATTTCCTGTCATGGTCTCGGCGCCCGCCTGCTGGCACCGGACACCCGCACGGTGATTGATATCGGCGGCCAGGACAGCAAGGTTATCCAGCTGGATGCCGGGGGCAACCTCAGCGACTTTCTGATGAATGACAAATGCGCCGCCGGCACCGGCCGCTTTCTGGAGGTCATTTCACGCACCCTCGGCGCCAGCGTCGAACAGCTGGACGCCATTACCGACGGCGTGGAACCGCATGCCATCACCAGCATGTGTACGGTATTCGCCGAATCGGAAGTCATCAGCCTGCGGTCGGCGGGAGTCGCGCCGGAGGCGATTCTGGCGGGGGTGATTAACGCCATGGCCCGGCGCAGCGCGAACTTTATCGGCCGCTTATCAGCGCAGGGGCCGCTGCTGTTTACCGGCGGCGTCAGCCACTGCGCCGCCTTTGCCCGCATGCTGGAAAGCCATGTCGGCATGGCGGTGACAACCCATCCCGACGCCCAGTTCGCCGGGGCGATCGGCGCGGCGCTGATCGGCCAGCGCCAGCGGAGGCGCGGATGACAACGTTTCTGTTTTATTTCATTCCACGGTGGGAGTCGGTGCGAACGCGCAAAGCCCTGCAGGCGGCGGGAATGACCTCGAGGTCAAAGATATTCCCCGCCAGCTGCGCAGCGGCTGCGGGCCTGTGCATCCTGCTTGAGGGGACGGAAGCCGACGCGCGAGCCTGGATCGTCCCGGAACAGACGGCGGCGTTATATCAGCAGGACGGGGAGGCGATGGCGCTGTCTCGCCACCTTCCCACCGGCAGGTTAATCGCTTACCACAAAGCGCGTCGCCGCAAAGCAGTTCAGCAGACGGTGCATAAGAAAAACCAGGGTCAGCGTGACCACCAGCGAGACCGTCACCGAGGTGATGCGGTACAGATCGCTGAACACCAGATCCTGATAGGGATGCAGGTTCTGGCCAAACATAATGCCGATGGTGGTAATGCTGGCGAAGCCCACCCCGGCGCCCACTTTCTCCATCACGTGCAGGCGGGCGCTAAAGGCCAGCCCGAGGCCAATCAGCGGCATCATCAGGATCATGTGATTGCTGAAGTCATAGATAATCAGCTGCACCACCAGAATATAGAGACAGGCCAGCACCACCCCCGCCACGCGCCAGATCGAGCTGATCACCGCCCCGCGATAGTGCATCGGGAACAGGATCAGGATCCCGGCCATCAGCGCCGACAGCGAGTCGCTGAGATCGCAGATCTGAAACACCACGAAGATGATCGTCGCCACCGTGCCGGAGAGCAGCGACTCGTGGCGGATGCGGGCGGCGTCTTTTTCAATGCGCGGCGGCGGCTTGCGCGGTTCGACGTCCGGGATCAGGTAATGCAGCAGCGCGCTCAGCGCCACCGCCAGCACGCACGCTTCCATGTTGGAGAACATCAGGGTGTGCCAGTTGCTGGTCGGGTAGCTCATAAAGTTGAGCATCGTGCTCTGACACACCACCCCATCGACCCCAGCAGAAACAGCGGCCCCTGGCTCATAAAGCGAAAACGCATCACGTACAGGGCGAACACCACCAGCGTCATGATCACCGGCCATTGCGACAGATAACCGACAATCAGCACCATTTCGACGCAGTTCACCGCCGCGCTGAACACAAACTGGCGGGCGACGTGGCGGTTGAACACCGGCACCAGCGACATCAGCATCAGCGGATACACCACAAAAAATACGCCGTACTGCACGTCGTAGAAGGTGGAGATGCTGAGCGCAATGGTCCCGGCCACGGCGATACGCACCGTCTGGCGAAAATCATTCGCCGTGTAGACGATATTGCCGTGCGGGGTAAAGACGTGCGCCAGGGTATTAATAGACATAGTGCAACCAGCTCACCAGATGAATCTGCAGGCCGGCGAAGGTGCGGGCGAAAGGTCCCTCGCTATTGTACAGCTGCACCGTGGCGCGGGCGCCGGTCGGCAGCGGTTTCGCCAGCGGCTGATCCAGCGCGACGTGAATGCGCATTCGCTGGGCATCACGCACCCAGCGGGTGGACTGTTCCGGCTGCGACAGCTGCCCGTTAACCGCCTCCTGCCCCGCCAGAATCCCGGCATCGCTGCTGGTCACGTGCGCCGGGAAAACTTTCCCCGGCAGGGCGTCAAAAACCACCGCCGCATCGGTGTTTACCGCGGTGTGGCGCAGGCTCTTCTCACGGAAGTCAGCGACGATATCGGTATTGTTGTTGACCAGCGCCAGCACGGCCGTCGCCGCGGTGGCGTAGATCCCCGGGTTAAGCTGCAGGTTGCTGACCATGCCGTCAGTTTCCGCACGCACTTTGGTCCAGGCCAGATTCAGCTGCGCCTCCTCCAGCGCGTTGCGGTATTTCTGCAGGGTGACGTTGCGCTTATCGTCGCGCTCGCCGCGCTGGATCAGCAGGTTCTGGATCTGCGCGTTCAGCGCCGAGACCGACTGCTCGCTGGTCTGCCAGGTGGTCCGCACTTTGTCGAGATCGGACTGCGAGACGTTCTGCATGGTGCTCAGGCGCTGATAGCGATCGAGCGTGACCTTATCGTTACGGGCGGTGTACTGCGCGGTGCGCAGGTTGGCGCGGGCGGCGGCGATTTGCGCGTCCAGCTGCTGGTTGCTCAGCTTCGCCTGTTCAAGGGCGATCTGTGCCGCTTCAACTTTATTAATGAATGGCGTCGGGTCGAGCTCATACAGCAGGTCGCCCTTTTTCACCTGGCTATTGTTATGCACGTAGACGTGCGAGACATAGCCGGAGACCCGCGACGAAACCGGGGTCACCACGCGCATGACGGTGGAGTCCGGCGTCAGCGGGATCCAGATATCGGCAACGATAAACCAGGCGAATATTCCCAGAAAAGCGGCAATACTCACCCGTACCCAGCGGGCAAATTTTTGTTCAGGCGTCATCATAGTGTGTTAGATCTTGTTATCTTCTTCGCGGATATTCCGCAAACGGCAGGCGATTTGATTTAACGTGGCGCTGAAGGTGACGAGGTCGGCCTCCGGGATGGTCTGGGTTACGCGCTCCTGATAGGTCTCGATCACGCGGCTCAGTTTTTCCAGAATAGCCCGCCCCTCGGCGGTCAGCGTCAGCAGGCGAATGCGTTTGTCATATGGCGATGTGGAACGCAACAGATAGCCCTGCTTTTCCAGTAATGAGAGGGTGCGCGTCAGCGGCGGCAGTTCAATCCCCTGCACCTCCGCCAGTTCGCTGACCGAGACGTTGTCCCCCAACTGATGCAGTTGCATCAGCACCGTCCAGCTGGACTGGGTGAGTCCCGTATCGGTGATAGCGGAGTCAATAATCGCGCGCCACTGGCGCACCACCATGGCCATCCGCATCCCCAGCGGGCGGCGGGCAAACAGTTCGTCTTCAGTCACAGCTTTTCCTCTCATTGTTGAGAAGAAAATAATACTTATCAGGGTAAGTATCAAGAAACGGAAGGTCACGTCGCATCAATTGATAAATTTCGTGAATGATTCCCCGGCATCGCCAGCGCTTACCGGGGCAAAGAAGAAGTGATGCCTGAAAAAAAAGCACTTTTTAATTGATCTGATCCCGACGCAGGCCGATATCTTTCAGCTGTTCGTCGCTCATTTTCTGCAAAGCTCTGCGCGTTTGCTCCTGAAGCCACCATTTTTTGACAAACCGTGCCAGCAATACGAAACCGATAAATGGCTGTCTTGCCCTGTTCTCATGAAATTCCATCCTATACCTCCTCACCTTGCCAGAGACTTTATCTTCACGGATTTGGGGGGAAGGAATACAGATTCACAAAACACTTTTCTTTAACATACAGATTGGCTAAAACGTACAGCAGACCGCAATTTTTCCTGCCATCTGTACTGGTTATTCCATCTGTATGGCGACAATTAAGGATACAGCATGACCCGCTATCAACATCTTGCGACGCTGCTGGCCGAACGCATTGAACAGGGCCTGTATCGCCACGGCGAAAAGCTGCCGTCGGTGCGCAGCCTGAGCCAGGAGCACGGCGTCAGCATCAGCACCGTCCAGCAGGCCTATCAGCTGCTTGAGCAGCAGCAGATGATTGTGCCGCAGCCGCGATCGGGCTATTTCGTCGCCCCCCGCAAGGCCCAGCCGCCGGTGCCGCCGATGTCGCGTCCGGTGCAGCGTCCGGTGGAGATCACCCAGTGGGATCAGGTGCTGACCATGCTCGACGCCCGCTACGATAAAACGATCATCCCCTTCGGCGGCGGCTCGCCGGACGTGACGCAGCCAAGCCTGAAGCCCATCTGGCGCGAACTGAGCCGGGCGATCCAGCACAACCTCACTGAGGTGTTGAACTATGACGAATTGGCCGGGCGCCGCGAGCTGCGGGAGCAGATCGCCCGCCTGATGCTCGACGGCGGATCGGTGGTGACTGCCGACGATCTGGTGCTCACCAGCGGTTGCCACAGCGCGCTGTCGCTGGCCCTGCTGTCGGTGTGCCAGCCAGGGGACATCATCGCCGTGGAATCCCCCTGCTACTACGGCACCATGCAGATGCTGCGCGGACTGGGATTAAAAACGATTGAGATCCCCACCGATCCGGAAACCGGGATCAGCATCGAGGCCCTGGAGTTGGCGCTGGATCAGTGGCCGATCAAAGGGGTGATCCTGGTGCCGAACTGCAACAACCCGCTGGGGTTTATCATGCCGGACGCCCGCAAGCGCGCGGTGCTGAACCTGGCCCAGCGCCACGATATCGTTATTTTCGAGGATGATATCTACGGCGAGCTGGCTACCGAATATCCGCGCCCGCGCACGATTCACTCCTGGGATATCGACGGCCGGGTGATGCTCTGCAGCTCCTTTACCAAAACCATCGCCCCCGGCCTGCGCATCGGTTGGATAGCGCCCGGGCGCTACTACGACAAGCTGCTACAGATGAAGTACGCCGCCAGCGGCACTAACGTCCCTTCAACACAGCTGGCGGCCTTTAACTTTATTCGCGAAGGCCATTATCACCGCCACGTGCGGCGGATGCGGCAGATCTATCAGCGCAATATCGAGATCTACACCTGCTGGCTGCGGGAGTTTTTCCCCTGCGGGATCTGCGTCACCCGGCCGAAGGGCGGTTTTATGCTGTGGGTGGAGCTCCCGGAGCAGGTGGATATGGTCTGCGTCGCCAAACAGCTGTGCCGGCTGAAGATCCAGGTCGCGCCGGGGTCGCTGTTTTCCGCGGCGGGCAAGTATCGCAACTGCGTCAGGATCAACTGCGCCCTGCCGCCGACCGAGAAACATAAAGCGGTGATGGTGAAGCTGGGGGGAAGCGGTGAAGGTGGCGATGGAGTGAGGTTTAGCCTGTTCTCCCCGGTGGCGCTGCGCTTACCGGGCGACGGGTTACCTCGCGTCCGCAAATCAGCTTCACTGGTCTAAAAAACACCATCCCCTTATACGGCTGTTCGCGGCAGGCGGCCAGCCGCTGGGCGAGGCTGCCGACGTGCAGCTCCAGCTTGTGGCCGTCGGGGTCGAGGAAGTAGTGCGAGGCGCCTTCGCTGCGGTTCAGCTTCCAGACCGCCACGCCGGCAACCTCAAGGCGGGCGGCGAAGCTAGCAAAATCGGCTTCGCTAATGCTAAACGCATAATGGGTGTAGTC
>OKVR01000256.1_pt1 | contig 17348 bp, 17 predicted proteins | sample 1606891 | NCBI WGS metagenome assembly OKVR01 (sample SAMN03281011, study PRJEB24777) | human gut metagenome | isolation source: fecal sample PR176 from 1 month old male Indian infant, caesarean delivered... | place: Singapore | collected 2006-01-13 | reverse complement strand
GTTTCAGCGCAGTCACGCCCCAGATACCCGCCAGGCCAGAGGCGATACCGACGATCAGCGCGCCGCCGACACCGATATAACCACACGCCGGCGTAACGCCAACCAGACCGGCAATTGCCCCGGAGCAGGCGCCCAGCAGTGAAGGTTTTGCCGCGCAGAGCCCATTCGCCAAAGGTCCACGCCAGGATAGCAGCGGCGGTTCGCCACGACGGTGTTAACGAACGCCAGGGCCGCGATTTCATTCGCTGCGCTGGCAGACCCGGCGTTGAAACCGAACCAACCCACGTAGAGGATAGCGGTGCCGGTGAACACCATCGGCAGGTTATGCGGTTTGAACGCTTCTTTGCCGAAGCCCACGCGTTTGCCCATCATATACGCGCCCACCAGCCCGGCGACCGCGGCGTTGATGTGCACAACGGTGCCGCCGGCGAAATCCAGCGCGCCATGCGTCGCCAGCAGACCGCCGCCCCAAGACCATATGCGCAATCGGCACGTAGGAGAGCGTCATCCACACCACCACGAAAATCAGCACGGCGGAGAAACGGATACGTTCAGCCAGCGCCCCGACGATCAGCCCGACGGTGATGCAGGCGAACGAGCCCTGGAAGGCGACGTGGATATACTGATAGAAGGTGCCCATCAGCGCTTTCAGTTCAATATTTTTCAGCATCACCCAGTCAAAGCTGCCGAAGAAGCTGCCGCCGGTGCCGAAGGCCAGGGTATAGCCATAAATGACCCACAGTACGCAGACCAGGCCAAAAGTGACATCACCTGCGTCAGCATGGAAAGAACGTTCTTACCGCGGATCAGACCGCCGTAAAATCAGCGCAATCCCCGGGATAGTCATAAACAGAACCAGCGCGGTGCAAATCATCATAAATGCGTTATCGGCTTTGTCCGCCACCGCAGGCGCGGCCATCGCCAGCCCCGGAAGAAGGGCTAATGCCCCCAGACCCGATTTCATTGTTGCCATTTTCATTGTTTCGTTCCCCATCACTGTGTGGTCTGGAAATTACAGTGCCGCTTCGTCAGCTTCGCCGGTACGGATGCGAATGACGCGCTGCAATTCAGCGACAAAAATTTTGCCGTCGCCAATTTTTCCGGTGTAAGCCGCTTTGCTGATGACATCGATAACTTCATCCAGCTGATCGTCGGCGATCGCCACATCAATCTTCACTTTTGGCAGAAAGTTGACGCTATACTCGGCGCCGCGGTAGAGCTCCGCATGTCCTTTCTGACGGCCAAATCCTTTGACTTCAGTGACCGTCAGGCCCTGAATGCCGATGGAAGACAAGGCTTCACGCACGTCTTCCAGTTTGAATGGTTTGATTACCACGGTAACCAGCTTCATAAGTCCCCTCCAGTCAGTATTCGGTAATGGCCGCAGCTAACACGATGGATATAAAGCAAGGGCTATGCCAGAAATGAAAAAAGGCCGCTGAGCGGCCCTTTGATGGCAAAAAACAGGCGAGAGGTCAGGCATTAGCCGGCGTAAAGGCATTTACGGGCAAAAATGCACCACAGCGGTGCATTTGATGTAACGTTTTTGCACCACGACAGGCCGCCCAGCCTTCGCTGCCTGCTGGTGGTGCATCAGGCGCTGAGCGACTCTTCTCTGGCGCTGGCCGCCAGCTCTTCACCAGCCAGCTGTAGCTGATACATCTGCCAGTAGCGGCCTTTCGCCGCCAGCAGCTGCTGGTGGTTGCCCCGCTCGACGGCCTGACCACGATGCAGAACCAGAATGGTATCCGCCTCGACGATGGTCGACAGCCGATGGGCGATAACCACCAGGGTGGTATGCTGGCGAACCTTCGCCAGCGCCTGCTGGATCGCCTGCTCGGTACCGGAGTCGATGTTTGCTGTCGCCTCATCCAGAATCAGTACCTGCGGGGTGTCCACCAGCACGCGCGCCAGCGCCAGCAGTTGCTTCTGTCCGACGGAGAGATTATTGCCCTGCTCGCCCAGTTGGGTGTACAGGCCGTCGCTCATGCTGCGCGCCACCGCCGCCAGCTGCACCGCCTCCAGCGCTTCCCAGACCTGGGTTTCGCTGATGTCCCGGCCCAGCGCGACGTTGGCATAGAAGGTATCCGCCAGCACCACCGGATCCTGTTGCACCATCGCGATGCCCCGACGCAACGCGCTGTGGCTGAGAGAAGCGAGCGGCCGGCCATCGATGCGGATCTCCCCGTGGGTTAACGGGTAATAGCCCATCATCAGACTGGCGAGGGTACTCTTCCCGCTGCCGGTATGCCCGACCAGCGCCACAAAGCTGCGGGAAGGGATATCCAGCGTGATATCCTGGAGGACCAGACGATCCCCGCGGTAGGCGAAGGAGAGATGGTCGATTTCCACTCGACCGCTGCTCAGCGGCGCGTCATCGGCGCCCCACGCCTGGCGCGGACGGTCCATCAGTTCGAAAACGCGTTCGCCGGCGACCACCGCCTGCTGCAGCATCGACTGCTGGGTGGTCAGCTCAATGAGCGGCTCGTTAAGGCGCCCGAGATAGCTGATAAACGCATACAGGACCCCGACCTCAATCGTGCCCGCCGCGCTAAAGCCGAACAGCATCAGCAGCCCGCACAGCACCAGCGAGGAAAAAAGACTCAGCAGCGGACGCAGCAGAAAACCGTCGAGGCGTAGCGTCTGCATCCGCGCCAGGTAGTGGGCGTAGCTGGCCTCACGCATCCGTTCGCCAAAACGCGCCTGCTGGCGGAACTGCTGAATGACCCCCATGCCGTTGATCACTTCGTTAAAGCCATCGTTGATGTCGGCAAGCCAGGCGCGCACCCGGCGCACGATCGGCGTGCTATAGCGCTGATAAATGATCATCACGATCAGCACCGCCGGGAAAATCGCGATCGCCACCAGCGCCATCCGCCAGTCGAGGCTAAACATCGCCACCAGCATCGCGCCGATCAGCGCCGCGCTACGCAGCACCGTCGCCACTACCGTCACGTACAGGTCGCGAATGACTTCCGTATCGTTGGTTACCCGGGAGATAAGCTGCCCGACCGGCTGAGTATCAAACTCGCTGAGCGGCTGATGCAGGGCGGCATCCATCACATCGCTGCGTAACTGCTGGACCACGCCAACCGCGGCGCGGTTAAACAGCAGCGACTGGCTATAGTGCAGTAACGCCGCCAGCAGCTGCAGACCGATATAGGCTGCCGCCAGGCCTGCCACCAGCTTCAGCGGCAGAGTATGTTTCGCCACCATATTGTCGATGAAATAGCTGATAAGCAGCGGACCGCTCACTTCCGCCGCCGCCGCGATCCACATCATCGCCACCGCGATGGCCAGCGGCTTACGCCACGGTGAACCATAGGCCAGCAGGCGTTTAAGCGTCGGCCAGAGTTCGGTAAAGCTACGCATCCAGGGCCTCCTCTTGCTCCTGGGGAACCTCGTCGAGCGCGGCCTCCAGCTGCTGATAGCGATACATGTCGCGATACCAGCCTGGCTGCACGGCCAGCGCCTCATGGCGGCCGCGCTGGGCAATATGTCCGTGCTGCAGTACCAGAATTTCACTGGCCTCGGTCAGCGCCGACAGGCGGTGGGCGCTGATAATCACCGTCCGGCCCTCTCCCCCACTGGCGCAGGTTATGCAGGATCTGGTGTTCGGTGCGACCATCCACCGCCGATAAGGCATCATCCAGGATCAGAATTTCGGCCTCCAGCAGCAGGGCGCGGGCAATAGAGATACGCTGTTTCTGGCCGCCGGAGAGCATCACGCCGCGCTCGCCCACTTCGGTATCGTACCCCTGGGGCAGACGCAGAATGTCGTCATGCACGCTGGCCAGCCGCGCCACCCGCTCAATCTGTTCCGGCGTCGCGTCCGGTTTTCCCAGCGCGATATTATTGGCCGACGGTATCGGAGAATAAAAACCGGTCGTCTGATTGACCACCGCCAGCCGTTACGCGCCAGCTGTCGAGCTGCAGACGCGGTAGCGGCAGATCGTGAAAGCGGATCTCGCCGCTGGTGACGTCAAAATGGCGCTGCAGCAGGGCCAGAATGGTGCTTTTGCCGGCGCCCGTCGGCCCGCAGATGCCCAACATTTGCCCCGGCTGAAGGGTAAAATTAACCTGTTCCAGTGAAGGTTTGCTCGCCTGCGGATAGATGAAATCGCGGATAGCGACCTGCAGGACGCCGCGGCCTGCCGGCACCGTCTCGGTCCCGTCGTCCACCGCCGGCGCCTCTTCGAGCAGGGTGCGGATACGACCATAGGCCGCGCTACCGCGCTCCACGATGTTAAACATCCACGCCAGCGCCAGCATCGGCCAGATCATCAGGCCAAGGTACATCACGAAGCTGGTCAGCTGCCCCCAGCGTCAGGCTGCCGTGGATCACCATCCAGCTGCCGCCGCCGATGGCCAGCAGGTTCGCCGCCCCCGATGGCGATATAGATGGTAGGGTCGAAGCGCGCGTCAATTCGCGCCACGCGCATATTTTTCGCTCCGGTATCAGCCGCATCGGCGGCAAACTGCGCCGACTGGCGATCCTCCAGCCCGAACGCCTTAATCATGCGGATGCTGGTCAGGCTCTCCTGCGTGCGATCGTTGAGGCTGGAAAGGCCGCCTGGGCGACGCGAAAACGTTCGTGAAGGGCATCGCCGTTGCGTTTGATCGCCAGGGCCATCAGCGGCATCGGCAGCAGCGCCAGCAGGGTGAGCTGCCAGCTAATCTGCGTCGACATCACAATCAACACCGCACAGCCCATCACCAGGGAATCCACCAGGGTTAACACCCCTTCACCGGCGGCAAACACCACCCGGTCCACGTCGTTGGTGGCGCGGGCGATAAGATCCCCGGTGCGATGGCGCAAATAGAACGCCGGATGCTGGCGGCTCAGCTGCCGGTAAAAGTCTTCCCGCAGTTCGACCGCCAGCTGGTAAGAGGCGCCGAACAGCAGCACGCGCCAGACATAGCGCAGCAGGTAGACCATCACCGCGATCAGCACCAGCGCGCCGATCCACATCCACACCTTCTCCGCGGTGTAATGTTGTTGCGTCACGCCGTCGACCACAATGCCCACCACCTTCGGCGGAACAAGCTGCAGGACGGCAATAATGGCCAGCAGGGCAATTGCGCCAAGATAGCGGCGCCACTCCCGGCGGAAATACCAGCTGAGTTGTGCAAATAATCGCAAGCAGTAAGATCCTGATTTGTTATGGGTTACGGCGCAATACCGTTATTCGACAGGCAAGGCGGTGGTGTATTTTATCTGTTCCATGGCAAAACTCGAAGTGACATCCGACAGCCCCGGCACGCTGTTCACCAACCGTTTATAAAAGTCGTCATAGCGCTTCATATCGGCCACCTGCACCCGCAGCAGATAGTCATACTCCCCCGCCATCCGCCAGAAGCCGAGCACTTCAGCCATCTGCGTCACTTCGCTCACAAAATGGCAATACCAGTCGCTGCTGTGATGCTGGGTCTTGATCAGGACAAACGCCGTCAGCCCCAGCCCCACCTTTTCCGCATCCAGTAAGGCGACGCGCCCGCGGAGAATACCCTCATCCTCGAGTCGTTTCAGGCGTTTCCAGCAAGGGGTCGTGGTCAGATTAACGGCATCGGCCAGCGCCTGCAAAGAGAGGGTGCAATCTTCCTGCAGCAGCGCCAGCAGCTTACGGTCAATTTTATCTAACATAAGGCCACCAGAGAGAATAATTTACTCCCGCAATTGTAATTGAAAGGCCAAATAGCAACAATTTTTCCCGCACAATCCGCTAAGCTGGGCACAAAATGACAAACAGGAATCCGAGATGAATAGCGCCTGGGTAAAACACGCCATTAGTGAAATTAACGCCGACTATCAGCGTTCCGCCGATACACACCTGATTCGCCTGGCGCTGCCTGGTTTTCCGGGGATCCCGATTTATCTGAAGGATGAAAGTACGCATCCGACCGGTAGCCTCAAACATCGTCTGGCGCGGTCGCTGTTTCTCTATGGCCTGTGCAACGGCTGGATCAAAGAAGGCACCACGATTATCGAATCGTCTTCGGGTTCGACTGCAGTTTCTGAGGCCTATTTCGCCCGCCTGCTGGGGCTGCCGTTTATCGCCGTGATGCCCTCCTGCACCGCCAGACGAAAAATCGAACAGATCGAGTTCTACGGCGGACGCTGCCATTTTGTGCAGAGCGCCTGCGAAATCTACGCGGCTTCCGAAACGCTGGCGCGTGAACTGAACGGCCACTATATGGATCAGTTTACCTTCGCCGAGCGGGCCACCGACTGGCGCGGCAATAACAATATCGCCGACAGTATTTTCCGCCAGATGAGCCATGAGCCGCACCCGCAGCCGTCGTGGATCGTGATGAGCGCCGGCACCGGGGGGACCTCGGCGACCATTGGCCGCTATATTCGCAGCCAGGGTTACGAGACGCAGCTGATGGTTGTCGACCCGCAAAATTCAGTATTCCTCGATTACTGGCAGACCCGCGACGCCAGCCTGCGCAGCCCGATCGGCAGCAAAATTGAAGGCATCGGCCGCCCGCGCGTCGAGCCATCGTTTATTCCCGATGTTGTCGATGAGATGCTGCGCGTGCCGGATGCGGCGAGCGTGGCCACTGCTCTGTGGCTGGAAACGCAGCTTGGGCGAAAAGTCGGCGCCTCGACCGGGACCAACATGTGGGGCGTGCTGCAGCTGGCCGCGCGGATGCGCGAGGAAGGACGCACGGGTTCCCTCGTCACCCTGCTGTGCGACAGCGGCGAGCGTTATCTGGAAAGCTATTACAACCCGCAGTGGGTGGCGGCCAACATCGGCGATATCGCCCCCTGGCAGGCGGAGATCGCCCGGCTGGTCGGCAGAACATAAAAAAAGCCAGATAGAATGCTATCTGGCTTGCTGGAAGGGTCTCTCTATTCGGGGGAATAAGGAAGATCAGGATTATCCAGCCAATGCGTTAAAAAATGGGAGACCGCCTGATGCCGGCAGTCGCCAATAACCGGGAGATGCGGCAGCTCGGCTTTCAGCTGCGGCATCGCGTTGCCCATGATGAACCCCCGCCCAACGCTGCGAAGCATCTCGCGATCGTTCATCGCATCGCCGAAGGCCATGCACTCCTGTAGGGTGAGTCCCAGGTGCTGGCTCAGCCTCGCCAGCGCCGCGCCTTTATTGCAGCCAACCGGCAGCACTTCCAGACAGTCCATCGCCGAGAAGCAGAGAAACGCGCGCTGGCCCAGCGCCTCATTCAGTTGGATCCGCAGGCGGCGCAGATCGTCATGATCGCCGCAGAAGCAGATCTTGGTGACATGATGCGCCGACATACGTTCGGATCGCACAGTGATAGCGAAACCCGCTGAAGACATGCGCCTTCAGCAGCTCAGGTCTTGCCTGGCCGTGAACCAACCGCCGTCATTAAACACGTGCATGCTGGCCCGGGTATCCCATCGACTATGCAGCACGTCTTCCGCTACCTCGGGATTGAGATCCTGACGGTACAGCTCCTCCCCTTCCAGCGAGTGGATGCGCGTCCCGTTGCCCGTGATCAGAAATGCGTCCAGGGAAAATTCACCCATCACATGGTGCATCTCCAGCGCATGGCGGCCGGTGGCGAACGTCAGAGTGATATCGCGTTCCCGCAGCCGTTTCAGCGCGGTGAGCGTCTTTTCTCCGAGACGATGGTCCGGCATCAGTAAGGTGCCGTCCATATCAAATGCTGCCAGTTTTGCCATGGTGTTTTCCCCGATGTGTGATGGGCTTCGCTTGTGTTGCAGTATCACCTGGGATATACGGAAGTAATAGTGAATAGATAATATAAATTGTTCCGGGTTTATTGCGGCCCGGTGGGCGACACCGCTTATGCGACTCTTACACCGTTTAAACCAGTACCAGCGGCTGTGGCAGCCCTCTGCCGGGGCGCCGCAGCAGGTCACCGTCGGCGAGCTGGCGGAACGCTGTTTTTGCAGCGAACGCCACGTCCGTACCCTACTGCGTCAGGCGCAGGAAGCTGGATGGTTAAGCTGGCAGGCCAGCTCCGGGCGCGGCAAGCGCGGCTTGCTCTCTTTTTACAAAACGCCGGAACGTCTGCGCAATGAGATGATGGAGCAGGCGCTGCATAAAGGTCAGCAGCAAAACGCGCTGGAGCTGGCGCAGCTGGCCCCGGTGGAGCTGAAAGCCCTGCTCCACCCCTTTCTGGGCGGTCAATGGCAAAACAATACCCCGACGCTGCGTATTCCCTACTATCGCCCGCTGGAGCCGCTGCGTCCCGGCTTTCTGCCCGGACGCGCCGAGCAGCATCTGGCCGGGCAGATCTATGCCGGGCTGACGCGCTTCGACGAAGGTGACAATATGCCGATCGGCGATCTGGCGCACCACTGGCAGATCTCCCCTGACGGCCTGCGCTGGCAGTTTTATATCCGCTCCACACTGTGCTGGCACAACGGCGATGCGGTGGAAACCGCACAGCTGCGGCAGCGCTTACTGCTGCTGCTGGATCTGCCCGCCTTGCGGACTCTGTTCGCCAGCATCAGCCGCATCGATGTCACTCACGCCCAGTGCCTGACCATCACGCTGCATCGTCCTGACTACTGGCTGCCGTTCCGCCTCGCCAGCTATTGCAGCGTGCTGGCCCATCCTGACGATCCGGCCATCGGCTGCGGACCGTTCCGCCTGAAGCGGTTTAGTCCAGAACTCGTCCGCCTGGAGAACCATCCTCGCTACCACCTGCGGCATCCGCTGATCCAGGCGGTGGAGTACTGGATCACCCCCCCAGCTCTTCGATCGCGATCTCGGGACCAGCTGCCGCCACCCGGTGCAGATCACTATTGGCGATCGCGAAGAGCTGCATAACCTTGCGCCAGGTCAGCAACAGCATCAGTCTTGGCTTCTGCTATCTGACCCTGCGTCACAGCCCTCGGCTTAGCAAAGCGCAGGCCCAGCGGCTGGTATCGATAATTCACCGCTCATCGTTGCTGGACACGCTGCCGCTCGACGAGGATCTGATTACGCCAGCCATGAGGTGTTGCCGGGATGGTCCATCCCGCAGGGGCCGGAAAACAGCGCGGTGCCGCTGCCGGCCAGGCTCACGCTGCTCTACCATCTGCCGGTCGAACTCCACGCCATGGCCGAACAGCTGAGACAGCGGCTGGCTGTGCTCGGCTGCGAGCTGACGCTGCTGTTCCATGACGCCAAAAACTGGGAAGGCTGGCCAACATCTGGGGCAGGCCGACCTGATGATGGGCGACCGCCTGATCGGCGAAGCGCCCGGAGTATGCCCTGGAGCAGTGGCTGCGCTGCGATATGCTGTGGCCCAATTTGCTGACCGGGGCGCAATATGCCCATCTGCAGGCGACATTAGACGCGGTACAGGCGCAGCCGGAAGCCCGCAGCCGCAACGATGCGCTGCGCAACGTATTTAACAGCCTGATGGAAGACGCCATCATGACGCCGCTGTTTAAATACAACTATCGCATCAGCGCCCCGCCGGGAGTCAATGGCTTGCGCCTCAACGCCCGCGGCTGGTTCGACTTCGCCAGCGCCTGGCTGCCGGCGTCGACGTGACAGAGCTGGTGGTGGCGGGCGTCTGGCGCTACCATATCGCCTTTACTCATTTAGTCAGGAATTGCCATGAAACGCGCCGTAGTTGTCTTCAGCGGAGGACAAGATTCAACCACCTGTCTGGTGCAGGCTCTGCAACAGTATGATGAAGTGCATTGCGTCACTTTTGATTATGGCCAACGCCACCGCGCGGAAATCGACGTTGCGCGCGAACTCGCCCTGAAACTTGGCGCCGTCGCGCATAAAGTGCTGGACGTTACCCTGCTCAATGAACTGGCAGTCAGCAGCCTGACCCGCGATAACATTCCGGTACCGGACTATCAGCCTGATGCCGAGGGCATTCCCAACACTTTTGTCCCGGGGCGCAATATTCTGTTTTTAACCCTGACGGCCATCTACGCCTATCAGGTAAAAGCCGAAGCTATCATCACCGGCGTGTGCGAGACCGACTTCTCCGGCTACCCGGACTGCCGCGATGAGTTTGTCAAAGCGCTGCACCACGCCGTCAGCCTTGGAATGGCGAAAGACATACGCTTTGAAACACCGCTGATGTGGCTGAACAAAGCCGAGACCTGGGCGCTGGCCGACTACTGGGGTCAGTTAGATCTGGTGCGCCGGGAAACCCTTACCTGCTACAATGGCATTAAGGGCGATGGCTGCGGCCAGTGCGCCGCCTGCAACCTGCGCGCTAACGGGCTTAACCAGTATCTGGCCGATAAAGTCGGGGTAATGGCGGTGATGAAGCAAAAAACCGGGCTGATACAGGCATAGCCTCCTTCCAAAAGCTTCAGTTCAACTTCCCCGGTAGCGCTACGCTTACCGGGGCAAGGGGTTCATCACCTTCCGTGGGTCGAGGTGCGCCACCGCCCGGCACGCACGCACGCGACGGTTGTCAGCGCAAGTTCATCTGGTCGAGTTTCTCACGCAGTTCCCCTTCCAGCGGCAGCGCCTTCTGGGTTTTCAAATCGATACAGACGAAGGTAATCAGCGCATCGGCCACCACCTCGCCGTTGGGGTTGAGAGTGACCACCTGGCTGAGCGTGCCGCTTTTGCCGTTGAGTTGCTCCAGTTTGCTGCTCACCGTCAGCACATCGCCCAGGACCGCCGGACGGCGGTAGTTAATATTAATATTCACCACCACGAAGGCGATGTTTTTCTCGGTCATCCACTGAAATGCCGGACTCTTTTCCAGACCATCCCAGCGGGCCTCCTCAAGGAACTCCAGGTAGCGTGCGTTATTCACATGCTGGTAGACGTCCAGATGATAGCCGCGAACTTTAATTTGTGTCTGCATAGCATCAATGCCTTTCTGTTATTGTTGTTTATGAGGTAAGAGGTCACACCACTTGATGCAACCTCTTTATCCTGGCAAAAAATCACCGCTGTGCAAGCGCTGGCAAAAAATTTACAGCGTCAGATGGGATAAATTCCGCTCCACCAGCGCGCTGCCCATCCCCGGGACCTGCTTCAGATCATCAAGGGTTTTGAACGGTCCGTACTCCTCACGGTAGCTGACAATCGCCTGGGCCTTTTTTCAACCCCACGCCATTCAGAGCCTGCGCCAGCTGTTCGGCGCTGGCGTGGTTAATGCTGACTTTGGTCGCCCCGTTGTTGGCCTCGCCGGGCTCCGCTTTCGCCTTCGCCGAAGAGGACGCCTGGACATGCTCTTTGGTTACCGCCGCTTTGCCGCTGGCGGGGGCAGCCAGCGCGCCCTGTGCGCCTACCGCGAAAAACCAGAACGCCCGCGGCCATCAGTGCTTTTATTCCATATTTCATGCTGATATCTCCTTGTGTATAGACAGCAAGGCTACGATAGCGTCAGTGCGGATGGCCGACAAAAGGGCAAATTCACAGAAATGGAAAGGGCCGCGAAAGCGGCCCTTGAGGATTACATGGTGTTGCGTATTTTTGCGAAATGATGCGAAATTACTGCTGCTGGTCGATGCTGTCGCCCAGCTTAATTTTCGCCGCCTTGCGCAGGTTGCTCATCAGCGCTTCGAAAGCGATTTGGGCATTGTTCTGGGTAATCCCCTGAACCATAGCCTTCTTCTGCTCTTCCGGCATGCTGCCTGCTTTCACTTCATCGAGCGCCACCAGCACCACATCGCCTTGCATGTTGCTGCCAACGCCATAGACCGGTTTGCCCTGCTGCGGCAGCGGCAGAGTAAATGCCAGCTGGCTCAGCGGATCCTGGCCGGTACGGGAAAGCGTCTGCGGTGCGCCAAAGCTCAGGCCAGCCGCCTTCATCGCCTCATCGCCTTTGCCGTCTTTCAGCGCCGCCAGCAGCTTATCGGCATCCCGCTTCGCCTGCTGTTCCGCTTTATTGTGCTTAACGATATCGCTGACCTGTGCCTTCACTTCGGCCAGCGGTTTCACCGCCTCGGCTTTGTGCTCGCTGATACGCAGAACAAAGGCGCGATCGCCGTCAACGGTAATGATGTCGGAGTTGCTGCCCGGCGCACCGTTCACGCCGACCAGACCGCCGTTGAAAATAGCGTCAGCGACCGGTTTAAAGTTCAGCTCTTCCGGCAGATTATCGCGGCCAAACCAGCCGGTTTCCACCACCTGCAGTCCGGCGACCTGCGCCGCGCCCGCCAGCGATTCATTATCGTTGCTGGCCGCATCGCTCACCTTCTGCTGCAGCGCATAGTAAGCATCCAGCGCTTTCTCCTGCTTCACTTTCGCCGCAATGTCATTGCGCACGTCAGCCAGCGGCTTGACCTGCGCCGGCTGGACGTCGTCCAGACGGGCCACCAGGAAGCCAACCGAGGATTTGATCACCCCGGAGAGCTGGCCTTTCTCTTTCAGGCCGGCGTCTTTCAGCTCAGGCACGGTAGAAGCATCTTCCATCCACCCCATATCGCCGCCGTTGCGGGCAGAGATAATATCGGTCGATTTTTCTTTTGCCAGCGTGGCGAAATCGGCGCCTTTTTGCAGCTCGGCCAGTACCGCTTTCGCATCAGCTTCAGTTTTAGTCTGAATCACGCTGTAGCGATTACGCTGCGGCTGAGTGAACTGATCTTTGTGCTGGTCATACCATGACTGAATTTCTTCGTCAGAGGCGTTTTCCTGCATGCTGGCGGCATCCATCTTGATGTAGCTTACGCGGAACTGCTCCGGCGCCATAAAACGGGCCTGATTCTGCTGCCAGAAAGCGTTGATTTCCTCATCGCTGGCGGTCTGTTTTGCCGCCAGGGCGTTGACGTTGATGGTCGCTTCGCGAACGACACGCTGCTGAGACACCAGCGCCGCCAGCTGATCGGACTCGCCGGGCAGCATGAAGTCGGTACCCGCAATGGCGTTAATCAGCTGCTGCGTGGTCAGCTGGTTACGCAGCGCCTGGGCGTACTGATCGGTGGTCATCCCCATCTGGGCGACAATACCGCTGAAACGCTGGTTGTCGAACTTACCGTTCGTCTGGAACGCCTGCGTCTGGAAGATCGCCTGCTTCACCTGCTCATCGCTGATGCTGAGGCCCAGCTCGCGGGCATACTGATCCAGAAGCGACTCGTCAATCAGGCGGTTCAGCACCTGCTGGCGCATGGTTTTCATGTAGTTTTCGTTCGCCGCCAGCTCGGAGAACTGGTCGCCAAGCTGCTGCTGCATACGGTTACGTTCGCTGGCGACGGCGTTTTCAAACTGCCCACGGCCAATCTCCTGGCCATTCACTTTTGCGGCATAGTTTTTGCCACCGCCAATCAGGTAACCACTCACCCCGGTCAAAATGAACGAGACGATAATGATACCGAAAATAATCTTGAGCACGACGCTGTTGGCGGCCGTGCGTAGGTTGTCCATCATGGTGTAACAACGCTCCGCTGTAGATGACTTTAGCTCGCGCAGCATAGCACGTGATGGCCGCCGCGCGTGAGGACGTATTTTGACAAGAAAACAGGTGATTGTCAGCCCACAAGTGGCGATAAACACACATAAAGTGGTCTGAAAAGGCAATAAAAAAGGCACATCTCACGATGCGCCCTTGTACTTCGTCACATTCCCTGACGGGAAAGCCGATCAGTTCACCGCGTCTTTCAGCGCTTTACCAGCACGGAAGCCCGGCACTTTTGCGGCAGCGATAGTAATTTCTTTACCTGTTTGTGGATTGCGACCAGTACGGGCGGCACGTTCTTTAACAGCAAAGGTACCGAAACCTACCAGCGCAACGTCATCCCCAGCCTGCAGAGATTCAGTAACAGAAGCGATTAAAGCATCTAACGCACGTCCAGCTGCAGCTTTAGAAATGTCCGCACCCGCAGCAATTTTGTCAATCAGTTGAGATTTATTCACTGTTCTCTTCCTCTCTTTATAATTTATATCGCACCAGAGTCCTTCATAGTGCGACCGCGCAGCAGTTATATCAGGACTGTCATGCCCTTACAACAGCAGTTGTCGATGACCCCCCTGCCAGCGATCTAAGTTAGCTACACAAAAAAAGGCTGGCAAGTCCGAAATGACTTACCAGCCCTATTTTTATTAGCGCAATTTGCGCAGAATCACTATTTCGCGGTCACAACCTGCATGCCAAACGGTTCGTTTTGCAGCGCAAGTGTCAGAACTTCCTCGATTCGTTTCACCGGATGGATATCCAAATCAGCGATAACGTTATCCGGAATTTCTTCAAGGTCGCGTTTGTTCTCATCAGGAATCAGAACAGTCTTAATACCGCCGCGATGCGCCGCCAGCAGTTTTTCCTTCAGACCGCCGATCGGCAGCACCTGTCCACGCAGCGTAATCTCCCCGGTCATCGCCACATCGGCGCGTACCGGGTTGCCGGTCAGGCAGGAGACCAGCGCCGTACACATGGCAATCCCCGCGCTCGGACCGTCCTTCGGCGTCGCCCCTTCCGGTACGTGGACGTGAATATCACGCTTCTCGTAAAAGTCAGCGTTAATCCCCAGCTTGTCCGCCCGCGAACGTACCACGGTCAGCGCAGCCTGAATCGACTCCTGCATCACCTCGCCCAGCGATCCGGTGTAGGTCAGTTTGCCTTTGCCCGGTACGCAGGCGGTTTCGATGGTCAGCAGGTCGCCGCCCACTTCCGTCCACGCCAGACCGGTCACCTGACCGACGCGGTTCTCGCTATCGGCGCGGCCATAGTCGAAGCGCTGCACGCCGAGATAATCATGCAGATTCTCACCATTAATTTCGATGTGTTTCAGCGATTTATCCAGCAACAGCTGCTTAACGGCCTTACGGCACAGCTTGGAGATTTCACGCTCCAGGCTACGAACGCCCGCTTCACGGGTGTAGTAACGAATAATGCCGATAATGGCGCTGTCGTCGACGGTCAGTTCGCCTTTCTTCAGCGCGTTGCGTTCGATCTGCTTCGGCAGCAGGTGACGTTTGGCGATGTTCAGTTTTTCATCTTCGGTATAACCGGAGAGGCGAATCACTTCCATACGATCCAGCAGCGGTGCCGGAATGTTCATGGAGTTGGAAGTCGCCACGAACATCACGTCGCTGAGATCGTAATCCACTTCCAGATAGTGGTCGTTAAAGGCCACGTTCTGTTCCGGATCCAGCACCTCAAGCAACGCAGAAGCCGGGTCGCCGCGCATGTCGGAAGACATTTTGTCAATCTCATCCAGCAGGAACAGCGGGTTTTTCACGCCCACTTTCGCCATTTTCTGGATCAGTTTGCCCGGCATCGAGCCAATATAGGTTCGACGATGACCGCGAATTTCCGCTTCATCGCGCACGCCGCCCAGCGCCATGCGGACGTATTTCCGGCCGGTCGCTTTGGCGATAGATTGCCCCAGCGAGGTTTTACCTACCCCCGGCGGTCCCACCAGGCAGAGGATCGGCCCCTTGATTTGTTCACCCGGCTCTGCACCGCGAGATACTCAAGGATGCGGTCCTTCACGCGCTCCAGACCATAGTGATCGGTATCGAGGATCTCCTGGGCCTGACGCAGGTCTTTCTTGACCTTACTGCGCGCATCCACGGCACCTGCACCATCCAGTCGATGTAGCCACGCACGACGGTCGCTTCCGCAGACATCGGCGACATCATCTTCAGCTTCTGCAGTTCCGCTTCGGTTTTCTCTTTCGCCTCTTTCGGCATTTTCGCCGCGTCGATCTTGCGCTTCAGCGCTTCGTTTTCGTCCGGGGCGTCGTCCATCTCGCCGAGTTCTTTCTGAATCGCTTTCATTTGCTCGTTCAGATAGTACTCGCGCTGGGATTTCTCCATCTGCTTTTTTCGACGCGGTTGCGAATGCGCTTCTCAACCTGCAGCAGATCGATTTCCGATTCCATCATCGCCATCAGATATTCCAGACGTTCGTTGACGTCGGACATCTCAAGCACGGACTGCTTGTCCGCCAGCTTCAGCGGCATATGCGCCGCGATGGTATCCGCCAGGCGCGCCGGATCGTCGATGCTATTCAGCGACGTCAGCACTTCCGGTGGAATCTTCTTATTCAGCTTGATATAGCCTTCAAACTGGCTGATAGCGGTACGAACCAGCACTTCCTGCTCACGTTCGTCAATCGCCGGCGAGTCGAGATACTCCGCTTTCGCCGAGAAATGCTCGCCATTATCAGACAGCGCAGAAATGCGTGCACGCTGTAGCCCTTCGACCAGCACCTTCACGGTGCCGTCCGGCAGCTTCAGCATCTGCAAAATAGACGCCACGGTTCCAACGGTGAAAAGATCGTTTACACCCGGCTCATCCGTCGACGCTTCTTTCTGCGCAACCAGCATGATTTTTTTATCATGGTCCATCGCCGCTTCCAGACAACGGATAGATTTTTCCCGCCCTACGAACAGGGGTATGACCATGTGCGGATAAACCACCACATCGCGCAGCGGCAATACGGGGATTTCAATGCGTTCAGAACGCTCAGGATTCATAGAGCTCTCTCTTAGTTTAAAGTCCGCCAGGTAGCCGACGACGCCACACTCCACTGCATCGTCGTTAATATGTAATCCAGTATATGGGGATGTATTCCACACATTCAACGGCGGGAATGCAGGAAAAATAAAAGGGGAGATAAAATCCCCCCTTTTTGGTTAACTGCTTGAGTGAAATGGCTAATTATTCGCCAGATGCCTGCTGCGCTTCCGGTTTGCCGTAGATCAGCAGCGGTTTGCTCTGACCGGCGATAACCGACTCATCAATGACCACTTTTTCGACATCTTCCATCGAAGGCAGATCATACATGGTGTCCAGCAGCGCCGCTTCCACAATGGAACGCAGGCCACGGGCGCCGGTTTTACGCGCCATCGCTTTCTTGGCGATGGCATCCAGCGCTTCGTCGCGGAATTCAAGCTCTGCGCCTTCAAGGCTAAACAGCGCCTGATACTGCTTGGTCAGGGCGTTTTTCGGCTCTTTCAGGATCTGGATCAGCGCTTCTTCGCTCAGCTCGTTCAGGGTCGCCACGACCGGCAGACGGCCGATGAATTCCGGAATCAAACCAAACTTGATCAGATCTTCCGGCTCGACCTGGGCCAGCAGCTCGCCTTCGCTCGCTTTGTCGGACTTCGCTTTAACCGTCGCGCCAAAACCAATGCCGGAGCCGGTTTCCACACGGTGGGAAATCACTTTGTCCAGACCGGCAAACGCGCCGCCGCAGATAAACAGGATCTTGGAAGTATCAACCTGCAGGAACTCCTGCTGCGGGTGTTTACGCCCGCCCTGCGGTGGAACGGCGGCGACGGTGCCTTCGATGAGCTTCAGCAGCGCCTGCTGCACGCCTTCGCCGGAGACATCGCGAGTAATCGACGGGTTATCGGACTTACGCGAAAATTTTGTCGATTTCGTCGATATAGACGATGCCGCGCTGCGCTTTCTGCACGTCGTAATCGCACTTCTGCAGCAGTTTCTGAATGATAATTTTCGACGTCCTCACCC
>OKVR01000255.1_pt1 | contig 17603 bp, 24 predicted proteins | sample 1606891 | NCBI WGS metagenome assembly OKVR01 (sample SAMN03281011, study PRJEB24777) | human gut metagenome | isolation source: fecal sample PR176 from 1 month old male Indian infant, caesarean delivered... | place: Singapore | collected 2006-01-13 | reverse complement strand
ATGCTCCCAGTGCACCAGATCCTTGCTCCGTGCATGCCCCCAGTGCATCGGCCCCCACTGGGTGGAGTACGGGTGATGTTGATGAAAAAACATGGTACCAGCCGTCGAACCACACCAGACCGTTTGGGTCGTTGATCCACCCGGCGCGGGCCGCCAGGTGATAGTGCGGATACCAGCGCAGATTGAGCGCCTGGCGTTGTGTCTGGAGTACCTGTTCAGCCCTGGAGATTGTGTAAGTCATCGTTTTCACTCTTTTGATTCAGATAGCGGTAGGTTGCCGACATCAGCGGATCGGCGGAGGATTTGCCGGAGCGCAACAAGAAGATGGAAATAAAGGTGGTGCAGAACACCAGCAGGCCCATGATCAGATAGGACTGGGCGAAGCCATAATTTTTCATAGCTGTAGCCCGCCAGCGGCGACAATACGCTGGCGATAATCGAGCTGGTGCAGGCGAAGCCCACCAGATAGAGGGTGGAGGAGAGGCGTTTATCGAAGTTGATGCTGTTGTACTTAAAGATAGCCACCAGCAGTATCGGCAGCTCCACCGCGTGCAGCAGTTTGGTGATGGAGATCAGCAGCGGCCCCTCCACCAGGCCGGAGGCCACCATGCGCATCGCCATCACCATGCCGGCGAAAATCAGACCGTTTTTGGCGCCGATGCGGTTCACCAGCCACGGCGCGCAGAACATGCCGGCCGCCTCGAGGAACACCTGGAAGGAGTTAAGGTAGCCATACATCTCATTGCCTTCCTGCAGGGTCGCGAACTGCGATGAGAAATAGACCGGGAACTGCTGGTCATAGACGCCGTAGATGCAGGTGCCGATGACGAAGAAGACCAGCGCCCAGAAGCGCGGCAGCGTCAGCAGGCGCAGCGCATCTTCCAGGGTCACCTTGCCGCCCGAAACCGCCTCCTGCATCGCATGCGGTGCCGAGGAGACGCGCAGCCGGGCCAGCAGAATAAAAAACACCAGTCCGGAGCAGCTGGCGACGAGGAAGTTAAGCTGCGGGTTGATGTTAAACAGCAGACCGGCGAAGAAGGTGGCCACCGCCCAGCCCAGCGAGCCCCACATCCGCGCCCTGCCGAATTCAAACTGGCTCTGGCGCGCCACGCGCTCGGTATAGGATTCCAGCACGCCAATGCCGCCGTTAAAGGTCAAGCCGATGTAGATCCCGCCGAAGATGCTGCCCAGCAGGACGTTAATTTTCAGCAGATGGCCGAACAGCAGATACGCCGGACCGGAGAGGATCAGCAGCGCGGTGATATACCAGAGCAGATGTTTGCGCAGCCCCAGCTTATCCTGGATAAAGCCATAGCAAAACTTGCGCAAAACAGCGCGGGAAAACCGACAGCACGGCGTAGATGATACCGGTATCGCCGGCCTTCAGCCCGACCTCCTGGTGCAGCCAGATGGAGAGCAAGGAGCCGGATGACGACCAGGTCACGAAAAAGAAAAACAGTAAGGCACTGAGCAACGGGTAGCTGTGTGAGTGATGCGCTTTCATCATGACATTCTCGTGTTAGAGGAATGCAATTATGGTAACGTTAACAAAAAACAAAGCGCAGAGGGATTCGCTGCGATATATGATGTTAATCACAAAAGTTAACGTTAACATAATGAAGATGCGATCGCGATCAAAAATCAACCGCAACATCGCTCACGACGGCGTTAGCAGAAAATCGTTTCACGCTTTTACATCAGCGACTTAGTTGTATAGCCTGTACTCTGCAGCAATGGCGGAGGAAAAAATTGGCATCCCTGAAAGATGTAGCAAAACTGGCGAATGTATCTCTGATGACCGTCTCACGGGCGCTGAACACCCCGGAGCGGCTCAAGCCGGAGACGCTGGCCCGCGTGCAGGCCGCCATCGCCGAAACCAACTACGTCCCCGACCTCTCGGCGAAAAAAGATCCGCGGGGGCGCTGGGCCACCCCCAGCACCATCGGCGTGCTGGCGCTGGATACCGTCACCACGCCCTTTTCCGTGGAAATCACCCTGTCGATCGAAGAAACGGCCCGCGCCCACGGCTGGAACAGCTTTGTGGTCAATATGTTTTCTGACGATCGGCCGGAAGCAGTGGTCGACCTGCTCCTCTCCCACCGTCCGGACGGCATCATCTTTACCACCATGGGCCTGCGTCAGGTGCCGCTGCCGGACAAACTGCTGACCCTGCCCTGCGTGCTGGCTAACTGCGAAAGCCTCAGCCAACCGGTGGCCAGCTATATCCCGGACGATGAACAGGGCCAGTACGACGCGGTAAAAGCCCTGCTTGCCGCCGGCTATCGTTGTCCGCTGTGCCTGCACTTACCCGCCAGCCAGCTGGCGACAATCCGCCGCCGCCAGGGGCTGGAGCGCGCCTGCCGGGAGGCGGGCATCGAACCTGAGAGCCTGACCCACTCGTATATGGCCCAGGGCGATGAGCATTACCACGATATTCCCGCGGTGGTGCTGGCGCATATCCGCGAGGGTAAACCCGGCTTCGACTCGGTGATCTGCGGTAACGATCGCATCGCCTTTATGGTCTATCAGACGCTGCTGGGCCAGGGGTTACGCATTCCACAGGACGTGGCGGTGGTGGGATACGACAATATGGTGGGCATTGGCGATCTGTTTCTGCCGCCGCTCTCCACGGTGCAGCTGCCGCACTACGACATCGGGCGCCTGAGCGCCCTGCATATCATTCACGGCGACAACCATCGGGAGACGCGCAAGGTCGCCAGCCCGTGGTTGCCGCGCGCCTCGCATTAACGGTTACCGATATTGCGCAGCTTCTCGCCCGCCATCAGGTTGCGCTCAATGTGTTCAAGGCTGACATTTTTGGTCTCCGGGATCAGCCAGAAGGTGACGCCGATAAAGGCCACGTTGAGCACCGTGTAGAGCCAGAAGGTCCCGGCGGCGCCGATCGCGTCAAGCAGCGTCAGGAAGGTGGCGCCGATGATCATGTTCGACACCCAGTTGGTGGTGGTGGAGCAGGTGATGCCGAAGTCGCGGCATTTCAGCGGCTGGATCTCGGAGCAGAGGATCCACACCACCGGCGCCGCGCTCATCGCATACCCGGCAATACACATCATGGTCATGCCGACGGAAAGCCAGGAGAGGCCGCTGGAGGCGGTGCCATTGTCGAACTGCATCAGGCAGTAGCCAAGCACCAGGGTGCCCAGCGCCATCACGCTGAAGCCGATTTTCAGCGCCGGCTTGCGGCCTGCTTTATCCACCGTGAACACCGCGATAAAGGTGGCAAACATAAAGGTCAGGCCCACCACCAGGGTGGCGATCATCTGCTGTTCGGTAGTGGTAAAACCCGCCATTTTGAAAATACGCGGGGCGTAGTACATGATGATGTTCATACCGGTAAACTGCTGCATCGCCTGCAGCAGCATGCCAAGGAACACCGCCCGGCGTACGTTACGATTGACCTTGAACAACGCCCAGCCGCCCTGCTTCAGCTTCAGGCTTTCGCGGATCTCGTTAAGCTCAGCGCGCGCCTTCTCCGAGGTATCGCGCAGCATCCGCAGCACCTCTTCCGCTTCGATATGGCGCCCTTTCTCCGCCAGCCAGCGCGGGCTGTTCGGCAGAAAGACGACCAGAACGATCAGGATCACCGCCGGCAGCGCCAGCACGCCCAGCATGGCGCGCCAGTTACCGCTGTAGCTAAAGGCGGTATCGGAAAGAAACGCCAGCACAATGCCGAGGGTCACCATCAGCTGATACATACTGATCATTTTGCCGCGCACGTTCTCGCTGGCCATTTCGGAGAGGTACAGCGGCGCGGTGTAAGAGGCGATCCCAACGGCCACCCCCAACACCACGCGGGCCACCAGCAGCACTTCGACGCTGGCGGCAAAAGCGGAGCCGATAGAGCCGGCGACAAAGAGCACGGCCCCCGCCATCAGGCTGTATTTGCGGCCAAGGCGGAACGACAGCCAGCCGTTAAACAGCGCGCCTATCGCCGCCCCCAGCATCATGCTGCTGACCACCCACTCCTGAAGCTGGCTGGATAAGGTGAAGTGGTCGGTAATAAAGGGCAGCGCCCCGGATATCACGCCGATATCCAGGCCAAAGAGCAACCCCGCCACCGCCGCGGCGATAGAAACAAACCAGTTCATCCGCCGGGTGTCACGTTGCGCCCGCGGCGTTAATGCAGAGTCGTTACTGATTGAAGTCATTTTTATTCCTGCCACACAGAGAAAGACATAGGACGAAAGTACGTGACTGGCGGAGGAATTTGTCAGGCTGGATACGCCAAAGATATGGACTATTTTGCTGGCAAGATGGGTTTTGTGATGGACATTAAACTTTCAACGTAACGAAAAATTCGTTTCGCATCGTTAATAACCCTGTTCATACAGGGCGGTAACATTAATTCTTCACTCTGGAATATGGACGATCCTCATTTTACGGTATGGACAATAATTCTCAGACGGCCGGAGCGGTGAGTGCCGCGCCGGCCGTCGCCGTCGGTTAGCGCGCCAGCCAGCCGCCGTCCACCGCCACCGTGTAGCCATTGATGTAATCGGAGGCTGGGGAAGCGAGGAAGACCACCGGCCCCATCAGGTCGGCCGGCAGGCCCCAGCGCCCGGCGGGAATGCGGTCGAGGATTTCGCTACTGCGCTGCTCGTCAGCGCGCAGCTGCTGGGTGTTATTGGTCGCCATATACCCCGGGGCGATGGCGTTGACATTGATATTGTGTTTAGCCCACTCGTTGGCCAGCAGGCGGGTAACGCCCATCACCGCGCTTTTGGACGCGGTATACGACGGAACACGGATCCCGCCCTGGAACGACAGCATCGAGGCGATGTTAATGATCTTCCCGCCGCTGCCCTGGGCGATAAAGTGCTTCGCCGCCGCCTGGGACATGAAAAATACGCTCTTGATGTTGAGGTTCATCACGTCGTCCCAGTCCTTTTCGCTGAACGCCAGCGCGTCCTCGCGGCGGATCAGGCCGGCATTGTTGACCAGAATATCAATATGGCCAAACTCCGCCACCGCCCGCTCCAGCAGCTGAGGGATACCGTCGATCTGGCGCAGGTCGGCGGTCAGGCTGAGAAAGCGGCGTCCCAGCGCCGTCACCCGCTCGATGGTTTCCACCGGCTCGACAATATTGATACCGACAATATCGCAGCCCGCTTCCGCCAGCCCGAGGGCCATCCCCTGACCTAAACCGGTATCGCATCCGCTCACGACGGCCACTTTTCCCTGCAGGGAGAATGCATCAAGAATCATAATGTGTTCCTTAGTCGTTCAGAGCCTGCTGTATGCAGGCAAGGTTCTCTCGGCCCGGCTCGCGCCGGCGGCGCGACTGAGCGTAGGGCGAACTCACGGGCAGAGCCCATCATAAAAAATAAAACAGAGTTCCGTTTTACTGATGGGTGCCATCTTAGCCCCGCACTCTGTCATTTTCAATGATATTTAAAACGTTGTTTCATTTTTTATGACAGAGATTACAAAAAAATGAAAACGCGAACAGATCCGGCAACCCGCACCGGACAGGAAGCGGTTTTAAAAGGATGATGATTCAGCCGGTTGTCCAGAGAGGCGGCCAAAGTGAGGCCAGCAGGCCGCAGAAGATGCAGGAATTACGCTGAACTGCGTGGGATATCACAAATAATGAAACGTTGTTTTGATAAATTAACACCCATCTTTTAAAATCATATCAATCAGCGACACGCCTCTGGTCCAGCGGCATCGCAGGAAAGAAAGGAGCACTACATGGCTAAAGGCATGCGGGTCAAACTGAATTACCACGTCAGCCGCGATCCGGATACCGGGGCGGAAGTCACCCGCTTAACCCCCCCGGAGGTCACCTGTCATCGCAACTACTTCTATCAGAAGTGCTTTTTTAACGATGGCAGCCATTTACTGTTCGCCGGCGAGTTTGACGGCCACTGGAACTACTATCTGCTGAATATCGCCAGCGCCGAAGCCGTCCAGCTGACGGAAGGCGCCGGGGATAACACCTTCGGCGGCTTCCTCTCCCCGGACGATAAGTCACTCTATTACGTGAAAAATGACCGTACCCTGCTGGAGGTGAACCTCACCACCCTCGCCGAGCGTGAAGTTTACCGCGTCAGCGAGGCGTGGGTCGGCTATGGCACCTGGGTGGCAAACAGCGATTGCAGCAAACTGGTAGGCATTGAGATTGCGAAAAGCGACTGGACGCCGCTCAACGACTGGCAGATTTTCCATGACTTCTTCCACAAAGGACCGCATTGCCGCCTGCTGCGCGTCGACCTGTGCAGCGGTGAGAGCCAGGTGATCCATGAGGAAAAAATCTGGCTGGGACACCCGATCTATCGTCCCTTCGACGACCATACCGTCGCCTCTGCATGAAGGGCCGCACGATCTGGTTGACGCCCGCATGTGGCTGGTCAATGAAGATGGCAGCAACGTGCGTAAAGTCAAAGCGCATGCCCCGGGGGAAAGCTGCACCCATGAATTCTGGGTCCCGGACGGTTCAGCGCTGATCTACGTCTCCTATCTGAAAGGCCAGCAGGGGCGGACGATCTATCGCTTTGATCCGGAGAGCGGCGTCAACGAGGCCCTGATGACGATGCCCGCCTGCTCGCATCTGATGAGCAATTTCGACGGTACGCTGCTGGTGGGCGATGGATCAGGCACGCCGGTGGATGTCAAAGATACCGGCGGCTACTCCATTGATAACGATCCTTATCTGTACGTCTTTAACGTGGCGGAGAAGCGCTACTTCCGCGTCGCGCGCCATGATACCTCGTGGGCGACGGTGGCCAACAGCCGCCAGGTGACGCACCCGCACCCCTCGTTTACGCCGGACGACAGCGCCATTCTGTTCAGCTCCGATAAAGACGGCAAGCCGGCCATCTATATCGCGAAATTACCTGACCATCCGCCGATGCTGAGCGCCTGAGCCCCGGCGAACGTTTTTCTGTAACTGGCCTTGCCCTCCTTCGCGGAGGGCCTTTTTTTTGTTCCCCCGCTTTGGCCATAAAAAACCCCGGCTGACGGCGCCGGGGAAAACAGACGATGAGTGCCTGATGGAAATCAGAACGAGTAGGCCACCCCGACGCGGAAGCGGGTCTGGCGATCGCTGCGGTCATTCACGCCGACGTTGCCGATTTCACCATACGGCGACCAGTTGTTATCCAGCTTATAGGCCACCTTCACGTTATATTCCTGCGAGTAGGGTTTGTTGTCGTTGCGGTTCACCCCTTCCGAACTGCGGGCATAGACATAGTTCAGCTCGGTGCGCCAGTCGCCGAGAGCAAACCCGGCCCACGCGTCGCCGCGATTCACCTTGTCATCATCTTTGCCGGCATCATTCGGATAGCGGGTGTACTCATAGCGATAGCGAGCGGCGACATAGAAGCCATTGTCGAAACTGTATTGTACGTGCAGGTGCGGCTTGTAGATGGAGCGGCTGTCGTTGCTCTCTATGGTAAACCCGGGGGTGAGGAACAGGTTCGATGTCGCTTTCCAGCGCCAGCTGATGGTGTCTTCATGGCCGTTGCCCACCACGTCCGAATAGGGTTGCGAACCGTTGTCGCCGCCTGAACGCCATTTGGCCTCTACGGTAAAGCCTAGCCCGTTGGCGAAGCGGTGGGACACCGAGACGCGGTCAGCATTGCTTTTATCGCTCTTGCCGCCATCAATAAATTCATGACGTAAATCTATCGTGACCGCGGTTGCCGCAAAAGACATACCGCAGAGGGCGGCCAGAACCAGAGATCGTTTCAACATAGGGTACCCCTTATAATAAATAAAATGTCATTTCGTTTTTATGAAACGTTATTTTATTTTTTAAGCACCTTAGTTTTAGTGACCAGGATCGTAGTTATTTGTTTCAAAAAAGGTGGCACAACAAGACGTGACGGAGCTCAATAAATTGGCGGTGGGTGAGGGAAATACGGGAGAAAAAAGAGGGGGTCGGCAAAGCGCGGCGCATAAAAAAGGCCTCCCGCAGGAGGCCATGGAAATCGACATGCAGCGCTACGCGCGTTCTACCGCCAGCGCCACGCCCTGACCGCCGCCGATGCACAGCGTCGCCAGCCCTTTACGCGCATCGCGCTTGATCATTTCATGCACCAGCGACACCAGAATCCGACAGCCGGAGGCGCCGATGGGGTGGCCGAGGGCGATCGCGCCGCCGTTAACGTTGACCCGTCGCTCATCCCACTCCAGTACCCGGCCAACGGAGATAGCCTGAGCGGCAAAGGCCTCATTGGCTTCGATCAGATCGACGTCGTCCAGCCGCCAGCCGGCCCGCTCAAGACAGCGACGAGTGGCGTGCACCGGCGCGATGCCCATCAGCGCCGGATCGACGCCGACGCTGGCGAAGGCGCGGATCCGCGCAAGGATCGGCAGCCCCAGCGCCTCGGCTTTCGCCTCACTCATCATCATCACCGCCGCCGCGCCGTCATTGATGCTGGAGGCGTTGCCGGCGGTTACCGATCCGAGACGATCGAAGGTAGGCTGCAGGCTGGCCAGCCCTTCCGCGCTGGCATCCACCCGCGGTTGTTCATCGGTATCCACGGTGCGCGCCGCGCCGTTATGCTCGGTAACGACCGGGACAATCTCATCGCGAAAGCGTCCGGAATCAATCGCCTTGCGCGCCTTCTGCTGCGAGCTGAGCGCCCAGGCGTCCTGCAGTTCGCGGCTGATGCCATATTCCCGGGCGAGGTTCTCCGCCGTGACGCCCATATGATAATCGTTGAAGGCGTCCCACAGGCCGTCATGGACCAGGCTGTCAATCAGCTGGCTGTTGCCCAGTTGGGCGCCGGTGCGGCTGTCGGTGAGGACATGCGGAGCGCGGCTCATGTTCTCCTGGCCGCCGGCGATCACCACGTCCGCCTCCCCGCACTGGATCGCCTGGGTGGCGAGGTGCAGGGCTTTCAGGCCGGAACCGCAGACGTCGTTAATGGTGATCGCCGATACGGTGTTGGGCAACCCGCCGCGAATAGCAGACTGACGGGCCGGGTTTTGCCCGGTTCCCGCGGTCAGCACCTGGCCGAGGATCACCTCATCCACGCTCTGCGGATCGATTCCCGTCTTCTCCACCAGCGCCTTCACCACCACGCTGCCCAGCTCAACGGCTGAATGGCGTGATAACGCGCCCTGAAAGCAGCCAATCGGCGTACGTAGCGCCCCGACGATCACGACATCCTTCATCCTCTACCCCTGCCCGTGCTTTTGCGCAAAGAAACAGCGATATACTAGATAATTGTTATCAAAAAACTTTGTAATTGTTTAAAAAAATGTGAAGCCAATCACAAAGAAATAGCTATTCGTTAACGCTCACGCCGCTGCAGATGCTGACGCAGCCAGCTGCCGGCCGCCCCGGGCGGCGCTTTCTTATTCCACAGCAGATCCACCGAAATCGCCCGCGGCCAGCCGGGGATATCGAGCGCCACCAGTCCGCCCTGCGGCGCAAAACTCCGCCACCAGCGCACAGGGCAGAATGCACCAGCCGAAGCCCTGCACCGCCATGCTGAGCAGCAGCAGGTAGTTTGGCGCCGACCAGACCTGCCCGGCGGCAGGCTCCGTCGCGCTGGCCAGAAAGGTGCTCAAACGCAGCTCGCGCCAGCTGCGCAGCTCATCCCAGACAACCTTGCCCTGCCCCGCCAGCGGATGGTCAGGCGCCACGTAAATGCCCATCGCCGTCTGCAGCGGCAGGCGGGTGCTGCCGATATCGGTCGGGTAGCGCTCTCTCGCCTCAATCAGTCCCACCTGGGCGCGGGATTTTTGCAGGAGATCGATCACGTCCTCATCTTCGCCAATCAAGCATTCAAATTCGGTATGAGGGAAGCGGCGGTCAAACTGCACAAGCAGATCTTCCAGCACGTCCGGGTGCAGGGTGTCCGAGAGCACAAAGGTCAGCCGCGGCTCCGTCTCGCCGGACAGCGATACCGCCAGCTCATCCAGCCGCTCGCTGGCGGCGAGGATCGCTTTGACATAGCTCAGCACCTGCTCTCCCTGCGGCGTCAGCGTCGGCTGCCGCGTTGCCCGATCGAAGAGGGTCACCCCGAGGTCAGCCTCCAGGTTGGCGATAGCGGTACTGATCGTCGACTGGCTTTTGCGCAGGCGACGGGCGGCGGCGGAGAACGACCCGCTGTCAACGGCCTCGACAAAGGCGGTTAACGCTTCCGGTGAATAACGCATGATGTATCTACTTTATCGATGGTTTCTATCTTTTGTTTATCACATTTTTCCATAAACTGCCGGGTAATTTCCTGTTCAGGCTAAAACTGGAGGTAGCTCGCCTGCAACAGACCCCACATCAGCGCAAGACGCTCACCGAGCGCGTTATCCACGCCATCACCTTCGAAGGGCTGGCGACGCTGATCCTCGCCCCCACCGCCGCCTGGCTGATGCAGCGTTCGGTGGTGGAGATGGGCGGACTGAGCATTCTGCTCGCCACCCTGGCGATGGTATGGAACATCATTTATAACGCGGCTTTCGATCGCCTGTGGCCAGTCTCCCGCGTCCCTCGCCGGCTGAAAGTGCGGGCGCTGCACGCGATCGGCTTCGAGACCGGCTTTGTTATCATCGGCGTCACCATGGTAGCCATCGTGCTGGGGGTATCGCTGCTGCAGGCGTTTATGCTGGAGATCGGCTTCATGCTCTTCTTCCTGCCCTACACCATGGCGTTTAACTGGGTCTGGGACACCCTGCGCGAGCGCGTTATCCGTCACCGCCGCCCGCGCCAGGCGGCGCGCGGCTAGCCTCGCGGCGGATCCTTCGCGATCCGCTGCCACTTTATCACCAAAAACTATCGCAACAGACGAACCATAAATATGGTAAATTGCACTCCTTTTTTTTTCGGTTTTGACGGTTGATAAAGTCGCATAATGTCTAAAAATTTGGTCTAAAGAAGAAACTCTATGGAGTTTTGCCTTATATGGCACTGCAGTAGGCGCTGGGACGCTATTTCTACCGATCCAGCTGGGTTCGGCTGGCGCCATTGTCCTTTTCATCACCGCGCTGGTCGCCTGGCCGCTCACCTACTGGCCTCACAAAGCGCTGAGCCAGTTTATTCTCTCGGCCAATATCGCGCCGGGAACCGGGATCACCGGCGCAGTAAATCACTACTATGGTAAGAAAATTGGCAACCTGATCACCGGGCTCTATTTCCTCGCCTTCTTTGTGGTCGTGCTGATCTACGCCGTGGCCATCACCAACTCGCTGGCCGAGCAGGTGGCACATCGCACGCCGATGACGCCTGCGCTACGCGCGCTGCTGAGCCTGGGGGTCGTGCTGGTCCTTAACCTGATCTTTCTCATGGGCCGGCAAATCACCATCAAGGTGATGGGCTTTCTGGTCTTCCCGCTTATCGCCTGCTTCCTGTTTCTCTCCCTCTATTTAATCCGCGACTGGCATCCGGAACATCTCACCAGCCAGATGCAGTTCAGCTCGCAGACGCTCCACCAGGTCTGGATCTCCATACCCGTGATGGTTTTCGCTTTTAGCCATACGCCGATCATCTCGACTTTTGCTATCGACCAGCAGGAGAAGCACGGCGACCTGGCCATGGGTAAATGCAAAAAAAATCATGAAGGTGGCCTATACCATCATCTGCGCCAGCGTGCTGTTTTTCGTCTTCAGCTGCCTGCTGGCCATCCCGGCGACCTATATTGAGACCGCCCGCGATCAGGGGGTGACCATCCTCTCCGCCCTGTCGATGGTGCCGGGCGCGCCGGGCTGGCTGGCGGTGACCGGCATTATTGTCGCCGTGGTCGCCATGTCGAAATCCTTTCTCGGCACCTACTTCGGGGTCATTGAAGGCGCCAGCGAAATCGTCAAAAGCTCGCTGGGCCTGATGGGCGTGCGCAAGAGCCGCGCCTTCAACCGCGCGATGTCGATCATGCTGGTCTCTGCCTTCACCTTTGCGGTGTGCTTTATCAACCCGAATGCGATCTCGATGATCTACGCCATCAGCGGACCGCTTATCGCCATGATCCTGTTTATCATGCCCACCCTGTCAACCTGGCTTATCCCGGCGCTGAAGCCGTATCGCTCGGTGGGTAACGCCATCACTCTGGTGGTCGGCCTGCTCTGCGTCTCCGTGATGTTCTTCGGCTAATCCGTCTCCGGCGACAGCGGCTTGCCTGAGCCGCTGTCGCACATTCTGACAATATTCTCACCCTTCTCTTCCTTGTTAGCGCATTACACTTACGGCTTAGCCACCGTGAGGAGAGTTCCTATGTCCAGTGTCACCTTATCCGGTCGCGGCACGCTCGGCGATCGCCAGGTCTATCGGTTGGGTTACGGCGCCATGCAGCTGGCCGGCCCCGGCGTTTTCGGCCCGCCGAAAGATCCAGAAGAAGCGGTGCGCGTGCTGCAGGCCGCCGTCGAAGCCGGGGTAAACCATATCGATACCTCGGATTTCTATGGCCCCCATGTGACCAATCAGCTGATCCGCAAAGCGCTCCACCCCTACCCCGACGATCTGTGCATTGTCACCAAGGTCAGCGCCCGTCGTGACGAGAAAGGCAACTGGCTGCCGGCCATGTCGCCCGCTGAACTGACCCAGGCCGTCGAGGACAATTTGCGTCACCTGGGGCTCGACGTGCTGGAGGTGGTGAACCTGCGCAGTATGCTGAGCCCCCACGGCCCGGTAGAAGGGTCGCTGGAGGCGCCGCTCGCCACCCTGCTGGAGCTGAAGGAGCGAGGATTGATCCGCCATATTGGCCTCAGCAACGTGACGGCAAAGCAGGTGGCGGATGCACAGAAAATGACGCCTATCGTCTGCGTGCAAAACCTCTATAACATTGCCCATCGCGCCGACGACGCGCTGGTGGATGCGCTGGCCGCCCAGCACATCGCCTGGGTTCCCTTCTTCCCGTTGGGCGGTTTTACTCCCCTGCAGGCGCAGGAGCTGAACGAGGTCGCGGCCTCGCTTGAGGCGACGCCGATGCAGGTCGCCCTCGCCTGGCTACTCCAGCGCGCGCCCAATATTCTGCTGATCCCAGGCACCTCATCCCGGACGCACCTGGCGGAAAATATTGCCGCCGCCGGGCTAATTTTGCCGGCGGATGCGCTGCGCACCCTGGATAATATCGCCACCCGCAAGCATCCCTGACCCGTCAGGCCGAAAGGAGGGAACGACTTCCCTCCTCAATATTTGCTTGGAAAAACCTCATCACTGCTGGCACTATAGATCCTACAAATGGGGCGTGATCGACGATCGTTCTCTCATTATCCCCGTTAATTAAACTTAAGTTTTTTATCCTTCGACCGGTCTCCAGCTTGGAGGCCGTTGTCGTTTTTGTCATGACCAAAATTTGAAACGCTTGATTACAGGAAACACAATATCGAATTCCAAGTTTATACATATCAATCTGGCTGCAAAGATAGTCAATAACATCAAACGCTCATAAAAACATCTGATTAACCCAATCAGAATGTTGCTATTGCTATAAGAAAAATCAAACGCCTCACGACAACTATTTACAAGGGATGCACATGACAGAGGGAACGATAAAGACCAGTAAGTATGAAATTATTGCTATTTTCAGAGAGGAGTTGCGCAAACGTACTGAAATTGAAATATTTTTTAACAACACCAGTATCATAACCCAACTGACGCGCGTGGACTTTGCCGAGTTCCATATTCAGACCCATCGCAAAATCCCGCCCGGGCATAAAATTCGCTTTCTCCTGCATAGCGATTCAGGGAAAAATAGAGTTTAATGCGGCCCTGACAAAACATGACAATAGCGGTGTCGATAAAGGTATCCGCTACGCCTTTTCCTTGCCTGAATGCCTGCAGGTGGTGCAGCGTCGCCGCGATCCCCGCTTTCGTTTACGCCACGAGCATGATTTTTATTGCCGCGGTCGCCATAAAAATGGCGAAAACTATCTTTTCGACATCAAGGACATTTCAGACGGCGGTTGCGCACTGATGACCAAAACGCCGAATCTGAAATTCCTCAGTCATAACGCATTGCTGAAAAACGCCGTACTGATGCTGGCGGAATATGGCGAGATCACCATCGACCTGGTGGTAAAGAATGTCATTATTATCACCCTTGATGACCCTAATGAAGAGAGCGAAAGCTACTATCAGATATCCTGCCAGTTTAAGTTCCGCCATCTCGACGACCAGCGCAGAATAGAGAAAATTCTGCTGGACCTGATCTTAGAAGCCAAGCGAAAAAAGAGAATCTGATACCCTTGGAAAGTATATTGCTGTACACCAATGATAATCTCATTGGTCACTCAATCTATCACTACCTTATTGATAGTCATGAAAACGCCACCCGTTTTGGCTATGACGAAGTCATCCATGGGAAACAGCTGCCTGAGGCCCAAACGGTTATTTTCAATTTAATCAATAAGGATATTTCTGCCATCAGAATCGTTGATCTATTGAATGCGCTCCGCCTTTCCCTGCAACGCTGCCAGCAGCCGGTGCTGATGATAAAAAGCGACATTGCCGGACTGTGCAGAGAGTTAATAACCGTCGATAATGCCATGATTATTAGTGAAAATCGCCGCTATCTATGTTTGCGTCTATTATCCAGCGGGCGAAGGGCGCCAGCGAACAACCGCCGCGACGATTGCGCAAACAACTGTCGCCGCGGGAGTGCCAGATCCTCGAGCTGCTGATTGCCAACAATAATAATAAGCGGATTGCCGCCCTGCTCGGCATTGCCCATAAAACGGTCCACAGCCATCGAATCCATATCATGCAAAAGCTGGGCATTGATAATTCCCGCACGATGAACCAGCGTATTGCCGCCCTCCATCAATGCTAAATTACGCACAGGTAAATCAATAGCGGATAAAGCGTACTTATTCGTTGTTGATTTACATTTCCTGCCATTCCCATTAATCATCAGGTAGCCTATAATTAACCTATCCTCTGCTTATTGTCTGACTAACCTCGTGAAGAGGGATAATGAACACTAAAATATTCGAAGACAACATTTTATCTCGTAATGATATCGCTGTACGCTACGTCTTTCAGAAAATGTTTTCCCCACAAGGTACCTTAGTCGCGGTTGAATGCTTAAGCCGCTTCGATAATCTTCCCGTTTCGCCAGAATATTTTTTCCGCCATGCCACCGCGGCAGTTCGTGAACGTATTTTTCTCGAGCAACTGGGGTTGATTGAACAGCATAAAGCATGGTTTTTTACGTAACCATATTTCCGCTACCATTAACGTTGATGACCATATCCTGACTCTGCTGCGCCAGAAGGAAATAAAAGAGAAAATCGCCGCCCTGACCTGCGTCCATTTTGAAGTGACCGAAAACGCCGAGAAACTTCTGAATAATTCCCTGGCCGCCTGGCAAAGCCCGCAGGATACCTCGCTGTGGCTCGATGACTTCGGCTCTGGCTACGCGGGGATTAACGCCATCAGCGGTTATCATTTTGACTATGTCAAAATTGATAAAGATTTTTCTGGCATCTGATGCGCAAAGAGTCCGGCCGTCAGCTGATGGATGCGCTGGTCACCTTTTTATCCCGCAATCATCACAACGTGATTATTGAAGGCGTGGAAAGCGAAGCCCATAAAAAATGGCTGCAGGGTATGGAGTGGTTTGCTATTCAGGGGCATTACTGGCAGGAAGTCAGCATTGAGCAACTGGTTGCCGACGATATTGGCATATAAAAAAGCCGGGCTTGCCCGGCTTTTTCGTCCCGCTTAATTATAAACTAATTCCCACGTTGCCCAGCTGGTAATTGGCCCGCTGGTGGCGCTTTTCGGGGTCGGCGAAACGTAGCCCACATAATAGGTGAACAGGCCGCCGCTGACCGCGTTTTCCTGTAAATGCACCTGATTTTGCTGCGGATCCGCAGGGACAATTTTATTACTCTTATCCAGCGTATTATTATCATTGGTCGACAGCGCCAGATAAATATTCTGCGCGCCGTCTGGCAAGGTATTGGCCAGATAGCCCGCGTTCTCATTGCCAACCGCCGTCAGTAAAAAACCGTCGATCCAGCGAACGCTGACCCGTCGCACCTCGTCCTGCGAAGCGGCGCCGCCGTCATGACGTAGCTGGCAGTTTGACAGCGCCAGGGTAAAAGGCTGCGGCTTCATAAACGCGCCGGCCCCGCGATCGTGCACTTCCGCCAGGCTGACCGGCGCCAGCCAGACGTTGCCGCTGCCGGCATGCTGGCCGCCATTGAGCGCGACGCTGCAGGAGATATCCGTCACCCGCCCGGCAAAATCGACCCGTCCGCGGTCGTAATTGGTCTCGAAACCCCACGCCGAGGGGGCGGCGAGGCTGCCGCAGAGCAGCAGCCACGCGATAGTATGTTTCGGCAATCCCTTCATTCCCCCTCCCGTATTAATCGTACGTCAGGTTAAAGATCATATGCGACTCCACCTCGCCGGTGCTGGTCGTCGGGCCATACTGATAAAAGCGCGCGTGCAGCGGTATGGTGATGTAGCGGGTCTCCTGATTATTCAAGCGGCCAACGGTATATTTCTTATTAAACTGCAGCGGGGATCCATCCTTCAGCACCTGGATGCCGACGCCTTTCGCCATCCCGCTGCCGGCCTTTTCATTCAGCAAGGCGCCCATGGTGGCGGTGGTGCTGGTAGCCAGGGTGCCGGAGAAAGAGGTGCTGATGTTGGCATATCCCGTTTCACTCAGGCCGCCGCTGCACTGCAGCTCAATATTAAAATCCTTCCCGCCCGCGGTGGTGCCAACCCCTTTCAGGTCAGTACGTCTAATGGCACCCACATCAACATTCATATTTTTCCCACTCAATACCGAACAGGAGGGCGAGACCACGGTGATCGCGTTGGCGCTCAGATAGGTTTCGAGGATCGGGTTGCCGCCGCTCTCCCAGTCGTAGGAGGTGTATTTTCCCGCCGCGAGGGTACCGCTGCCGGTGGTTGCCGCGGTTTTGATAATCTCCAGCGTAAAACGTGATCCTTCAAGGGAATAGTTGGTGGTGTTATATACCCGGGACGAATAGACGTCGGATAGACGATATTCACCGTCGCGCCGCCGCGGCTGAAACGCATCCCAATTCCCGGCACGTTGGTGGAATAAATTTTATTCCCCAGGTCCGTGGCCCCTGGCGACACGATCTTCGCCGCGAAGCGGTTGGTGCCGGAGGTACAGCGATAGCTCGCCCCGCCGGGGGCGCTCATCGTCCAGTCGCGGGTAAGGATCACCGAACCCACCGGCAGATCCGGGGGTACCACCACCCTGCCCACCACCATGTCCAGCATCACCGTTGGCGAAGAAAGGCGCGTACAGACGGCCCAGGACGAGGTGGTGCCCAGCGCCATCAAGACGATAAAAAGCGTCAGTAATTTCCTCAGCGACATACGCTATCCTTTGTTGTTTGCTGTCCCAGATCCACCGAACACTGCCCGCCGCTCCACTTCACAATCGCGCGTTTGGCGTTCGCATCGCTGATAAACATCATGCTGCCCTGACCGACGACGCCGATCTCCTTGCCGTCGGGGGAGAAAATACTCGCCGCAAACGGCAGCGGCTCATGGTTCGCCTGGCGCGCCTGCAGGGTGAGGTTGTTCTGCACCGTGGTGCCAAACGCCACCTTAACCAACGCTGCCTTCCCACGGTACAACCTGCGCCACGGTGCGATCGAAGGCCACGTCGTCATGGCTGCCTTTCGGTCGATCTCGACGGCGTTAATTCGGT
>OKVR01000254.1_pt1 | contig 17625 bp, 18 predicted proteins | sample 1606891 | NCBI WGS metagenome assembly OKVR01 (sample SAMN03281011, study PRJEB24777) | human gut metagenome | isolation source: fecal sample PR176 from 1 month old male Indian infant, caesarean delivered... | place: Singapore | collected 2006-01-13 | reverse complement strand
AATTCGCCTACATTGTGAGCTGAGTGGATGTTATAAGGCTAACAAGCAGCTTAGGGTAAGTGTACTTGCCTCGCCGGTGTTGCACAGCGAAGTCAGCTGGTGCCGCGAGCGCTTTCTATCTTGGTATCCCCTCATTCTCATTGAGATACGACAGCGGGGCTGAAAATGGATCTTGTACATGATAAAAATTGCGCGCATTGCCGTGACATTGGGCTTGCTTTCCTCACTGGGAGCCCAGGCTTACGCGGCCGGGTTAGTGGTAAATGACAATGACTTGCGTAACGACCTTGCCTGGCTTTCCGATCGCGGGGTCATCCATCTGAGCCTGTCGACCTGGCCGCTAAGTCAAGAGAGATCGCCCGGGCGCTAAAAAAGGCCAAACCTTCCTATTCTTCTGAGCAAGTGGTGCTGGCTCGTATCAATCAGCGACTGTCAGCGTTAAAAGCCGATTTCCGGGTCACCGGCTACACCTCAACCGACCAACCTGGCACTCCGCAGGGGTTTGGTCAGACGCAGTCGGCAGATAACTCGTTAGGCCTGGCGTTTAACAACAGCGGCGAATGGTGGGATATCCACCTCCAGGGCAATGTCGAAGGGGGAGAGCGGATCAGCAACGGATCGCGCTTCAACGCCAACGGCGCCTATGGCGCAGTGAAGTTCTGGAACCAGTGGCTCTCCTTTGGTCAGGTTCCGCAGTGGTGGGGGCCGGGCTATGAAGGCAGCCTGATCCGCGGGGATGCCATGCGGCCGATGACCGGTTTCCTGATGCAGCGAGCCGAGCAGGCGGCGCCGGAAACCTGGTGGCTGCGCTGGGTAGGCCCGTGGCAGTATCAGATCTCTGCTAGTCAGATGAATCAATATACCGCTGTGCCTCATGCCAAAATTATCGGCGGACGTTTTACCTTCACGCCGTTCCAGTCATTAGAATTAGGTGCGTCGCGTATTATGCAGTGGGGCGGGGAAGGACGCCCTGAATCACTCAGCAACTTCTGGGACGGTTTAACTGGCAAGGATAATACTGCCGCGAATGATCCCAATGAACCGGGCAATCAACTGGCCGGTTTTGACTTTAAGTTCAAACTCGAGCCGACCCTAGGCTGGCCGGTAAGCTTCTACGGACAGATGATCGGCGAGGATGAGTCAGGTTTCCTGCCTTCAGCAAATATGTTCCTCGGCGGGATTGAAGGGCACCACGGCTGGGGTAAGGATGCGGTAAACTGGTATGTGGAGGCCCACGACACGCGCACAAATATGAGCCGAACCAACTACAGTTATACCCACCATATCTATAAAGATGGTTACTACCAACAGGGCTACCCGCTGGGAGACGCGATGGGTGGAGATGGGCAGCTGTTTGCCGGTAAAGTTGAACTGGTGACCGAAGATAATCAGCGCTGGAGCACTCGTCTGGTCTATGCCAAAGTGAACCCGAAGGATCAATCAATTAATAAGGCATTCCCGCACTCCGATACATTGAAAGGTGTACAGTTGGGGTGGAGCGGGGATGTCTATAAGACCGTTCGTCTGAATACGTCGCTGTGGTATACCAATGCGGACCATAGCGATAGCGATGATGTTGGCGCAAGCGCCGGGATCGAGATCCCATTTAGTCTATAGGCTGAATACTACAGGAAAATCAGAGAATGGGCTTTAGTCTACCATTGTCTGCATGAAGCCAGTTGGGAACAAGCTGGTGGACGCTATGTAGCTCAGAAATTAGAAAATTTTAGTTTACTGATGATGTGACATTATGAAGAAAAAAATAGTTAAATTTTCGGCTTTAGCATTGGCGATAGGGTTATTAGCGGGCTGTACTATTATGCCAGGACAGGGTTTAAATAGCTTGCGTAAGAATGTTGTTGAATTACCAGATAGTGATTACGATTTGGATAAGCTGGTTAACGTTTATCCGATGACACCAGGATTGATCGATCAGTTACGCCCGGAAGCGGTTATGGCACAATCTAACCCGCAATTAGATAATCTACTGAAAAGCTATGAGTATCGTATTGGCGTGGGTGATGTACTGATGGTAACTGTATGGGATCACCCGGAGTTAACAACACCTGCTGGCCAGTATCGTAGCGCCAGTGATACTGGTAACTGGGTAAATGCCGATGGTACGATCTTCTATCCTTATATTGGCAAGGTTCAGGTTGCCGGAAAAACATTGGCTGAAGTCAGACAAATCATTGCCAGCCGTTTGACAACCTATATTGAAAGTCCACAGGTGGATATCAGTGTAGCTGCTTTCCGTTCGCAAAAAGCATATGTTACTGGTGAAGTTATCAAATCTGGACAGCAACCCATTACAAATATTCCATTAACGGTGATGGATGCTATTAATGCGGCTGGTGGGTTGGCTCCTGATGCAGACTGGCGAAATGTTGTTTTGACGCATAATGGTAAAGATACCAAAATTTCTTTGTATGCATTGATGCAGAAAGGTGATTTGACACAGAATCATCTCTTGTATCCAGGGGATATCCTGTTTGTACCTCGTAATGATGATCTTAAAGTCTTTGTGATGGGAGAAGTTGGCAAGCAAAGTACTATGAAGATGGATCGTAGTGGTATGACTTTAGCTGAAGCCATTGGTAATGCCGAAGGGATGTCCCAGGCATTCAGCGATGCTACAGGCGTATTCGTTGTCCGTCAGCTGAAAAGGGATAAGCAAGGGAAAATTGCTAATATCTATCAGCTAAATGCGCAAGATGCCTCTGCTATGGTTTTAGGAACCGAATTCCAATTACAGCCGTACGATATAGTTTACGTGACTACTGCTCCGTTGGTTCGTTGGAATCGAGTTATATCTCAACTTGTGCCAACTATTACGGGAGTTCATGATATGACAGAAACAGGTAAATTCATTCGGACTTGGTGATAGAAATGTTTGATTCAATTCTTGTGGTTTGTACAGGTAATATATGCCGCTCTCCGATTGGAGAGCGATATTTACGAAACTTATTACCTGATAAAAAAATCGATTCAGCAGGGACTGGAGCACTCATTGAGCATGCGGCTGATAATAGTGCGATTAAGGTTGCTCAGATCCATGGGCTTTCTTTGGAAGGACACCTCTCCAGGCAGTTTACATCATCTCTTGGGCGTCAATACGATTTGATATTAGCAATGGAAAAATCTCATATTGAGCAGATAGGGAATATAGCACCTGAAGCAAGGGGAAAAACGATGCTATTTGGTCATTGGTTGGAACAACGAGATATACCTGACCCTTATCGTAAAAGTGACGAAGCCTTCTTATCAGTTTATAAACTTATTGAACAGTCCGGTAAACTGTGGGCCCAAAAGTTAGGTGCATAATTCAGGAAAAATCGCATGTCATCAGTTACAAATAAAGCTATATCTAAAGATGCGGATGAAATTGATTTAGGTCGCCTTATTGGTGAGTTTATAGATCATCGGAAGCTTATTATTTCTGTTACTTCCCTATTCACATTAGTCGCATTAATTTATGCTATTTTCTCCACGCCTATATATCAGGCTGATGCTTTAATTCAGGTTGAGCAGAAACAAGCGAACGCTATACTTAGCAATCTTACCCAGATGCTTCCGGATAGCCAACCTCAATCGGCTCCAGAAATTGCGTTGATTCGTTCCCGGATGATTTTAGGAAAAACAGTTGATGATCTTAACCTGCAGGCGAGGGTAAAACAAAAATACTTCCCACTATTAGGGCGTGGTTTTGCACGCTTATCAGGAGATAAACCTGGTAGTCTATCTATTTCTCGGTTGTATATACCTGAAAATGATGATGATACTCCTGAGATCTTACTAACTGTCAAAGATAAAAATAGTTTTTCTATCTCCGTGGGTGACTTTATTATCAATGGTAAAGTTGGAGAGCTACTTGATGAGCGAGGAATTTCGCTCAAAGTTGATGAAATCAGTGCAAAGCCAGGGACTGAGTTTTCAATTGCCTATGTTAGTCGATTGAAGGCTATAACTGATCTTCAGGACGATATAGCCGTAGCTGATCAGGGAAAAGATACTGGGATGCTAACACTCTCCTTGACCGGCGATAATCCAGTATTAATTGAACGTATTCTTAATAGCATTAGTGAAAACTATTTAGCTCAGAATATTGCACGGCAAGCCGCACAAGACGCGAAAAGTCTGGAGTTTTTGAGTAAGCAACTACCCCAGGTTCGTAGTGATTTGGATCAGGCCGAAGATAAATTAAACCAATATCGGAGAAAGAGTGATTCCGTTGATTTATCTCTTGAGGCAAAAGCCGTTCTTGATCAAATAGTTAATGTCGATAATCAGCTTAACGAATTAACTTTTCGTGAGTCAGAGATATCCCAGCTCTATACCAAGGAACATCCTACGTATAAAGCATTGATGGAAAAAAGAAAGACTCTACAAGATGAAAAAGCTAAGCTTAATAAGCGCGTTTCTGCTATGCCCGAAACGCAGCAGGAAATATTGCGTTTAAGTCGTGATGTAGAATCTGGTCGTGCTGTATATATGCAATTATTAAACCGGCAGCAAGAGTTAAATATTGCTAAATCCAGTGCCATTGGTAATGTGCGGATTATTGATAATGCCGTCACTCAACCTAAACCTGTTAAACCGAAAAAAGTATTTATTGTTCTTTCAGGGATTATATTCGGTATTGTGTTCTCTGCAGGAATTGTACTACTTAGAGTTTTCTTGCGTAGAGGAATAGAAACCCCCGAGCAGCTTGAAGAACTTGGTATTAATGTCTATGCAAGTATCCCAGTAGCAGAAACATTTACGAAAAGTGTGGTGCAGAGAAAAGGGTGGAATAAAAAGTCTGTTGATGAAATTCAGGGCTTCCTGGCAGTTGATAACCCAGCGGATCTGGCAATTGAAGCTATCCGCAGTTTGCGCACCAGTCTCCATTTCGCCATGATGGAGGCAAGAAATAATGTGCTAATGATTTCTGGTGCAAGCCCTAATGCAGGGAAAACCTTTGTAAGTTCGAACTTAGCCGCAGTGATTTCTCAGACAGGGAAAAAAGTATTGTTTATTGATACCGATATGCGCAAAGGCTATACGCATAAGTTGTTCAATGAAAGCAATACCAATGGCCTGTCTGATATTCTGTCAGGTAAAATTGAAATTAATAAAGCAATAAAAACGATCACATCAGCTGGTTTTGATTATATTTCACGAGGAATGGCTCCACCAAACCCAGCTGAATTATTAATGCACAGGCGTTTTGGTGAACTGCTGAATTGGGCCAGTGAAAACTACGATATTGTTGTTCTCGATACTCCACCGATATTAGCCGTCACGGATGCAGCAGTAATTGGTAATTATGCGGGAACAACATTAATGGTTGCCCGATTTGAGCTGAATACGGCGAAAGAAATAGAGGTCGGTATTAAACGCTTCGAGCAAACTGGTGTAGTCGTAAAAGGTTGCATTCTTAATGGTGTTGTTAAAAAAGCAAGTAGTTATTATGGTTATGGATATAACCACTATGGTTATTCCTACAAGGATAACAAATAATTCGGAAAACCGATAAAATTTAATAAACTAAAAGGACGGGTAATATCCGTCCTTGCTTTTTCTATTTCAAACTGGCTTGGTTAAATGAAAAGAGAGGGGAATATGACGATTCTCGTCAGGAATTTTATTGTCAGTATAGCATTGGCAATATCTGATTTGTTTAGTTTTGTTATTTCATTATATTTAGCGATAGGTGTCTTATCTATTACAATTAGCGATTATGAAACAGTCATCTCAGTCAATCAACTTGAAGGATGGAAAGCACTTCATTGGCTATTAGGTTTATGCTGCATAGCTTGGTATTCAATGAGACTACGCCATTATTTTTACCGTAAGACCTTTTGGTTTGAACTAAAAGAAATATTACGTACATTAGTCATTTTTGCAATCATTGAAATTGCGGTTATGGCATTTGCAAGCTGGTCCTTTTCAAGATATTTGTGGGTACTAACGTGGTTTTTTGTTTTGTTACTGGTGCCCTTGGCAAGGATGGTGACCAAACGGGTGTTAGACGTATTCGGATTATGGCATAGAGACACATGGATAATTGGCAGTGGGGCTAATGCGCAAGAGGCCTATAAAGCAATAAATAGTGAGCGTAACCTTGGGCTTGTTATTGTAGGATTCATTGCAGTAACCGGGGAGCGTTCGGAAAATAAAGACATTAATGGTGTTCCTGTTCTGGCACATGATCCTGACTGGTTATCATCAATGGACAAAAAAACGCAATTTATTGTGGCCGTTGAGTCGCACCAGAGCGAAGTCCGTAATGCTTGGTTGCGTAATTTTATGATTAAAGGCTATCGATATATCTCTGTTATTCCAACATTGCGTGGGATGCCTCTCGACAGTACAGATATGTCTTTTATTTTTAGTCATGAAGTGATGATATTTCGTGTTCAACAGAATCTTGCAAAATGGTCATCGCGGATTCTTAAGAGAGCCTTTGATATCGTTGGATCTTTAGCCATTATTATTATTCTTTCGCCTGCATTAATATATATAAGTAGGAAAGTAAAGAGGGATGGTGGTCCTTCTATATATGGGCATGAGCGTATTGGCAAAGGTGGTAAATCATTTAAATGCCTCAAATTTCGTTCAATGGTAATAAATTCTAAAGAAGTCCTTGAAAAATTACTAGATAGTGATTCTGAAGCGAAAAAAGAATGGGATGCAACTTTTAAATTAAAAAACGATCCGCGAATTACAAAAATAGGGGCATTCCTACGTAGAACTAGTTTGGATGAATTACCTCAGTTGTTCAATGTCTTGAAAGGTGAGATGAGTCTGGTTGGGCCGAGGCCAATCATTACTGCTGAATTAATAAGGTATAACGATGAGGTAGATTATTATCTGCTGAGCAAGCCTGGTATGACTGGGTTATGGCAGGTTAGTGGGCGAAGTGATGTTGATTACGAAACTCGTGTATATCTTGATGCGTGGTATGTTAAGAACTGGTCAATGTGGAATGATATTGCGATTCTGTTTAAAACAATAAGTGTAGTTCTGAAGAAAGATGGTGCGTATTAGTATTTTCTATATTCATATTAACAGGTGAAGAATGAAATTTTACATTGCAGTTCCAACATATAATGGTTCTTCATTATGGGAAAAAACAGTTAAAGAAATAAAAAAGCATGCTCCGAAGGATACATTTGTAAAAGTGATTGATTCTGGTAGTACAGATAATACAGTAGCAATAGCAAAAGCAGCAGGATTTGATGTGGATATCATATCAAGTACTGAGTTCAATCATGGTGGTACGAGAAATAAAATCGTCGAGCAGTATATTGGTGAATATGATGTGGTTATTTTTTTAACTCAGGATGCTATACCTCTGGAAGGTTTTGTTGAAAAACATTATTAATATATTCAATAATCCTGATATTGTTTGCGCTTATGGTAAGCAAATTCCTCATTTGGATGCTAACGCGATAGCCAAGCATGCAAGATATTTTAATTATCCTGATATTAAATATGAAAGTAGTAAAGAAAGTGTGACTTCTTTAGGGCTAAAATCGGTATTTATGTCAAATTCGTTTTCAGCATATCGCTTATCTGCATTTAAGTCATTAGGAGGGTTTCCTTCAAATACTATATTATGCGAGGATATGTATTTCGCTGCAAAGGCATTACTCGGTGGCTATAAATCAGCGTACGTACCAAGCGCAATTGTAAGACACTCACATAACTATAGTCCATTAGAAGAGTTTAAGCGTTATTTTGATATTGGAGTGTTCCATCAAGATGAACCATGGATAAGGGCGCAGTTTGGAGGGGCTACTGGGGAAGGGAAACGATTTATCTTATCTGAATTTTCTTATTTGCTAAAAAATGGTTTTTTATGGATACCACAAGCTTGTATTAATAATATCATGAAGTTTGTAGGTTACAAATTAGGTGGGCACTATAAAAAACTTCCATTAGAAATGAGAAGGAAGATCAGTATGCACAAGAGATTTTGGAAATAAATACATCTATATAAAATTATATTTTTTTTCTTCTGGTCTTTATTATTCACTTGACTATTGATATATTTTCATATGCTAATTTTATTTTTATAAACAGGATGAGACATGAGGAAAATAAAAATACTCTATGTATTACCAGATATGAGTAATGCTGGGCCGATAAATATGTGTCTAAGTCTAGTTAGGGAAATTGATAATAGAAAATATGACATATCAATTTTTTCTTTAGGTGGTGGACATCTAGTTAATGAGTTTTCTAAATATGGACGGGTGGCAATATTTTCTAGGAAGAATTTTCTAACGTTTGCATACCAAGTAAGAAAAGAGAAATTTGATATTATACATAGTCACTGTATAATAGCTGATATATTTTTATCTTTGTCATTTCCAAAAGCAAGTTTATTTACCACGTTACATAATTATCTTGATCAAGATTCTATTTTTCGGCGAGGTAAGTTTATTGGTGGTTTATTATATTTAGTCCAAAAGAAATGTATTTCGCGCTTTACGAAAGTTGCGTGTTCTAATTCTGTGAAGCTTTATTGTGAACGAGAATTAGGAATGTTTAAAATTAATTCCATTTCTAATGGTGTTGATGATTTGTTTATTGATCTGAGATTGAAAGATAATGACAAGTGTTGTGATTTTTATTATCTAGGTTCTTTAAATAACCGGAAGAACGTTGATTTTATCCTACAGGGGTTTGACCTATGGAGTAAAGGAAAGAATACGAGATTGCATATTATTGGTGATGGCGAAAATCGAAAGCATTTGGAAAAAAAGTTTGAAAGTGAGAATATTTGTTTTTATGGTAAAATAAATAATCCAATCAGCAAACTCACCGAATTTGATTGTTTTGTTTCAGCATCGAAAGCAGAAGGTATGCCATTAGCTCTACTTGAGTCTCTTTCTATCGGCAATGTCTTTATTTGTTCTGATATTGATCCACATAAGGAAGTCTACGAAAAATGCCAAGAAACTTGTGGTTATCTATTCAAACTTGATGATAGCTATGAAGATTATATCCAAAAGCTTGATGAATATTACTTTTCTATTGACAAAAATAAACAATCAAAAATTGCAAGAGATGTTTTTGAAAAAAATTACACATCGGCGATAATGGCTAAGGCATATCAAGACTTATATGAAGAAGTATCCGATATAAAATGACATATATGTGAGAGGTTAAGGTGAGATTACTATTGCTTTTTATAAACTTTATCGATCTTATGAAGAGAGGGATACCCTTTGATACTGTAAAAAGTAAGTTTTTCGTAGTTAAGAAATATTTAATATTGAGGTTTTTAAAATCAAATTTAAATATTAAATCAATAGAGAAACAAGTTAATAATAGAGATGTTGCGGGCACTCTCAAAAAGTATATATGGGTATGCTGGTTTCAAGGAATAGATGAAGCACCTGAGTTAGTTAAACATTGTATTAATTCAATAAAAACAATGCTCCTTCCGAATATGAAGTAGTGATTCTCGATGATATTAACATTCCTAATTATGTGACTTTTCCAGCCATTGTTCTTGAGAAGTATTCTTCAGGTCTTATTTCAAAAGCACAGTTAAGTGATATTCTTAGATTCAATCTATTAGCTACGTATGGTGGAGTTTGGGTTGATGCGACAATATTTTGTACGAAAGAATTATCATTCATAACTGACGCCGATTTTTTTACGTTAAAATCTAAAAATTTTGATAATGTGAATAGTATATCTAAAGGTCTTTGGACTGGATATTTTTTAAAATGCCCACCGAACTATAAACCATTTATCTTAATTAGAGATTGCTTTAATAAGTATTGGGAAAAAAATAATATTTTAATTGATTATTTTTTAGTTGATTATCTTATGCTTCTTGCCTTTGAATATTCGGAATTGTTACGCACAGATATTGATAAACTTGGTTATCATGGCGATAATCGTTTTTTACTAGAATGGTTGTTACCAAAAGCGGTGACCCCTGAAAATAATGATTTACTGGCAAATGACAAAATTGGTATTTATAAATTAACAATAAAAAAACGATTTCCTAAATTTTCCTCGGAAAATCAGCTGACTTATTTTGGAAGATACTTTGGTAAAAGTGGGGTAGAAATATGAGCAATGCGTTTTATAATGCATTTTTAGTAATTATTTATAATAAGACTATCGATGAGTCTGAAACGATTAATACTTTAATGAGGTTTCATTATAAAAATTCTCAGCTAACTATTTATAACAATGGTCCGAAAGAAATAATTATTAGCGATGAGAAAAAACTACAATTTAGTAATGTTTTCGATAAAGTAAATGTTATTAATGATTTAAATAATAGGCCATTATCCTTAGTATATAATCAGTTTATAGAAGGGAATAAAGAAGCAAAATATTTTATACTATTAGACGATGATACCGAAATAACTCAGAGCTTTGTCGACATTATTCACTCATCAAAGGCAGATTTAGAGCTGCCTAGAGTTATTAGTAAAGAAACTGAGAAGACATATTATCCAATGTCATCAGGTGTAATTTCAGAAAAATATGGCGACTTAGATCCATACAATTTTTTCTGTGTTTCAATTGCATCAGGGTTGATTATTAGTAGGGATTTAGTAAAAGAGTTTTATAAAAATAATCTGCAGTTATTTGATGAACGATATGCATTATATGGAGTTGATTCATCTTTCTTTAAAAGGCTTAAGAAATTATTAAATAAAGGTGCTTACTTTGATATCAAGACTTCCTGTTATATCAGGCATTCATTATCCTTGACAGAAGAAAAATTTAATGATTTCAGGTTTAAAGAGCGTTTATGGGATGCTGCGATATCTACACGACGCTACCCTTCTGTTTGGCAATCGTACATGTTTATGAAGAATTTTCTTCTGCTTTTTAAATACTGCAAGCTTGACTATTTCATGATTTTATTTAAAGGTCTTTTCTTAGGGAAACACCCCCGCTGTAATTGACTTACGAACTAAGGATATGGGAAAAATATGAATAAAAAACCATTGGTTTCAGTATATATACCAACTCATAATCGTGCTGAGTTGCTTAGTAATGCAGTGAAATCTGTGATTAATCAGACTTATAAGAATATTGAAATTATTATATGCAATGATGGGTCAGGCGATAATACTGATGATGTGGTTAATAAGTTGCAAAAAAGAATATAAAGACATTCCCTTTGTATATTTGAAAAATGATAGCCTATGGGGGCATGTTTCAGCCGGAATTAGATGTATTGCTGCAGCATCTGGATATTATTTGACTGGACTAGATGATGATGATTATTTTTTACCAAATAGAATTGAATCATTAATTAAGGTTTGTAATGAACGTAAAATAGATCTGGTTTGTTCTAATTTGATATTTAAGGATGGGAACAAGCTTAAGCGAGGTAAAAATAATTCTGGTGTAATTACGAGTATTGATATGGGTTATGAAAATCTAGTTGGAAACCAGTTACTAACCCGTTTATCTTATTTTGAAGATGTTGGTGGCTTTGATACAAATTTCCCTGCATGGCAAGATTATGATTTGTGGTATCGCATTATAATGAAATTTGGGCCATGTATTAAAACAAATGAAGCAACTTATGTAATGGATGTTGAAAATGATAGAAAAAGAATATCAACATCAAGTAAGGCCCATATTGGATATAGATCATTTATTGAAAAACATTCTGAAACATTAAATGAAGAAATGAAAAGCTCTTTATTTATAAGGGATTTAATTAACAGGAATAAAAAAAGTACCTTTAAAAACACTTTTAATCCTCCGGGAGAAAAAGTGGCAAGTTTTAAGCACAATATGAGGCTTTGCTTTCCTGTCGTTAATTCTATTGCAGCCTTTGTCCGGGAAATAAAAAATAAAATTCATGTATATATCTAATCAGGATAAGTTATGATATTTTTGTTTTTTCGTTTTATTTTTATTGCTTCTTTTTCTCGAAGTAAACTTATTTTCAACTCTCTTTTTCTTATTACAGGAGGTTTTTATGTTTTAAATTTCGGATTTGGATACGATTGGATGAATTATTATGATTCATATTTAAATATTAATACACCTGGTTATGACTTCTTTTTTATGAGCCAGGTTACCTGTGGTGTATGAGTTTATTTTCTTATTTTGGCGTGGATTTTCAAATTTTTTATGGACTAACTGTTTTATTTATTTATTTTAGTGTATATAAATTCTGTATTAAGACAAAGTCACCAGTAATTGCTTTTTTTACTTTATTTGTTTTTTAGGTTTTTATGTTTTTTCTGAAGGTATAAGACAGGGTGTGGCTTTTTCTATATGCCTTTTTGCCTTAAATGCATTAAGGTCTAATTTACGATTAAGGGCTATAGTTATTATATCAGTTGCGTCACTTTTTCATGCATCATCATTGTTTACATTTCTTTATTTTATTTTATTAAATCCAGGACAGAAAAGTTTTTATCGATTTACCATTACTTCAACAACATTTGTAGCACTGTTTCTATTTTTCCTATATAACCCTTCTTATCTTTCTTTCATACCTGTTGTTGGTCCAAAATTTGCCATATATAGTTCCATGTATGCATGGGCAGATGGAGGCTTTGTTGATTGGTTATTGAAGTCTAGGGTTTTTTTCTTGTATATATTCTTCTTGTTAATGTTGTTTTTATTCCAAATCTTACAGAAGAAGAACCGAATATACAGTGCGATAAGTGTTGTGTATTTTTTAACACTTTCAAGGATGACTCCCGTGTTACTGCGATTTGGATATTACTTACCTCCAGTTTTAGTCTTATCTATGGACAATTATCTTGATAGCAAAGGGCGCGATGGTCATTTTTCCTTATTCAAACTTGCCTATCTCTCAATTTTACTAATAATTTCAACCATGCCATTTTGGGACTATACTTATATGAAGGGTGCTGATTATCATGTTAATATCCTATCATCAAAGGCTGATATTGAAAGTGTAATAAATATTAAGTGTAATATATTGAATCGCAATGAGATAAATGGAGTAATTCGGCGCTGTATGTGGTAGGTCCATTCTTGTAAATAAGGCGATTTTATGAGGAAATATTCACGACGTGTTTTTTTATTTGTGATTTCTTCTTTTGTTTTTATTTCTTACAAGAATAAGGTATTTGGTAAAGAAATAGATAACGGGATGCTCCGTTTTTTTGGCGATTTATCGATAGATGATCTAACTATTTCATCTTTCAGTCAAATTATATCTGTAAATGGAAAAATTTTATAAGCTAGATAGAGAAGTTACTAGCTATAGTATCCCAGTTAGAGTTTCCATTAGTCAATGGAATAACCAAAAGTCATATTTTAAAGAGCTTTCAGTTAATGAGGTTTCTTATGTTGACTTTTATTTTTATAAGAAGAATGTGACACCTGAAGTTTTTGGTGCAATCGGTGATGGTATCGCAGACGATACATTAGCCATGACGAAATGTTTTAAAATTAAAAATAATATAGTTTTTAGAGAAAATGCAACTTATCGTATTACTTCTAAAATTATAGTTTCTGGTGCTATTGTGGTTGATGCTAGGAACGCATCTATCAAATGCGATGGATGTTTTATGGAGGTTATCGATGGTGGCGGAAGTATTTGGAATGGTGGTAAGTTAATTAGTGATACAGTACCATATACGGTTATATATGATTCACATTGGAACATAATTCAGCAAGGGCCTATTGGTAATGGCCGAATGCCTTTCAATGATGAAAAACGCATCCCTGCTAAATATCAATCACAAATGATAGGCTGTGCTATTATTTTCCGCTCTTCAACTCAAAGTGTACAACATGGCTTGTTGGTCCAAGGATTGAGTACAAACTATGGTAATGTAGTCGTTGCGGGCTTTGATAATTGCAATTTTATAAACTGCAATATTAGAGGTGGAAACCATATAGGTGGTATTAGTATTATGAATGGGACTAGGGAACCATTATTATGGGCATACTCGACTACTGATATTAATCCGTTTATATTTTGTCGTGGGAAAAATCATAACATCATAAATTGCATTTTTCATGAATGTAACAATAACGGACTATATTTAAGTGGCTCAGACAACGTTGTAGTAAAGCATTGCCGATTTATTAATAATGGTGAGTCGGGGATTAAAACTGCGCAATATGTAAAAAGATCATGGACATCAACAACCAGTTGTTGTACGAATGTTTTTATCAAAGGTTGTTTTTCTTCTGGTCAATATTATGATGGATTTGATGTACAAAATGCCTATGGCAGTGGTTCTTATATGCATTTGGACTCTTTTGTTAAAATTGAGGATTGCATTACAATAAAAATTATCATGCAGGTATTGTTTCCCAAGGGGGGGGAATATTTTAACAATTGTTTTGCCGAGTTGAATGGTTCTCATGGAATTATTTCGAAAGAAAGTGAAAATGTACAAATGTTACATTGCCAGGCCATTAATAATGGGCAATTTTTCGGTGGAGTTGAGCTTACTTTAGTTGGTCCTGGATCGATTATGCGAGATTGTTTAGCCGTACATACTTTAGGTAGTAGGCCTTATATGGTTATAAATCAACAGACCGGGAATTTCTCGAAAATAAAAAATACCAGTTATTCAATTGATAATCGAGTTTCGGATAGAAAAAAAATGCATGATTGGTATTGACATAAATATAAAAAAATTTGAATGCCAAACCATGAATTTTTCTATTCTGCACTATTTTAAGAGGTGATAGATGATAGGACTTATTTTTTTATTAGCAGTATTTTTATCTGTTGTTATCTCGTTAGTGATTATAAAGTATATTTCTAATGAATTAGGGATAGAACTAATCAATTCGGGCCGCTTTACAGCAATTGATGGGTTAAGAGCATATTTATCATTATTCGTTTTTTTTCATCACTTTTTTATTTTTTATAAATGGAAAGAATCTGGTAAATGGGAAAAGCCAGAAATTTTATTTATTGATGATTTAGGGCAGGTTTCCGTCGCTATTTTTTTCATAATTACTGGCTTTTTGTTTATAGGAAAGATCACTTCAGGTAGACATTTTGATTTTTTTTCTGTCTATATTTCTAGATTTTTTTAGAATAATGCCCCTTTACCTTCTTGTTGTTATGATTACTTTGTTTTATTCATTTTTGCTTACTGGTCTTTTCTATTCAAATACCGCATAGTGAGCTTTTAAAAGATATCGTTAGGTGGTTGCTTTTTGTTGGTGATTCTGTAAATGGCTATACAGATGCGAAGAGAATAACGGCAGGTGTGACATGGACGTTAAAGTATGAGTGGCTATTTTATTTTTCTTTGCCACTCCTGTTTCTTATTTTAAAAAATAAAGTTGCTACAACATTAATTATAATCGTCTGTATGCTCCTTCTTATTAATAATTTCAAGTTCCATTCTATTATTGACTCTAGATATTTTATCTTCTTTATGATTGGTGGCATTAGTAACTATATCTGTAAGTTACTTGAGAATAATATAAAACTCATAGAGATTCTTCGCAACAGATTAATTTCCATAATTTTAATGGTCTTGTTAATCTATGTCTTTTCTCAGGGGTAGGTATATTTAATATTTTTAGCATAATCATTTTGCTGCTATTCTTTATTGCAATTGTTTGTGGAAATAATCTTTTTGGTGCTTTAACTTTAAAAGGAGCAAGGTTGCTTGGTGAAATAAGTTATAGTATTTATTTAATTCACGGTTGTGTTATCTTTTCAATTTTTATATTAATGAATAAATTCTCTGGCTTATCTTTGTCTGAATATTTAATTCTTATGCCTTTGGTCACCATTGCTGTGGTATTTATTTCTTCACTCACATATAGATTTATAGAGGCACCCTGTATAAATATAGGTAAAAAAATCCAAAATATATATAGGTTCAATGGAAAAAAAGCATTGTAATGTGCTGAACACTTTTGATAGATTAGGGTCCAAAATTATGAGTTTAGCTTCTAATGCTAAGTGGAATATGTCATCCCAGTTTTTTAAAATGATAGCTCAGTTGGTTAATATTATATATTTAGCCAAATTAATTCCTCCTTCAGAGTATGGCATAATGGCTATGGCATTAGTTGTAGTTAACCTAGGCATTCTTTTGAGAGATTTGGGAACATCAGCAGCCATAATACAGCGAAAAGATTTATCTCATGATTTAGTTAACACAGTTTTTTGGTTGAATATTACTATGGGATTTGGATTGGCATTTTTTATACTATTAATGTCACCATTTATTTCCATGGTATATAATCAACCTAAATTAATGTATGTTCTTATCCTTTTAAGTATTACTTTTCCATTATCTTGTAGTGCATCTGCACATTTGGCTCTTCTTGAGCGAGAGTCTGCGTTTAAAAAAATTCTCGATGGTTGAAGTTTCTTCTTCTGCTATTTCCGTCATTATTGCATTAATATTAGCTTATTCTGGTTTTGGTGTTTATAGTCTTGTTGGACAGGCTATAGCTCTAAATTTGATTTCTGCGCTGCAGTTTTGGTATATTTCAAAGTGGAGACCATCGTTTAACAAGTTTATTGAGTTAAAACAAGTTAGGATGATCTTTGGTTTTAGCGCAAACCTTTCCCTTTTTAATTTTATTAACTATTTTTCAAGAAATGCGGATAGTTTCATTATTGGCAAGTTTATGTCTTCGGCTGTGCTCGGGAGTTATAATCTTGCATATAGGATAATGCTTTTCCCATTGCAAAGTCTTACGTTCGTTACAACACGATCCTTATACCCAATATTGAGTAAAACACAAGATGATAATGAAACTATTCTAAATACGTATCTAAATTGCGCATTCATTGTATTGCTTATTACATCTCCTTTAATGACAGGTCTTGCATTTTATAGTCAGCCGTTTGTAGAAATTATATTCGGACCTCAATGGCATCTTACATCCGATGTGTTAAAGTGGCTAGGGCCAACCGCAATTTTACAAGCAGTTCTAAGCATTAGTGGTGCTGTTTTTATGGCTAAAGGGCGAACGGATACCCTAATGCGGTTAGGTATTTTAGGTACATTTTTGCAGGTTGGTTCATTCCTTATTGGCGTTAATTACGATATTGGTAAGTTTGCAATGTGCTACATGATTGCTAATATATGCAATTTCTTTCCTGTTATGTATTTTTTAATGAAGACAATTGGTGGTAATATTTATTGTTTTTTAATAAGATGGCTTCTATTATTTTTTCCACATTAATAATGTTGGTTTTTTTAGTTTTGCTGGATTATTTTTATAGTTCAAGTCAAATTGATTCTATCTTTTCTTTAATTCTTTTTGCTTTTTCAGGAGCTATAGTATATTTCTTATCTCTTATGCTTACATCTTCACTTGTTAGAGGATTTGTTCTAGGGAAAATTCGTAAAAAGAGTCGTTGTCTTTGATGTGTTTTATTTTGATTTTCTTTAGCCGTGTTTAATTAATATTCCATAATATCTGTTGAATAATAGAACTAAAATTGCTCTATGCGATCTCTCTACCTTGAGCTAATATGCTAGGCTACATTTAAACTGCGAACGTGTCGCAGTGACCACACCTGACAGGAGTATGTAATGTCCAAGCAACAGATCGGGGTTGTCGGTATGGCTGTGATGGGGCGTAACCTTGCGCTAAACATCGAAAGCCGTGGTTATACCGTCTCCGTTTTCAACCGCTCCCGTGAAAAGACCGAAGAAG
>OKVR01000251.1_pt1 | contig 17721 bp, 19 predicted proteins | sample 1606891 | NCBI WGS metagenome assembly OKVR01 (sample SAMN03281011, study PRJEB24777) | human gut metagenome | isolation source: fecal sample PR176 from 1 month old male Indian infant, caesarean delivered... | place: Singapore | collected 2006-01-13 | reverse complement strand
AGCGACTTTCGGGTGGGGTAATAAACAGCAAACCACGCAACCGGAAATAAAATCATCTTCCCCAGAGCGAAGCACTATGCCCCGTCGCCACTCGCCCGGCGTCACGCCATAGCGCATTTTGAAACGCTTCGAGAAGGACGCCAGCGACTGAAAGCCGCAGCGTTCGGCAATCACCTCGAGGTTGGTCTGACGCTCGAGGCGCAGCAGCCGGGCGGCCAGCGCCATTCGCAGCTGCGACAGCCACGCCTGCGGCGTCAGGTGATAAACGCGGGCAAAATGACGGGCAAAGGTGGCCCGCGACAGAAAGGCGCGGGCGGCCATGGTTTCCAGCGTCCACGGCTGCTCCGGGGTCGCCATCACCGCCAGCACCGCCGGCATCAGGCGTTCATCGCTCATCAGACGCAGCAGCCCGCCGGGCGGCTGCTGCTCGCCAAGCAGCATGCGCAGCAGCAGCACCAGCAGCGTATCGCCGAGGCTGCGCACGATAGCGCTGCCGCCGGGACGCTGCGCCAGGCTTTCGCGGACCAGTATGTTAAGCAACGACTGCAGCTCCGGGCAGTCTTCGCGCGTATCGGTATGGAGATGGATCAGCGTCGATGCCTCAGTGAACAGCCAGCTAACGTGCGGACCAAAATAAAATTCGCCGCACAGCATCTCCAGCGCCCCCTCCGCCGGGCCGGCGCGCATTTCCGTCACCGTGCCGTTAAACCGGTGCGCTACCGGCAGCACCTGGCCCCACTCCACCAGGCTCTCCATCAGATGCGGCGAACCGTGCGGCAGGAGGACCACATCTCCCGCGCGCAGGTGATGAGTCTGGCCGCCGACGTTAAGCCGCCCCTCACCGCGCAGCACCACGTGCCACGGCACCACGCCGCTGCGCATTTGCTGGTGCCCGGCCTGCCAGCGGCCGCCGAAGCGACAGTGCAGGTTCACTTCGCAGCGCGGCGCCAGCAGCGCCAGCAGATGACTGAGACTGTCCATGCTTCTCCTGAGACGATAAGACAAAAAGGTGAGACGAAGACCGCCAGTCTAGCATGCGGCAACGGCCTAAGATGACCCCAATGCCAACACACACCCTCGATAACAACAGGAGTTAACTATGAGCCGTTTAGCTGATATCCGTGAACAAGACGCCACCGGCAAAGCCGCCGATATTTTCGCCGGGATCAAAAAAGCGATGGGCAAAGTGCCAAACGCCTACCTGACCATCGGCGGCCACTCGCCGGCGGCGTTGCAGCAGGCGCTGGCGCACAATGCGATGCTCCATAAAGGCAGCCTCAGCGCCCAACAGCTGGAGGCGATTAATCTGTCAGTCAGCGAAGCCACCGGCTGTGACTATTGCCTGGCCGCGCACACCCTGATGGCGAAAAAAGCCGGCTTCAGCAGCGAGCAGATCCACGCCCTGCGCCGCGGGGCGTATGCGGAAGAGACACAGCTTGATGCGCTGGTGAAATTTGCGCAGACTCTGGTCACCACCACCGGTACGCTGCCGGAAGCCGACGTCGCCGCGCTACGCAACGCCGGGTTTAGTGACCAGCAGGTGATTGAGATTATCAGCGCCATCAGCGCGATCCTGTTCACCAACATGGTGAACCGGGTTAACGACACGGTGGTCGACTTCCCGAAAGCCGATTAATCCGTCGCGCAGCGCCGGTTTTACAGCCCCAGATCGCTGAGCCCCGGATGATCGTCCGGGCGACGCCCCTGGGGCCAGTGGAACAGGCGCTCGCTTTCAGCGATCGGCAGATCGTTGATGCAGGCGTAGCGCGTCTGCATCAGTCCATGCTTATCAAACTCCCAGTTTTCATTGCCGTACGAGCGAAACCAGTTGCCGCTGTCGTCGCACCACTCGTAGGCGAAGCGCACGGCGATACGATTTTCCTGCCATGCCCACAGCTCCTTAATCAGCCGATATTGCTGCTCTTTGCGCCATTTTCGCTGCAGGAATTCGACAATTTCCCTCCTGCCATGAACAAACTCGCTGCGGTTGCGCCATTCGCTGTCCACGGTGTAGGCCAGAGCGACTTTTTCGGCATCGCGGCTGTTCCAGCCATCTTCTGCGGCGCGAACCTTCTGGATAGCGCTGTCACGGGTAAACGGCGGTAACGGGGGACGTTGTTCGGTCATGCTGACTCTCCTCTGCGAACTAATTGCTGCTGCAGGCGCTGATTCTCCTGCTCCAGGTCATGAATACGTTGCTGCAGGTTCTGGCTGTACTCCGCCACCTGCTGCGCGCTGTAGCGCGGCGTAATGTGCTGCGGGCAGTTCCAGTCAAACGCCTGCAAATGAAAAAGAAACAGACGTTCAATGCGGGCGCGATAGTTGGCCGGCGCCACCTGCGCCAGCAGCTGCGGGTGGTCCACTGCCGCCAGGACCTCGACGGTGGCGTAGATTTTCAGCCTGGCACGGCGTGGATAATCCATCAAAAACAGGCAGGCCCGGTCGCTGCCGCGCAGGTTGCCGGTGGTGATGTACTGACGGTTACCGCCGAAATCCGCCATCGCCAGGGTGGTGTCATCCAGCAGATGCAGAAACCCCGGCGGGCCGCCGCGGTGCTGGACATAGGGCCAGCCGCTCTGCGACACCGTCGCCAGATAGAAGCTGTCGCGGGTGGCGATCATCCCCGCTTCGCTGTCGCCGAAGCGGTCGGCCTGGCGGCGGCTATGCGGCGTTTGCCACAGCTGGTCGCTGCCCATTTCATGCTGCACATCCATCACGTCCGGGGTGATGGCGATATCGAGAAAGGTTGCTGCCATAGCGCCTCCTGTTGTCTGGCGCCATCATGGACTGTACTGCGAAAAATGATAATACTGATTTAGTGGCAATCATCTTTCCAAAAATCGGGAGAATAATGGATCGATTAAGCGCGATGGCGCTGCTGGTGAAAGTGACCGAGCTGGGGAGTATGTCAGCGGCGGCGCGGGCGCTGAATATGCCGTTGACCACCGTCAGCCGCCATATCGGCGAGCTGGAGAACGCGCTGGGGGTGCGCCTGCTGGCGCGGACCACCCGCAAACTGACGCTCACCGACGCCGGGGTCGATTATGTCGCCGCCGCGCGGCGGATCCTCGAGGAGGTGGAAAACGCCGAACGCCAGGCGACGGGCGAGTATCAGGAGCCGAAAGGCGAGCTGGTGATCTCTGCGCCGACGATGTTTGGACGCCAGCACGTTCTCCCGGTGATCGCTGAATTTATCGCCCGTTACCCGCAAATTCGCGTCCGTTTGCTGCTCAGCGATCGTAACGCCGACCTGGTGGGCGACCATATCGATCTGGCGGTGCGGATTGGCGACCTGGCGGACAGCAGCATGGTGGCCACCCGCCTCGGCAGGATGCGCATTGTGGCCTGCGCCCATCCGGCGCTGCTGGCGAAATACGGCGAGCCGCAGCGGCCGCGCGATCTGGCGGCGCTGCCAATCATCCGCATTGAATCGCCGATGCCCTATCGCTGCTGGCGCTTTCGCGCCGCTGAGCGCGAGGACCAGCTAATTAATCTGCCGCCGGCGCTATCGGTCACCACGCCGGAGAGCGCTGCCGATGCCGCGCGGCTGGGGGTGGGCGTAGCTCGCTTACTGCACTATCAGGCGCTGGACGGCCTGCGACAGGGTGAGCTCCGTCTGCTGCTGGAACGCGTCGAGCCGGAACCGGCGCCGGTCCATTTGCTGTATACCGCGCGGGACCTGGCGCCGCTTAAGCTGCGCAAATTTATCGATTTTGCCGCGCCAGCGCTGCGTCAGGCGCTGCTGCGCATCGCCGGGGCCGCTTAGTGCGTCGCGGTCTTCAGCGGCGCCTCCTTTAACAGCCAGGAGAGGACAAACGCCACCGCCATAATGCCGGCCGCCATCAGGAACGCCGCATGGATCGCCGCGCCGAAGGCGTCGAGATAGTCGAGGCGGATATCCGCGGGCAGGTGCTGCACCGCCACCGGATTCATTCCCGGCGGCAGTACCGCGCCTTCCGGCAACAGCTTTTGCAGGTTGCTCTGCAGTACATGTGTGAACACCGCGCCAAACAGCGCCACGCCGATGGAGCCGCCGATCGAGCGGAACAGGGTCACGCCGGAAGTGGCCACGCCGTACAGCTTCGCCGGCATCGCGTTCTGCACCGCCAGGACCAGCACCTGCATCACCAGCCCCAGACCCGCCCCCAGCACGCCGGTAAACAGGTACAGCTGCCACAGCGGCGAGTGAATGGTGATCCGGGTCAGCAGCACCATGCCGGTCACGCCAAGCAGGGTGCCGAGGATCGGAAACAGGCGATATTTACCGGTCCGGCTGATGATCCGCCCACTGATAACCGAGGTCAGCAGCAGGCCGCCCATCAGGGGGATCAGCTGCAGCCCGGCCTCGGTGGGGGTCGCCTCCTTCACCACCTGCAGATAGAGCGGCAGGAAGGTGACCGACCCGAACAGCGACATGCCGATGACGAAGCCGATCAGGCTGCACAGCAGGAAGCTGCGGTTGCGGAACAGCGACAGCGGAATAATCGGCTCGGCGGCCATCCGCTCTTCGTAGATAAAGCCGATGACACCCACGATGCCGAAGGCCAGAATGCACCACAGCTGCGGGTCATTCCAGGCATGGACGCTGCCCCCTTCCGAGGTAAACAGGATGATGCACAGCAACGCCATGCTGAGGTAAATCGCTCCCAGCCAGTCAATCTGATGCTGGCTGCGTTTATTGCTGCTGTGGAATACCGCGCCGATCACCAGCAGCGCGAAGAGGCCCAGCGGCAGATTGATGTAGAAGATCCAGCGCCAGGAGGCGTGTTGCACCAGAAAGCCGCCGATCAGCGGGCCGATCACCGTCGCCAGGCCAAAAACGCCGCCGAACAGCCCCTGATAGCGGCCGCGGTTGGCGGGCGGGATGACGTCGGCCACCGCCGCCATGCTGATCACCATCAGGCCGCCGCCGCCGAGCCCCTGCAGGCCGCGCATCAGCACCAGCTGGGTCATGTTTTGCGCCAGCCCGCAGAGGGCGGAGCCGACGAGAAACAGCCCAATCGCCACCTGCAGCACGATTTTGCGACCGAACAGATCGCCGAATTTACCGTACAGCGGCACCGCAATCGGTGGAGCTGAGGATATAGGCGGTGACCACCCAGGAAAGCTTGTCCAGCCCCCCAGTTCGCCGACAATCGTCGGCAGCGCGGTGGAGACAATGGTCTGATCCAGCGCGGAGAGCAGCATCACCAGCAGTAAGGCGCTAAACAGCAGGCGTATCGACTGCACCGGTGGGTTCGCGACTTGAGAAGTCATTACAACGCTCGCTTGAAATTAATTAAATGCATAATTAATATTTAGTGAAAGAATGAGTCGGGTCAAGAGATCGCCATATCATGACAGCACAAAAGGATCAGAATGCCCCCCGCCGCCCGGGGCGACCGCGCGGTAAAAAACCGGGTACCGCCAACCGCGAACAGCTGATGGACATCGCCCTGACGCTGTTTGCCCGCGACGGTGCGGCCCGCGTGTCGTTGAACGCCATCGCCAAAGAGGCCGGGGTAACGCCGGCGATGCTGCATTACTATTTCAGTTCGCGGGATGCGCTGGTGACGCAGCTGATTGAGGAGCGCTTTATGCCGCTGCGCAACCACATCAGCCGCATCTTTGTCGACCATCCGCAGGACCCGGTGCTGGCGCTGACGATGATGGTCGAAACGCTGGCGCATATGGCGGAGAAGAACGCCTGGTTCGCGCCGCTGTGGATGCAGGAGATCATCGGCGAGATGCCGATCCTGCGTCAGCATATGGACGCCCGCTTCGGCGAGGAGCGTTTTCAGGTGATGCTGGAGGCAGTGCGCCGCTGGCAGCTGGATGGCAAGATTAACCCGGCGCTGTCGCCGGAGCTGCTGTTTACCACGGTGATTAGCCTGGTGCTGGTGCCGTTTTCGCGCATCCACAGCGATCCGCGTTTACAGGCGGTCAACCGCCAGACCATCGTCAGCCACGCGCTGGCGTTGATGGGCCATGGCGTCGGGGGTTAAGCGCAGCCGCCGACCGGCAAAAGCTTTTGTAGCCCGGATAAGGCGCCACGCGCCGCCATCCGGGATTTTCCCTGCTCGCGCTACGCTTAGCAGGGCTACAGTCGTAGGCCGGGTCAGGCGCAGCCGCCACCCGGCGAAATAACGGCACAACCGGAAATGTCCCTGTTCGCACTATGTTTGGCAGGGCCACAACGTTTGGCAGGGCTACAACGTCTATGTTAATTCCGGGCAGATTGCGCTCCCGGTTGATCTTCTGCGTTATGTCTCTTATGGCGCAGGGAGCGCACAGGGGGCGGCCAGTCGCCGCCGCCCCTGTACCCCCGGGCTCCGGCCAGCAAAATCGCCACTGCGTGGTGCCTTCGACTTATCCCTGCAGGCTTCGGGTCGGGCCGAGGCAGCGTCCCTGCAAAACACGGCCCTCAGCCCGCATCCATGCGGGCTGCCCCGGCCTTCCGGGAACGTCTCAGCGATTTTGAGGCCGCCAGCATCGGCATTTTCAGTCGCGCAAGTGGTTAAATTAACAACAGGTCGCACGAACCCCAGGACGGGTAAGGCGACAGGCTCCACCCGGCAAGAATACAGGTGACGTGCCTGATATCCTGCCCGGCGGCGCTGCGCTTGCCGGTCCTGGGTGGGGCGAAACTATGGGAGAACGGTGTAGGCCGGATAAGGCATTTATGCCGCCATCCGGCACAATCACAGGTACGGTACCTGACCGCCCGGCGATATCAGGATCGTTACAGCGCTTTCGACAAATAGTGACGCTGCATCCCCGCGTGCGGGAAGTCGGGCAGCGACATCTGCAGCTGATAGCCTAATTTCTGATAAAACGGCAGCGCCTGGAAGCTCAAAGGTATCCACCAGCAGATGGCTGCAGCCCAGCGCCTGCGCCTGCCGCTCCGCCTCCTGCATCAGCTCGCTTCCCAGACCGCGTCCGCGGGTCGCCTCGCTGACCCACAGATACTCAATACACAGCCAGTTGCCTTTGCGTTTGGCAATCAGCCCGCCCTGCATCACCCCTTGTGCATCGCGGGAGTAAAACCCCCAGATCGCCAAACTGCGCCGCATCAAGATACTGCTGATTATAGTGCCGCAGACCGGCGAATAATTCTTGTTGATCGTCGGGATTAATGCTTTTTGTAATGATTAACGCCATTAACTATCTCCAGTATCGCGATGCCGAATGGTTATTTTCCCTCTCCACTTTCACAAAAAATTCTTATTTTCTCCATGATTATTTGCCTTAATTTTTTGCGTTCTAAAAGTAAGCAAAAAAACCTTTCCATTATCGCGGCGGATCGTATAATGGCAAAAAATGAGAATGATCATTCTCACCACAAACCAGAGGAGATGCGCTTTTCACCTCCTGAAGGCCGAAGAGGTTGGCTTCAGCGGAGACACAATAACAATCACGTTCAGGAACATCTGTGTTCCTTTTTTGTCATTTTCGCTTAGCCGAAAATGCCTCAGCGCCCAACCTATTCCCTCGTTTTTTAAATAAACGGGGCGGACGTCTTATATCTTGAGAAAATATAATGAAATACATCATAGCTCCCATCGCGACAGCATTATTTCTCCTTAGCGGATGCGATAATGCGCAGACATCTGCCCCGCAGCAACCCACGCCGGAAGTGGGCGTGGTCACTCTGCAAAGCCAGCCGGTTCCGGTAGTCAGCCAGCTCACCGGCCGCACCACCGCCTCGCTCAGCGCCGAAGTACGCCCGCAGGTGGGCGGCATCATCCAGAAGCGCCTGTTTACCGAAGGCGATATGGTGAAGGCCGGGCAGGCCCTTTACCAGATCGATCCCTCCAGCTATCGCGCGACCTGGAACGAAGCGGCGGCGGCGCTGAAACAGGCCCAGGCGCTGGTAGTCTCCGACTGCCAGAAGGCTCAGCGCTACGCGTCGCTGGTCCGGGATAACGGCGTCTCCCGCCAGGATGCCGACGACGCCGCCTCCACCTGCGCCCAGGACAAGGCCAGCGTGGAATCGAAGAAAGCGGCGCTGGAGAGCGCGCGCATCAACCTGAACTGGACCACCGTCACCGCGCCGATTGCCGGGCGTATCGGCATCTCGTCGGTCACGCCGGGGGCGCTGGTCTCCGCCGATCAGGATACCGCGCTGGCGACGATCCGCGGGCTCGACACCATGTATGTCGATCTGACGCGATCCAGCGTCGATCTCCTGCGCTTACGCAAACAAAGCCTGGCCAGCAACAGCGACACCCTCAGCGTGACGTTAACCCTGGAAGATGGCAGCACCTATCAGGAAAAAGGGCGTCTGGCGCTCACCGAAGTCGCCGTCGATGAATCCACCGGCTCGGTAACCCTGCGCGCTATCTTCCCCAACCCGCAGCACGTCCTGTTGCCGGGGATGTTTGTTCGCGCGCGCATCGATGAAGGCATCATGAACGACGCGATCCTCGCCCCGCAGCAGGGGATTACCCGCGATGCCAAAGGCAACGCCACGGCGCTGGTGGTCGATGCCGACAACAAAGTTGCGCAGCGCGCCGTGGAAACCGGCGACACCTACGGCGATAAATGGCTGGTGCTGAGCGGCCTGAAAGCGGGCGACAAGCTGATCGTCGAAGGCACCGGTAAAGTGGCCCCTGGCCAGACGGTGAAGGCCGTTGCCGTCAACAATAACGGAGGCAACGCCTGATGTTCTCCCGTTTCTTCGTGCGTCGCCCGGTCTTTGCCTGGGTGATCGCCATTCTGATTATGCTCGCCGGCGTGCTGGCGATCCGCACCCTACCGGTGGGCCAGTATCCGGACGTCGCCCCGCCGGCGGTGAAAATCTCCGCCACCTATACCGGCGCCTCTGCCGAAACCCTGGAGAACAGCGTCACCCAGGTCATCGAGCAGCAGCTTACCGGCCTCGACCATCTGCTCTACTTCAGCTCTACCAGCAGCTCCGACGGCTCGGTCAGCATCACCGTCACCTTTGAGCAGGGGAGCGACCCGGACACCGCCCAGGTGCAGGTGCAGAACAAAGTCCAGCAGGCGGAATCGCGGCTGCCGAGCGAAGTCCAGCAGTCCGGTGTGACGGTGGAAAAATCGCAGAGCAGCTTCCTGCTGATCCTCGCGGTGTATGACAAAACCGACCGCGCCACCAGCTCCGATATCTCCGACTGGCTGGTCAGCAACCTGCAGGACCCGCTGGCGCGCGTGGAGGGCGTCGGCAGCCTGCAGGTGTTCGGCGCCGAATACGCGATGCGCGTCTGGATGGACCCGACCAAACTCGCCTCCTACTCGCTGATGCCTTCCGACGTCCAGTCGGCGATTGAGGCGCAGAACGTGCAGGTCTCCGCCGGTAAAATCGGCGCCCTGCCGTCGTCCAGCGCCCAGCAGCTGACCGCCACCGTACGCGCGCAGTCGCGGCTGCAAACCCCCGATCAGTTCAAAGCGATCATCGTGAAAAGCCAGGCCGACGGCTCGGTGGTGCGCCTGAGCGATGTCGCGCGGGTGGAGATGGGCAGCGAGGATTATACCGCTACCGCCAATCTGAACGGCCATCCGGCCGCCGGGATCGCGGTGATGATGGCCCCCGGCGCCAACGCGCTGGATGACCGCGACCCTGGTGAAAAGCAAGATCGCCGAATTCCAGCGTCAGATGCCGCAGGGATACGATATCGCCTATCCGAAGGACAGCGACCGAGTTTATTAAAATTTCGGTCGAGGACGTGATTCAGACCCTGTTCGAAGCGATCGTTCTCGTGGTCTGTGTGATGTATCTGTTCCTGCAGAATTTCCGCGCGACGCTCGATTCCGGCGGTGGCGGTGCCGGTGGTGCTGCTCGGCACCTTCGGGGTGCTGGCGCTGTTCGGCTACTCGATTAACACCCTGACGCTGTTCGCTATGGTGCTGGCGATCGGCCTGCTGGTGGATGACGCCATCGTGGTGGTGGAGAACGTTGAGCGCATCATGAGCGAGGAAGGCCTGTCGCCGCGGGAAGCCACCCGCAAATCGATGGGACAAATTCAGGGCGCGCTGGTGGGGATCGCGATGGTGCTGTCGGCGGTGTTTGTGCCGATGGCCTTCTTCGGCGGCACCACCGGCGCTATCTATCGCCAGTTCTCAATTACTATCGTCGCGGCGATGGTCCTCTCGGTGCTGGTGGCCATGATCCTCACCCCGGCCTTTGCGCTACCCTGCTCAAGCCGATTAAACCAGGTGAATCCCATGAGCGAAAAGGCTTCTTCGGCTGGTTCAACCGCACCTTTAACCGCAGCGCCAGCCGCTATGAAACTTTCGTCGGCAAGATCCTTCACCGCTCGCTGCGCTGGATGCTGATCTACATCGTCCTGCTCGGCGGGATGGTGTTCTTGTTCCTGCATCTGCCCACTTCGTTCCTGCCGCTGGAGGATCGGGGGATGTTCACCACCTCGGTACAGTTGCCGAGCGGCAGCACCCAACAGCAGACGCTGAAAGTGGTACAGAAAGCGGAAGATTACTTCCTCAATAACGAGAAGCAGAACGTCGAGTCAGTGTTTGCTACCGTTGGCTCCGGCCCCGGCGGCAACGGGAGAACGTAGCCCGCATGTTTGTGCGCCTCAAAGACTGGGGACCAGCGCGATCCGCAAACCGGCTCCTCCTTTGCCATTATGAACGCGCACCAAGCGTTTAATCAGATCAACGAAGCCCGGGTCATCGCCAGCAGCCCGCCGGCAATCAGCGGCCTCGGCAGTTCGGCAGGCTTCGAGCATGGAGCTGGAAGATCACGCCGGTAAGGGGCACGATGCGCTGATGGCGGCGCGCGATACGCTGCTTGAGCTGGCGGCTAAAAACCCGCTGTTGACCCGCGTCCGGCATAACGGGCTCGACGACAGTCCGCAGTTGCAGATTGATATCGACCAGCGTAAAGCTCAGGCGCTGGGCGTCTCCATTGATGACATCGAACGATACGCTGCAAACCGCCTGGGGGTCGAGCTACGTCAACGACTTTATGGATCGCGGGAGGGTGAAGAAAGTCTACGTCCAGGCGGCGGCGAAATATCGGATGCTGCCTGACGATATCAATCTCTGGTACGTCCGCAACAGCAGCGGCACGATGGTGCCGTTCTCGGCCTTCGCCACCTCGCACTGGGAGACCGGTTCGCCGCGCCTGGAGCGCTACAATGGCTACTCGGCGGTGGAGATCGTCGGTGAAGCGGCGCCGGGCATCAGTACCGGTACCGCGATGGACATGATGGAGAAGCTGGCCGCGCAGCTGCCGACCGGCTTTGGCCTCGAATGGACCGCCATGTCCTATCAGGAACGCCTCTCCGGCGCTCAGGCGCCGGCCCTGTACGCGATTTCCCTGCTGGTGGTGTTCCTGTGCCTGGCGGCGCTGTACGAGAGCTGGTCGGTGCCGTTCTCGGTGATGCTGGTGGTTCCGCTCGGGGTGATTGGCGCTCTGCTGGCGACCTGGATGCGCGGCCTGGAGAATGACGTTTATTTTCAGGTGGGCCTGTTGACGGTGATCGGCCTGTCGGCGAAAAACGCCATTCTGATCGTCGAGTTCGCCAATGAGCTTAACGAGAAAGGCCAGGATCTGCTCAGCGCCACGCTGTCGGCCTGCCGTCAGCGCCTGCGCCCTATCCTGATGACCTCGCTGGCGTTTATCTTCGGCGTGCTGCCGATGGCCACCAGCACCGGCGCCGGTTCCGGCAGCCAGCATGCGGTCGGCACCGGGGTGATGGGCGGGATGATCTCCGCCACCGTACTGGCCATCTTTTTCGTACCGCTGTTCTTTGTGCTGGTGCGTCGCCGCTTTCCGCTGAAGGAGCGTCCGCAATAAACCGTCGGGCGACGGCGGCGAGCCGTAATAACAGAAAAGGCGACCTGGATGGTCGCCTTCTTTATGTGTTCAGAACCATGACGCGCTTATTTACGTCGCGTTATTCCCCTGCTCACATTGCGGAAATTTATTTACGAAGCATGCCTTCAATAAAATCTTTCCAGTTCCCCAGTTCATGTTCAATCATAATAGCCTCTCTTATTATTATGGTCGATTCTATATAACTTCATTGCTGATGGGAAGTTGTGCTCCCCTATTGCTCTGATTGTCTTGTGGACCGCTGACAGAGATAAAACCTCTGGCTGCCGCCACTATGCCGTCTCGTATGTAAAAATTATGTGATGCAGAGCACCATCAAGCAACATTTTCGTAATATTGTTAATGCCCTCACATCATGCCCGCGGCTGGGCGAATTTTAATCACCCTAACGCATTGCATGAGTTACCCGGTAAAAAGTTATATTTATTCATCTGAATCACGTATTATTTCAATAAGGCTTATATATTCGGAAATATCTGAGTTAACCGCTTAATTGAATGTTAAAGGTTTATCTATGCTCACCATGTACGGAATTAAAAACTGCGATACCATTAAAAAAGCCCGCCGCTGGCTGGAAGCACATCAGATTGACTATCGCTTCCATGACTACCGCGCCGATGGCCTCGACCGCGCGCAACTGGATACCTTTATTGCCGAACTGGGCTGGCAGGCGCTGCTGAACACCCGCGGCACCACCTGGCGCAAACTGGACGAATCGCTGCGCAACAGCATCGATAATGCCGATGCCGCCGCCGCATTGATGCTGGAAATGCCGGCGATCATCAAACGCCCATTGCTCTGCGCGCCCGGTCGTCCTATGCTGCTGGGTTTTAGTGAAGCAAGTTATCAGCAGTTTAACGAGGTATAGTCTATGTCTTGCCCGGTCATTGAGCTGGCTCAGCAGCTTATTCGCCGCCCTTCCCTTAGCCCCGATGATGCGGGATGCCAGGCGTTAATGATTGAACGCCTGCGTGCGATCGGCTTTACCGTTGAACCGATGGATTTCGGCGATACGCAGAACTTCTGGGCCTGGCGCGGCCACGGCGAGACGCTGGCCTTCGCCGGCCACACCGACGTGGTCCCGGCAGGCGACGCCGACCGCTGGATCAATCCACCGTTCGAACCTACCATCCGCGACGGGATGCTGTTTGGCCGCGGGGCGGCGGATATGAAAGGCTCGCTGGCGGCGATGGTGGTTGCCGCAGAGCGTTTTGTCGCGCAGTACCCGAACCATCGGGGCCGGCTGGCGTTTTTGATCACCTCTGATGAAGAGGCCAGCGCGAAAAACGGCACCGTCAAAGTGGTGGAGACGCTGATGGCGCGTAACGAGCGTCTGGACTACTGTCTGGTCGGCGAACCCTCCAGTACCGAAGTGGTCGGCGATGTGGTGAAAAACGGCCGCCGCGGCTCGCTGACCTGCAACCTGACCATTCACGGCGTACAGGGCCACGTCGCCTATCCGCACCTTGCCGATAACCCCGTCCATCGCGCCGCGCCGATGCTGGCGGAGCTGGTCAATATCGAGTGGGATAAAGGCAATGAATACTTCCCGCCGACCAGCATGCAGATTGCCAACGTGCAGTCCGGCACCGGCAGCAACAACGTGATCCCGGGCGATATGTTCGTCCAGTTCAACTTCGCTTCAGTACGGAGCTGACGGACGAGACGATCAAAGCCCGGGTGGTCGCCCTGCTGGAAAAATACCAGCTGCGTTACAGCGTGGAGTGGTGGCTCTCCGGACAGCCGTTCCTTACCGGACGGGGCAAGCTGGTGGATGCGGTCGTCAATGCCATTGAGCACTATAATGAGATCAAACCGCAGCTGTTAACCAACGGCGGCACCTCAGACGGACGGTTTATCGCGCGCATGGGGGCGCAGGTGGTTGAGCTGGGCCCCGTGAACGCCACAATTCACAAAATTAATGAATGTGTGAACGCCGCCGACCTGCAGCTGCTGGCGCGGATGTATCAACGCGTAATGGAACAGCTGGTCGCCTGACGTACTGACGTAAAGAGGAAGCGCGCATGGAATGGCTTATTAAACACTGGTGGATTCTGGTGCTGGTCTTTTGGTGGGGTAATTATCAACGTGATTAAAGATCTAAACCGCGTTGACCACAAAAATTCCTCAACAACAAACCCGATCTGCCGCCGCACCGTGATTTTAACGATAAATGGGACGATGACGACGACTGGCCGAAGCACGACCAGTCGAAGAAACCGTAAGTTTGCCGTTATCGCGGTAGCGCCCGCCTGTAACCCCGCCCGCCGGGGTTACAGCATTTCGATGATATCGTCCCCTTTCGGCGTACTGCCGCTCAGCGCCTCATCAAAATAGTGCTTCGGCACGGTGTAGCGCAGTCGCTCGATCGCGAACTGCATGCTGCGATCGTCAATGGCATGCCCCAGATCGTCCACAATATCTAAGGTCACGTCGCCCCCCGCCTGCAACAGCGCCTCCTGTGCCGACACCGCCCACGCCAGATCGATAACCCGATCGTCACCACCGTGGATCAGGTGAATGGTGGTGGCCGTCGTTGCGGTAACCGGCAGCGTCGCATAGCGGCCATTAAAGGCGATCACCCGCGAAGCCAGATCCGGCGCTGCTTTGATGCTTTCCAGCGACATGATCGCCCCCTGAGAGAAGCCGATCAGCGCGGTGGCCAGTGGGCTGATGCCGCTCTTTTCCTGCCAGTAGCGCACAATTTCAATAAAGGTCGGCATAATGGCGTCGATACGCTGCTGACGATTTTCTTCCGTCACTCCCTGCACCGAAAACCACTGCCGACCGTCAGGACCGCAAGGCTCCACCCCGCCAATGCTCACGATCAGCGCATCAGGAAACTGCGGCGCGAACCAGCTGCCAATTTGCCCCATGGAGACCGGGTTATCCCCCACGCCATGAAACAGCAGCAACAGCTGTTGCGCAGGCGTCGCAGGGCTTTGAACAATAAAATGATCGTGTTTCATGGCTGTCTCCTTAGTGTATGCGGGCAGTGTACGCCGCTCGCCAGATATGACCATGCCATTTAACTGAATGAGTTAGTTAAAAAAATTGCAGGTTCGCCACCTGCTGATGCAGCGCCTCGGCGCGCGCTGCATCGAGGAAGCGCAAGGCGTCAGCGGCCTCCTGACGCCATCTCGCCAGCAGGGCTTTACGCCCTGTTAGCTGCAGCGCGGCGCAGAGTTCGGCCTCTTCTTCCCCCTGCAGACGCCCGCGCAGGGCCGGCAACGGGATGTCGACCTGCAACAGCAGGCGATTGAGGCAACCCAGCGCCGCGGCCAGCGGGCGATGGGCGAAGGCAAAGCTCGCCGCTTCCAGCCAGTCCTCATCACTAAGCATAGCCCCTGAAACGGCCGGCAGCGGCGCGGACTCTTGCCGCCACGGGCGCAGCCAGTATTCATCACGCTGTAGCCGCTGTGCCTCCCGTTGCGCGAGCTGATGCCCCGCTGCAGTCAGCGGGAACAGAGCCATCGCGGTATAGCACCCGCTGCTGGCCTCGCGATGGGTGCCCAGCCGCACGAGAATAAACCCACAGCGTTGCCAGAAGCGCCACAGCTCAGGGGTATAGCCAAAGCTGACGGAGAGATAATCATAACCTGCGGCATCGGCGGCGATATCGGCAATCATCTGTTGCCCCAGCCCTTCGCGCTGGCGGGCGGGGTGGACGGCGATCCGACTGACCCGCAGCCCGCGCAGCGTCGCCGCCAGGGGACTGCCGCCATGCGCCGCCAGCGACTGGGCGACCAGGTTCCCCCGCGGCCGGCGAAAACCCGCCCACACCGCCCGGCTGAGTTCGGGAGAAAGTCCCCCTTCGGCCACCAGCCACAGGGCGCCCGCCACCGCACCGCCGGCGCGAGCGCAGCGGAAAGCCTGGCCTGGAGCGTCCATCATGCGCCGCAGATCGAGAGGAGAAGTGCGGTAATGCGCCCCGGATAACAGCTGGTACATCGCTTCCGGCAGCGCCGGCTGCGTTTGCCAGCTGGACTGATTGACCGCCTCCAGGACTACCTCCCCCGTCGGCGCGTCGCGAAATGCCTCATCGCTGAAGATCAGCAGCTGGCTGATGGCCGACTCCAGCGGGCAGCCTGCGGCCCAGCGGATCGGCGCGCTCAGGCTGAACAATTGCAGATAGGGCAGGCTGGCGCAAAATTTCAGCAGGAACCCGCGACCGGTGCCCTCATAACCCTGCACCGTCGTGGTAAGTAGCGTGCGGGGAAAACGGCTAACCAGCTGCCGGAGAAGCGGAGCCGGTATAGCCGCGGCCTCATCGACAATCAGCCAGGACGCCTTTTCCTTCGACGACAGCAACGCATCAGGAGCCATAAAGCGAAACGCCTCGCCGGCAAAGCTCGCCAGCACGTCGACGGCGCTGCGGGTCGGGGCGGTAACGATGGCCTCACCCGCGAGCTGGCGCAGCAGCATGCCCGCGAGGGCGGATTTCCCTCGCCCTCGTTCAGCCGTCACTGCTGCGATACCAGGCGGTAGACGCAATAATTGCCCAAGGATCGCCGCCTGTTCGGCCAGCGGGTGACCATCGGCGGGATGCCAGTCAGGGCGCCGGACGGCCAGCGGGAGCCGCGGCGAGTCCGACTGCCGCCAGAGCAGCACCTCGGGGTCGGCGATAAACTGCCGACAGCAGCGGAGAACAAAGTTGGGGGTAGAGATCGGGTCGGGCGTATCGCTCCAGCGCAGGGAGTCCTCATCCACCCGGGACGGCCAGTCGGCGAAAGAGGGCGTCAGCAGCACCAGCCAGCTTCCCGCCCGCAGCGTACCGCTCAGAGCCGCCAGGGCGGCCACATCAAACCCGCGCCGGGCATCGAAAAAGGCGTGCATCACTTCCCGCCCCAGCAGCGTCTTCAGGGCGCCAGGCGCCACGCCGGGCGCAGAAACCGGCTCGGAGCCCACCCACAGGCCATCGCCGCCGAGCCGCTCCCGCAGCGCCTGCGCCTGCTGCAGCGTCCAGGCCTCGTCGCCGCTGAGCACCAGCAGGCGGCGAATCCCCTCCCGCGCCATCTGCGCGGTGAGGTCAAGCAGCGCGTCCATCATCAGGGGCGATTACAGCGCGCTGCCGAAGGTGTTGCACTGCGCCGGGTCGCCGCTGTCGAAACCGCGTTTGAACCAGGTGTAGCGCTGTTTTGACGTTCCGTGGGTAAAGCTGTCCGGTACCACCCGCCCCTGGCTCTGCTGCTGCAGACGGTCGTCGCCGATGGCCTCGGCGGCGTTTAACGCCTCCTGCAGATCGCCGGTTTCCAGAATATCCTGCTGCTGCATATTATGCCCCCCAGACGCCGGCGAAGCAGTCTGCCTGTAGCTCCATCTTAACCGACAGCCGGTTGGCTTCGGCCTCGGTGGCATGCTGCTGTTGCTGGCGAACCTTCGGCTCAATGCCCAGCAGTTTTTGTACGTGATGACCCACTTCATGGGCAATGACGTACCCCTGGGCAAAGTCGCCATCGGCGCCCAGTTTATTTTTGCATCTCATCGTAGAATGACAGGTCGATATAGACCGTACTGTCGGCAGGACAGTAGAACGGCCCCATCACCGACTGGCCGGTACCGCAGCCGGTACGGGTCGCGCCGCGGTAGAGCACCAGCTTTGGCTGAGGGTACTGGCGGCCCATCTTTTCAAAAATCGGTCCCCAGGTATCTTCGGTGGTGGCCAGAATGACGGAAGTAAACTTCGCCGCTTCATCGTCTTTCGGACTGATGGAGCGCTGCGTGGAGGTCTGCTGCTGCGGCATCGGTTCGCCGGTCAACATGCCGGTCAAATCCACGCCGTAGTAGCCCGCCACCAGCTACAATAATCAGCAGTACAATGCCGCCCTTCCCGCTCGGCAGACGGAAGCCGCCGCCCCCGCCGCCGCAAACGGCGAGCCTGATTGTCCACGTCGATCTTCAACATTGTCGCTTTCGCGACG
>OKVR01000250.1_pt1 | contig 17731 bp, 20 predicted proteins | sample 1606891 | NCBI WGS metagenome assembly OKVR01 (sample SAMN03281011, study PRJEB24777) | human gut metagenome | isolation source: fecal sample PR176 from 1 month old male Indian infant, caesarean delivered... | place: Singapore | collected 2006-01-13 | reverse complement strand
TAGCCCTCCGTTCGGGTTGTATAACTGGAACGTGCGCTCATCGCCTTCCTGCGTTGAGACATCCCGGAATGTCGTCACATAGTGCTCTATCCACTGGTTAGCCTGGCGTGGCGACCAGTGCCAGTTATATCTCTCCAGTTCCTGCAGAAATCGCCTGGTGGTGAGGATGCGCTTTCCGTTAGGCAGTATATCTATTGCCTTACGGCAGGCCGTCTCGATTTCGTATAAACGCGGCATACTTCACCCTGTCAAACTTACTGTATATAAATACAGTAAATGCATGTGTGCAGCAGATCAATATTGGCAGTGGCTATCAATGATCAGCGCTGACGTAACGCATTGATGCCTCAATTCGACTGGCAACATTGAGCAGGGAAATATTTATAAATCGTCTTCACCCCCTCCTATCACATAGGCCGCCGACCCAATGTTTTAACTGCTCAGACCAGAAATATCTGGAAGCTTTAGGCATCTTCTTGGAAGATAGACGAGCGCAAAGACGCACACAGCAATGATGTTATGTAGTATTTTTCCCCTTGAGTGTGCCTGCTCAAGGGGGATTTTTTATCGCCGTATTGTACTGGCAAATATTTGTAAACCGTCTTCACTCCGACCCCGATCACGTCGGCCACCTGCTGCCTCGTTGCTCCTTTCCCCAGCATTCGGTGACCACACCGATCACTACCACATCGTCCAGCGCCTCACCTTCCCTGCAACCGCCCCGCAGAGTTGGGTTTTAATACGTGATCAATATCACATTTCTGTAAGCGCAACCTGCCAAATAAGGAAAAATAAGACAAAATGCAAAAAATATAATATTTATAAATGTTAATCACAATGGATAAGAAATGATTGCAATTTTAAAACAAAAAATAAAAAATATAATCCATAAAACCACTGTATATCGCTGCAAAAAGAACCAAGTTGACGGAACGGTATGGCTTTCTTTGGGAGAAAACTGTCTGCCTGATGACATTTTGCAAAGATTTTATCTTAAGAGCTATAGTTCTCCTTTTTCTTCTGGAAGATCTAACATTGATTATATATTACAAATGCACTTGGATAATTACCAGGGGTTATTGGTAGAATCAAATACTGAATATGGATATGTATCAGGGGAAAAAGTACTCCGAAGTACTATATACAATAAATGTAGCACACACTTCCATAATATGCATATAAATGGTTTTGAATTCACACATCATGACTGGATAAAGGAACCAGAATTAAAGAGAACTCTACTACGAAGAATACAAAGAATGACTTCGGAGATTGGAAGGAGGAATGTTATTTTTCTTTACCACCATAGATTCTCAGAAAATTCAAACATGGAAGAAACAAGAAAAAAATTGCAAAAACTGGCAGTTTTGTTCTCTTCTGAAGGTTTTAGCTGTACAGTAATATTATTTTACCAAAAAATAATATCCACCAAAAAAGAAAGGGCCCTGGTTCAGATAAAATCATATCCATCTATTCTTGAGTATGAACTACGAACAAGGTATTTATGGGAAGGTGATAATCAGCGTATTTTTTGGGCAAAAAATGATAATGACCTACTGAAGCTCATGCTGGATAATGCCAAACAACAATTTTTTAATTAAAATGTTTAACTCCCGCCATTAATGACGGGAATGACTACTTTCTTTCCCGGGCTGTCAATTTTCACGACAGCCGCATAAACGACTCAGATTCCGACTCCCGAAAATGCTGACCGGGTTTTGCTGTACTGCTCATCCATCTCAGTTTTTGAGAGAACCCGGCTCCACTGCGCAATCTGATAGATTGTCGGGGAACAGCGCTGCGTTGGATGCCGTTCCTGTTGCGCCAATGCCAATCCCGGCGCAATGCTGGCGGATACTGGCAACGCGGCTGTAATCCCTAACTCTGTGACCGTTTTTGGTCTCTGTAAACCCTGTGGTGGCATTGTAAACAGTGAAATTTGTACCATCAAACGTCAGGAATATTGCACATTTGGCTGTTCGGGTTGTGCCTACCAGCTGGCTGCCTACGCTGGGGTTGTACGAGTTTACGCGTCCACCGAACTGCGCAGAGCTGTTACTGGCATATCCGTCGCTTTCAATGGTAAATCCGCGGTCTTTCAATACCCGGTTGCCGTAATCAAACAGATTACAGATTTGTGGGGTCTGCCCCGGAGAGCCCGGATACTGCGATGCCGGAGGAAATGCCAGACCGCTGTATCCCCCGACAACATACGCGGTCAGTTTTACACTGCCATCCAGTGCCAGCACTTTGGGAATGCTCGAAATAAATGCTGCGCCGAGATTATCAATCGTCAGTCCCTGACCGTCGGCGCTCACCAGGCCAACCGTATTATCAGTGCTGAAAGCGATGGATGCATTGCCTGAAGACAGTGTGCCCCGCATTAAACTGATGGTGGTTTTCTTTGTCAGGTCATTATATTTCGTGGTGCGCGGGCGAAAATCATACGCAAAATCCGCATCTGAGAGTGAAACGAACGGGAAAATATTTGGCTTCCCTTTCCCGGACCAGTTCGCGCCGACAGCAATAATACGAGTACCCATTATTTAACTTCCTTTATAAAAATTTTGGCGAGCTGGATATAGTCAGAGTCTGACGTTATCTCCAGCGTGATTTGTGAAACGGTTTCGTATGGTGGTATTTCAAGAATGAAGCGCATCGGCTTCCAGAACAGCCCGGTGAAATCCCTCTGCGCGATGGTGTTTGGCAGGTTCATTGATGCCCCGAATGCGCTTCGTAGCGTGACTGTGCGAAAATCACAGGTATCACTGGTAATCGGACTGGCTACCGGGAAGGTGTTTCCTGGCTGAGACGAATCAACAACCTGTGCGGGATCGAGGTTGTAAATACTGTTATCCAGAAACGCCTTCGGGAAATAGCGGCCCCCACAACTCAACCTGCAGAGTGAGGGGTTGTGTTATGTCCCGGTCTGCAGGCGGCGTGATGCTAATCGTCTTCTTCATCACCGAGCCCGTCATCAACGAGGCTACCGTTGCCAGAGGTCCGTTGTATGCCAGGTTTCGTGGGGTGTTAACCTGGTCCAGCGGAATAATACTGGTCACTCCGCTCACGTTCCATGTCGCCATGCTCTCAAAGGTTTCGCCATGCAGAACTGACACAGGGGTGTAGCTGGGAAGCGCGGGCCACGCTGCGGATTGATATTTTTCTGCATATCTGGCCCTGATATTCATCAGACTACCCGCTGTGGATTTCAGCATGACCTGTATCTGGCGGCCTGACATGATCATCTCCAGTGCATCAGAGAAAATATATTCCCCGGAACCAGAACCCACTTTTTTCCATGCGCCTGGTGGATTTTTGTATTTCGCCAGATAGTCAGCATTTACCGCGTCACCGATATTAGAGGCTACATCGAGCATATTTCGGATATAAATATCGACAGCGCCAGAACACTCAAGAATGAATCCTGCCTGGCTTAATCCTGCCGCCCCGTTCGGATACGTGACATTAACCAGAAGACGGTCAGTAAATGCAACGCCTGCGGCACCCAACTGGTCATATTCGTCAGGTCTGAACGTCCATTCACGAACATCACCCCGACCGTTCATCTCTTCAAAGTACTGTGCAATATTGTCTGGTAATGAGCGGTGAGGAACCCCGATTTCCTTCCATTTTTTCAGCAAGTCGATACGGTCAGAGAAAAGCATATCTGCGTCGGATGAGGGTGAGAATGTCGGCCTCTGGCGGTAGATTTTTATTGAACGGTTAGCCGGGAGAAGGCGCTTTAGTTCCTCATGCATCGACACCCATATAACACCATTTGTCCGGGTGCAGGGGTGCCCCTGATGGAACGGACTGACAACCAGATTCCCCACTTCTTTCATCAGACTGCCGTTGAATATGTATTTTATTCCCCGGCTTTCACAGATAGCTTTAAGCTGTGCCGCAGCCTGATTTGTGATATTCCACTCAGCGACGACTATGGGTATCGCGCCATACGCCATAACGGAGTCGATTAAACGGCTCATGTTATATGCATAGTATTCCATACTCTGGGCGATATATTTTGCGGCATCATTTGCATAGGTCATGATGATGGCGTATTTAGCATTCATTTGCGCGAATGTCTTACCATCAAAATAAACAGAATGATTGACCAGACGCTGGTTTATGGCCGGGGCGGTATTTCCTGAAACGCCAAAATTCTTGAACCGGTAATCCAGCAATGAGGACAGTTTGCTGATATAGCTCTTGTCCTTCAGCGTAAACAGGCTATCTGTATAGCTGTCACCGAGGATGGCAATAACATCTGTGTCGGCAGCAGTAAACTCTACAATGCCATTATTCTCAGGTTCTGGATAAACGGAGCCATCATCCCTGATACCCATCGCTATATTGCCGTTTTCATCTGTCCAGGCAATCTCCCAGCCCGGTGTCTCTGTTTTTTTTAAGTTGACCTCGGCAGTCAGCAATTCCGGCGCTTCTACCTCACCTCCCGTTCTGACACCCAGCGCAACGTTATTTTTCTCGTCGGTGAATGCCACGCTCCAGTCAGGGACATCATCTTTCGAGATATTGATACTGCCGGCCAGCAAATCCGGAGTCTCAACCACACCAGAATCGCGAATACCCAGCACCAGATTGCCCTCCTCGTCGGTGTGAGCCTCTACATACCCGGGCATATCCTCACCTGCAGATGAAGAATCACCGACGATTAACTCAGGTATTTCAAATCCCCCTTCGTCGTTAATCAGCGCTGCCGCGTTTCCCTCCTGGTCAGTAATAGCGCCAGAGTATCCCTGAGGTAGATAGCTGTCAGCAATGAGCAGATTCAGTGCCGCGACGCCCGCGAGTGCATCGTCAACCGCGGCCTGAGACGGCATTTTCCGCCCGGTAGGCTGTAACGCACCACCATTGTTGATTACCTCAATAGCCAGCGAGCTGTCATCCGGGCTACGGTAATACGTGGTAGAGCCCTCTGGGATATTCGCGATATCTGCCTGTGCAGCTGCCAGAGTCATGTATTGCCGACTAAGAGGGATGAGGTTTTGGCGAGCCTCGCCAACAGCTGATTCACCCGCTAAAAGTATCTTTTTAATTGTTCCTCGAAGGGAGTCTCTTTCATTTTCAAGGCGATCAACGAAAGTGTCGCTATCGCTATTCATATAATCATCGTAAGCGAGAGCATTGTCATTCACATCTTTCATGCTGTTTGAAGGGCGTTGATTCCCGGTGTTATATCTTTGAGGCATAGTATATCCATTGAATATTAAATAAAATATTCACAATAAATGTTTATATAATACCAAGGAAATTATAACGCATGATATTCAATATCTAGCGAGTTCAATTTCAAGGCGTGTGAAATGCTGGATTTATTGATGGATAAGATTAGCTAATAAATTTTTTCTATAATCAAGCATACTCCTCAATAAATATAACACCTTTAGCTCCGTTCCCCCCTAACAAATTAGTGCCGAACGAAGCGTTAGTAGCAACAACTCCAGATCCACCACCTCCGTAGGTTGTAGCATTTATACCAGCACTATCATTACCAGGGCCAAATACATTACCCCCAAATGCTGATGCTCCACCAAATCCAGCTCGAGCACCAGATGATAATATGATTGCGTCTCCGCCAAGGTGACCAAAATCAAAATCAAGAAGTAACGCAGAATTTACTGACCCATAAGAATCACGTAGCGGACTCATACCATAAATACGATTAAGTATATTAGATGATGCCAGTATTTGCCCACCATTTCCGCCGAACACACTGGCAAAATCGCCAAAAGAAGTTACCCCACCCGTACCTCCATTATTCCCAGCGACAGCAGTACCTCCTTCACCTATGGTAAAGTCAACAGTATCTACTTCACGCATATCAATCAAAACTCTTGCGTGACACCCTGAATTTCCTCCACCACTACCAGATGTAAAACCGACACCATTTTGCGCCGGGCTACCACCAGCCCCACCACCGCCGATTAAGTCAGCGATAACAAACTTTACTGAATCCGGTTTCACATAAACCGAAGAAGAAGTTAATGCTTTCACATTAACAAGTCGCCCCCCGCTTGCTATTATTTTTATCGCCTCTACCACCTGGCTATCATTTGCAGGGTCTAGATTTATCCCCGCCCCTTCAACAACAGCAATCAACTCACGCTGAAATGTATTTAGCATTTCAGCATTAATAATAGTCGGTGATATCCCATTGGCAACATTGCCATTAGTATATTCACCATTAGAATCAGCTGTATCTGTTGTGCTTCCGACCTTTTTTCATAATTAACCTTCAAGTTTTATATCTCTGAAAGATTTCCAGAGGCAATATCGAAAATATTTGCAAACTCAGGGGTTACTTCATATACCCCTTCATCATTAAACCCGAAAAGAATATAGCCGAATTTAACCAGCGTATAAGATGGAGCTAGTGCATTTATGCGGCACTCAAGCTGGCGATTCCCCCATGAGCGAAGTGGATCCCCGCAATAACTGAGGCCCACCCGTGCATAAGATATCGTAGTATCCTCGGCCTCTACCAACCAGACGAATGGCCAGTCATCGCCATTAAGTCCGTCTCCGCAAACAGATAATCCAGCACGCGCTTGCCTATATTCTTTTATGTCGATGGTGTAACCCATCGCAGCTGCAATACTGATGAAATAGCTTTTTGACTGACCACCGGTACTGATTAATTTTGAGACGATTGCGTTTTGTCGCTTGGCGATTGTATCGACCTCGCCAATGGAGCAATCATCAGGCAGTCCAAGCGTATTCTCCCAGTCAGTGAGCATGATGGTAGCTGTCTTAGGGAAAGCGCCACTAAGAAGAGACTGAGCATCATTATCACTACGTTGAAAACTCCTGGCCAGCGCTCGAAGCACTGCCGTCTGCACTGCATTTTTATCTCTTGTCCAGGATCTTCCTGAGGGGATTAAAGCCTGTAGCGCTTTAAGGTAGTCGTCAGTTGAGAAGAGGCTCATGTATAGTTCACCTCGCCACGAACGGCCATCTCCCCTATTCCCGGCTCAATATTTGCAGATGGGGAAACCAGAATGAAACCAGCCGTACCTGAAACGTCCCCTATGGCGCGGTTAAGGTCTGAAAGATAGATTTTCCCTGTCCCGAGAGGATCAGCAGATTCAAACAAAACGCTATCAATAGCGTCAGCTATAGCAGCAGTTGTAGTGCTGCTCGCATCAGAGATACCACTTATTTCAAAATCAATAACCCGCTCAGTAGGCGAACAGATATAATTCAGGGAGGTAACAGGGGTAAGCGGGTACATATAATCGGCCACCCTTCCCTGATCGCCTGTAGCCTTCACTGCACCCCATTCTTCCAGTTGCGATACGCCATCCGTACCAACCGGAAATCCATGGTTTGTTTTATCATTGCCATCACACATGATGTAAATGACAACGGTTCCGGGGCCCATTCCTCTACGGCGAACCCATGCTCGTGTAACGCCCGATACGGCCAGAGCCCATGTACGATAATCAGTATCGCTGCCACCCTGCGGAGGATTTTGAAACAACAAAAGTCCGCGCTGGCGAAAATCCTCTTCATCCTCAATATCAGCACCGCCGGTGGCTGGCTGAATGAGCGTGACCGTGCTTTCAATGCCAGACACATTAGCATCAAGGGTCAGGATAGTACCGGCATCAGCATTTCCCAGGCTGCCACCTCCAGTGACATCCTCGGTGATGTCAGGTAATACGGCGGTAACAGCAACTGTTGCTGTGCCAGAACTGCCTATCGTTACACCAGCATCTGTCGTGTACTGATAACCATCCGCGCGATTAATTACTGCACCCGCATCTAACGCCCTCCCTGATGTACCTTTGATTTGTGCTTCAGGTGAGCGAGCTGCGGTGGCTGCTTTACGGTAGGCCTGTTTAAGCGCCATCCATCCAGCAAGCCATTCATCTGTCGATGTAAAAGGGGTGCATTGTCGGGCAATATAATCCAGATAGGCATAATGCAAGCTGCGCATGCCAGCGTCCATTATCAGCCAGCACCTTCAAATTTCCGAACCGGAGCAGAGCTGCCGACCTTCTCCAGCTCCGCCTGCATGAACTGTTGATTTTCTGTTCTCAGCTCACTAAGCGTTTTTCTTTTAAATGGCATTGTTCAGTTGCTCCCATAACCAGAAGAATTTGAATTCTTGCCAGTCGCCGTCCGGGGGAAGATAACGGATGATAAGATTCAGCCTGTTCGGAAAAACGATTTCTGAGGTCGCCTGTATTTCCCTGGCGATTCCGTCACTTTTTATCCATGCCAGCGCTTCTTCAGCATATTGCTCTGCTCGCATAGCTACGTCGCGGGTCAGTTTTTCTCTCCGCAATAACCACAGACGTGAACCGATTGTTTTCTCATTTCCCAGATCGCCCCACCATCCCCGGCGATCCGTCCCTTCATATGGGTCATCTGCGCGCGCAAGGCCATCGGTAAAAAAGGCTGATCAACACGGCGGTATGCATATCATTGTCAGAGGTGAGAATGCCGAAATTCTCCTGCCAGTCGGCCTGCATCTCATCAATATTCCAGAAGGATGAAATATCACTCATCAGATACCTTCTCTGTGGTTTTTTCACTGGTGACAGTGCTTTCACCTGACTGAACCTCTTTCACGTCATGATCGTGAATGTTGTAGGCGTCACGCAGTTGTTTTACGGTTTTGGTGTTTGAATTGCAGTTGTCTACAATGTCGCCGGTGCACTTGAACATCGGCGTGTTGGCAAGGATGGAATCAGAAGCATTGATAGTGACGGTAGTGGCATTATTGACCTCTACGTTTTTACCCTTAGCATCAATGAAGACTCCATCTTCCGTCAGCAGGATATTCAGACCCCACTGGTTATACATCACCGACTCACCTGACTTTAGTCCTGAATGTCGGTATCCCTGATGGTTGGTTGCAATGACCACTGGATTAGAGCGATCGCCACCCAGGAATGCGAGTACAACATCAGTACCGGCAGGAAGGCCGGATGAAAAGCCAAACTCTGCGAGCCTGTGGGCGCTGGCAACCTCCAGAGGTGTCTGATACTGCACTGACTGCGTTCCGCCATCATCTTTCATCGCAGTAATTCGACCCACACCCAGTATGCTGGCGATACGGTTAGCAAAATGGCGAAACTTGCTCATTGGTTGAATCCTGCAAGTTGTTGGTAGAAAGCGTAAGGCTGAACGGCAAACGCTTCTGGAGGCATTAGCGTTAGCCTGGCATGGGTGCCATCGCTGTCGCGCATAAACGTTACGTCGGCTATCAGCAACTCGGTATTAGGAAGCTTTAGCGTGGGAATATTTACAGGAATCAGCGTATTTGGCTCCCATAGCTTCCCGGCTTTATCCCGCCAGCTATCTATCGTGACGCTCAGTTGCTTTGAGCGGCCATAACGCCTGTTCATCTCCCAGTCAATCGCGCGCTGTGCCTGCTGAGACGCCATCAGGGTGCTTTCAACGATAACGATACGCTTTCGATAGCGCATTTTTGCCGCTTCCGGATCGCGCGCGGTAGCCAGAGTTACTGAGTCATAAGCAGTATCAGGCGAAAACCCAGCTATTGGTGAAATACTCATCGAGATGCCAACATAGTCAGAAAACCTTTCCGACATATCAGCGCGGTAGTACGCCTGCTCTATGTTTTCCCCTTCTGCGACACCACTGGCAGCGCGACGGGTTCCCACTCGCGTGAGAAGCAGGTTACCGTCCGGAAGGTCATAATAAAGCAGCGCAGACCAGCGAGTTACTCGCTCAATTATTTCCTGCGGAGACTCCCCCCAGTTAATTGTGAACTGCGGTACATTAACCAGATCACTAACATCGCAGGAAACGCTGATGCCATACCATGAGGCCAGACGGGAAGCGATACTCAGCGCATCACTTTGGTTGATGACATTGTTTGGCCACTCTGCAGAGCAGTCAACCAGATCCTGACACTTGCTGCGCCCGTTCGCCTGCACTTCATGTCTGGACCGTGTAATTGACGGCTCCCAACTGTCAACGTAGCCCGTCAGGACCAGATCATTACCGATTCGCACTTCGCAGGACTGTCCCTCCTGCACCAGTTGCTTATCATTAGTACCCGGGTAATAGTCCATTAGCCCAAGACTAAAATCGGACGGGAATCGCTCTATGCTTCTGGTAACACGAACTGAATCCCATCCCTCTATTATTTTATTGCCTACCGTTAACCTAACCGTATCCAGATCGTCACTCATTGCCGTAATACCTTCATCGAAACAGGCATAAATGCCGGATGGGGAACGCTGGACTCCTGAATCAGCTCGTCCGCTCTGGAAGCATCCTGGTATAGGCGGCTGGCGAGAGTAAGCGCAGGAAGAGGCTGGGCTGAATTAAATTGCATTAACTCGCTCAAACCACCAGAAATGGCTGACATGGCCTCAAGAAATGAAGATCTGACCAGCAACAACTCACCGTATAAATCATCATCGGCTCTGTCACCAGCAACCATAAGCGCGGCATCAAGCTGGTTAGCTACACGCCGGGTTATTTGCTCCGCTTCATCGCGGCTGGTAGGGTTGGAGTCAGATGCTGCTGTGGCCATAGCAGCACTGCATAAGACGATAATCAGAGTATTAACGGTCTGTGCAATGTCGGCGCTTGAAGTCGAATTCTGATATTCGGTGCTGGTTGCATTTGCCAGCTTTTCCAGTGCCGTAATACGCTCGTTAACACCGCCGGTGCAGTTGAGAATATAATTAATTAAGTCGGCTGTACGCTGGATAAAATCATCAATAGTTGTTGAGTTATTCAGCGTGGCAGCGGCGTCAGTAATTCCCTGCCTGTCCATAATGGCTTGAGCAGATACCTGATCAGATAATAATTGAAAATCTTCCGCATCATCTGCAGATGTTCCACCAGTTAATCCAGATGATGAGCCTCCTACAGTGCCTTTGCTATATCGACCATATCGCTCATTACCAAATGTTGATTTCAGCACGCTACTGATATTTGTCACTTCATTAATGGTGCTGTTAACTATTTGACCAAAAACTTATCGTGCTTTTATTGTTTTTATTGCCTGGCTAAACCCCACGCATTTCAGCTTTAACACGTGCAATGGTACTAAGAACCGTAGTGCTTACCAGTTTCAGGTAGTTTGTTTTAACCGTTTTTGATGATGCACTACTACCGGTTATAGCAAATACTTTAATGCCGGACTCAATGAGTGTAAGGGTGAACTCAAATACTCTCCCACTCTTCATATCTCCGGAAAGGCTTAGGCCATTTTCAGGAACAGAAACAGTCATCTCACCAAGCGTGGGATGAATTAGTGTCCCGCTACCCTTGGTTTCACAAGCGGCGATCAAAGCTATCCTCTGGGATATGGCATCCCCACCACCGTATATGAGGCTATCCTGAACGAGGAAACCTTTGAGGACAAAACGACGGGTACCTCTCCCCATATCCTCTATCCAGGCGGTATCTCTGTAAGGGTATTCATGCACTGCCTGACGGCGTCCGTGACTCCCCTCTTCACTGATGATGGCAAAGGGGACGCCACGGAAGGAGCATGGCCGAAGCTGACTCTGCCAGTCATCAACCGTATCCCCACCCATCAGGGATGTGATCGCATCCTGAATGATTGCCATCAATCCTCCGGAAATAAAAAACCGCCGGCACAGGCGGTTATATGTTAATAATTCATGGGAGTAGTAATTTTCCCATTATTTTCTACTTTATAGGTTTTCCTCTCTCCTTTATCGTTAATCATGGTTATTTCCAGTTTTAACGGTTGTTCAGCCAGGGCATCAGCAAGGGATCGAGTTATATTTTCGGCAATCACGTTAACATTTCCGTCTCCTTCGCCAGGAGACAGTATGGAAGGTGCCCCTCCTCCACCTCCTGCACCAGAAATGATATCCCGGCGCTGCTGCGTCAACCTTTCCGGACTTCTCAGTCCAGACCAACGATCATCCATAATGGCAGACTGAATAGCGTTGCTAAGTTGATCTTCAGAGTATGGTTGTGAGCCCTGTTCGTGCTGAATCATTGAAGCCATTAATGCCTTGAGGACTTCTGGGTTATGAAGGTCAAGCCGTTGATCGGCTCCATACCCAGTTCTTGAGGTCACATCGTCAATATATGCACGCGTATTATTTTCAGAACGCGGGGCATACGTATGAATAAATCCTCTTGGTGTATTATTTCCACGGTCACCATAAAGCATTAGCTGACGAGCCATTGCAGCGAGCCCATCGTTATCACTGGCAAATGTAGAAAACCCCTGATTTCGTCCCCGATTGAGCTTTGAAGCCTTCTCTCTAGATTTCCAGGGTTATGGTTTCTAAATCCCAGAGTGTTTTTTCCATCTGGGTTATAAATGACAGGACCTCTTTCAGGTTGAGGTCTTGTAATAGCGCTAACATCATCAAGAAGTTGCTTAGAACGGTCCTGACTATAAAAATATTGACGATATTTCTTCCTTGCCTCATCGGTCATAACGCCAGCAGTCAACTGGTTTTTTTCATTCCCGTTGAGGCTCTTCTGAAATTCAGGGTCTGCCAAAGCCCTGCGCATCAGTTCTGAATCATCACCTTTATTCTGCCCTGCAAATCGACTTAAAGATATATTGTCAAAATTATTTGCCAACATATCTGTAAAGCCATTGACCATATCAGTAAGGCCGTTATTATCAAGCGAGGCATAAACCTTACGTTCAAGCTTTGATTTGAATCCATCCCATGAGGCGCTTGCTTCCTTAACTGCAACATCAAAGCTTTTTAATTGCTGGTTGAGCGCAGGATCTACTGTCAACCCCACCTTATCCGCTTTTGCCAGAAGACCAGCATATTTTGCGCCTTCACGCATAAGCGTCAGCATCTCAGGTGTTAAACCCATCGCATCGGCAAATGACTTTTGTTGATCGGGTCGAAGTTTTGGGAAAATCCTTGCAATGGACTCAAGCGTCCTTAGCGTGTTGACAGAACCATCATTATTTCTTTCAATTTGGGCGCCAATCTGTGCCATTGCAGCCATGACGCCAGCGTTTTTACCGCTATTTGCTTCGTTGAGAGACTTGAAAATTCCCTCGATAGAAGATGCAGCACTTTCACTGTCAGCCCCTACAAGCTGCAGAGCCCCGGAAAGCCGGGAAAAGTCCTGAACACTCATAGCAGTATTTTGCGCATGCGTGTTCAGGTCATAAGCGCCTCTGGCTGCTTCCCGGTAGCTTTCTGCAAGCTTACCTGTCGCATATGCTGCGCCACCGATAGTACCGATAACTCCACCAGCCAGCCCAAGCCCAGCCAACTTGCCTGCGAGTTCTCCCACTATTTTCATGGGGGGGAATCATGTCGCCAATAAACTGAACGTTATCGCGTGCAGTCCGGGCCATAATATCCAGCCTGGAATTATATCCGTTCAGCCCATCAATCGTCTCCTGCCCACCTAACTGCAAGCCCTGCCGGGTCTTCTCCAGTTGGGGTTCAAGGTTGCGAACAGCCTCGTCGATCTGTGCTATTGCTTCGCTGACATGATCACCGGCCACCAGTTCAAAATCAAAAGAGTTACTCATCGCGTGAAGATTTCCTGATTTTGTTAATCCTTGAGGCCTGTGATACCCACCACTTCAGACGGGAGTAGGTCATGCCCCACGCCCTGTCCTCAGTCCAGCGGAAATAAAATGTCACTTCAGCAGCAAGTTCCTGCCATGCTGTCAGGGCTGCCAGGTCAAAAAACTGAGCAGATAAACCTCGCACTTGCGGAAGTCGATAAAGTCCATCGGCTGCAGCACGCTTTCGCGGGTGTCAGATACCAGAGAAATCAGTAAGCGCATTGCCGCAAGAGAGGTTGAAGAAGACTGTTTTTCGTAAAACTGCTCAGCCTGGCTCAATGTCGGCGCTTTAAGCTCAAGTTGCTCATAGCGCGTTTTCTGTGCCACATCTTCAAGAGGCGTTGTAAGAACAATGATTTTCGTACGTTCTAATTCAGCCATCTTAGTTCTCCGTGACCTCAAACCCTTCCCAGCGAACATCGAACACTGCATCTTCGCTTTCAACTTCCTGGACGTTTACCGTCCAGAGCCCTCGACCAATGATTGTTTTGCCATTCGCCAGTTCCGCGATGACGTTTACATTGGTCTGTTTGTTAAAGCCCTGCACATTTGTGCCGCCACTATCGCGCAGGCGGGCAGAAATGTACGGCGCAACAGGCTTTTCTTTATAACCGTGTACGCCATCCATTCCGGTCAGCGTGGTACGGTTTACCGTTGAGGGCTGGTATTTGAACGAGCCTTCAACCATGACCGACACACCGTTAACGGTGACATAGGCAGTACCGGCAATGCGGTTAGAAGTATCAGCCATGACTTATGCTCCTGTTGATTCAGCCTGCAGGCGGAACTGGTTAAGCAGCGCAAAAATACGCAGCTGATTGATTAGGGTTCCCGGCCACAACACATCGACGCGGTTCGGATTTGATGCGTTTTGTTCAACGATAATATTTTTGCGCAGACGCGTCTGCATCTGTGCATAGGCCGTTAAACACCAGCGTCTGGTATTCAGCGATCTGATCGGCTTTGATGATATTAGGCGTGACAATCGGCTGCCCGGGTGCAAAACGGGTTCCATCTGCGGCCAGCTTCATTCGCCCGAATTTACTGGTCACGGCGGTCCGAAGGTAACGCGTGACGAACATCAGGCTGAACAACGTTTCTACCTGAAGATAGCTATCGTCTTCGTCGCCGTAGCTGTTTTTCTGATAGGTGGTGATGACGTTTTCAACGTTGACAGTCCCATCATCAGCGACGGTGTACGTTGAAATACCGCTATACAGAAGGTTATTGCGCTCGGTCAGCTCAAACCGGTCTGACAAATCTGGTGCCAGAACACCATAAATGGGCAGGCTCTGCAGAGGACGACCAGGATCATTGCGCAGGCTCGGAGCAGTAGCCCCAACCAGCGCAGCTGACCAGATGTAACGTGGAGTTGGAGAACGATAGACGCCCAGCAATGTTTCGTGCTGGTTATTACGCGTCTCGCCCTTCGTTCCCAGCTCGGCATAAGTTCCAGACGTAGTACCGAAGGCGTGGCCATAAAGTTGTTTATCCCACGCCCAGCGGCCAGAGGCATCGTTAAGAAACGCCTTCATCGCATCAAGAGATGCGGTGTCGTCGTAGGGGTTAACGATAAAGTCAAAGGTTTTATCCTGAAGATTGCCGAGCGCATCGACAAAATCAGGAGCACCTGCGCCACCAGACATTGCCGTGATCGTGAGAGCCAAGCCAGCCGGTGTGACTTCACTCCCCTGCGTGCCGAGATAGTTAAGGCGAATATCAATGCCATTACCCAAAAGCCCAGCAATTTTTTGCAGTAAGCTCGACGGTATCAGTGGCGTCAGAATTTTTACGGCAGCAGTAACCGGCAGATCGGATTTTTCTTTGGAAATGGCTGCTACCATCGCTGCGGCAATCTGTACTGGCGTATCAGTTGCCAGGACGGTCATTTGCACGCGGATCCCGGCGATATAGAGCGAGATAACCCCAGCCTCAGAAGCCTGAGAGGTAACTTTAATAGTCCCTTTAGCAACTGTCATAGATTCAGAGTCATCTGCCAGAGGCAGGATCCAGACTTCTGCAGCGGTATCATTCTTTTGATACGCCGTCATCATTCCATGCAACTGAGAGCCTTTGCCACTCAGGTCCCCTACTCCATTCGGGGAGGAAACTTTAACAGGGATATTGGGCACCGCTGATCCACTGGACAGCATCTGCCCAATCAGCAGAGTGCGCTGGGTTGCCGTAGCGGTATTGGCCATGGAGTTGTCAAACTCCACGTAAAACAACGACGTCCGGAGGTTACTGGGGACGCGTGAAAACGGAACGGTCATTTACTGTCGCCCTCTTTTTGAACGGTGCTCTTTACACCTTTTTCCTGAACCGGGATTACGTCGCCATCCTTCAGTCGGCGGCGCCAGAATGTATTATCCGGCACGTCAGCGCCTTCTTTGGGCAATGCTTCGCCCCGGACAGGACAGCGCACGCTGAGCCCATCTTTAGGTTTTACAAACATGGATTACTCCTGAAGGTTAATACTGGTTCCCGGACGCGGCGTACCGTCAGGCATGGTTATAGTGATATCGACCCCTTCGAGCGGAGGCGGGTTAACAGGATAAAAATCTTCCGGCCCCTGATAATGCTCAATGTCGATTTCAAACAATAACTGCCCCATATGCGCCTCACCGTCAGCGTCAACATTTATCGTTGATCGCACTTCCGCGTACTTCTGGATTTTTCTGGTGAGTTCATAGCTATTGATAACAGCCCTCTCAACCTGCTCTCGCAAATTTTCCAGGGCTGTTTCAGCACGCATGGCGCCATCATCATCAGTTTCACCATCATATTCCTGGACACGACCAGTAATACGAACGGTTGTTACTGTGGTGAAGGCTGGCGTATTACGCCCAAGCGCTTTCTTGTGGTCAAAAGGAGTCTGCACCAACAGCGCAGGATAAATCGCCGATGAGGTTGGCCAGTCACGCGGAGAATAAACGCGGTCGCCCGCATCGGTATGACCGATAAGGGCTGTAACCACCATAGTGCGAATAGCTGAAGCATTCATCGTGATTTCACCACATTCAGAACCAGGCGAGATCCGCCATGGCTGTCAGGGTTGATATTGGACACCACGAATAACTGATTAATGACGTGACCACCCACAGTTTTAATGAATACCCGATCGGATACTTCTGGCTGAGGCTTCCCAAGACGCCGGAATTCGGCATCACGAACACCCAGCATTGGACTTGAGGTGTTAATCACAGAATCCCCATCAAGATTTTCATCTACCTGGGAATACCCGCGGTCAAAAATTCCGTTAATCGTGAATGGAGCACCGACTTTAGGTCGGTACTCATGCTCATCACCAAAGACACCATGAAGCGGACTTAAAAGATGTAAATCCCAGTCCACGCCCATAGTGATTACTCCGAAGTAACGCTAACCCGCGGGCCGCAGAGAGTAAACGCTGGCGCAGAACCTGAATATCAGCAATGACGCCAGCAGCCAGCAAGCGAGCAGCGTCATCACCAGTATACCAGAATGCGCGTGTTTTCCCGGTACACAACGCCGTCATGACGGATACAGTTGCCTTTGAGCACAACATACTCAGGCGGTGCTGCTTCTTCGTTGCCTGACTCATCACCACCGGATGAATCTGCAACATCTCCGTTATACTGCTGATCACCGGTATCTACGCCATCGGCGCCCGCCCCCTCAGCATTAAGGTCGTCAATCCCGGTCCCGCCGTCGTTCAGGTCATCCATGACCGAAGATTTCGTTTCTTTAGCCATATCAGACCACCATGGCGCAAAGCGATGCATTCACACGGCTTGGGATAACCAGCGGCGCGGACTGCATCAGGATGAGACGTTGTGCTGGGTTCTTTTCAACCCAGCTCTTGGGCGCATAGGCCAGCGGACCATAGTTGAACTCCGGATCCAGGATAACACCAAAAGCACGCGTCCCCATCAGGTCGGCGCCGCTCATAATGACAGCGCCATCGGGGATCATCGGTTTTTCGACGTTATCGGTCGGGTCGATATACCAGTCGTTATACAACCACAGGTCGAAGTTACCCCACCGACCCTTATAGACCGCCCCTTTATTAATCTGGGCGCCAGGGTTGATCTGGTTGCCGTAAGGGTTCATGTTCGGGAAGGTGATGGCGTTGTCTTTGATAGTGGTATCCAGATCGGAACGCACGCCATGACTTGTTCGTGAAAAACGAGGTCGGTT
>OKVR01000248.1_pt1 | contig 17837 bp, 18 predicted proteins | sample 1606891 | NCBI WGS metagenome assembly OKVR01 (sample SAMN03281011, study PRJEB24777) | human gut metagenome | isolation source: fecal sample PR176 from 1 month old male Indian infant, caesarean delivered... | place: Singapore | collected 2006-01-13 | reverse complement strand
AAAGTATGATGCATACGCTGGTAGGCTGAAGCAGAAAACACCGTGTGTGGCGTGGTCGTTATCAATTTTATCTTACCGGTAGCATGAAAACCGATTGTGGGCATTAATTTCCGCGCTGGTGATAGAGGAATCGTCACGGGGTTCAGGGATAGGCACCAGCTTCTCCATGCCGCAGAGCGCCTCGCCCGCGATAAACAATGCGCTCATATTGAGCTTTCAAGCAGTGAAAAACAGAACCAGAGCGCATCAATTTATGAAACTAACGGCTATAAGGAAGTCCGCAAACGCTTCGTTAAACGTTTGTCTTAGCCGCCAGGAAGTCTTTAAACGGAGCGATTGCGGCGCATGAACAGCAACATGTTCGTTAATATTGCGGTAATGCAGCCCGGGTGCCTTCCGGATATAACAAAAGCACCTGAGGCAGGTGCTTTTTGTCCGGATAATATCAGTTACACTTTGCCCAGCAGGATATTTAACATGCGGCGTAAAGGTTCCGCCGCGCCCCATAACAGCTGATCGCCCACCGTCAATACTGAATAAATCGGTTCATTATTTAGCGACATTTTCTTGTAGCGACCAATACCCACCTGCAGCGAGCCGCTAATAGCAGCCGGGGTCAATTTACTGACACTCTCTTGCTTATTATTGGGGATATAGTTTACCCACGGATGGGAATGGGTCACTAACTCAGCAAATTCCGCTTCGCTGACCTCACGTTTCAGTTTAAGGGTAATGGCAGCGCTGTGGCAGCGGATTACGCCGACCCGAATACATAAGCCATTGACCGGAATGGTGCCGGGCGCAAGGCCAAGAATTTTATTGGTTTCCGCCTCGCCCTTCCATTCTTCGCGGCTGTTTCCATCGCCAAGATCGCTGTCGATCCACGGAATGATGCTGCCCATCAGCGGGACGCCAAAATTCTCCACCGGCATGCCGGCGCTATTAATCAACTCACTCACTTTATTGACTAAAGGCAGCACGGAACCTGATGCCGTCAGTTCATCCGCAGATAAATGCTGACTGATATACGCGCTTTGCGCGATGAATTCCCGCACCTGTTTGGCGCCCGCCCCGGAGGCAGACTGATAGGTCATCACGCTCATCCATTCAATCAGGTCAGCCTTGATCAGCCCGGCCAGCCCCATCAGGCTCAGCGTGATGGAGCAGTTGCCGCCGACAAACAGTTTCATTCCCGCTCTTACCGCGCGATCGATATTATCGCGGTTGACCGGGTCGAGAATAATGCAGGCGTTGTCATCCATCCGCAGCGCCGAAGCGGCGTCAATCCAGTACCCTTGCCAGCCAGAGTTAATTAACGCAGGATAGATGGCTTTGGTATAATCCCCGCCCTGACAGGTTATAATAATATCCATTTCGGCGAGGGCGCTAAGGGAATTCGCATCTTTCAGTTTGTCGCTTTTACCATTAATAACCGGGCCAGCGGCACCCGCACTGGAGGCACTAAAAAAATGCGCTGAAATATCGTCGAAATCATTTTCTTCGATCATGCGCTGCAACAATACTGAGCCAACCATGCCCCGCCAGCCAACAATACCCACCTGCTTCATTTATTTAACCTTAAAAAGTTATGAGAATGTTAATTTGAGTGTCGCCATACCTTATATCGTATCCCCCAATAAAGGTCATTACCCAGCACATCGATTTTTATCATTATTAAAATGTTTCATCTGCCATCAGCGATAGTTATCTCTTATTACGGTCAGGCAGATATAAGGCGGCGGAGACTGTTCAAAGGGAGAAACGACGTAGCGGAACGGCAGTGGCTTCTCCCCTGGCTGCCATAAATAGTCACTTGCATTTTGATAGTGACTATGTCAATTTGCTGGCAAAAGCCACCTTGTTACTGGACAGCCCATGAAAAATGAACCGCTTTGCCACGCTCCCTGCCCCATCGCCCGTAGCCTGGGACGCATCGGTGACAGCTGGAGCATCATGATCCTGCGCGACGCGTTCGCGGGCTTTACCCGTTTTGACGAGTTCCAGAAGAGCAGCAACGTCGCGCCCAATATTCTGTCGCGCCGCCTGAAGGCGCTGGTCGACGACGGGCTGCTGGAGAAGGTTTGCTACAGCAGCACCCCGCCGCGCTACGAATACCACCTCACCCCGCGGGGCCGCGATTTTCGCATGGTATTGCTGGCGCTGGCGGAATGGGGTAACCGCCACTTCGCTCCCGAAGGCCGTCAGATGCAGCTGGTGGAAACCGCCACCCAGCGCCGCGTGGAGCCAGTCATGGTGGATAAAGCGACCGGGGAAGAGATTATCCCTGGTAAATACGCCATGGTGCCGGGCCCCGCAGCCTCGCCGCTGATGCAATATCGTCATGAATATCTGCTGCGCAAACGCGAAGGCGATAGCGGGCAAAAATTCCAGCCTGAACCCTACAGAGATGCCAACCATGAAGCTGGCCAGTAAGAAAAGCGTCCTCGTCCTGGCGGCCCTCTCCGCCGTTCTGGCGGCAGCGAGCTACGGCGCGTACTGGTGGCAAACCGGACGTTTTCTGCAGACCACCGATGACGCCTATGTTGGCGGCGACATTAGCGCCATCTCCGCAAAGTCTCCGGCTATATCCAGCAGCTGGCGGTGCAGGACAATATGGCGGTGAAAAAAGGTGACCTGTTGATCCGCATTGACGACCGCGATTACCGCGCCGCCCTCGCGAAAGCCGCCGGAGAAGTGGCGGCGCAGCAGGCCGCGCTGGCCGATATTCAGGCTACCCGCCAGCTACAGCAGGCGACCATTGCCGGCTCTACGGCCTCGTTACTGGCCGCCACGGCGGCAACCGAAAAACTGGCTAACGACAACCGACGCTATAACGCCCTGGCCGCGTCGAGCGCGATTTCCGCACAGATCCGCGATAACGCCTCCGCCGATTATCGCCGGGCGCATGCCGAGCAGGAGAAAGCCAAAGCGGATAAAACCGTGGCCGAACGTCAGCTGACGGTGCTGGATGCTCGCCAGCAGCAAACCCTGGCTGCCCTGGCGCAGGCCCAGGCTAACCTCGAGATGGCCAGGCTGAACCTCAGCTATACCGACATTCGCGCGCCGTTCGATGGGGTGATTGGCAACCGCCGCGCGTGGTCCGGCTCCTTCGTCAGCAGCGGCACGCAGCTGCTCTCCCTGGTGCCCGCGCACGGCCTGTGGATTGACGCCAACTTCAAGGAAAACCAGCTGGCGCATATGCGCGCCGGCCAGGCGGTGACCATCGTCGCCGATGTGCTGCCGAACCATACCTTTAAGGGCCATGTCGCCAGCCTGGCGCCGGCGACCGGCTCACGCTTCAGCATTCTGCCGGCGGAGAACGCGACCGGGAATTTCACTAAAATCGTGCAGCGGGTGCCGGTTCGCATTGCGCTGGAAGGTGACGGGGCAAAGCTTGACGTCCTGCGCCCGGGACTGTCGGTGATCGTTACCGTGAATGAAAAGAGCCCTCGATGAGCACCGCTCAGGCGCTGTCCGCCCCGCAAAGTCTGTCGATGCCGACGGCGAAGAAAATCTTTGCCTTCGCCAGCATGTGCGTGGGGATGTTTATCGCCCTTATCGACATCCAGATCGTCTCCGCCTCGCTGCGGGATATCGGCGGTGGCCTGTCGACAGGCGACGATGAGACCGTCTGGGTACAAACCAGCTACCTGATCGCCGAGATCATTATTATCCCGCTTTCCGGCTGGCTGGCCCGGGTCATGTCGACCCGCTGGCTGTTTGCCGCCTCTGCGGCGGGCTTCACACTGATGAGCCTGCTGTGCGGCTGGGCGTGGAACATCCAGAGTATGATCGCCTTCCGCGCCCTGCAGGGGCTGGCGGGCGGGTCGATGATCCCCCTGGTGTTCACCACCGCTTTCGCCTTTTTTCAGGGCAAACAGCGGGTCATTGCCGCAGCGACAATCGGCGGCCTGGCCTCCCTCGCCCCGACGCTGGGCCCGACGGTGGGCGGCTGGATCACCGAAAACTACAACTGGCACTGGCTGTTCTTTATCAACGTTGTTCCGGGGATTTACATCGCGGTGGCAGTGCCGCTGCTGGTGAAAGTAGACAGCGCCGACCCCACTCTGCTGCGCGGCGCCGACTATCTCAGTATTCTGCTGCTGGCCGTGTCCCTCGGCTGCCTGGAATATACCCTCGAAGAAGGTCCTCGCTGGGGCTGGTTTGATGACGCGACCCTGACGACCACCGCCTGGGTCGCCCTGCTCTGCGGCGTGGCTTTTGTTATCCGCACCCTCCGCCATCCGCAGCCGGTGATGGATCTGCGGGCCCTGCAGGACCGAACTTTCAGCCTCGGCTGCTATTTCTCGTTTATGGCCGGCGTCGGCATCTTCGCCACCATCTATTTAACTCCGCTGTATCTCGGTAGCGTGCGCGGTTTCAGCGCGCTGGAGATCGGCCTGGCGGTATTTTTCCACCGGCTTGTTCCAGGTCATGTCTATTCCGTTTTTATTCGTGGCTCGCCAACCGCGTTGACCTGCGCTGGCTGCTGATGGCCGGGCTGATCGGTTTTGCGGTGTCGATGTACAGCTTCGTCCCGATAACCCATGACTGGGGGGCGGACCAGTTGCTGCTCCCGCAGGCGTTTCGCGGACTGGCGCAGCAGTTTGCCGTCGCGCCAACGGTGACCCTGACGCTGGGCAGCCTGCCGCCCGCGCGCCTGAAGTTGGCCTCCGGGCTGTTTAATCTGATGCGCAACCTCGGGGGCGCCATCGGCATCGCCCTGTGCGGCACAGTGCTTAACGACAGAACCAATTTGCACTACAACCGCCTGGCGGACCATCTGAATAACGCCAACCTGGCAATGAGCGATTTTGTTCAGCGCAGCGCAGCAAACTTCGCCACGCAGGGGATCTCGCCGGATGCCGCGCAGACGGCGGCGCTGAAAAATCTTTCCGCGCTGGCGCTGCGGGAGGCGCGAACCCAGGCCTTTTCCGATGCTTTCTACCTCATCATGATGGTTTTTTTGCTTGCCGCGATGCTGGTTCCCTTGATGAAAAAGCCGCCGGCACACTGATACTACAGGAGAGTAAACTATGGGCGTTTCCGTTAAACGCATTGTCGTCACCGGGATGGGGATTGTCAGCCCGCTGGGCTGCGGCGTACAGCACGTCTGGCAGTCGCTGCTGGCAGGAAAGTCAGGGATCACCAGAATCAGCGAGCAGCTGGTCGCGGATATTCCCTGCAAAGTGGCCGGCCAGGTGCCGTCCATTGAAAGCGATCCGCTGCACGGCTTCGACCCGCTGGCGACCATCCCGGCGAAAGAGCGCAAAAAGATGGATCGCTTTATCGAGTTTGCGCTGGTCGCCGCCCGTGAAGCGCTGACCCAGGCCGGCTGGTCGCCAGCATCTGCGGCCGAACAGGAACGTACCGCCACGGTGATCGCCACCGGGATCGGCGGCTTCAGCGAGATCGCCAATGCGGTACATACCACCGATGAACGCGGGCCGCGTCGCCTCTCGCCGTTCACTATCCCCTCTTTTCTGGCCAACCTGGCCGCCGGGCATGTGTCTATCGCTCACGGCTTCCGGGGCCCCATCGGCGCGCCGGTCACCGCCTGCGCAGCGGGTGCACAGGCCATTGGCGATGCGGCGCGGATGATCCGCAGCGGCGAGGCGGATATTGCCCTCTGCGGCGGCGCGGAAGCGGCAATTCATCGCGTTAGCCTGGCCGGGTTTGCCGCGGCAAGGGCGCTCTCCAGCGCCTCCAACGACCAGCCGGAAGCCGCTTCCCGCCCCTTTGACCGCGACCGCGATGGATTTGTGATGGGAGAAGGCGCGGGGCTTATCGTGATCGAGTCACTGGAGCACGCGCTGGTGCGCGGCGCCACGCCGCTGGCCGAGCTGGTCGGCTACGGCACCAGCGCAGATGCTTATCACCTGACCGCTGGCCCGGAAGACGGGAACGGCGCACGTCGGGCCATGGAGACCGCTATTCGCCAGGCCGGGGTGACCGTCGACGAGATTGACCATATCAACGCCCACGCCACCTCAACGCAGGTAGGTGATAAAGGTGAGCTGGCGGCGATTAAAACTCTGTTTGGCGCGCATCCGGTCGCCATTACCTCGACGAAATCCGCCACCGGCCATCTGTTAGGCGCGGCCGGCGGGATTGAGGCCATCTTCACCATTCAGGCGCTGCGTGATCAGGTGGTGCCGCCGACGCTGAACCTGCATCACCCCGATGAAGAGGCGGCAGGCATGAACCTGGTGGCGCTGCAGGCCCGCCCGCAGAAGATGCGCTATGCGCTGTCGAACGGTTTTGGCTTCGGCGGCGTTAACGCCAGCCTGCTGCTGAAACGCTGGGAATAATCGTCAGCTCCCCCCCGGCAATGGCTGGCGGGGGATTTTCGCCGTGGCGGCTTTTGCCCTGCTGCTGGAGTAAATGAAGAACAGCGCGATACCCAGGCAGACAATGGCGCCGATTCGGCTCATCGAGAATGGAATCGACGCATTGCCCAGCCAGCCGAAGTTATCGATCAGCATGCTCATGGTTAACTGGCCAAAAATGACAGCGACCGTAGCAACTGCCGCGCCAATACGCTGGACGGCCAGAACCATAATAACGATATAAGGTACACCAAACATTGCGCCCAGCAGTTGCCATTTAGGCACGTCCATCAGCGTCAGGGTGTGTTTGGGTTCGAAGAAAAAGATCAGCAGCCCCGTCACCAGGGCGCCGACAGAAAATGTCAGGAACGCGCTTTTGAATACGCCAACCTTGCTGCCCAGCGGCCATTGATAGCCGCCTGGATACTCAGCATGGCGCCACCGGCAACGGCGAGCAGAATCATGATAATAGTCATAATGTTACTTTACCCCTGTGCAACCATAACCAGCGCTGCAATGATGAAAATCAGCGCAATGATACGTTTACTGTCAATTTTCCTGCGCGACGTACCGAGCAGACCGAAGTTGATCAATAATCAGGCTCTTGAACACCTGGCCTGCCAGGATGCCGATCATAGTCATGGCGATGCCGATTGCCGGCGTTACTACGGTCAGGATGATGACGTAAATCGGCCCAAGCACGCCGCCAAGCAACTGCCACGCTGGTTGCGCAAAGAACGACGGACATGTTGCGCGGGCTGAAAAAAAGCATCAGCAGAAAGGTCAGCGCCGCACCCACGCCGAATATGCTGAAGGTCGCCCAGAGGTCACCGACCTCCCCACCCAATGGTCCGAGCAATCCTGCCTCTATGGACAGTCCCATGCCTCCGGCAATGACGATAAAAATCAATATTAGCTGCATAGCAATCATCTCCAGTAGTCCAGGCGGAGGAGATTACGGCTTAATATGGATGAGAAAAATGCCATAATGAGATAAACACCTGTGCAGGATATGCATTAATGAATGAGCTTGGGAACATCAGTATTCGCGCCCTGCTGATTTTTATAGACGTCTATGAGACGCAGAATTTCTCTGTGGTGGCCCGGCGGGAAGGGATATCGGCCTCTCAGGTATCGCGGGTCATCCATCAGATGGAGGATGTGCTCGGCCAGCAGCTTTTTTACCGCAATACCCGGGCGATAATCCCGACGGAAAGCGGCCATCTTTTTATCCGCTATGCGCGAGCGATGACTGGCAGCATGGAGGAGGCGCGGCGGGAACTCAACGAGAGAACGCTTGAGCCTTCCGGAATGGTCCGCATAAACGCACCCGTATTCTTTGGACAGCGCCATGTCGCACCCGCGTTACCGGGCCTGACGGAGCGATATCCGAAGCTCAGCATTGAGCTTACGCTGACTGATGATTACATCGATCCGCACCGTGAGCCGGCTGACGTGATTTTCCGGATTGGCGTGCTGATGGATTCCGCATTTCATGCGCGCGTGTTTGGCCAGCAGTGCTATCATCTTGCCGCGTCACCGGATTATATCCGCCGGCACGGCATGCTGGGATCGCCCGAAGAGCTCGCCCGGCATAAATGCCTGGTCTACCGCGGTTCGTCAGGACCAAACCAATGGCTGCTGCGCCGGCACGGAGAGGAATGGGTGCACTACCCTGTCTCACCCCTGATGTCATCGAATAATGCTGAAACCCTGCTGATTGCCGCACTCGGAGGGATGGGGATTGTGCTGTTTCCTGACTGGCTGATTGGAGACCGGCTAAAGAGCGGCGAACTTATCGAACTGCTGCCGGAGCTGGATAGGTCCATAAAAACGGAGCCACAGCATATCGCGGCAATCTATCCGAATGCCCGCCACCCTCCGCTGAACGTGCGGGCGATTATCGATTACTACATCGACGCGTTCGGTTCACCGCTTTACTGGCAGTCTGAATAAGACAGGCGACTTTATGGTTCGTCTTGAAGTTAACTGCCGTTTCTGGCGCAGAGCAAACGCGTTCAATGCCCTTAAGGTCCGTTTTGAGCGAAAAACGGACCACACTATCTAAAGAAAGATATCGCTGATAATGTTGGGACCGCTCATGTTAAAAAGGTATGCCATTTCTTTTCATTGACGATAACGAAGGGATTTTCATGGTTGAGGTTGAGGAAATAAAAAAGAAGTATCCCGGCGCAGATGCCTGGCAAATGGGTGACAGTCCTGAACTGGCTAACGAGCTTGCTGACCTGATCAAAAAAGGGATCAAAACGGCCTCTTGCGGATCTTTTGCCTCTTACCAGCAGGAAAAAACTGCCCCGAGAATTGGGAGTTATCACATTATTCTTGATGGCCAGAATGTTCCAGTTTGCGTGATCAGACTGATTTCGATGCAGCTGGTTCGTTTTTGTGATGTGACTGAAGCATTCGCCCGCAAAGAAGGTGAAGGCGATTTAAGCCTTGAATACTGGAAGAAAGAGCATCAGAGATTTTTCAGCTCCGAAGGTCATTTTTCTAAGGATATGGAGTTGATCGCAGAAGAATTTGAAGTGGTTGAGGTGCTGTGAGACAAGGTCAACGGGCTGACGTTTTTATCAATCGCCACTGATAACACTGTTCGCTTCTGGCGCGGAGCGGACAAGCTATCGAGCTAAAGGTCCGCATTGAGCAAGGAGCGGACGTGCCAGCTATAATTGGTAATAAAATGAGAGTAGAGCTATTCTGATTTGTTTATAAAGAACATTTTTACATCCAAGGGCGAAATATTTTTTATGCTATCTTACATGCTATCTCAATATGCCAGGCTACCTGTGCCTGAATTTACCCTACGTTCATGGCTAAAACAATGGTTGTCAGAGCAGGAATCGAGGTGTACAGACAGAAGTTTCTCGGCGCGATTTCCCTGGAGAGAAACTGGATTATGTCAGGAATATTTTTTACAACGAAAACTCAAAATTGATGGAAAGCAATTTCTTACTGGCCCCCGTTATCAGGGCGGAAATATTAACAAACCTTTATTGATATTGTAGGTATGGATTCTGACCTAAATCATACTGCATTAGAACTCATTAGTAAGGAATGGTCACAACTCAGAGCTCAGTATGTTCGCATTCTTGTACCCGGCCAGTCCTTCCCGCAGGGTATTCCCGACCAGTATATATACGCCACCTCTTTTTCTGAACCCCCTGAATTCAATGATAAATCTCTTACTTTGCAAGTGGCGACATACGAAGATTTTGACTGGTGTTGTCAGGCTCTGGGCGATGCCTATAAGCATACATGGCAGACAGTTCGCGAACTTTCTGCAAACAATTTGGTAGCAGTTGATGACGAAGAGTTGTGTGACCATATTTCTGAGAGAGAAGTATATATTATCTATGAAAACGACGTTCGCGCCGGGTTGCTAATATGCCAGAAAGGAAACATCGCTTTTCTGCGAGGATATCGTATTACTGACAAAGTAATACTTCCTGCTTTTCGTGGTCGATCATTGTCAGCCCGAGCGCAACGCCTGCTGTACCGATTATTAACTCATTCCGATTCTGAACTATCTTTGTATATGGGCACAATTATTCCGGAGAATATCCCCTCGATGAAAACTGCAGAAAGAGCGGGACGAACTTGCATCCTAAGTTATCAATTTCTACCCATCTGCAGAACCCACGACTAACAGCAATGCTAATTTATCTTCAGCCTACTTCCGCTTTTGGCACACAGGGGACGTCAAGGGCCCGGGTGTACTCCCCTGGACGCACTAATGGGCGGTATGTGATTGTTGTGCAGGCTATCATATGGCCTGAGGTACAGCAGAATCAGGCTTCGTAGCAATGAGTCGGTTCACAGCGTCCGGAATCCACCCGGTGCCGTAAATCACCGCAAGGTCTGTCATAAGGTAATTTCATAACGTATCGCGACACCTTTTTTCTTGACGCAGGCCTTCTCTTTCACGGTTTGTCAGAACTGTGGACCGCAGTAATCTCCACTCCGTGCTTTAATCAATGAGAGTGTGTCGGGTGCAAATTAAACTACCTTTCTCAACAGCAAAGGCGGGATACGCCTACCCTCGCAGGGTTTCTGCGTCTGGTAATATGCCCATGACAGTCTCAAAGACCGCTTTGAGGGTTTCCCGGTTTAAGGCACATAATCGCGCGGCGTTGCCCCCAAAATGCAGCGAAAAGCAGCGGTAAAGGCCGCCGGGCATGAGAAACCAAGCTGGTAAGCGACCTGTTTGATTGGAACGCCGTTCGCGAGAAGATCCAACGAAGCGCAAATTCTGGCTCGCTGCTTCCATGTTCTAAAACTAAAGCCTGTATCCTTCATAAACAAGCGGGAAAAGGTCCGTTCGGACATGGCCGACATAAAAGCCAGCTCGCTTAGCGATGCTTCCCAGCGCTGAGTGACCAGTAGCGATCTGGCCGCGCTGTATAATCGCTCATCATTCGGCATGGGTAGCGCCATCGTTAAAGGTGGAGCCTCGCTGAGAATTTCCAGAAGCAACAAAGCTATCTTCCGTTGAATCGGTCTGGCGTAGTCCTCACTGAACAGCCCAGCGATAAGCTCTTTGACTAACGGCGTAGCCGTGATCACATGCACCTGCTGACTCTTCGTAAAGCTCGTACATTCTGCGATAAGGCTACTGCTGAAATAGATCGCCCTGAGATCGGTTTGTGAAAGCAGATGGTAACTATGGATATGCAGAGGCGGTAACCATAATGCCCGCTGAGGAGGGATCACCCACCGGTCGCTCTCTGTTTGCACCAGCATAACTCCTCTGGTGGCGAAGAGTAGCTGCCCCTCAACATGATGATGGGGAGGATCTGCCTCACCGCGTTGATAGCTTATCGCAGTACTGGACCAGCCTGTGGCCTCATCATGTCTTGGCGCTTTATCTATACTACCTGGCATTTCAGATTTAGCCCCTGCCATTATCATATCGAAACTGGAACCACCCGGAGTATAGCCTTAGGCAATGGGTGCGTGACTTATCATTCTGATCATCAAAGATATTACAGGAGCTTAACCTCATGCGCGTACACTTTATCGTACATGAAAGTTTTGAAGCCCCGGGCGCATATGCAACCTGGGCAATAAACCAGGGTCATGATGTAACTTACTCACGCGTCTATGCAGGCGATCGGCTACCTGCTGACGCCGAAGGCATCGATTTTCTTATCGTTATGGGCGGTCCACAAGATCCGGACACAACGCTTGAAGCGTGCCCGCACTTTAATGCTAAAGCGGAACAGACGCTGATTGCTTCCGCGGTTAAAACCGGTAAGGCGGTGATCGGTATTTGCCTGGGTTCACAGCTAATCGGTGAAGCGCTGGGCGCACCCTTCTCTCATAGCCCGGAAAAAGAGATTGGTAAATTCCCGATCACATTGACCGAAGACGGCAGGAAGGATGAGATGTTCTCTCACTTTGGGAAAACACTGGCAGTGGGTCATTGGCATAACGATATGCCGGGTTTGACGCCAGAGGCCAAAATTATTGCTTACAGCGAAGGCTGTCCGCGGCAGATCGTTGCCTATTCTGACCGCGTCTTTGGTTTCCAGTGCCACATGGAGCTCACATTGGACGTTGTAGAGCGGCTGATCGCTCATTCTGAGAAAGACCTGAGCCGTGCAGCAGAATATCGTTTCGTTGACACGCCTGAAGCGCTCCGGGCGCACGATTATAGCGAAATGAACCTAAGTACTTTTTCGGCCTTTTTTGGATAAGCTGGAGGCACGTTACAAAGCAGCGCAAGCATAATGTCTATGTCTGGTGAGCTTGCCGTCGGGTTGAGCTTGTCAATGTCCGCTCCTGGTACAGAGCGGACGAACTAACTGATTTGAAGGTCCGCTATGAGCGAGGAGCGGACATTGGCTTTGATATCAAATAGACATTTGTGATTGAACCTCGCTACTACCGAATTTTTCCGAATACCGCAGCTGGGAAAACTGCGGGTTTTACCCTGAAAATCACCGCCGATCACTATATCTGACATGCCGTCAAGTTGAGATAGGCATGAGATTTAGTGTTGACCGCCGCAGTGGGGTCCATTCTCCAAAACTAGTTTTACCGAATTGGCAAATCTGTTGCTAAAACTGGTATGGAAACTTTATGCAACTGATCATATGGTTCTGTTTTAAAAGGAAATTCTACAATTCTGTGGAATTGGGATAATTCTTATAAGATAATGTTATCAGTTTCAGGAAGAACTTAACGGTACATCTATCACTATCATACTTTCAGGACTCATATGAAAAGCCATGAATATATTGTTATAAGCGGTTTTAACAGGAGTAAAGTAGGTAAAATAATTGGTTCATTAGCTTCTCTGATATCAGGGGTTTTAGTTTTCCTTATTTTAACTTACCTTGAAAATAATCCTTATATTGAGATGAAATCTGTAATGACCCCAACGGTCTCTTCCCTCATTAGTGCAGGTACAATGTATCTAATTCTCTACTGGATTTTTGATTCAAGGTTATGGAAGTGGAAATTAATATCAAAAGTTATAAACGTCCCAAATTTGTCAGGAGAGTGGGATTGTGAAGGACGCGGCGAAAACAAGGAAGGAGATGTTTTTTTATGGAGTGCTAAAATTAAAATATTCCAGTCATGGGATAAAGTTCATATACGGTTGCAAACCTCGCAGTCAGGTTCTGACAGCATAGCGGCCTCCATTATAAATGATGGAGAAATAGGTTATCGGTTAGTTTACAACTACAGGAGTGATCCGAGGATAAACGAAAAAGAGTTAAGTCCGCATATGGGATTTGCAGAATTAATTTTTGATAAAATCTGACAACTGCTGATGGCGAATATTTTAATGGTAGAGGTCGGAATACCTTTGGAACAATGAAACTCAGGAGATTATAACATGGCCGATAACTTTTCATCGCGAATCGAACGTTTAAAAACACGAAGAAAAGGAATAAATGAAATATTTGCGATGGACCGCGGACTTGAAAGCAGAGAGATCTTACTAGCAAAATCTCTACAACAAGAAGCCTGGGAAAGGATGGCTTCAGGGAAATCAGCTACGAGATATGCATTAGGTGCCATGCAGGAAGTTGATCCAGTTTATACAAGGGTTAGCATCGAAACAGGGAAAAGGATAGAAAATCAACTATCTAACAGATTGGAAAAAAAAGGAAATTTCAGCATCCTTTCGTTTGCAGGGGTCTGTACCGCTTAACATCCATATTAAAGGCGTTAGTGATGTAGATATTCTTACTATTGATGAACAGCTATTCATTTTTTCAAACGAAGGAAGCAAAGCAAATAGTTATGTTTTATCCAAGAAAAAAGCTGTAGATGTACTCCAGATCCTACGGGAAGAAATTGAAGATAGCCTCAGGGCTGCTTTCCCGGCGGCAAAGATAGACACTGAAAAACTCTAAAGCAGTAAAAATAACTGGCGGCTCTTTAGCCAGAGATGTGGATGTCGTCCCGGCTGTTTGGTGGAATAATGCCAGATATCAAGATACGGGCAATGAAGTTGACAGAGGGGGTGGCAATTTTTAAAACGAAAAGGGGAATTAATCAGCGTATTTATAATTACGCCGTTCCTTCACATTAATTATATTGAGAGCCGCTGCAACACAACGCTAGGCGGATTAAGGAAGTCTATAAGATTACTTAAAAATATTAAAGCGGATGCACATGAGGAAAATATAGAAATAAATCTCAGTAGTTTTGATATTGCGTCTATTATGTATCATGCGGATATGGGCAACCTCTTAAAAGGTCACTTCTATGAACTTGCTATACTAAGCGAAACACAGCGCTGGCTTGATTGGTTATGGCATAATTTTGACGAAGCAAAAAAAACTGGAAGTCCCTGATGGTACCAGGAAGATATTTGATACGGATGAAAAAAAAGGTGAGCTGCTAAAATTATCTTTGCAAGTCGATGAAATATTGAAGGCTGTTCATAATGAAATGAATGCTATTTTTCATAAAGATTCAATCGATGAGGGGATGAGAGACTATTTGAGTAATTCAAAAGTCGATTAGCGTCATAGCCTTTGTTTGTTGACAATGAAAAGTTATGAATTATTGTTGTATGGTTTTAGATGTCTTTAGCTGCAAAATCGCATTCACCTTTTCGTTTTAGACCGTCCCATTAGGGACGGCTTTTTATGTTTATCTTGGTAGAATTCACGTTTTACCGAATACTTGGAAAAGGACGTAGGAAACCCGCCTAGTAGCGATTTCAAAGCAAAGTAATATAGCTAACGTCCGCTCCTGGCACAGAGCGGACGAACCAACTGAGGTTACGTTCCACTCTGAACGAGAAACGGACAGCGGGTTTACCGGTTGTGTATACCTTAACGGGGGGATGTCGATACTATGCCGGCCCCGCTAAATATCATGCGGATGACAACGCCTGTACACCGCTCCTGCCATTTGATAACGCCCGGGTGTTAAGGACCGTTTCCAAACGTCCCTGATGCCATCGCGACTGAACCCAGGGAAACCATTCCAGCCCGCTTTTTGATACTCCCCAGAACAAGCAATTGCAACCAGACCGGACCCGCGACGGGAACGACAAACTGAGGAAGAACAGCAAACATGAACGCAGGAATCTGGGGTAAGTCAGACTGTTTAATCCAGGTGACGTAAATGCGTCGCGATCCCCCATTTTAGGGCGGTACATCTTCCATTAATCAGTTCGAACACGGAGTAACTCGCGTTGGGTTGTGCATACCGGTGAAAATCATCCACAGCACCACTTTTTAGCATCGCAAGCACGCCCTGAATGACCTGTCCGTGAGACACAATACATATTGTTCGATGATGACGTTTTTTTTCCAGATTGGTTAAAAAATGCATAATTCGCTGCGAAGCATGTGAGAGAGACTCACCCTCTGGCGGACAATACTCTGCATCAAGGTTGAATAACGCTTCTGCGGCGTCTGGATTATTCTGCAGGAGCTCTATGGTTGTCATACCTTCAAACTGACCAAAAAGCCTGTTCTTTCAGCGCTGGTTCAGATATCACTGAACAATAAAAACGCTCAGCCAGGCGCTGTCCCATTTGCCAGGCCCGGCCAAGCGGAGAAGCGTAAACACATTCTACCCGGTAATCACTCGCTACAAACGCTGCCAGCAAGGCTGCTGTTTGACGCTCCCCACGAAGCGTCAAGGCGCTATCACTGTGTCCCTGAATAATACCTTTTACATTCCACTCTGTTTCCGCGTGTCGAACCAGTATTACTTGCATCATTGAAGGGTCACATATGCTGTTGTTTAAAATGTTACAAACTAAAAACACCCCGTTTATATGCTGGCAAGTTCTCAGCTCTCAACGAAAAACAGGAACACGTGTCGCTTACACGGATTATGTTCAGTAGCCCCTGCCGGCGGCCTCTATCTCAGTAAAACCTGAATCAGCTGTACGAAGATATACACTCCCGCTACCACCTGTATGATCCGAAAACCCCATCTGAAATAACGCCATTGATAACGTTCTCTGGCATTAGCCGCTTCAATGGCAGGATCAAAACGTTTTCTTTTCCTGGTTCTGAATGTATCGAATACCCACAGGACGAGAATGAAGATGATGATGACTTTTTCAAAGATTAGATGGTTCACAAAGAGAGATTCCGGTCTTCTCATGGTTACAGGCAGAATAGATAAACCGCATCGAGGTAGCCACCACTAAATGTTGGGGTACCTGAAGACGCAAGCCAGGTGTCTGTCTTATGGCTGCGTTAATGCACAGCAACGCCATGAAAGTGACATTCATTGCCGACACATGCTGCCGGGAGCCCCCTTCCCCTGAGCATCAGGCTGGATGATAAAACGACGGCGGTTGCCCGGTCACGCGGCGGAACATGGTGGCGAAAGAGGACGCATTGTCGTATCCAAGGGATAAGGCCACTTCGTTCACCGGTTTCCCTGCTATCAACCATGCCAGGGCGCTCACCACGCAGGCTCGCTGTCGCCAGGCGGAAAATGACAGGCCCAGCTGCTTCAGGAAATGGCGGCGAAAGGTACTGGGACTCATAAACAGCGCCCTGGCCCAGCGCGCCGCAGGATCATGGATAGTGGGGTTAAGCAAAAAAGCCTGACAAAGCGCCAGCAGCGCCGGATGCTGTGGCAACGGAATGTCAAATTCGCGGACCGGCATGGCGGCCAGTTCCAGCAACATCAACTGTATCAGCATGCGATCGCGTGGGCTGTCGTACAACGGTGGTAAATCCACAGCCTCCAGCAGTAGCTGGCGCAACAGCGGCGAGACGCTGATCACTTCGCAACGATGGTGTTTAATGAAAGCGGACACACAATCTGGCTCAATATATAAGCTGCGCGTGGTCACCCCCACAAATCTGACAGCGTGCACGGTTTCAGGGGGGATCCAGACAGCATGTTGCGGAGGAACCACCCATTCTCCGTCCTGCGTAGTGACATACATCAGTCCGGTCGCGCCGTACAGCAGCTGTGCGCGACGATGCTGGTGCGGGGGCAGAATATACCCTTGCGCATAGTCATTGCCTAACGCCACCACTTCGCGATCGAGCCGATCGACCTCGTCAAATTTTTACGTTGCGCACACCTGTCTCCCTTTGACCGATTTACAAAGGTAATTGAGCGCTGTGCAAATGGGAAGCTGTACGCGACCGGTATAAGCTGCTCGCTCATTTTCAGGGCGGGGATATTCTGTTGAATGATATCGTTATTATTGCACTGGCAGGCTTTACTACCGGCATTACCACGGTGCTGTTCGGCTTCGGCGGCGGCTTTGTGGTGGTGCCCTTTGTCTATCAACTGATGCTCCGCCAGCCGGAACTCACGGAAAATGCTATGCACGTCGCGGTGGCTACCTCAACGGCGGTGATGATATTTAACGCCGGCTGGATCAGCTATCGTAACTGGCGAGCGGGCAAGCTTGCCGCACAGACGCTGTTTCCTTTGATATGGTTTATAGCCATTGGGGCAGTAGCGGGCTCCTGTCTGGGCGGGGTTATTTAGCGAGAATATCGTTCGCGCGCTGTTTATTCTCTATATTGCTGGCAACCATCAGCGATTGTTTGTGCGCAATGGGATTTTTGCACGGGCAGCGCTCGGCGTCGGCTGTCACTGCCAGTGGTCACCGGCGGCGGTGTGGTTATCGGTACGATTGCCGCATTGCTGGGCGTGGGCGGCAGCGTCATGACGGTGCCCCTGCTACGGCGACACGGGTATGCGATGCAGGAGTGCGTTAGCGCATCCAACCCGCTTTCTTTGCCCGTGGCGCTATGCGGCGCTGTGACCTATGCCATCATTGGCTGGCACACCATTCCGTTGAGCGGATTTCTGGGTTTTATCAGCCTGAAAATTCTAGGCCTGCTCGTCCTGACCGGCTGGGCCGGGATAGCGTTTAGCCGCCGGGCTATCTCTGCGGTACCGGATGTATGGTATGCACGCATCTATGTCCTGCTACTGTTCCTGGTACTCCTCGCCATGCTGATTCAATAATCACGATTCATCACGGCGTCTTTCAGGGTTTATCGGTGCAAGAGTCGCGATCGGGTG
>OKVR01000247.1_pt1 | contig 17866 bp, 22 predicted proteins | sample 1606891 | NCBI WGS metagenome assembly OKVR01 (sample SAMN03281011, study PRJEB24777) | human gut metagenome | isolation source: fecal sample PR176 from 1 month old male Indian infant, caesarean delivered... | place: Singapore | collected 2006-01-13 | reverse complement strand
AACCCGGCAAGCCGGGTTTTTTGCTTTTCGCGAAGGGCGATTATTTCTGCGGACGCATCGCCGGGAACAGAATAACGTCGCGGATGGTGTGGCTGTTGGTGAACAGCATGACCATACGGTCGATACCGATACCCAGACCAGCGGTCGGCGGCAGGCCGTGTTCCAGCGCGGTGACATAGTCTTCGTCATAGAACATTGCTTCGTCGTCGCCTGCGGCTTTCGCATCAACCTGATCCTGGAAGCGCTGCGCCTGGTCTTCGGCGTCGTTCAGCTCGCTAAAGCCGTTACCGATCTCACGGCCGCCAATGAAGAATTCAAAGCGGTCGGTGATTTCCGGGTTCACGTCGTTGCGGCGCGCCAGCGGGGAAACTTCCGCTGGATATTCAGTGATAAAGGTCGGCTGGATGAGGTGCGCTTCCGCCACTTCTTCGAAGATCTCGGTAACGATACGGCCCAGACCCCAGCTCTTCTCCACTTTGATGCCGATAGACTCAGCGATCGCTTTCGCGGAATCGAAGTTATCCAGATCCGCCATCTCGGTTTCCGGACGGTATTTCTTGATCGCTTCGCGCATGGTCAGTTTTTCAAACGGCTTGCCGAAGTCGAACACCTGGTCGCCGTAAGGCACTTCAGTGTTGCCGAGGATGTCCTGCGCCAGGGTGCGGAACAGGGATTCGGTCAGCTCAATCAGATCTTTGTAATCCGCATAAGCCATGTAGAGTTCCATCATGGTGAACTCTGGGTTATGACGAACGGAGATCCCTTCGTTACGGAAGTTACGGTTGATCTCGAAGACGCGTTCGAAGCCGCCCACCACCAGACGCTTGAGGTACAGTTCCGGCGCGATACGCAGGTACATGTCCAGATCCAGCGCGTTATGATGGGTGATGAACGGACGCGCGGAAGCGCCGCCCGGGATCACCTGCATCATCGGGGTTTCCACTTCCATAAAGCCGCGGCCAACCATGAACTGACGGATGCCCGCCAGGATCTGCGAACGCACTTTGAAGGTCTTGCGCGATTCATCGTTGGAGATCAGGTCGAGGTAACGCTGACGATAGCGCGCTTCCTGATCCTGCAGGCCATGGAACTTGTCCGGTAACGGGCGCAGGGCTTTGGTCAGCAGACGCAGCTCGGTGCAGTGGATAGACAACTCACCGGTTTTGGTCTTGAACAGCTTACCGCGGGCGGCAATGATGTCGCCGAGGTCCCATTTTTTGAACTGGTCGTTGTAAACGCCTTCCGCCAGATCGTCACGCGCCACGTACAGCTGGATGCGGCCGCCAACGTCCTGCAGGGTAACGAAAGACGCTTTACCCATAATACGACGGGTCATCATGCGGCCAGCCACGGCCACTTCAACGTTCAGCGCTTCCAGCTCTTCGTTTTCTTTGCCATCGAAGTCAGCGTGCAGTTGGTCAGAGGTATGGTCACGACGGAAATCGTTCGGGAAAGCGACGCCCTGCTCACGCAGCGCAGCCAGCTTCTCGCGACGGGTTTTCAGTTCATTATTAAGGTCAATTGCCGCGTCAGCGCCCTGTGCTTGTTGTTCAGACATGTTGGTTCCTCATAACCCTGCTTTCAAACTTGCTTCGATAAATTGGTCCAGGCTGCCGTCGAGCACCGCCTGAGTGTTGCGGGTTTCCACCCCGGTACGCAGATCTTTAATACGCGAGTCATCCAACACGTAAGAGCGGATCTGGCTGCCCCAGCCGATATCGGACTTGTTGTCTTCCATCGCCTGCTTCTCGGCATTTTTCTTCTGCATCTCCAGTTCATAAAGCTTCGCTTTCATCTGCTTCATAGGCCTGGTCTTTGTTTTTGTGCTGCGAACGGTCGTTCTGGCACTGCGTTACCAACCCGGTCGGGATGTGGGTAATACGCACCGCGGATTCTGTACGGTTAACGTGCTGCCCACCGGCGCCGGAGGCGCGGTATACGTCAATGCGCAGGTCAGCCGGGTTAATTTCGATATCGATATCGTCTTCGACTTCCGGGTAAACGAACGCGGAGCTGAAGGAGGTATGACGGCGGCCGCCGGAATCGAACGGGCTCTTACGCACCAGACGATGAACGCCGGTTTCGGTACGCAGCCAGCCGTAGGCGTAATCACCAATGATCTTGATGGTCACGGATTTAATCCCTGCGACTTCACCTTCGGATTCTTCGATGATTTCGGTCTTAAAGCCGCGCGCTTCCGCCCAGCGCAGGTACATGCGCATCAGCATGCTGGCCCAGTCCTGGGCTTCGGTGCCGCCGGAACCGGCCTGAATATCAAGGTAGCAATCGGCGCTGTCGTATTCGCCGGAGAACATGCGGCGGAACTCAAGCTGCGCCAGCTTCTCTTCCAGCGTATCCAGCTCGGCGACGGCTTCGTTGAAGGTCTCTTCGTCGTCCGCTTCCACGGCCAGATCCAGCAGGCCGGCAACGTCTTCCAGCCCATGGGACATCTGATCCAGGGTATCTACGATGGCTTCCAGGGAAGAACGCTCTTTACCCAGCGCCTGAGCGCGTTCAGGTTCGTTCCAGACGTCCGGCTGTTCCAGCTCGGCGTTTACTTCTTCCAGACGCTCTTTCTTGGCGTCGTAGTCAAAGATACCCCCTAAGAACGTCGGAGCGTTCCGTGAGGTCCTGAATGCGGTTTTTTACCGGATTTATTTCAAACATGGTCGGTTTCTTTTAATGGATTTGTCAAAATGCGGTGATAAGAGCGGAATTCTACCGGATTCGCGCCCTTATTCATACACTGTTGTCAATTTGGCCAGAGGTGATCGATGATCAGCTGCAGGCTGCGGTTGCCGCGGAACTCATTGATGTCGAGCTTGTAGGCTAACTGGACTTCGCGCACGCCGTTGTCGGGCCAGATGGAAGTATCCACGTTGAAGGCGATACCGTCCAGCAGGGGGCCGCCGTCAACTGGCTCGACCATCACCTTCAGGTGACGCTCGCCCACCAGCCGCTGCTGCAGCAGACGGAAACGGCCGTCAAAGAGTGGTTCCGGGAACATCTGTCCCCACGGCCCGGCGTCGCGCAGCATCTGCGCTACTTCCATGCTCATCTCCGCCGCCGTCAGCGGGCCGTCGGAGACCACCTCGCCCTGCAACAGCGCGGGATCCAGCCACTCGGTCACCAGCTCGCCGAAGCGCTGCTGAAACTCCTCAAAGCGCGCCTCTTCCAGCGATAATCCTGCCGCCATCGCGTGGCCGCCGAACTTCAGGATCAGCCCCGGATAGAGCGTATCAAGGCGCTCCAGCGCATCGCGCATATGCAGCCCCTGAATGGAGCGGCCGGAGCCTTTCAGCGTGCCGTCGCCGGTGGGCGCAAAGGCGATCACCGGCCGGTGGAAACGTTCCTTAATTCGCGAGGCGAGGATGCCGACCACCCCCTGGTGCCACTGCGGATGGTACATCGCCAGCCCGCCGGGCAGGGTGTCGCTACTGCGTTCCAGCTGTTGACACAGGGTTAACGCTTCCGCCTGCATCCCCTGCTCGATCTCTTTGCGCGTCTGGTTGAGCGCGTCAAGCTCGTTGGCTAACACGCGCGCTTCGCCGATGTTATCGCACAGCAGCAGCGCGACGCCGACCGACATGTCGTCCAGCCGTCCCGCCGCGTTCAGGCGCGGCCCGAGGGCGAAACCGAGGTCGCTGGCCGCCAGCTTTTGCGGATCGCGGTTGGCAATCTCCAGCAGCGCCTTAATGCCGGGCCGGCACTTGCCGGCGCGAATGCGGCTTAACCCCTGCCAGGTGAGAATACGGTTGTTAGCATCCAGCGGCACGACGTCGGCAACGGTGCCAAGCGCCACCAAATCCAGCAGCTCGGCAAGGTTCGGCGCGGCGATGCCGCGGGCGTCGAACCAGCCGTTATCACGCAGAAAGGTGCGCAGCGCCAGCATCAGATAGAACGCCACCCCCACCCGGCCAGCGATTTCGATGGGAAGTCGCAATCGCGCAGGTTAGGGTTAACGATGGCCTCCGCCGCCGGCAGCGTCTCCCCCGGCAGGTGGTGATCGGTCACCAGCACCGGGATCCCCAGGGCATGGGCATGATCGACGCCGGCATGGGACGAGATCCCATTGTCGACGGTCATGATCATCTGCGCGCCGCGGGCGTGAGCCTGATCGACCACTTCCGGGCTTAAGCCGTAGCCGTCTTCAAAACGGTTCGGCACCAGGTAGGAGACGTTGCCGTAGCCCAGCGCGCGCAGGGCCAGCACGCTGAGCGCGGTGCTGGTGGCGCCGTCGGCGTCAAAATCGCCGACCACGACAATGTGCAGCCCTTTCTGGAATGCGTCGTGCAGCATCCCGACCGCTTTTTCAACGCCGGTGAGCTGTGTCCAGGGGAGCATGCCTTTGACGCTGCGCTCCAGCTCCTGGGCGCTGCGCACCCCGCGGCTGGCATACAGCCGCTGCAGCAGCGGCGGCAGATCGGCGGGTAAATCGACGCCGTCAACCGCCTCGCGGCGGCGTAGTTGTATCTGTTGTTTCACGCGAATCAGTTACCGCTTGTCTGTTTTTTATGCTCGTCGAGGAACGCCTTCAGCTCTTTCGGCCCCTGATAGCCCGGCAGCACCATGCCGTTGCTGAGGACCATCGCCGGGGTGCCGTTGACGCCCATTTGCACGCCGAGGGTGTAATGTTTGGCGATATCCACGCTGCAGCTCGCCGGCTGCACGCCCTTGCCGTTCATGGCGTCATCCAGCGCTTGGTTGCGATCTTTCGCGCACCAGATGGCTTTCATGTCCTGCTCCGCCTGGCTCTGCAGCCCCTGGCGCGGGAAGGCCAGGTAGCGCACGGTGATCCCCAGCGCGTTGTAGTCGCTCATTTGCTCATGCAGCTTGTGGCAATAACCGCAGGTGATGTCGGTGAAGACGGTAATGACGTGCTGCTCCTTCGGCGCTTTGTAGACAATCATTTCGTTGCTCAGCGCGTTCAGCTTCCCCAGCAGCAGCTGGTTAGTGACGTTGACCGGCTGCGCGCCGCTCACGTCGTACATCGGCCCCTGGATGATGTGCTTGCCATCGTCGGTGACATACAGCACGCCGCTGTCGGTCAGCACCGTGCTCATCCCGGAAACCGGCGACGGTTGAATATCGGTGCTCTGTACACCCAGCTTCGCCAGCGACTGTTTAATTGCCGCGCTATCGGCATGCGCCGCCCCGGAAAGGGAAGCCGCCAGCAGGGTGAACATCAATAAACCTTTTTTCATACTCAGTCCTTTTATTCAGCACTCACGCCCGCGGGTGGTGCTGTTGATGAAGTTGTCGCAGACGCTCGGTCGCCACGTGGGTGTAAATCTGCGTGGTGGAGAGATCGCTGTGTCCTAACAGCATCTGCACCACACGCAGGTCGGCGCCATGATTGAGCAAATGCGTGGCGAACGCATGGCGCAACACGTGCGGGGAGAGCTTTTCGCTGTCGATCCCCGCCAGCACGGCATAGTGTTTAATCCGGTGCCAGAAGGTCTGGCGCGTCATCTGCTGGGCGCGCTGACTGGGAAATAAGACATCCGACGCCACGCCGTTCAGCAGCCAGGGGCGACCATACTCGAGGTAATTTTCCACCCACAGTACCGCCTCTTCCCCCAGCGGCACCAGCCGCTCTTTGTTGCCTTTCCCCACCACCCGCAGCACGCCCTGTCGCAGGCTGATGTCGCTCATCGTCAGCCCCACCAGCTCCGAAACGCGCAGGCCGGTGGCATACAGCACCTCCAGCATCGCTTTATCGCGCAATTCCAGCGGCTGCTCCACCAGCGGGGCCTGCAGCAGACGCTCAACCTGCGCCTCACTGAGATCCTTCGGCAGCCGCTGCGGCAGCTTTGGCGAGGCCAGCAGCGCGCTGGGGTCGTCCGGGCGAATTTTTTCCCGGTACAGATGCTGGAAGAAACGACGCACAGCGCTCAGCAGGCGCGCGGTGCTGGTGGCTTTATAGCCGCCGGACTGCCGCTCGGCCAGCAGCGCCTGCAGGTCGTCGCTGCCGACGCTTGCCAGCGACAGACCGCGATGGTGCAGCCACTCCACGAGCATCGTCAAATCACGACGATAGGCGCTGAGCGTATTCTCCGCCAGGTTGCGCTCCAGCCAAAGGGCATCGAGAAACTGTTCGATTAGTGCCAGATCCTGTTTCACATCGGCCTCTTTGTTCGTTAAACGCTCTCATTATGCCTTAAGAGGACGCCTTTCTGGTACACTGCCCGCCATTCACGGCAAGAATCGAGATGTTTACGCGATGAATATAGGTCTGTTTTACGGCTCCAGTACCTGCTATACCGAAATGGCCGCGGAGAAAATCCGCGATATCATCGGCCCCGAGCTGGTGACGCTGCACAATCTGAAAGATGACTCCCCCGCGCTGATGAGCCAGTACGACGTACTGATCCTCGGCATCCCGACCTGGGATTTCGGCGAAATTCAGGAAGACTGGGAAGCGGTCTGGGACCAGCTGGACACCCTGGACCTGGAGGGCAAAATCGTCGCGCTCTACGGCATGGGCGATCAGTTGGGCTACGGCGAATGGTTCCTTGACGCGCTGGGCATGCTGCATGACAAGCTGGCGACCAAAGGCGTGAAGTTTGTCGGCTACTGGCCAACCGAAGGCTATGAGTTCACCAGCCCGAAACCGGTGATCGCGGATGGCCAACTGTTCGTTGGCCTGGCGCTGGATGAAACCAACCAGTACGACCTGAGCGACGAGCGCATCCAGAGCTGGTGCGAGCAGATCCTCGGCGAAATGGCCGAACACTTTTCCTGACGCGGCTTACTCCTGCGCCGGTTTTTGCAGCACCAGCCGGCGCAGATCGCGCCACTCTCCGGCGTCCATGCTGTCCGCCGCCAGCCAAAGATGCTGTCCGCGCCGGGTATCGACATGGCGCAAACGCAGCAGCATACCGCTATTGATAACCCACGGCGTCCCGAGGATCTCCCAGTCGGCGTTTTGCCAGCGCAGCCGGGAATCGGTGAGCAGTTTTATCTCCCCGCGACGGGCATGGATCCGTCGCTGGCTGCGCACACAGTCAAAGACCACCAGCGACAGCAGCAGCAGCCAGATCGGGGTGTAGCTTAACGGCCAGGGGAACCAGCAGCACCAGCGCCGCCAGCAACGCCGTGGAGCAGCAGAGAAAACCACTGCGCGCGCCAGGAGATACGGAGATCAGAATTGCCACAGGACCACGTTCCCGATTCCGTGTCTGAATTAAGGTTACCATCCGCTGCAGCTCCGCATCGGCCGGTTTGCCATGGTTCATCAGCCAGTTGAATAGATCCGGATCGTCATTTTCCAGCAGGCGAATGAACAGCTGTTTGTCAGCGTCGCTGAGGGTATCGTACTCATACTCAAAGAACGGCATGATGGAGATGTCGAGTTCGCGCATCCCGCGGCGGCATGCCCAGTGGATACGAGCTTTATTGTTAATGTCCATGTTGACCTTCCAGCAGCAAAATATTGGTTAGTTTAACCCGTTTTCTGCCGTAACTTTACAGGAATATCGCTGAATGCGAGCATCCTTCCATAAAAACCATAAAATAATGATGGGCTTATTGTTTTCCCACGCCGGGCCTTCACCAAACGTCAGAGCACAAATGGCCTGTTGAAAGCACTTGCAATGCACTATAGCTCTTTTACCATTGGTCACACACACTGCGTTAAGCGATTCAGGATATGACTATGGCTTTTACACCTTTTCCTCCGCGTCAGCCTTCCTCTTCCGCTCGTCTGCCGTTAACGCTGATGACCCTGGATGACTGGGCGCTGGCGACGATTAGCGGGCCAGACAGCGAAAAATACCTGCAGGGGCAGATTACCGCCGATGTGAGCAGTCTCACCGATGCTCAGCATCTGCTTGCCGCCCACTGTGACGCCAAAGGCAAGATGTGGAGCAACCTGCGCGTATTCCGTCGCGACGGCGGCTTCGCGTGGATTGAACGCCGCAGCCTGCGCGACGCGCAGCTGACCGAGCTGAAAAATATGCCGTCTTCTCCAAAGTCACCATCGCCGCCAACGACGATCTGGTTCTGCTGGGGGTGGCCGGCTTCCAGGCGCGCGCCGCGCTGGCGCCGCTGTTCGCCGCTCTGCCCGACGCCGCCACTCCGGCGGTCAGCGAAGGCGCCACCAGCCTGCTGTGGTTTGAGCACCCGGGCGAGCGCTTCCTGCTGGTGACCGATGTCGACACCGCCAACCGCGTCACCGACGCGTTGCGCGGCGAAGCGCAGCTCAACAACAGCCAGCAGTGGCTGGCGCTGAATATTGAAGCCGGTCTGCCGGTTATCGACAGCGCCAACAGCGGGCAGTTCATTCCGCAGGCCACCAACCTGCAGGCGCTGGGCGGCATCAGCTTCAAAAAAGGGCTGCTACACCGGTCAGGAGATGGTGGCGCGGGCGAAATTCCAGCGGCGCCAATAAGCGCGCGCTGTGGACGCTGTCAGGTACCGCCAGCCGGGTGCCGGAAGCCGGGGAAGACCTGGAGCTGAAGATGGGCGACAACTGGCGCCGCACCGGTACGGTGCTGGCAGCCGTACAGTTGGATGACGGAAGCCTGATGGTCCAGGTAGTGATGAATAATGACATGGAACCGGACAGCGTGTTCCGCGTGCGCGACGATGCCGGCAGTCTGAGCATCAAACCATTGCCGTATTCGCTGGAAGAAGATTAAGGAAAAGTTCCCGGCTTGCGGCGCTTGCGCCTTAGCCGGGCTACCCGGCCGCAGAGTATCGTAGCCACGGTAAGCGCAGCGCCACCGTGGGATGTTTATCAGGACTGGCCGATGTAAAGATAGATCGCCAGGAAGTGACACACGCTGCCGCCGAGCACGAAGCCGTGCCAGATAGCGTGGTTATAGGGAATACGTTTGCAGACGTAGAAGATGACCCCCCAGTGAGTACACCACCCCGCCAACCGCCAGCAGCGTTACGCCACCCACCGCCAGCTTCACCGCCAGCTGATAGACCACAATAAGAGACAGCCAGCCCATCGTCAGATAGGTCACCAGCGACAGAATTTTAAAGCGGTGCGCGATGGTCAGCTTAAACAGGATCCCCAGCAGCGCCAGGCTCCAGATGACGATCATCAGCCCCTTCGCCAGCGGCGAGTTCAGCCCCACCAGCAAAAACGGCGTATAGGTCCCGGCGATTAACAAGTAGATAGCGCAGTGGTCGAATTTCTTCAGCCACTGTTTCGCCCGCTGATGCGGGATCGCGTGATAGAGCGTGGAGGCGAGGAACAGCATAATCATGCTGCCGCCGTACAGGCTGTAGCTGGTGATCGCCGTCGCGCTGGCGTTGGTGTCCACCGCCTGCACCAGCAATAGCACGAGCCCGACGATACCGAACACCAGCCCGATCCCGTGGCTGATGCTGTTGGCAACTTCCTCTGCCAGAGAATATCCCTGAGTGATTAATGGTTTGCGCACCATATTGGACTCCTGAAAACAAGAACGCTTTCATTGCTCACTTAGGGTAACTGAGAATGATTCCAGTGAACACCTGTTAGCTAAAATAAAAGATGTATATTTGTAAATACATTAAAATCAAAAGGTTAAATTTTTATTTCAACTCACAGCTGTTCCTGCTTACCTTAAAGCGTTTTGAATTCAATGACATAAAACTGGCTCTCGCCAGGATAGATGTCGCTGATGACCTGCCGCAGCTGCCCCAGGGTCATATTCTCCTGTTGAGCATGCTGTTCAGTCAGCGTATCGAGGGTCACTGTCGAGGTCGCGGTCACGGCGATGGTGCAAAAATAGCCGCCGTCTTCATAGCGCCCAACGCGCAGCACATCGCCGACCTTAAAGTGCGACTCCGCCGCATCGCGAATAGTAATGGTTTTTGCGCCCGGCGAGGATGTCGTTCTGAAAACGCTGAAAAAAGGTAATGTCATTGGCCTGCATGATATAATTCCGTCCTGGTCATTATGAATTGTGAGTTCGCCACTGTGAGTATGTTCTCCCACGCCGCTGTCGCCAGTCTCAATAATCTTGAGATGATGGTCTACCACTACGTCATAAAGAATCGCGACAAAGTGATGTACATGACCATCCGCGAACTGGCCGAAGCCGCCGGCGTCTCCACCACCACCGTGTTGCGCTTCTGCCGCAAACTGCAGTGCGAGGGCTACTCTGAATTTCGCGTACGTTTTAAATTATATCTTGAGCAGAACGAGCCTCAACAGGCAAATATCGGCGCCAGCGAAATCATGAGCTTTTTTAAAAGCGTTAATAATGACGAGTTCGATGGATTACTAGACCAGGCCGTCGATATTATTCTCGCCTCAGAACGTATTATTTTTGTCGGCGCCGGCACCTCGGGCGCGCTGGCGAAATATGGCGCCCGTTTCTTCTCCAACGTCGGTAAATTCAGCAACCATATTGACGACCCCTATTTTCCGGTAACCAACGATATGGCCCGCAACGCGCTGGCGATCGTGCTTTCCGTCTCCGGCGAAACAGAAGAGATCCTGCGTTTCGCCAGCCAGTTCAGCCTACATCATTGCAAGGTGATGTCGATTACCAGTCACGAGCATTCGCGGCTGGCCAAACTGGCCGATTTCAATCTCTCCTGGCACGTCCCGCAGACCCGCATTGGCGGCGTCTACGATATTACCACGCAAATTCCAGTGATCTATATTCTCGAATCCCTCGGACGTAAATTAACGCGCAAAATCAGCTAAAAATAACAGCCTGTTTTTTTGATGTAACATATTACCTTTGGAGAAATTTGTTATATCGTGACATTCAATTTCACTTTGCTAGACTCGAGCGCAATAGTTATTAGAGAGATTAGCCAGGATGAAAAAATTAACCCTTCCGAAAGATTTTTTATGGGGCGGCGCGGTTGCCGCGCATCAGGTTGAAGGCGGCTGGGATCAGGGCGGCAAAGGGCCCAGCATCTGCGACGTGCTGACCGGCGGGGCGCACGGCGTGCCGCGTGAAATCACCCACCAGGTCGAAGCCGGCAAATATTACCCCAACCACCAAGCGGTCGATTTCTACGGCCGCTACAAAGAAGACATCAAACTGTTCGCCGAGATGGGCTTCAAATGCTTCCGCACCTCCATCGCCTGGACCCGCATCTTCCCGCAGGGTGACGAAACCCAGCCGAATGAAGAGGGACTGAAGTTCTACGACGACATGTTCGACGAGCTGCTGAAATACAACATCGAGCCGGTGATCACCCTCTCCCACTTCGAGATGCCCCTGCACCTGGTGCAGCAGTACGGCGGCTGGACCAACCGCAAAGTGGTCGATTTCTTTGTGCGCTTTGCCGAAGTGGTTTTCGAGCGCTATAAGCACAAAGTGAAATACTGGATGACCTTCAACGAGATCAACAACCAGGCTAACTACCATGAGGACTTTGCCCCTTTCACCAACTCCGGTCTGAAGTATTTACCGGGTGAAGATCGGGAACCGGTAATGTACCAGGCCGCACATTATGAGCTGGTGGCCAGCGCCCTGGCGGTGAAAGCGGCGCGCGAGATCAACCCTGCTCTGCAGATAGGCTGCATGATCGCCATGTGCCCTATCTATCCGCTGACCTGCGCGCCGGACGATATGATGATGGCGATGAACGCCATGCACCGTCGGTACTGGTTCACCGATGTCCACGTGCGCGGCCGCTATCCGCAGCATCTGCTCAACTATTTTGCCCGCCGCGGCTTTAGCCTGGACATCACCGAAGCCGATCGTCAGGCGTTAACCGAAGGCTGTGTCGACTACATCGGCTTTAGCTACTATATGTCCTTCGCCACCAAAGCCACCGAAGACAACCCCTTGCTCGATTATGATGAAACCACCAGCCTGGTCTCCAACCCGTACGTGAAAAAGTCGGACTGGGGCTGGCAGATTGAACCCGGTCGGCCTGCGCTATTCGCTGAACTGGTTCTGGGATCACTATCAGCTACCGCTGTTTATTGTCGAAAACGGTTTTGGCGCGATCGATGTTCGTGAAGCGGACGGCAGCGTGGATGACCAGTACCGTATCGATTATCTCTCCGCGCATATAGCGGAGATGAAAAAGGCGGTGGTCGAGGATGGCGTCGATCTGATGGGTTATACCCCGTGGGGCTGTATCGATCTGGTTTCCGCCGGAACGGGGGAGATGAAAAAACGCTACGGCTTTATCTACGTGGATAAAGATAATGAAGGCAACGGCACGATGGAGCGCAGTAAGAAGAAGTCGTTCGACTGGTATAAGAAGGTGATTGCCAGCAACGGGGAGCAGCTATAATTCCCCCGGTGGCGCTGCGCTTATCGGGCCGGCGGGGTTTGCGGTCCGGGTAAGCGTTAGCGCCGCCCGGCAGAACCCCGCGCTAAAACCGGAGCCTCGCCTCCGGTTTTTTTGTCTCTAAATCACTTTGCTTGATATACGTCAAGCAAGATGGGTATGGCCTAATCCGAAAAAAGCGGTATAATCCCGCGACTTTTTTTTGTGGCTGCCCCTCAGAGGAGAAAGAGAATGAAGATTGTGGAAGTCAAACACCCACTCGTCAAACACAAGCTGGGCCTGATGCGCGAGCACGACATCAGCACCAAACGCTTCCGTGAACTCGCCTCTGAAGTGGGCAGCTTACTGACTTATGAAGCCACCGCCGATCTGGCGACCGAGAAAGTGACCATCGAAGGCTGGAACGGCCCGGTGGAAGTTGAGCAGATCAAGGGCAAGAAAATTACCGTCGTGCCAATCCTGCGCGCAGGCCTCGGCATGATGGAAGGGGTACTTGAGCACGTGCCGAGCGCGCGTATCAGCGTGGTGGGTATTTATCGCAATGAAGAGACCCTCGAGCCGGTACCTTACTTCCAGAAGCTGGTGTCCAACATCGATGAGCGTATGGCGCTGGTGGTTGACCCGATGCTGGCCACCGGTGGGTCGATGATCGCCACTATCGATCTGCTGAAAAACGCCGGCTGCACCAGCATCAAGGTGCTGGTACTAGTGGCGGCGCCGGAAGGAATTGCCGCGCTGGAGAAAGCGCACCCGGACGTTGAGCTGTACACCGCCTCTGTCGATAAGGGACTGAACGAGCACGGGTACATCATTCCCGGTCTCGGCGATGCCGGCGACAAGATCTTTGGTACGAAATAATCGCATAACGATAAATAAGCCGACTTTGAGAGTCGGCTTTTTTTTGAATAAAACACACATAACTAACCATCTCAGAGGAAAACACTATGACGCGCCGTGCTATCGGGGTGAGTGAAAGACCGCCGCTTTTACAGACTATCCCGCTTAGTTTGCAGCACCTGTTTGCCATGTTTGGCGCAACGGTGCTGGTGCCAATCCTGTTCCACATCAACCCGGCCACCGTGCTGCTGTTCAACGGTATTGGTACGCTGCTGTACCTCTTTATCTGTAAAGGCAAATCCCGGCGTATCTGGGATCGAGTTTCGCCTTTTATCTCTCCGGTGCTGCTCCTGCTGCCGCTGGGCTATGAAGTGGCGCTGGGCGGTTTCATTATGTGCGGCGTGCTGTTCTGCCTCGTCTCCTTTATTGTCAAAAAAGCCGGTACCGGCTGGCTGGATGTGATGTTCCCCCCGGCGGCGATGGGGGCCATCGTGGCGGTTATCGGTCTGGAGCTAGCGGGCGTGGCGGCCAACATGGCCGGGCTGCTGCCGGCCGACGGCCAGTCGCCGGACAGTAAAACCATTATTATCTCGATGGTGACCCTGGCGGTGACGGTGTTTGGTTCGGTCTTGTTCCGCGGCTTCCTGGCGATTATCCCGATCCTGATTGGCGTTCTGGTGGGCTATGCGCTGTCGTTTGTGATGGGCGTGGTCGATACCACCCCGATCGCCGAAGCGCACTGGTTCGCGCTGCCAACCTTCTACACGCCGCGTTTTGAATGGTTCGCCATCTTCACCATTCTGCCCGCTGCGCTGGTGGTGATTGCCGAGCACGTCGGTCACCTGGTGGTGACGGCTAATATCGTCAAACGCGATCTGATCCGCGACCCGGGCCTGCATCGTTCGATGTTTGCCAATGGCCTGTCGACGATCGTTTCCGGCTTCTTCGGCTCGACGCCTAACACCACCTACGGGGAAAATATCGGCGTGATGGCGATTACCCGCGTCTACAGTACCTGGGTTATCGGTGGCGCGGCGATTATTGCGATTCTGCTCTCCTGCGTCGGCAAACTGGCGGCGGCGATCCAGATCATCCCGGTGCCGGTGATGGGCGGCGTGTCGCTGCTGCTGTACGGGGTAATCGGCGCCTCAGGGATCCGCGTACTGATTGAATCGAAGGTGGATTACAGCAAGGCGCAGAATCTGATTCTCACCTCCGTGATCCTGATCATCGGCGTCAGCGGTGCCAAAGTGCACATCGGTGCCGCTGAGCTGAAAGGGATGGCGCTGGCCACCATCGTCGGTATCGCACTCAGCCTGATTTTCAAGCTTATCAGCGTCCTGCGTCCGGAAGAGGTGGTTCTCGACGCCGCGGATAGCGAAGAGGTTAAATAACGATCGTCTGACCGGGCGGCGATCCCGCCCGGTTCTCTCCGGACCTAAATCTGTGATAAACTCTTCGCGTTTTTCTGTAAGCCTATGTTGAGGTCCATCTGAACGCACCGGCACAGCTCTCTTTGCCACTTTATCTTCCTGACGACGAAACCTTCGCGAGTTTCTGGCCGGGTGATAATCCTTCCCTACTTGCTGCCCTCCAGAACGTACTGCGCCAGGAACACAGCGGGTATATTTATATCTGGTCACGTGAAGGGGCGGGTCGCAGCCACCTGTTACATGCCGCCTGCGCCGAGCTTTCCCAGCGCGGGGATGCCGTGGGCTACGTGCCGCTGGATAAACGCACCTGGTTTGTGCCGGAGGTGCTGGAGGGGATGGAACAGCTGGCGCTGGTCTGCATCGATAACATCGAGTGCGTCGCCGGGGATGAGCCCTGGGAAATGGCCATCTTTAATCTCTACAACCGGATCCTGGAATCAGGTAATCAAAGTCAAGCCTCTGCTGATCACCGGGGACCGGCCGCCGCGGCAACTGAATCTTGGTCTGCCGGATCTCGCCTCGCGGCTTGACTGGGGGCAGATCTATAAGCTGCAGCCGCTGTCGGATGAAGACAAGCTGCAGGCCCTGCAGCTGCGCGCCAGACTGCGCGGCTTCGAGATGCCGGAGGACGTTTGCCGCTTCCTGCTGAAGCGGCTGGATCGCGAAATGCGCTCGCTGTTTATGACCCTCGATCAGCTGGATCATGCCTCGATTACCGCTCAGCGCAAGCTGACGATCCCCTTCGTGAAAGAGATCCTTAAACTCTAGTCCGCCTGCGGAGTCAGTTCCTCCTCCGTCAGCCCGGTCAACCGGGCGACCAGATCGCGCGCCAGGCCACTGTGTAGCATAGCGGCGGCGATACGCTGCGCCTCTTCCTTCCGGCCTTCCTGACGGCCCTGCGCCAGGCCCTGCGCCAGGCCCCGCTCCAGGCCCTGTTGTTCCAGCATATTCCGCAATTGTCATCAACGTCTCCTTGTGCTGCGGCGTACGTAACGCCAGCTCGCGAATGAACTTGATCGGCTCTCGCGCGTTGCCTGCCTGCACCAGATAGTGCATCAGGGCTTGTACCTGCGATTCCGTCGCCAGACCAGTCAATAATAATTCGCTCAGCTTGTCGAGGAGCTGCGCCAGATCGCGTTGTCGAATATGCTTTTTGCAGTAACTCCAGCGTCGCCATGCGCTGATGGGTGGCAATGTCGTCATCCGGAATGACGGTAATGTCCGCCAGCGGAAACGCCCCGTGATAAAGGTGGCCGGCCAGCTCCGGAGCGACGAATTCATCGAGCCAGCGCAGCGAGAACGGGTAGGGGCTCACCAGACCGTGGTAGAAGAGAACAGGGATCACCAGCGGCAGCCGATCGTGGCCGGCATCAAGGTGGCGCTGCATGGCTGCGATAGCGTAGCGCATCAGACGAAAGGCCATATGCCGATCGGGCGTGCTCTGGTGTTCGATAAGCGCATAAATATAGCCGTCTCCCGCCGTGGTTTTCAGGGAATACAGAATGTCGGCGTAAAAGGGACGCAGATCGTCTTCGACAAAATGCCCGGACTCGAGATGCAGCGTACGCAGATCGCACACCTTAAGCAGCGTCTCGGGCAGGTACAGCCGCAGAAAATCGCGGGCGGTATCAGGATGGGAGAGATAGCTCTTAAATACGGCATCATGAGGCGTTGAGGTTGGTTTTTTCATGTTCATCCGTCCAGTGGATTGAGCGATAGATGAACAGTAGCACTGCAAGGCGGGCGGGAGGGATTGGCGTGGAAGATCTGGAATCGGCTACGTAAAAAAGCGCCGCGATAGCGCGGCGCGGGTGGGTTAGCTTACGATCTCGAGGACCTGCTCCGGCGGTCGGCCAATACGCGCCTGGCCGCGGCTAACGACAATGGGGCGTTCGATAAGCTTAGGATTGGCGACCATCGCCTGTATCAGCGCCGCGTCGCTGAGCGCCGGGTCGGCAAGATTGAGCGATTTATACAGATCCTCTTTCTGGCGCATGAGCTCGCGGGGGCTCTCCATACCCAGCAGCTGCAGCAGTTGACGCAGCGTCCCGGCATCCGGTGGCGTCTCAAGATAAAGCACCACCTCAGGATCGATGCCGTGGCTCTTCAACAGGCTCAGCGTTTCGCGGCTCTTCGAGCAGCGTGGGTTATGGTAAATTTTTACCGCGTCGGTCATGGGGTCTCCTTACATTTTTTGGTAGGGGCGGAAGCGGGCCTGTAGCTCACGTAGCTGGTCGATGCGGGCATCGTAGCGGGCCTGCTGCAGACTACCGAGTTTCACTTGCGAGCTGGCGCTGCTGAGCAGGGAAATCGCCTGTTCCAGCTGGCCGACCAGCGCCATGCTTTCTGCCCGCGCCGCCAGCTCCTGGTCGCGATTGCCCAGGGCGCCTTCCGCCTGAGCCAGCAGGTCCCAGCCGTTACCATCCTCTTTATAGGTAAAGGTATAACGATTCAGGATGGTCGCCGCTTCCCCGGGCTGGCCGCCCTGCAGGAGGGCGTTGGCCAGGTTCAACTGCAGCACCGGATTGGTGCGCAGCTCGCGGGCGTTTTTAAGGCGGTTGATGGCGTCGCCGGTTTTCTTCTGCCCGAGGTCGATATCGGTAGCCAGATCGAGATACCAGGGATTTTGCGGATCGGCACTGAGCAGCGGCTGCAGCGTTTTGCGCGCCTGGTCAAAGTTGTTGCTTTCCATCGCCAGCAGGGCGCGGCCATACTGCGCGGCATGCTGCTGGCGGATATTGCCTTTATCCCAGGCGTTGAGCAGATCGGTGCCTAGCTTATTGTCGCCGTTGGTGTACATTCCGAGGGTACGCGCCTTCGCCAGATAGAAGTCCGCTGAGGACTGCACGACAACCGGGCGCATCTGGTTGGCGCGGTTACGAGCATCGGCAAGCCGGCTTTCCGGCAGGGGGTGGGTGAGCAGCATTTCCGGCGGCCGCGTCGAGTAGCGCGACTCATCAAGCAGTTTACCCATAAACATCGGCATGGCCTGCGGGTCGAATCCCGAGCGTTGCAGAACCTGAATACCAATCCGGTCGGCCTCTTCTTCATTCTGGCGGGTGAAGCTGATCATGCCCTGTTGGGTGCCGGCCAGCGTCCCGGTCAGCGCCGCCATCCCGGCCTGCGGGCTGGCCATCGCCAGCAGAATTGAACCCAGCGCGCCGACCCAGGTCAGCGGCGCATTGCGCTTCTGATCTTCCATTGCGCGGGCAAGATGCCGCTGCGTAACGTGGGAAATTTCGTGCGCCATGACAGAGGCCAGTTCGCTCTCATTATCGGAATAGCGGAACAGGGCCGAGTGGAGGACCACATTGCCGCCGAAGAAGGCGAAGGCGTTGATTTGGTCGTTATTAATCAAATAGAAGTGGAACGGGGTGCGCACCGAATTC
>OKVR01000246.1_pt1 | contig 17927 bp, 19 predicted proteins | sample 1606891 | NCBI WGS metagenome assembly OKVR01 (sample SAMN03281011, study PRJEB24777) | human gut metagenome | isolation source: fecal sample PR176 from 1 month old male Indian infant, caesarean delivered... | place: Singapore | collected 2006-01-13 | reverse complement strand
CTGCAGCGGCGCGTCCGGATCGCCTTCCGGCGGCGGAATATCGCGCACCAGACGCTCCAGCACGTCGGTCACCCCGACGCCGGTTTTCGCCGAGCAGCGCACCGCATCATGGGCATCGATCCCGACGATATCTTCAATCTCGTCCGCTACGCGCTCAGGGTCGGCCGCAGGCAGGTCGATCTTGTTGAGTACCGGAACGACCTCCAGGTCCATCTCCATGGCGGTGTAGCAGTTGGCCAGGGTCTGGGCTTCTACGCCCTGCCCGGCGTCAACCACCAGCAGCGCGCCTTCGCACGCGGCGAGGGAACGGGAGACTTCATAGGAGAAGTCCACGTGGCCCGGGGTGTCGATAAAGTTCAGCTGATAGGTCTCACCGTCGTTGGCCTTATAGTCCAGGGTGACGCTCTGCGCCTTGATAGTGATCCCGCGTTCGCGCTCAAGATCCATGGAGTCCAGAACCTGGGCTTCCATTTCACGATCAGAAAGGCCACCGCAAATCTGGATGATACGGTCAGACAGCGTCGACTTACCGTGGTCGATGTGAGCGATGATCGAAAAAGTTACGTATATTCTTCATATTTAGAGTTAATTATGCCTTACGAGTATCATGAGGCCGCTGTACTGTGCCTGACGTTTTTTTCAATCCGAAAACGCCGCATTCTACACTACATCCTTGAAACCAGGAAATGCTGTTAGATCCAGCATAACCGCAGAAATTGTGGCGTTGTAACAGGAAGGGTAAATAAAGATAAGGGCCAGTGAAATCACTGACCCATGTCGGAGGAAGGCGTTTCGATACGCACCAGATCCGGCGGCAACGCGACGCTCAGGATCACCGGCTGCCACGACTGGCGCGCTGCCAGCTGCGGCGACAGACCGCGCGCCACCAGGAACCCGCCGACGCCGCCCAGCAGCGCGCCGCAAAGTGACGCGATATCGCTGGCAAACAGCACCTGGAAAATCGACGCCATCACAAACAGCCCCACCAGCGGCGCCATGTAGACCAACAGCGCCGAACCCAGCAGACTGCTCTCGGCGATCCCCAGCTCCACTTTTTGCCCCGCCGTCAACGGCTGCTCGCAGGGCACGCTGATAGTATGGCTGGTCTGCGGCCCCAGCTTGTTTAATACCCGGCTGCCGCAGCCGGCGCGGGAGGCGCAACTGCTGCAGGAGGCTTTAACGTCGCAGTGCACCTGCGCCACGCCGTTATGCCAGGAAACCACGGTGGCCCACTCTTTGATCATTGTACTGCCTTGAATTTAATGCTGTCTGAGATACGCTTCGCCGTCTGCGGCGGCAGTTCGCCCACCACAGTGATCTCCGCGTTATCGCGTACCGTCGTGCTGACGGTGCGTCGGCCGGTGCGCAACAGCTGGTCGCTGCTGGCCGCGGTGGCGCGGTTGATATTGATCGAGAAGCTGAACAAGCCGTCGGAATAGAGACGTGATTCTACCGGACCATCAAAGGTGGGCAGACGACGCTGGCTGCTGGAAACCTCAGTCATGCCCTGAGGGAGCCACGTCGGCGCCCAGTTGAAGTTGGCTTTGTCGCCCCCTTCAGGCACCGACAGCTGCGGCGGCAAATTCGCTTTTGCCAGCGTCTCCATGCTGGCGCTGACGTTATCGCCAACGTTGAAAGAGACGACCCGGAACTGCTCCAGCGTTTCACCGTCGCGGTCGAGTAAATCGACGCGCAGCGGCAGCTTAGTCTCAGCGTCCAGCCAGGCGATAAAGCTATAGCGCGTGCCGTCGCGAGCCACGACGCGGATCACGTCACAGAGGCGGTCGGCGATACGGGTACGGCCTACGGAGATAAAATCATAGGCTGCGCTAAGACGTTTGAAATCGCTGTAAACCAACGACGGCAGCGAATCGACGATATAGTCGCCGTTCAGGGTGAAAGGATCGAGGCCGGGTTCAAAATAGCTGATTTCCGTACCGCGCAGGACCACTTCCCGGCGCGGACCGTCCAGCTGCAGAAGCTGCGCCAGCGGTTGATTGTTCAGTCGCGCGTGACGATAGCGCAGCGACTCAACGCCTTGTTTGCTGATGCTGACGAACGAGAGCTCATAGTTGAGGGACTGGCTGGCCAGGTTCATCTGCTGCAACAACGCCCCGGACGATGTATCAGCCGAGGCGTTGACAGAGAACAACAGACTGCCTGCCATGAGCGACATGGCACACCAAAGTTGCTTCATTACTGCGATTGCGTTCCTAAAGTTTGATAACCCGGCACCTGGACTAGCGGCCTGCTGAGTCTGGGCCTGGCCAAACTGAAGCTGCTCAGCGTGCAGGCGGCGCTGCAGTTCGTAGTCCTGCAGCATGGCGTTAATCCGCCGGCGCTGTTCCTGGACCTGAGCCTGCTGGCCGCTACCTGCTGATGCGTCAGCCGGTACGCCAAGACTTACCGGGCTCGCTTTGCCCATCATTGGCAGCGTATTGAACACCGGCGCCTCTGGCTGCTGAGCGGCATCAGACTGCCCATTATAGTGCTGGACGCCGACGATAACCGCAAGCGATACGCAGGCGGCAACGCCCATCTGGGTCAGTGAGCTGGCCCACGGACGCACTTTGTTCCAGAACGGCATCTGCCGCCACTGGTGTGGTGCGGGCTGAGATTCAGGAATAAGCGGCGCCGTCTGACGAACGGGCTCATTTTCAATGGCGGCCATCACCCGGGCGGAGATATCAAATTGCAGCACCTCTGCGGTATCGCCACGCAGCGTATCGCGGATAAGGTGGTAACTCTCCCAGGTTTTTTGCATCTCAGAAGAACGACTCAGCTCGTTGAGCAGTTCGTTATCCAGCGTTTCACCATCCATTAAAGCCGAAAGTTTTTCTTTCTGCATGCCTGATACCCTTTTCCAGTATTCCGCTATCGTCAACGCCTGATAAGCGGTTGAACTTTATTATCAATAGCTTCTCGCGCCCGGAAGATACGCGAACGCACCGTCCCAACCGGACAATCCATGATAGCGGCTATCTCTTCATAGCTCAGGCCATCCAGCTCCCGTAACGTAATTGCCATGCGTAAATCTTCCGGGAGCGATTCAATGGTACGAAAAACTATTTGTCTCAGTTCTTCTGACAACATTAAGTTCTCAGGGTTCGAAATTTCTTTCAACGCTCCGCCGCTTTCGAAGTTTTCCGCCTCGTTGGCGTCAACATCGCTGGACGGCGGACGGCGTCCCTGAGCAACCAGATAATTCTTCGCCGTATTGACGGCGATACGGTATAACCAGGTGTAAAAAGCGCTATCTCCCCGGAAAGAGTCCAGCGCACGCCATGCCTTAACGAACGATTCCTGAACGACGTCAGCGATATCGCCCGGCGGTACATAGCGGGAAACCAGGCTCGCGACCTTATGCTGATAGCGCACTACCAGTAAGTTAAAGGCTTTCTGATCTCCCTTCTGGACCCGTTCAACCAGGACCTGGTCCGTTAACTGCTCGCTCATCCGAGGTAATGTCTCCCCAAACCCAATTCCCATGCGTCTTCAAAACACCACCCAAAATCTGCATTATGAGCAAGCTGACTGTTGGAGTGTATGAAAACAATAAAGTTCCGTTACGCTTTTGTTTTTTGTCTGGCAACGGCGGCAGATCGTTATCAATCATTATATGCCCTGGTTGCTAAACGATAGGTTAGTCAATAAGAAAAAGCGCAGGCCCGTCTGAAGGGTATCGTAACACGGCGTTTATTTCACTATAAAATCCAATGCTATCAACCTGCCACGCGTCTCATTTTCGCCGTGCTCCAGACCGTTTCCGCTCGCCTGCTGTTTAGCCGTCACAACGCCCGCCAAAAAAATGTACGATTCCTCACGAGCTGGTGCTATTGTGAGCTAAATGTGTTTAGTAAATTAAACAAAGACGATGAATACCACTCCTGACTTCTCTTGTGATGTGTTGATTATCGGCAGCGGCGCTGCCGGCCTCTCCCTTGCGCTGCGCCTGGCAGAGCACAGTTCGGTGACCGTGCTGAGTAAAGGGCCGATCAGCGAAGGTTCTACGTTCTATGCCCAGGGCGGGATTGCCGCCGTTTTCGACGAGACGGACAGTATTGAATCCCATGTCGAAGATACCCTGATTGCCGGCGCAGGGTTATGCGATCGCCATGCGGTCACCTTCGTCGCCAGCAATGCCAGATCATGCGTCCAGTGGCTTATCGATCAGGGCGTATTGTTTGACACTCAGGTCCAGGCCAATGGCGAAGAGAGCTATCATCTCACGCGCGAAGGGGGCCACAGCCATCGGCGCATTCTCCACGCCGCCGACGCTACCGGCAAAGCGGTGGAGACGACGTTGGTCGATAAAGCCCTCGCCCACCCCAATATCCGCATCCTTGAGCGCAGCAATGCCGTCGACTTGATCGTATCGGATAAGATTGGCTTGCCAGGTACGCGCCGGGTGGTCGGGGCGTGGATCTGGAACCGCAATAAAGAGCGCGTGGAAACCTGCAGCGCGAAGGCGGTGGTGCTCGCCACCGGCGGAGCCGCCAAGGTTTATCAATACACCACTAACCCCGACGTCTCTTCCGGAGACGGTATCGCGATGGCCTGGCGGGCGGGCTGCCGGGTGGCGAATCTGGAATTTAATCAGTTTCACCCCACCGCGCTGTATCATCCGCAGGCGCGCAACTTCCTGCTTACCGAAGCGCTGCGCGGCGAAGGTGCCCACCTTAAACGCCCGGACGGTACCCGCTTTATGCCGGACTTTGACGAACGCGGCGAGCTGGCCCCACGCGATATCGTCGCCCGCGCCATCGATCATGAGATGAAGCGCCTTGGCGTGGACTGTATGTTTCTTGATATCAGCCATAAACCCGAGGCGTTTGTTCGCCAGCACTTCCCGATGATTTACGAAAAGCTGCTCGGCCTGGGAATTGATTTAACCAAAGATCCGGTGCCGGTCGTCCCTGCCGCACATTACACCTGCGGCGGCGTGATGGTGGATGATAATGGCCGCACCGACGTCGATGGGTTATACGCTATCGGCGAAGTCAGCTATACCGGGCTGCACGGCGCGAACCGTATGGCCTCGAACTCGCTGCTGGAGTGCCTGGTTTACGGCTGGTCCGCCGCGGAAGATATTGCCCGACGCCTGCCGCTGGCCCAGAAGGTTAGCACCCTGCCGGCGTGGGATGAAAGTCAGGTGGAGATCCCGGATGAACTGGTGGTTATCCAGCATAACTGGCACGAGCTGCGGCTGCTGATGTGGGATTACGTGGGGATTGTGCGCACCACCCGCAGGCTGGAGCGCGCCCTGCGGCGCATTACCATGCTGCAGCAGGAGCTGGATGAGTATTACGCCCGCTTCCGCGTCTCGAATAATCTGCTGGAGCTGCGCAATCTGGTGCAGGTGGCGGAGCTTATCGTACGCTGCGCGATGTTGCGCAAAGAGAGCCGCGGTCTGCATTACACCCTCGACTATCCGCAGCCGCTGCCGAACAGCGGCCCGTCGATACTGTCGCCCCTGGCTCACATAAAGAGATAAAAATCCTCGGTCAGAGCGGTAAAGCCTTCAGAATACTGCTGCTCTGGCCCGCGAATCGCCAGCCTGTCGCTGAAACACTCCCCCGCCGTCGGGGAGAAAGCCAGCAGCACCCGGTGCGGCGGCCGCAGCTCGGTCTCCGCCACGTCAGTGCGCAGTCGCAGGTGCCAGCCCATCGCGGTTGCCCGTTCGATAAACGCATTACCGATATCTACCGGCAGCACCACGCAAAAAAAGCCTTCTTCGGTGATATGTTCAGCGGCGCAGGTCAGCAGAGAAGTGTGATCGAGCGTAGTGGTATACCGCGCCTGCTCCCGCTGCGAGGTGGCGCAAGGCACCCCTTCCGCAAAAAAGGGCGGGTTACTGATTATCAGTTGATAGCGTCGGGTCTGCGGCGGCTGCCACTGATGAATATCGGCCTGACAGACCTCAACCCGCGAAGCCCATGGCGACGCGAGAGCATTTTCCTGCGCCTGGGCGGCGGCCTCTGCGTCCAGTTCAACCGCATCGACACATACATCATCGCCGGTACGCTGGGCGAGCATTAGCGCCAGCAGGCCGCTGCCGGCGCCAATATCCAGCACATGCTTCACCCCGGCAATCGGCGCCCAGGCGCCGAGCAAAATGCCGTCGGTACCCACCTTCATCGCGCAACGATCGTGGGCGATAAAAAACTGTTTGAAGGTAAAACCATTGCGCGGCAGCGCAAACTTCGACTGAGACATCCTCAATAACCTTGCCGACAAAAACTCCTGAACGTAAGGCTATGCACAATACCGGAGAACAGATAGCCTTACAAACAGATGAACATTACGTCAGTAACGTCTATAATCGGCGGCCCACTCAGAGGTAGAACATGACTGTAACGACTTTTTCCGAACCTTGAACTCGACGAAAAACCTGCTGGAGGCCCTCCAGGATAAAGGTTTCACTCGCCCGACAGCCATTCAGGCCGCCGCTATTCCGCCTGCGCTCGATGGCCGTGACATCCTCGGTTCAGCGCCGACCGGCACTGGTAAAACGGCGGCGTATCTGCTGCCAGCGTTGCAGCACCTGCTCGATTTCCCGCGTAAGAAATCCGGCCCGCCGCGTATTCTTATCCTGACGCCGACCCGCGAGCTGGCGATGCAGGTGGCTGACCACGCCCGCGAGCTGGCAAAGCATACCCATCTGGATATCGCCACCATCACCGGCGGCGTAGCCTATATGAACCACGCGGAAGTGTTCAGCGAAAATCAGGACATCGTGGTCGCCACCACTGGTCGCCTGCTGCAGTATATAAAAGAAGAGAACTTCGACTGCCGCGCCGTCGAGACCCTAATCCTCGATGAAGCCGACCGCATGCTGGACATGGGCTTTGCGCAGGACATCGAAACCATCGCCGGTGAAACCCGCTGGCGCAAGCAGACCATGCTGTTCTCCGCGACGCTCGAAGGCGATGCGATCAAAGACTTCGCCGAACGTCTTCTGGAGGAGCCGGTTGAAGTTTCCGCTAACCCGTCGACTCGCGAGCGCAAGAAAATCCATCAATGGTACTACCGCGCTGACGATATCGAACATAAAACCAAACTGCTGGTGAATCTGTTGCAACAGCCGGAAGCTACCCGCGCTATCGTCTTTGTGCGCAAGCGCGAGCGCGTGCATGAGCTGGCCAACTGGCTGCGTGAAGCCGGGATTAACACCTGCTGGCTGGAAGGCGAGATGGTGCAGGCCAAGCGTAACGAAGCCATCAAGCGTCTGACCGATGGCCGCGTAAACGTGCTGATCGCTACCGACGTCGCCGCCCGCGGTATCGATATTCCGGACGTCAGCCACGTCTTTAACTTCGATATGCCGCGCACCGCCGACATCTATCTGCACCGTATCGGTCGTACCGGGCGTGCAGGTAAGAAAGGCACCGCGATTTCGCTGGTTGAAGCGCACGACCACCTGTTGCTGGGCAAGATCGGCCGCTACGTTGAAGAACCGCTGAAAGCTCGGGTGATTGATGAATTGCGACCAAAAACCCGCGCGCCAAGCGAGAAGCTGACCGGTAAACCATCGAAGAAAGTGCTGGCGAAACGCGCCGAGAAAAAAGAGAAAGAAAAAGAAAGCCGCGGGTGAAAAAGCGCCACCGCAGATACGAAAAATATCGGTAAGCGCCGGAAACCAAGCGCAGCCGGGACGCCATCAGCGCCCAACGAAGAGTAAAAAAACGCCGGGTTATCCCGGCGTTTTCACATCTGGCGTTAGCCTTACAGGCTTTCGGTAAAGGTACGAGCGATAACGTCGCGCTGCTGTTCCGGCGTCAGGGAGTTGAAGCGCACCGCGTAGCCAGAAACACGAATGGTCAGCTGCGGATATTTTTCCGGATGCTCAACCGCGTCCAGCAGAGTTTCACGACGCAGCACGTTAACGTTCAGGTGCTGACCGCCTTCCACGCGAACTTCTGGTTTCACGTCTACCGGGATTTCACGGTATTCGATTTCACCCAGTTTGCTGACCGCCACCACGTCATCTTCCGCAAAACCACCTTTGGCGCACAGGCAGCGCGCTTCGCCTTTTTCGCTATCCAGCAGCCAGAAAGAGTTCAGCAGGTCGTCGTTTGCCGCTTTAGTAATTTGGATACCAGTAATCATTTGATGCCTCCCAGGCAGTGTTTATTCGATTTTGGCCTCTTCGCGGCCAATTGGTAAAACCATTGTTGTATGAGTGTATATATATCAGCCGTACCCTCGGCATTCTTTGATGTAAATCAATAAAAACCACTCACTCTAAGTGGGTATGCAAGGATTTTATTGTTTTACATCAAGTTACGCCATGCGCTGCTATAAATAATTTTGTAAATTTTCAATTTTTTTTGCATGAAGGCCCGCGTTGAGCCGTGCCGATTTTGTTCTGTAGAAAGAAGCCGTTAAGCTATAGCAATGACCCTTTGCAGGAGAGCAAGATGACCACCCCTTTAACCTGGCATGACGTGCTGGCGGATGAAAAGCAACAACCCTATTTTCTCAATACTCTGAAGACCGTCGCCGAAGAGCGCCAGTCCGGGATCACCATCTATCCACCGCAAAAAGACGTCTTCAATGCGTTTCGCTTTACCGAACTGGGCGATGTCAAAGTCGTCATTCTCGGCCAGGACCCCTATCACGGCCCGGGGCAAGCCCACGGTCTGGCGTTCTCGGTTCGCCCGGGCGTCGCCATCCCGCCCTCGCTGCTAAATATGTACAAAGAGCTCGAGGCCACTATCCCTGGCTTTACCCGCCCTACCCATGGTTACCTGGAAAGCTGGGCGCGCCAGGGAGTGCTCCTGCTGAATACGGTCCTGACCGTCCGCGCCGGGCAGGCGCACTCGCACGCCAGTCTCGGCTGGGAAACGTTTACCGATAAGGTAATCGCGTTAATCAATGAGCATTGCGAGGGAGTGGTCTTTCTACTGTGGGGCTCCCATGCACAGAAGAAAGGCGCGATTATCGATCGCCAGCGCCACTGCGTACTGAAGGCGCCGCACCCGTCACCGCTCTCTGCACATCGCGGCTTCTTTGGCAGCAACCATTTCGTGCAGACCAATCAGTGGCTGACCGAGCGCGGCGAAGCGCCGATTGACTGGATGCCGGTCCTTCCCGCCGAAAGCGAGTGATCGACAGCCCTAAAAAAAGCCAGCATCAGCTGGCTTTTTTATTCAGGGACAGGTATTACGCCTTGTTCTGACGCCATCCACTCCGCCAGCAGAACGCCGGTCGCCACAGAGACGTTCAGGCTTTCGACATTGCCGGTACCATCGATGGCGACGCTGAGGTCCGCGCTGGAGATCGCTGCATCCGACAGGCCATCGCGCTCCTGGCCTAACACCAGCACCATTTTCTTCGGCAGCTCGGCTTTAAACAGCGGGGTACCATTATGGCTGGAGGTCGAGACAATCGCGTAGCCCGCCTGACGGAATTGATCAAGAGTATCGATGAAGCTGTCGCCGGTGATCGGCTCAACATGTTCCGCACCGCCTTCCGCCGTACGGATCGCCGCGCCGGACTCCAGCACGCCGGCATCCTGAACCACAACGCCCTTCACGCCGAAGTGCGCGCAGCTGCGCATGATCGCCCCGAGGTTGTGCGGGTTACCCACGTCTTCCAGCGCCAGAACGCAATCTTCTTCTGCGGCCTTCGCGACCCACTGGGCAACAGAGGTGCCGTGGCGTTTTTTGATCAGGAAGCAGACGCCGCCGTGGTGATCGGTCCCGGAGGCTTTCGCCAGCTCGGCTTCATCAACCACATGATAGGCTTTACGGTTAGCCGCCATCCAGCGCAGCGCCTCTTTAAAACGCGGCGTCACGCTCTGGATAAACCAGGCGCGGACAATAGCTTCCGGGCGGCTCTGGAACAGGGCCTGACAGGCGTTTTCACCATACACTCGGGTCTCTTCCGCGCGCTGGCGACGCAGCACTTCCGGATCGATAAAACTCTTCCCGCTGATCCCGCCGTGATCTTCTTTTACCGGGGTCTCATCGCCAGGGGCGCGGGAAACGGTACGCCACGGGGACGCATCGTCACGATGAAAATCATCGCGCTTGCGGTCATCGCGTTTACGATCGTCACCGCGGCTGTTTCGTTCGTCACGCGCAGGGCGGCTGCGGCCGTCAACACGAGATTTTCCTGGACGACCTCCCCCTTTCCCGGTACGTGGGTTATGGGTGCGTTTGTCAGAATCATCATCACTGCGGACATACATCACTTTGACCTTGCCGCTTTTATTTTTCAGTTCGTCGCTCATCAATTTTCTCCACCTGCGCTGCGCGAAGCGCGCAGATTACCCGATGTGTCATCGCTTCGCCATGATTTCGTTTAAAAGCCGGCCTCTATTGCACTCATCGAACAAAACGCATTGTCCTTAAATAACACTTAATCGATAATATGTAACATCACAGAAACATATCGGCCACGTGCCACGTTGCAACCCATAACCAGAGGTTAGTTATGAATACCGTTTGTGCCAGTTGTCAGGCTCTGAACCGCCTCCCGGACGATCGTAGCGCGGATGGCGCAAAGTGCGGACGCTGCGGTCACGATCTTTTTGACGGCGACGTCATCAACGCGACCGGGGCAACGCTGGATAAACTCTTAAAGGACGATCTGCCGGTCGTTGTTGATTTCTGGGCGCCATGGTGCGGTCCCTGCCGTAGCTTCGCGCCGATCTTTGAAGACGTTGCGGAAGAGCGTAGCGGGAAGATGCGCTTTGTGAAAGTTAACACCGAAGCGGAACGTGAGCTTAGCGCACGGTTTCGTATCCGCAGCATCCCGACCATTATGATGTTCAAAAATGGCGAAGTGATCGACATGCTCAATGGCGCGGTGCCAAAAGCGCCATTTGAAAGCTGGCTGAACGAAGCCGGACAGCAGTAATCCTTCCGGGGCACCGCTTGTGCCCCGTTTTAGCCTCTGCGACAATAGCGCTTTTCATTAGCGACTCCCATGACTGATAACGCTGTCCTTCGCCTGCGCGCCGAACGTCTCGCGCGAGCCACCCGCCCTTTCCTTGCGCGCGGCAATCGCATCCGCCGCTGCCAGCGCTGTCTGCTGCCGCTCAAGCAATGTCTGTGCGCCACGTTAACGCCGGCGCAGGCCACCAGCCGCTTTTGCCTGGTGATGTTTGATACGGAGCCGATGAAGCCCAGCAACACCGGTCGGCTCATCGCCGATATTCTGCCGAATACCGAGGCTTATCAATGGTCGAGAACCGAGCCGCCGCAGGGGCTGCTTGACCTGGTCGCCCATCCCGATTACCAGCCGATGGTGGTGTTCCCCGCCTCCTACGCCGGGCCGGAGCGCCAGGTCCTGAGCGCGCCGCCGTCTGGCAAACCGCCGCTGTTTATCATGCTCGACGGCACCTGGACCGAAGCGCGTAAAATGTTCCGTAAGAGCCCTTATCTGGACGCGCTGCCGATAATCTCCGTCGATCTGTCCCGCATCTCAGCCTACCATCTGCGCGAGGCGCACGCCGACGGACAATATTGTACCGCGGAAGTGGCCATTGCCCTGCTGGACCTGGCGGGCGATGCACCGGCCGCCGCAGCGCTTGGCGAACACTTCACCCGCTTCCGGACCCGTTACCTGGTGGGAAAAACCCAGCATAAGGGCAGTATCACAGCGGACCCGGTGGAAAACGTTTAAAATCATTCGGTCACTGGGATGAAAGGAGACCGGTATGAGCCAACGAGGCCTGGAAGCACTGCTGCGACCAAAGTCCATCGCCGTTATTGGCGCATCAATGAAACCGCAGCGCGCTGGCTATCTCATGATGCGCAACCTGCTAGCCGGTGGCTTCAATGGCCCGGTGTGCCGGTGACCCCCGCCTGGAAGGCGTGCTCGGGGTGCTGGCGTGGCCCACCATCGAGAGCCTGCCCTTTACGCCGGATCTGGCGGTACTCTGTACCAACGCGCGGCGTAATCTCGAGTTGCTTGAAGCCCTGGGGCAGAAAGGCTGCAAGACCTGCATCATTCTTTCTTCGCAGCCTGAGCAGTATCCGGCGCTGCTGGCGTGCGCCACCCGCCATCAGATGCGCCTGCTCGGCCCCAACAGTCTCGGCCTGCTGGCGCCGTGGCAAGGGTTGAACGCCAGCTTTTCGCCGGTGCCGATCCATCGCGGTAAACTGGCCTTTATCTCGCAATCGGCTGCCGTCTCCAACACCATCCTTGATTGGGCGCAACAGCGCGAGATGGGGTTTTCCTACTTCATCGCGCTGGGTGATAGTCTGGATATAGATGTCGATGACCTGCTGGACTTTCTGGCCCGCGACAGCAAAACCAGCGCCATTTTGCTCTACCTTGAGCATCTCAGCGACGCGCGCCGGTTTGTTTCCGCCGCGCGCAGCGCCTCGCGAAACAAGCCGATCCTGGTGATTAAAAGCGGTCGTAGTCCCGCGGCGCAGAAGCTGTTGCACGTCAACTCCGGGATGGATCCGGCATGGGACGCGGCCATCCAGCGTGCTGGTCTACTGCGGGTCCAGGATACCCATGAGCTCTTCTCCGCCGTAGAAACCCTGAGCCATATGCGCCCGCTGCGCGGTGAAAAACTGATGATCGTCAGCAACGGCGCGGCGCCGGCGGCGTTGGCGTTGGATGAGCTTTGGCTGCGTAACGGTAAGCTGGCGACCCTCAGCGAGGAGACGCGCGAGGCCCTGCGCCAGGCGCTGCCGGGCGGCGTCGAGATCGCCAACCCACTGGATCTACGTGATGACGCCAGCAGCGAACATTATCAGCGGGCGGTGAATATTCTGCTTAACAGCCAGGACTATGACGCGCTGCTGGTGATCCACTCTCCCAGCGCCGCCGCGCCGGGCACCGAGAGCGCCCTGGCGCTGATCGACGCCCTGAAGCACCATCCGCGTGGCAAATATGTCACCGTGCTGACCAACTGGTGCGGCGAATTCTCCTCCCAGGAGGCGCGACGGCTGTTCAGCGATGCCGGCCTTCCCACCTACCGTACGCCGGAGGGGACCATCACCGCCTTTATGCATATGGTCGAGTACCGCCGTAACCAGAAACAGCTACGCGAGACCCCCGTGCTGCCGGACTCGTTAACCGCCAATACCAGCGAGGCGCATGCCCTGCTCCAGCAAGCGATCGATGACGGCGCCACCACGCTGGATACCCACGAGGTCAGCCCGGTACTCCGGGCCTACGGCATCCACACACTGCCAACCTGGATCGCCGCTGACAGCGCGGAAGCGGTGCATATTGCTGAGCAGATAGGCTATCCGGTTGCGTTGAAGCTGCGTTCCCCGGATATTCCGCACAAATCAGAAGTACAGGGGGTCATGCTGTATCTGCGTACCGCGGCAGAAGTGCAGCAGGCAGCGGATGCGATGATCGATCGCGTCAGGCTGGCCTGGCCCCGGGCGCGCATTCATGGCCTGCTGGTGCAGAGTATGGCCAATCGCGCCGGCGCCCAGGAGCTGAGAGTGGTGGTTGAGCACGATCCTCTCTTCGGCCCGTTGATTATGTTGGGCGAAGGCGGCGTGGAGTGGCGGGCCGAGGACCAGGCCGCCGTGGCGCTGCCGCCGCTGAATATGAACCTGGCGCGTTATCTGGTGATCCAGGCGATCAAAAATAAGAAGATCCGCGGCCGCAGCGCATTGCGACCGCTGGATATCGCGGGCTTAAGCCAGCTGCTGGTTCAGGTCTCGAACCTGATCGTCGACTGCCCGGAGATCCAGCGCCTGGATATTCATCCCCTGCTCGCCTCCGGCAACGAGTTTACGGCGCTGGATGTTACCCTTGGGCTTGCTCCCTTCAGCGGCGACAGTGAAAGCCGTCTCGCTATTCGTCCCTATCCGCACCAGCTGGAGGAGTGGGTGGTGATGAAAAATGGCGATCGCTGTCTGTTCCGGCCGATCCTGCCGGAAGATGAACCGCAGTTGCTCGCGTTTATCGCCCAGGTCACCAAAGAAGATCTCTATTATCGCTATTTTAGTGAGATCAACGAATTTACCCATGACGACTTAGCCAATATGACCCAGATCGACTACGATCGAGAAATGGCGTTTGTCGCCGTCAGGACCACCGCGGAACAGAGCGAGATCCTTGGCGTGACGCGGGCGATCTCAGACCCTGATAATATTGATGCCGAGTTTGCTGTGCTGGTCCGTTCAGATTTGAAAGGGTTAGGCCTGGGCCGAAGGCTGCTGGAAAAGCTGATCGCCTATACGCAAAGCCATGGCCTGCAACGGCTGAATGGGATTACGATGCCGAATAACCGAGGCATGATCGGCCTCGCCAGAAAGCTGGGATTCACCGTTGATATTCAGCTGGAAGATAGGATTGTCAGTCTGTCGCTGCCCCTGAATCAGGGATAATCGCGCGACGCTGACCGCAATTGTTGACCACATTAGCGGGTAGTAATGGTATTATTGCCCGCTTACGTCGTCTGCATGGTACAGAAGACCCTTCAATAAACAGAGAAGAAACGCACTGTGATGTTGTCAAAATTTAAGCGTAATAAACATCAACAACACCTTGCCCAACTCCCTAAGCTTTCTCAGTCAGTTGATGATGTAGAGTTCTTTTACGCCCCTGCGGATTTCAGGGAAGCGTTACTGACCCGGATTGCCAACGCCACTCAGCGTATATGCATTATTGCGCTCTACCTGGAGCAAGATGATGGCGGAAAAGGAATTTTGCAGGCCCTGTATGACGCCAAGCGTCAGCGTCCGCAACTGGATGTTCGCGTCCTCGTGGACTGGCACCGCGCTCAACGTGGCCGTATCGGCGCCGCCGCCTCCAACACCAACGCCGACTGGTATTGCCGGATGGCCACTGAAAATCCGGGCGTAGAGATCCCCGTTTACGGCGTGCCGATTAACACCCGGGAGGCGCTCGGCGTTCTCCATTTCAAAGGCTTTATTATCGATGACTGCGTCCTCTACAGCGGCGCCAGCCTGAACGATGTTTATCTGCATCAGCATGATAAGTACCGCTATGATCGCTATCAGTGCATCCGAAACGGCAAAATGGCGGACGTCATGTTTGACTGGGTCGACAATAATCTGGTTCAGGGACGCGGTGTGAATCGTCTCGACAGACCGGATCGGCCAAAAAGTCCGGAAATCAAAAACGACATTCGCCAGTACCGTCAGGAGCTCCGCGACCGCAGCTACCATTTTGTCGGCACCGCCGGTGACGAAGAACTCTCCGTCACCCCGCTGGTAGGCCTGGGGAAAATCCAGCCTGCTGAACAAAACTATCTTTCACCTGATGCCCTGTGCCGAGCACAAGTTAACGATCTGCACCCCCTACTTCAACCTTCCTGCCGTGCTGGTAAGAAATATCATCCAGCTGCTACGCGACGGTAAACAGGTGGAGATTATTGTCGGCGATAAAACCGCTAACGATTTCTATATTCCCGAAGATCAGCCGTTTAAAATCATCGGCGCGCTTCCTTATCTGTATGAAATCAACCTGCGGCGTTTCCTCAGCCGGCTGCAGTATTATGTGAATACCGATCAGCTGATCGTCCGCCTGTGGAAGGATGACGATAACAGCTACCACCTGAAAGGCATGTGGGTTGATGATGAGTGGATGCTGCTCACCGGCAACAACCTTAACCCGCGCGCCTGGCGACTCGATCTGGAAATGCCATTCTGATCCACGATGCCAAAGCAGCAGTTGGGGGCCATGCGGGAGAAAGAGCTGAAGCTCATCCGCACCCACACCACGGTGGTGAAACATTATCGGGATCTGCAAAGTATTGCCGACTACCCGGTGAAAGTGCGTAAACTGATCCGCCGACTACGGCGGATCCGCATCGACCGGCTGATCAGCCGTATTCTCTGACAATCAGCCCCGCCTCGACGGGGCTTTTTTCTGGAAGCACTATGCGTACGATAATCGTGATTGCTTCGCTGATGTTAACGGGCTGCAGCCACATGGCAAATGATGCATGGTCCGGTCAGGACAAAGCCCAGCATTTTCTGGCCTCGGCGATGCTGTCTGCCGCGGGCAATGAATATGCGCAACATCAGGGTTACAGCCGGGACCGCAGCGCCGCTATCGGCCTGATGTTTTCTGTCAGCCTCGGCGCCTCAAAAGAGCTTTGGGACAGCCGCCCGGCAGGGAGCGGCTGGAGCTGGAAGGATTTCGCCTGGGATGTAGCCGGCGCGACCACCGGCTACGCTGTGTGGCAACTGGCGCACCAGTAGCGGCTAAAGACGCAGGCCTTTGCCCTTGCGATGCAGCATCAGGGAGACCAGGAAGGCGATGGCCGCCATCACCGTTACGTACCAGTAAAAAGCGTGCTCTATCCCCGCCGATTTAAGCGACAGCGCGACATACTCCGCCGAGCCGCCAAACAGGGCATTCGCGACGGCATAGGAAAGCCCTACCCCAAGCGCACGAACCTGCGCCGGGAACATCTCGGCCTTCAGGATGCCGCTGATCGAGGTATAGAAACTGACAATCAGCAAGGCGCAGATCACCAGGCCGAAGGCAGCATAGGGGGAGCTCACTTTTTGCAAGGCGCTCAGGATAGGCACGGTAAATAATGTCGCCAGTACGCCAAAGCACAGCATGGAGGTACGGCGGCCTACTTTATCCGAAAAAGCGCCGAACAGCGGTTGAACCAGCATATAAACGAACAGCGCCGCAGTCATGATCACGCTGGCGGTGCTGGCCGTCATTCCCGCCGTGTTGACCAGATACTTTTGCATATAGGTAGTAAAGGTATAAAAGGTCAGCGATCCGGCGGCGGTAAAGCCCAACACCATCACGAAGGCCCGGCGATTACGCCACAACCCTTTAAATGAGCCAGCCTCTTTCAGCGCCCGGGTCTCCTGTTTTGAGGTTTCGTCCAGCTGGCGACGCAGCCACAGCGCGACGATGGCCAGTACTGCCCCGAGAGCAAAAGGAATACGCCATCCCCATGCATGCAGATCTTCGTCGCTCAGCACCTGCTGGAGCGCCACGACCACTAATACCGCCAGTAGCTGTCCGCCAATTAACGTGACGTACTGGAAAGAGGCGTAGAAGCCTTCTTTCCTTCAATCGCCACTTCACTCATATAGGTCGCGCTGGTGCATATTCTCCCCGACCGACAGCCCCTGGAACAGACGGGCCAACAGAAGCAACGCCGGAGCCCAGGTGCCGATGACTGCATAGCCCGGCAGGCAGGCAATTCACCAGTGAACCAAAGCACATCATGCAGACCGAATAAGCATGGACGTTTTCACGTCCGCGGCGGTCAGCGATCCGACCAAACAGCCAGCCACCGATAGGACGCATCAGAAATCCGGCGGCGAATACGCCTGCCGTTTGTAAAAGTTGAGTGGTGGTATTTCCGGATGGAAAGAAGATATGGGCAAAATAGAGCGAGCAGAATGAGTAGACGTAAAAATCAAACCACTCAACCAGATTTCCCGAGGAAGCGCCAACAATTGCCCAAATACGACGACGGGTGTCAGCCTGCTCCGGCGCGGCCCGTTCGGTAATGCTACTCTCTGTCATTGTTATATTGCTCCAGCAAAGACTGCAATCTGTCTTGTCGGGCGTACCACGTCACGCAGACAAATTAGTTAGTAAACTAAATGTTATATAATTGTTATATCTTTATATGTGATTGCATTCACATTTTTTTTCGTAAGCACGGTTTTCGCGATCAACGCCAGCGCAGGAGCAAGGAAAAAGTGGATTATGGCGAAGGGATTGCCACGACGGGGTTTTATGTTGCTTTGAATGAAGATGATGAGGGAGATATGGTGGGATTTTCGCCGGAGGCGGTGCTGAGCCCCCCTGGCCGGGCTACCGGGGAGGCATGCCGGCACCCTCGCCAGATGACACAAACGCAAAAAAGCTCAGCCTTCCGACTGAGCTTTCTGCTTTATTTGATGCCTGGCAGTTCCCTACTCTCACATGGGGAGACCCCACACTACCATCGGCGCTACGGCGTTTCACTTCTGAGTTCGGCATGGGGT
>OKVR01000245.1_pt1 | contig 17991 bp, 23 predicted proteins | sample 1606891 | NCBI WGS metagenome assembly OKVR01 (sample SAMN03281011, study PRJEB24777) | human gut metagenome | isolation source: fecal sample PR176 from 1 month old male Indian infant, caesarean delivered... | place: Singapore | collected 2006-01-13 | reverse complement strand
CATGATGTACCGGGTAGCCGGATTCAAAACTGGATCTCCGCCAGGCGCTGGAACAGGTCGCGGGCGCGGATCCAGCGTTTGCCCACCCGCTCGTCGGCCACCAGCTGCGGATAGAGGTCGCCGATGGCGCAGTCGGCGAAGGGTTTGCCGTACAGCCGTTCGACATCATACGGCGAGAACAGCGCCATCTGCGCGTCTTCTTTCGCCAGCTGGAAAGTGATATCAGGGATCACCACCCCCAGCGACAAGGTTTTGATGCGGATTTTCTCATCGGCATTTTCACGCCGGGTATCAAGGAAGCGCAAAATATCCGGATGGTGCCGCGTGCAGCCAGACCGCCCCCGCCCCCTGGCGGGCACCGAGCTGGTTGGCATAGGAGAAGGCATCCTCCAGCATCTTCATCACCGGCACCACGCCGGAGGACTGGTTTTCGATGCGCTTGATCGGCGCCCCGGCCTCGCGCAGGTTAGAGAGTAAAAAGGCCACGCCGCCGCCGCGCTTCGACAGCTGCAGCGCCGAGTTCACCGCCCGGCCGATGGACTCCATATTATCCTCAATGCGCAGCAGGAAGCAGGAGATCAGCTCTCCGCGCTGCTGTTTGCCGGCGTTGAGGAAGGTGGGGGTAGCCGGCTGGAAGCGGCCGCTGAGTATCTCCTCCGTCAGCTGCCGCGCCTGCTGTTCATCGCCCCGGGCCAGCGTCAGGGCCACCATTACGCTGCGTTCGGCGAAATCCTCGAGGTAATGTTTGCCATCAAAGCTCTTCAGCGCGTAGCTGGTGTAGAACTTCCAGGCCCCGAGGAAGGTCTGGAAGCGAAACGCGGCGCGCCGGGCATGGTCGAACAACGCCAACACAAACCCGCGGTCATAGCCGGCCAGCACCTGCGGATCGTAATAGCCCTCGCGGACGAGCCAGCTGAGTTTATCCTCCTGGCTGGCAAAGGCGAGGGTGTTGGGCTGAACCTGGGTCGCCATAAAGGCCTCAACCGCCTGGCGATCTTTCTCAAACGGGATGCGGCCCTCGCTGTCGTATAAGTTCAGCATCGCATTGAGGGCGTGAAAATCCACGGCGGCGGTTATACGTTCTGAGGTTGTCGTTGCCAAAATTCGCTGACTCCTTTGCGTACGTTATCGATATCGTCGGGGGTTCCCATCAGCTCGAAGCGGTAGAGATAGGGCACGGCGCACTTCTGCGCGATGACATCCCCGGCGCGCCCCCAGGCGTCGCCAAAGTTGCGATTGCCGGCGGCAATCACCCCGCGGATCAGTCGACGGTTATGTACGTCGTTTAAAAAGCGGATCGCCTGACGCGGCACGGCGCCGGCGGTGCCGCCGCCGCCATAGCTGGGAACGATGAGAATGTAGGGCTCGTCTACCTGCAGATGTTCACGCTCGTTCAGAGGGATGCGCACCGCCGGCAGCCCCAGGCGCTGCACAAAGCGATGGGTGTTCTCCGAACGGCTGGAGAAGTAGACGATGAGGCTCATGCGCTGGCCGCCGCGACGGAGGGACGCAGGCGATTGATCATATCCGGGCGGAAGCCGCTCCAGCGCAGGTCGCCGGCGATCACCACCGGCAGCTGGCGAAATCCCTGCTCGCGCAGGATGTCGGCGGCATCCGGCTGTTGGTCGACGTTGACCATTTCAAAGGCCAGTCCCCGGCTCTCCATGGCTCGCCGGGTGGCATGGCACTGCACGCAGTAATTTCGGGTGTAAATAATAATGCGCATGATTCGTATTTCCATTTAAGATAACAGCACGGCGCTAAACGTAGCGTCGAACGTTGTGGGCCATTCAATAAGGAAATACTAGATGTAGTTATTTAAAACTTCAACCACTCAATATATAGCGTTTTTAGCAGAGGATTCCCCCTCCGGGATGGCCAGGCGGAGGAGGGGGAAGGTTGCGCGAAAACTACAGACGCATGGCGACGGCGAGGCGGTTAAAGGCGTTCATCAGGCTGATAGCGAAGGTGAGATCGCTTATCTGACGCGGGGTAAAATGTTCGCGCAGCGGCAGGTAAACCTCATCTTCCGCATGGCTGGCGGCGATGTCGGTGACCGACTCGGCCCACGCCAGTGCCGCGCGTTCGGCAGGGGTAAAATGGTCGCTCACCCGCCAGCCGGCCAGGGCATCCAGTTTGCTCTGCGCCATGCCGCCCTTGCGCAGCGCCTGGCTGTGCTTCTCAAAGGCAGAAGGCGCAGCCGTTGATCTGCGACACGCGTAAATAGACCAGCTCCACCAGGGCGCTGCCCAGTTCGCTTTTTTCTCCAGCGCGAGGCTGGCCTGCACCAGCCCTTTATAGACTTCCGGGCTTAGTTCACTGAATGGCTGACGTAATTGGCTCATGGTGTTCTCCTCTCTAAGACGGCAGCCAAAATAGCACTATAATGGACTGCAAAAGATAGCCATATTGTGATGAAAAAAGCAGACCATAATGGAAGCCAGCCACCTCCCTCTCTATCAGCGTATTGCCCGCCAGCTGAAATCCGCCATTGAACGGGGCGAACTGGCTCCTGGCAGCCGTCTGCCCGCCAGCCGGGTGTTTGCCCAGGAGCAGGGCGTCTCCCGGGCAACCATCGAAAACGCCTGGGGCGAACTGGTCGCTCAGGGCTGGCTCGAGCGACGCGGGCAGGCGGGAACCTTTGTCAGCGAACGGCTCAGTCCGCGCCAGCTGGCGCCGGTAATGCCAGCGCAACCTGCCGCGCCGGCGGAGCGTTGCCGTTTCAGATGGGGCTCCCGGCGCTGGATCTCTTTCCGCGCGGGCTGTGGGCGCGGGTGATGGGGCGCCGGCTGCGCACGCAGTCGCGGTTCGATCTGGCGCCCGGCGATCCCGGCGGCGACCCGCTTCTGCGTCAGGCGATCGTCGACTATCTGCGCCTGTCGCGCAGTATCGACTGTCAGCCGGAGCAGGTGCTGATCGCCGGCAACTATGCCACCGCTATGAACCTGATCCTGCGTACTCTGGCACAGCCGGGGCAGCATATGTGGATGGAAGATCCGGGATATCCCTTTATCCGCCCGGTGGTCGAGGCCGGGCAACTGGTGGTGGATGCGATCCCGGTGGACGACGAGGGGATGGATATCGCCTGGGGCCAGCGCCATCATCCGCAGGCGCGGTTTGCCCTGCTCACCCCGGCGCATCAGAGTCCGCTGGGCGTGGCGCTGTCGCTGCCCCGGCGTCGCCAGCTGTTGGCATGGGCCGCGGAGCGTGACGCATGGATCATTGAGGACGATTACGATAGCGAGTTTCGCTATCGCGGCAAACCGCTGCCGCCGCTGAAAAGCCTTGATGCGCCCCAGCGGGTCATCTACGCGGGCACCTTCAGCAAGTCGATGTTTCCGGCGCTGCGCACCGCCTGGCTGGTGGTGCCGAGCGCGCTGGCGGCGCGCTTTCAGCCGACCGTGGAGCGCCAGCCCTGTACGGTTCCCACCCTGTGGCAGCAGACGCTGGCGGATTTTATCCAGCAGGGCCATTTCTGGCGTCATCTGAAAAAAATGCGCGCCAGCTACAGCCAGCGCAGGCAGTGGCTGGAGTCTGCTCTGCAGGCGCAGGGCTTTCAGGTTACGCCGCAGCAAGGGGGGATTCAGCTGGTCATGCCGGTTAGCGGCGACGATCGCCTGTTGGCCCAACGGGCGGTGGCGGCCGGGCTGGCGGTACAGGCGTTGAGCGACTGGCGGATGCGCCATGCCGGCGAGGGGGGATTACTGATGAGTTTTACCAATATTCGCTCGCCGGCAATGGCTGGCGCGCTGGCCCGGCGGCTGGGGGAGGCGATCGGCGTCGGCGGCGTCACACCCGATGGTGCGTAAAAAACCCCTGCGGCCAGAGGCGCGCAGGGGCTGACGCGTATTTGTTATCTTCATTGCTTTCCGTGAAGCAGGCGGGCTTCCGCACGCTGATCGCGCGGCGGCAGCAAACGCTATAGCTATTATCGACGTAAATTGAGCAATACGCCAATAAATACCCCGACGGCGGCGGCGGCGCCCACGCTGTGCCACGGTTTATTGCGCACGTAGGTATCGGCGCAGCCCAGCGCCTCACATGCTGCCTGGCGCGCATCCAGCGCCGCCTGCTGCACCCGGTTGTGGCCATTAATGCGGGCGCGGGTCTCTTTTAACAGCGACTGCGCTTTGGCACGCGCCGCTTCCGCTTCCTCTTTCGCGTCACTTCCCCACGATTTCAGCACCTCTTCCAGCGTGTCCGCTAATTGGCTGACATCGTTATGAATATCTTCGGCGTTATCGTCAAAATTGTTGCGGTTCACATGGTTAGCCATCGTTATCTCCCTTAATTCCATCGAGTGAGTAAGTGTAGGACAAGATTTTGAATTATGCTTACTGCTGTGGTTTCTGGAATATTCCGAAAGCACTGCCCTTAATGAATAAGGTAAGGTCAATGTGCGGTAAAAGATAACGAGGAATCAGTATGTATTTAAGACCCGATGAGGTGGCGCGTGTTCTTGAAAAAGCCGGCTTCACCATGGATGTTGTGACGCAAAAAGCGTACGGCTATCGCCGCGGCGATAATTATGTTTATGTGAACCGCGAAGCGCGCATGGGGCGAACAGCGTTAGTTATTCATCCGGCGTTAAAAGAGCGCAGCAATATGCTGGCTGAACCGGCTTCAGATATCAAAACCTGCGACCATTATGAACAGTTTCCGCTGTATTTAGCCGGGGATGCGCAGCAGCATTATGGAATTCCGCACGGATTTAGCTCACGCATGGCGCTTGAGCGTTTTCTGAATGGGCTATTTGGCGAAGCTAAGCCGGCCATGTCGACGAATTAATTCGCTGGATAAAGGCCCGGGCGAAGTCGGCTGGCGGGAGGAAGCGACTGGCAGAGCCAGTCGCTGTTAACGGGTCGGTCAGGCTTTTGCCTGCTGGTAGGGAGCCACGCGGAACAGGCGGCGGCAATAGTCGAGGAAGTAGCCGTAAGCGGCGCCCATCATCATCGATACCGCCAGGTTCGAGCTCACCGCAGCGACAATCTGGTGCCAGTCCGCACCCACGCTCCACAGAATGGCGACATATACCGGCGACTGAAAGGTCACGTAGGCCAGCACGTCGGCCATATTTTTCATCCAGCCGGCCGGAGTGATGCGCCGGGCCTGACGCATGGCGAAATCGCGATAAATCCCGTAAGGAACAGCAATAATAATGTTGACCGGGATCGCCACCAGGCGCGACGATAACGACTGCTCAAACGTCATACCAGAGAGAAAAATTTCGATCATCATGTTGACGACGGTGCAGTAAACCACCATCGCAAAGGTGTCTGCAACCGCATGCCGCAAGCGGGAGTGCGCAGAGAACATCGGAGTGCTCCTCGAAAATGAAGTCAAAAACGCCGAAAAATGCGCGTTAGTATAGCGTTTTTGGGCTGCCTGTTTTGATGTGCGTAGAGTATATCTCTGCATTAAAAGTGGCAACTAGCTATAAATTTTTATTTATTGCCTTTTTGTCGATAAAATACTCTGCGAAGGTTGGTTTTCTGCCCGTTACGCTACTTTTATTGCTGCTTTCATTAAATATGTTTATTTTCAGGTGTTTATGTGATGTTTTACCATGGTGTTTGACCAAAGAGGCGGCGTCTGATCGCCCGCTGTGGCGCAAAATCGCGTTAGCCTGTGATGAGTGTCTCATTTAGATGTTTTTATGCCATTATGCCGGTTTTTGTGGTGAAAAATTCTAAAGTGACGTGTGGCGTTTTATTCTTCCTGGCTGGGTAACTATTCATTAGGCCGTGTGGAGAGGGCCTGCGCATCCGCCGACGATAAGAGGATAAGCCGCTGACCATAAAGGTAATATCGCCTGCTGAATATATTTTCCTATCTCACTATCCGCCGCTTTTATTTATTCATGGTCTCGTTGGCCCGCGCTGGCGAAAAAGAATCGGGGATTTTCCGATATAGGGCAGGCGGAAGAGATTTACTCTCTGCATAATATATTTATCTGGACAACCGCAGGCTGGAAATAAATAAACGTTTCTATTACACTTGCCGCGTTGTGTCTTTTAATTTGCTATTTGGAATTTTTTAATTTTATGTCTTCAATGTTACACAAACTGAATAATATCCGTTCACTGCGCGCGCTGTCCCGTGAATTCTCCATTGACGTGCTTGAAGAGATGCTGGAAAAGCTCAGGATCGTCACTGAAGAAATACGTACGCAACAGCAGCTGGCGGCACAGCAGCAAGCGGAATATCAGGAAAAAGTGAATACCTGGCTTGAGCTGATGCGCGCCGACGGTATTTCTCCTGACGAGCTGGTGGCCGATATTCAGCCGCCGATGGCGGGCGGTAAAAAGCGGAAACCGCGCCCGGCGAAATATCGTTATACCGATCATACCGGCGCCGAGAAAACCTGGACCGGCCAGGGAAGAATGCCGAAGCCGATTGCCCTGGCGGTCGCCGAGGGGAAATCGCTGGACAGCTTTTTAATTTAAAACCGATTCGGCCAGCGCCACGACGGCGGGGAAGACCCACCGCCCGGCCTGGCCTTATGACCTGCAGCGAGGGAGCTTCAGCAGACGCCGAAGTCTCCCTCTTCCTGATATCGCGTCACCTCGTCTGACTTCAGCGTATAGCGTTCTCCCTGCTCCTGAGCGGCCTGAACCACCACCAGATCCTCGCCCTGCACTTCGATCACTTTCAGTTTTGGCCCGCCCGCACGCGGTTGCACCAGATCGCCGACAGAAAACATCATTCACTCCTCACTGTTAATACTACGTATGAACCTAAACCATAGCTCAACGCCCGTTCACTGAACACCGGGTGTGCTCTTTTTTGTTAAAACAATTTGGAGGTATATGTATTAGAGTTGTTAATGTTTTGCTGGCGCCATACCGCTGCTGAGAAGGGGGGACGGCGAGGGTAGGGTTACCACCAATCAGGTCAGGAAAGACACCATGAAGTATATCATTCTGTTGATCATTGTTATTGCTGTACTGTATGTCCATTACCGCGGACGGGTGCGCTATCGTTTCTGGCGACAGCTCTCCGACCATTCCACATTTACCGCGCCGCTGAATGGATTTATGTATTTATTTTCCCGCGTACCGAATACGCCTTATCTGCGCCCGGAGATGTTTCCCGAGCTGGCGATATTGCAGCAGAACTGGCTGGTTATTCGCGAAGAAGGGATCCGCCTCCAGCAACTGGAGCAGATTAAAGCGGCCGATAAATATAATGACGCCGGATTTAACTCATTTTTTAAAACCGGCTGGAAACGCTTTTATCTGAAATGGTATGAGGATGCCCATCCTTCCGCCAGCCAGCTTTGTCCGCAAACTACCGCGCTGCTGCGGGATATCCCGTCGGTAAAAGCGGCCATGTTCGCCACCCTGCCTGACGGCAGCCGTCTGCCGCGCCATCGCGACCCCTACGCCGGTTCCCTGCGCTTTCATCTTGGCCTGGCGACGCCGAACGATGACCGCTGCTTTATCGAGGTGGATGGTCAGCGCTACAGCTGGCGCGACGGGGAAGGCGTGCTGTTTGACGAGACCTATATCCACTATGCAGAAAATACCAGCGGTGAGAATCGACTGATTCTGTTCTGCGATATTGAACGGCCGATGCGCTACCGCTGGGCGCAGAAGGTCAACCACTGGCTGGGGCGCTATCTGATGAGCGCCGCCTCGGCGCCCAACGACGCCAGCGATCGCACCGGCGGAATTAACCGGGCATTTCGCTATATCTACCAGATCCGTATTGTCGGCAAGCGGCTGAAAAAATGGAATAAGACGGTCTATTACATCGTCAAATGGCTGCTTTTCGGCGGCATTGCCTGGCTTATCTGGAGTGCGTTTTAACTCCCCTGGCGCCGGTTCCACGGCATGATCGCCAGCAGGCGCGCCATGCCGCAAAAGCCGGTGAGGCCAGCGAGTATCAGCCCGGCACCCACAAAACCGCTCAGCAGGAAGAAGGCGCTGTTGACGGCGTATCCGAGAATGACGCCGAGTAAGGCAAGGCTACCTGCGGCTATCTGCACCTGACGCATCAGCGGCAGCGGTTGCGATTTATCTTCCTCAACCGGGAGCCCCGCGGCTTTCCACGCCTGAATCCCACCCGCCAGCAGGCTGACCTGCGCCGGCGCGGCGGCGGCGGCCAGACGAATGGCGTTATTCTGCGTCCGGGAGCCGGCCTGGCAGTGGAAGATCACGCGCTCGCCGGCCCGGGCGTTTAGGGTCGCGCCGCCGTTCAGGGTGGCGAGCGGCACCAGCTCGGCATCGGGAATATGTTCGCGCGCGTATTCATCCGCATCGCGGATATCTATCAGTCTCGCGCCTTGGGCAATCTGCGCCCGGGCTTCGGCAGGGGTTAAGGTGGCGATGGTCATAGGCTCCTCACGGGCAATAGAGCGTTTTCAGCGTGTTGATCACCTGCTGTACTGCAGGATGGGTGATGAAATAGTGAATACGCTGAGCGTCGCGTTCGCTGTCGAGCAGCCCCTCGTCACGCATCCGCGCGAGATGCTGCGAGGTGGCGGAAGGGCTCAGGCCGGTGGCGCGGGCGAGTTCACCGGCGCTGGCCCGCGGCGCGTCGCACAGCATGCACAGGATCAGCAATCGGTGAGGATTGCTCATCGCTTTCATTAGCGTGGCGGCTTCTCCGGCGCGGGCCTGCAGATCTTCAGGTGTAGTCATGTATTTTAGCTTTTTCTAAATTTAGATAACTCTAAAATAAAAGACCGCCAGCGCCAGCACATTTTCCCGTGACTCAGGCCGGAACGGCGAGATCGGCTATCTGCGCACGGGCGCTGGCGATCCCGGCGTCGCGACCGTGCGGGCGGTTATCCAGCCCTTCGGCATAGATAAACTCCACCTCATGGATCCCCATCAGCCCCAGCACTGCGCGCAGATAGGGGGTGACGGCGTCGGTGCTTTCGCCCTGGTGAATACCGCCGCGGCTGCTGACGACCACCGCCCGGACGCCCTCGACCAGCCCCTGCGGCCAGCTGTCGGTGTAGCGAAAGGTTTCCCGCGCCCGCGCCACGAGGTCGAACCATTTCTTCAGGTCGGTCGGGACGTTGAGGTTATACATCGGGGCGCCGATCACCAGCAGGTCGCTGGCTTTTAACTCGGCGATAAGCTGGTCAGAGAGCGCAACCGCCGCGCGGATGGCCGGCTGCGGATCCGCCGCCCCGCGCAGGGCGGCGAACAGCGCGCCATCCAGCGTCGGCAGCGCCATGGCGCTGAGATCGTGTTCGCGGATCCGATCGGGGTGACCCGCCGCCTGGCGCGCCGCGAGAAATTCGTTAATCAGCTGATTGGTCAGGGATGTTTCGCCATTAATGCTGGATTTTAATACCAGAACGTTAGCCATGATAAGTGCCTCAGGTAAAGGGTAGAGGCAGAGACTAACACTGTCTTTTTTCTCTCTGGAGTGACATTATTTTCCGCTATTGTATCCCGTAAGGAACCAATCTGTGCGCGACGATCTGAACGCGATCCCGGTGTTTGTCACGGTGGTCGAGAGCGGTAACTTTGCCAGCGCGGCGACGATCCTCCACGTCACGCGATCGGCGGTGGGGAAAACCATTGCCCGGCTGGAGGCGCGTCTCGGCGTGGCGCTATTCCAGCGCACCACCCGCAGGCAACTGCTGACGGAAGAGGGAGAGCAATTTTATCACCAGTGTCGGGAGGCGCTGGGTCGCATTCGCGAGGCCGAAGAAGCGCTGCAGCGCGGCAAAGGCGAGGTGCAGGGACGGCTGCGGATTTCGCTGCCGGTGCTGTTTGGCCAGCGCTGCGTGGCGCCGCTGCTGTTCCGCCTGAGTCAGCGCTATCCACTGCTGAAGCTCGAGCTCCACTACAGCGACCGGCAGGTCAATTTGCTGGAAGAGGGGTTTGATCTCGCGGTGCGTATCGGGAGCCTGGCCGATACCGGGTCGCTACGGGCGCGGGCGCTGGGGGAGCATGGCATGGTGCTGTGCGCGGCGGCGGAGTACCTGCGCCGCCAGCCGGCGCCGCAGACCATCGCCGGGCTGAGCGAGCACCGCACCCTCGGCTATCTGCATAACGGTCAGCTGCAAAAATGGCAACTTTACGACCCGCAGCAGGGCGAAGTGCGCTTCACCCCGGAGGCGTGGCTGGTGCAGGATGACTTTGCCGCCATCGCCGCCGCGGCGCAGCAGGGGATGGGCATCGCCTGGCTGCCGGACTGGCTGGTGGCGCAGGCGCTCGCCGACGGGACGCTGCAGCAGGTTCTGGCGCCCAGCGGCCGTGTGCGTTTCGCTATCCACGCGGTGTGGCCGGAAGGGCCGTGGCTGCCGCAAAAAACGCGGGTGGCGATCGATGCCCTGCGGGAAGGACTGCGCCTTGCTAAAAGCACACCGCCCAGCGGTTAAGGGTATCTTAAGGCATCCGGGCGATAATGACAGAAAGATGACGACTGAGAGCTATCGCCATGAACGCCCTGGAAACCCTGAATCAATCTGTTTTTTTCGCGCTTAACGCGCAGCCTGGCGCCGCGGATGGCCTGCTGTCGCTGGCCAGTTTTTGCGCCAATGGCATTGTGTTTATGATGCCGACGATCGCGCTCGGCCTGTGGTTTCTCGGTGGCCGTGAGGGACATCGTCAGGCGCTGTTTATGACCCTGGCCGTGATCATTTCCCTCGGGCTGGGGATGGTGTGCGGGACGCTCTGGTTCCATCCGCGGCCGTTTATGATCCCCCTCGGCCATACCTGGATAAGCCATCCGGCGGATAACAGCTTTCCCAGCGATCACGGTACGGTAATGTTCAGTGCTGCGTTTGCGCTGCTGTCTCTGCGCCTGCGGGCGCTTGGCCTGCTGATGCTGCTGGCCGCGCTGCCGGTGGCCTGGTCGCGGATCTATCTTGGGGTGCATTTTCCGCTGGATATGGTGGGCGCGGCCCTGGTCGCCGTCGGTGGGGTCATCGTGGCGAAGCGAGTCTGGCAGGCGGTCGGCCCACGACTGGTGCTGCTGTGCGAGGCCGTCAGCCGGCGGATGTTCTCCTGGCTGCCGGCGCGCTTTACGCCATAGTCTCAGCGGCGTGGCCGTCCGGCACGGGCGGCGCGACGGTATAACGTGCTGCGGGCGATACCCAACATCTGCGCCGCCCGGCTGACGTTGCCGTTGACTCTGGCGAGGGTATCGACAATCAACTGCTCGTCATGGGCCTGCAATCCCCCGCGCGGCAGCGGCGCAGGCGCGGTGCGATATGTCTCCGGCAGCGCATCGGGCGTTAATGTGTCGCCCTCATCGGCGAGGGCCAGCATCACCTTCAGGACGCTCTGCAGCTGGCGTACGTTTCCCGGCCACGGCAGCTGGCTGAGGTGGGTCAGCAGCGCGGTGGACAGCGTCATCCGGCGCGAAGCGCCGCCCAGGTCGCGCCACAGGGTGGCGATAAAGGTTTCCAGCGCTGGCCACTCGCGCAGCGGAGGCAGCGCCAGGGCATACTCCCGCAGGCGCCACAGTAGATCTTCGCGGAATTCGCCGGCACTGACCCGCTGGGTCAGGTTGCGGTGCGTGGCGCAGATCAAGGCGAAGTTCACCGGCACGCTGCGGCTGGCGCCCAGCGGCGCCACCTCTTTCTCCTGCAGTACCCGCAGAAGGCGGGTCTGCAGCGCCAGCGGCATATCGCCGATCTCATCAAGAAACAGCACCCCGCCCTCGGCTTCGCGGATTTTGCCGATATAGCCATTTTTACTGGCGCCGGTAAACGCCCCCGGCTGGTAGCCGAAAAGCTCGGACTCGATCAGCGATTCCGGGATGGCGGCGCAGTTAATGGCGACGAATTTACCGCTGCGCCAGCGGCTGTGCTGGTGCAGCGTGCGGCTGACATACTCTTTGCCGCTGCCGGTTTCCCCCTCAATACAGAGCGCGATGCCGGCGTTAAGCAGCCGGAGCAGCTTTTCGCCTTCCCGCGGGCTGGTGAAGGGGAGCTGCATGGCCGGCGGGGCGCTCACCGCCACCCGGCGGCGGGTGGGCTCGCGCAGGCGATAGTGATAGCGACCCTGCGGGGTGGTCAGCGGCAGGGGAACGCTGACCGCCGTTTGCGTCAGCGTCGGAAAAAGCGACGCAAAGGTGAGCTGGCCAAACTGCGCCGCGCTCAGGCCGAACTCGCGCATCGCCAGCCGGTTGCCGGCGGTGAGGACGTTATCGGAAAGACCAGCAGCAGCTCCTCGACGCTGTCGAGCTTGTCCACCTGCCGGTGCAGGCTCATCAGCCACTGCTCAGGATGCAGGCTCTGCTTCACCCACAGATACTCAATCTGCTTTGCCGCTGCTTTCACCCAGCCAAAGGTATGCTGGTGGGGAAAATCCGCCGGGCCGGAGATATCCAGCACGCCGGCGATACTTCCGTCCGGCCGCTGGAGCGGCATCGCCGCGCAGTACAGATTCTGGTTGCGGGTGAGAAAGTGCTGACGGCCATCGATTTCGCAGCCGTCGTCAATCGCCAGCGCGGTGCCGATGGCGTTGGTCCCACGCCCGCTTTCGCTCCACAGATTGCCGGGCGCCAGCGCCACGCGCTGCGCCTTTTGCACGCCTGGGTATCGCCGAGCGGTGTGCAGCACCAGACCGGCCGGGGTCGGAGAGGATCACCACCGACTGCAGGTCCGCCACCTGGCGCGACAGGGCTTCCACCACCGGCTGCGCCAACTGCTGCAGGCTGCGGTGGCTGGCGAGTCGATCCGCCAGCTCGCCGGCGTCGAGGCGGGGAAAATCCTCGGTAGCGGGATCCAGACCGTAGCGCTGGCAGCGAGACCATGAATCGCTCAGCAGGGGATTGGCTTAACCTCTGGTGCGAGAAGAAAGGGATTGCCTGGCACAGGGCACCTCTGGGTCGATGTTGCTGTGTTGCAATATTGTAGCTATTTGGTTTATTTGGTGTTGCGATTTGCAACACATAAGTGGAAACCCGTGCAACAGTGGCTGACCATCTGCCCAGTTAGTGAAGGCAACCTATTAATAAATAAAAAGATTTAAAGTAAATAAAAAACTGGCATAACCCCTGCAAAGTGAGAAGCGTTCGGCGGCAAGTTTAAAAAATCAATATGCCGCTGCGTCTCAACCCTACAGAAGGAGATTTGCGATGCGTTATGCACACCCTGGCCAGCCCGGCGCCCTGGTTTCATTTAAATCCGCTTACGGCAACTTTATTGACGGTAAATTTGTCCGAGCCGCTGAGCGGTGATTCTTATGATACTCCCCGGTAGACGGCAGCAACATTGCGCAGTTTCCCCGGTCGGATGCCAGAGACATTGACTTCGCCCTCGACGCCGCCCACCGTGCGGCGCCGGCGTGGGGCAAAACCTCAGTGCAGCAGCGCTCCCGGCTGCTGCTGCAGGTCGCCGATCGTATTGAACAGCATCTGGAATATCTGGCGGTGGCGGAGAGCTGGGACAACGGGAAACCGATCCGCGAAACGCTGAACGCCGACCTGCCGCTGGCGGTGGATCATTTTCGCTACTTCGCCGGCTGCCTGCGCGCCCAGGAGGGGAGTACCGCCGAGATTGATGAAACCACGGTGGCTTACCATTTCCATGAACCGCTGGGGGTTGTCGGTCAGATTATCCCGTGGAACTTCCCGCTGCTGATGGCCGCGTGGAAGCTGGCCCCGGCCCTGGCGGCGGGTAACTGCGTGGTGCTCAAGCCGGCGGAACAGACGCCGCTGAGTATTACTCTGCTGCTGGAGCTGATCGGCGATCTGTTCCCGGCCGGGGTGCTGAACGTGGTGCAGGGTTTCGGCAAAGAGGCGGGCGAGGCGCTGGCCACCAGCAAACGTATCGCCAAGCTGGCATTTACTGGCTCCACGCCGGTCGGGCGGCATATTCTCGCCTGCGCGGCGGAGAATATTATCCCCTGCACCGTCGAGCTGGGGGGCAAATCGCCCAATATCTACTTCGCCGATGTGATGGAGGGAGAAGAGGAGTTTATTGAGAAGGCGGTGGAGGGGCTGGTGCTCGGCTTCTTCAACCAGGGTGAGGTTTGTACCTGCCCGTCGCGGGCGCTGATCCATGAATCCATCTATGAGCCCTTTATGGCGCGGGTCATGGAGAAGGTGGCGCAGATCCGCCGCGGCGATCCGTTAGATACCGACACCATGATCGGCGCCCAGGCTTCCCGCCAGCAGTTCGACAAGATCCTCTCCTATATTCAGATTGCCCGGGAAGAGGGCGGCCAAATCCTGACAGGCGGCGAGCGGGCGGCTATCGCGCCGGCGCTGGATAATGGTTTTTATATTCAGCCCACGCTAATTAAAGGCCGCAACGATATGCGCTCCTTCCAGGAGGAGATCTTTGGGCCGGTGATCGGGGTGACCACCTTTAAGGACGAAGCGGAAGCGCTGGCTATCGCCAATGAGACCCAGTTTGGCCTCGGCGCTGGGGTGTGGACGCGCGATACCAACCTCGCCTATCGCATGGGCCGCGGCATAAAAGCGGGTCGCGTATGGACCAACTGCTATCATGTCTATCCGGCGCATGCGGCGTTCGGCGGCTATAAACAGTCCGGCGTCGGCCGGGAAACGCACAAGATGGCGCTGGATGCCTACCAGCAAACCAAAAACCTGCTGGTGAGCTACGGCACCGCGCCGCTGGGCCTGTTCTGAAGTCCATCTCATTTCTGATTGATCCCCAGTCCGCAATCCATTCGGGTTGCGGATTTTTTTACTTCAAAATACCCATGCAAACGATGGGTTAGTATCGGCGGCAACGGCGATATATTCACATCACTGATATAACTACTTTCACTTGAAAATAAAAACACTTCCAGAACAAGAAATTATCGGATGGGGCTGACTGTCTTAGCGTCGTTTGTGTAGAAATGATGAATATTAATACCAGGAAAATTCCTAATTTTTTGGTGCTGCCCGGCAAGCGCACAATAAAACAAGACGACTTTTTGAACACTTATCTTTAAATTTGTTAATGGAATTGATCTGTTGTTGTTTAAAGGTATTTTAATTTCTTTTGTATAGATATGTAAATTAACATTGAAAAGCCATTTCAAAAATTAAATATATGGCGAGCATAGCTATTAACTTATAGTTAACATCTTCCCGGGTTGCCTTTTGATACTTCGGGTAATATATTTATTTCGCACATCAAAATAACTCTTTTTTCTTCTGTTTGTTATTCATGGCCATCTATTGGCGAAATAAGGCAGAGTAGAGGGGGATGTGCCTAATATCCTGCGGAAGGAACGCAACGTACATTTACAGGGAGGAGCTGACGAGCCGTTTCGCGATAGCTTTAGGGCTATTGTCGATGATGGAAAATATATTCGTTAACGATGAGATAAATAATGAAAAAACAACCTCGCTTTATAACCATCCTCATAGGAGCGCTGCTTTCTGGCGTAGCCTTGCAGGCTACCGCGGCCAACACTATCAATCCTGACTCGGGCACCAGTTCGGAAGGCGCCGGCGGGCAGGTCATCTTCAATGGGTCAATCACCGACAGCTCTTGCAACGTCGATAGTAGTTCTAATGGCCAGAAGGTTGATCTGGGCAAATGGGCCAGCAACTATTTTACCGGCACCGGCGCCGAAACCACGAAAACTCCTTTCCATATCAAAGTGAAAGATTGCCCGGCCAGCGTGACTACCGTCGCCGTGCTGTTTGACGGCGCGCGTGAACAGACGGATACCTCCCTGCTGGCCATCAACGGCGGCGGCGCCAAAGGCGTAGCCATTAAGCTGTATGAGCACGATCAGACGACGGCGGTCAGCCTCGGTAAAACGACCGCAAAACAAACGGTCACTCCGGGTTCCAGCGGCGGCACCGGCACTGCCGACCTCGAGTTTTACGCCGACTATGTCTCCACCGCGGCGACCGTGACGGCAGGTAAAGCCGACGGTACGGCTAATTTCAATATGATTTATAACTAATTATATTGCACGTTATTCAGAGTCAGTTCATTGCGTCCTGATTAATTGCAGATAGCTAAAGAGATAATTGTCATGAAGTCATGAAATATATTCGTGACGGTATAGTTGTTTTTGCGAATTATCCCGACGGGTACTGGCTCTGTTATTTACTGCTTTATTTTATTGTCTGTTCAACCTTTGCCTGATGGTAGTCATGATGAAGAAAATAATTGCCGTTGCGGCCTTTCTGCTATGCTCCACGGCAGCGCAGGCCGGTATTGTCATGGGTGGAACCCGTGTGATTTATCAGGAAGGGAAGCGTGAAGCTGCTATTTCAGTCACTAATAGCCGATACCCATACGCCCTATCTGGTGCAGTCATGGGTGGAAAATTACGCGGAAAACGATAAGGCCAGGGTGCCCTTCATTGTCACACCGCCCTTGTTCCGTCTCGATCCGGAGCAAAATAACGTCCTGCGCATTAACTTTATTGGCGCCTCGTTGCCCAGCGACCGTGAATCGGTCTACTGGCTGAACGTCAAAAGTATCGCCCCGACGCCCCAGGGCGAGGTGAACAAGCTGCAGGTCAATATTAAGTCGAAATTCAAAATCTTCTATCGCCCCAACGGCCTGGCGGGCGACCCGGCGAAAGCCTGGCAGCAGCTGAAGTTTAGCCAGTCCGGCGGTCATCTGACGGTGGCAAACCCCACTCCCTATTTTGTCTCTTTTTATTCCGTCGCGGTGGGCGGGCAGGCAATCGACGACCCTGGCATGGTGGCCCCCTTCGGTCAGAAAACGTGGTCGGTGAGCGGGCACGGCACCGTCAAATGGCGGGCGATTAACGACTACGGCGGCGTCAGCGATTTCGCCCAGCAGTAATTCCCCTTTGTAATGAGCTTACCGGACGGCGCCAGCATGAAAAGAATAACAACAGCCAGGGTGCGGGAGTATGCCGCGTTGCCCGTCACCGCCGGACGGGCGCTGGCGCTGGCGACGCTGCCGACGATGATCTGTTGTCTCGGCCCGCTGAGCCGGGCGCTGGCTGACGACTATTTTGACCCGGCGGCGCTGGAGTTTGCCGACCCGCAGCAGCAAACCTCCGATCTGCACTACTTTGCCAAACCCGGCGGACAGCAGCCGGGGACTTACCCTGTCACCGTGGTGGTTAACGACCAGGAGCTGGGCCAGGCCGATATTACGTTTGTTGACGATGGCGGGAAGCTGCAGCCGGTGCTGACGCCCGGGCAGCTGGCGGAGTATGGGGTTAACGTTAGCGCGTTTCCGGCTTTTCAAACGCTGCATGAGGGTGAGACCTTCACCCGGATCGAGAAGTTTATTCCCGACGCCAGCAGCCGCTTCACCTTCGCTAACCAGCGCCTGACGCTGAGTATTCCCCAGGCGGCGATGAACGTGCAAAGCCGCGGCTATGTCGATCCCTCGCGTTGGGACGATGGCGTGCCGGCCGCGTTTGTCGATTACTACTTTTCCGGCGCGCAAATCAAGAACGCCGATGACGGGGAGAGCAGCCGCTCAAACTATCTCAATTTACGCAGCGGCGTTAACCTGGGCGCCTGGCGGCTGCGCAACGTCTCCTCAATGCAGTACGACCAGCAGCGCCGACACTGGGATTCACAGAGTACCTGGCTGCAGCGCGACGTCCGCTCGCTGAAGAGTCTGCTGCGGATCGGCGATACTTACACCACCGGCGACGTGTTTGACAGCATCCCGTTTCGCGGCGTACAGCTGATGTCTGACGATGAGATGCTCCCGGACAGCCAGCGTGGCTTTGCCCCCACCATTCGCGGCGTGGCGCACAGCAATGCCAAAGTGACCGTCTCCCAGCACGGATATGTGATTTACGAAACCTTTGTATCGCCGGGGCGTTCGCCATCAGCGATCTTTACCCCACCTCGCAGAGCGGCGATTTGGAGGTGAAGGTGACCGAGAGCAATGGTTCGGTGCGCACCTTTACCCAACCCTATTCCGCCGTGCCGTATATGCTGCGCGAAGGGCGAGGCAAATTCAGCCTCAGCGCCGGCCGCTACCACTCCGGGCGGATTCGGTGCGCTCGCCGGAATTCCTGCAGGGCACCCTGTTCTATGGTTTGTCGGCGGGATTTACCCTCTACGGCGGCACGCAGCTGGCCCAGGACTATCAGTCAT
>OKVR01000244.1_pt1 | contig 18071 bp, 15 predicted proteins | sample 1606891 | NCBI WGS metagenome assembly OKVR01 (sample SAMN03281011, study PRJEB24777) | human gut metagenome | isolation source: fecal sample PR176 from 1 month old male Indian infant, caesarean delivered... | place: Singapore | collected 2006-01-13 | reverse complement strand
CCGTTCACCTGCGCCTTTATGCCCACCTGCGCCAACTGCTGCTGGGTAAACTGCAGCACTTTCTGCGCGGTGCTGTGGTTATGTGACGACCACAGCGTAGTGCTAAACCCGTTGGGTAGCCGGCCTCTTTTAGCAGCTGGCGCGCTTTCGCCGGATCGTAAGGCCACGCGGGGTAGCTCTGAGCGTAGGCAATCGATGGCGGCATCCACGCCGGTCGCCGGGGTGGCATAGCCGGCAAACGCCACCTTGACCAGCGCCTGGCGGTTGATGGCGTAGTTGATCGCTTCGCGCACCTTCGGATTATCGAACGGTTTCTGCGTCACGTTCATGCTGATGTAACGCTGCATGATCGACGGACTGGCCACCAGCTCTAGTTTGCTGTTTTTCGCCAGCAGCGGCGCCTGCTCGTAGGGGATCGGGAAGGCAAACTGCGCCTCGCCGGTCTGCAGCATCGCCGCCCGGGTATTGTTATCGACCACCGGTCGCCAGGTAATGGAATCCAGCTTCGGCAGCCCCGGCTGCCAGTAGCCATCGAACTTGCTGACCTTCACGAAGTCGGTCTGGTTCCAGGTATCGAGCTTATACGGCCCGGTGCCCACCGGGTGGAAGCCGATATCCTTGCCATATTTTTTCAGCGCCGTCGGCGAAATCATCGCCGTCGCCGGATGGGCGAGAATATTAATAAACGCCGAGAACGGCTGTTTAAGGGTGATTTTCACCGTGGTCGGATCAACCGCCTCGGTGCTGGCGATATTTTTATACAGGTTATAGCGCTTGAGATGGTTTTCCGGGTTGCTGGCGCGGTCGAGGTTAGCCTTGACCGCCTCGGCGTTAAAGTCGGTGCCATCCTGGAATTTCACCCCGCTGTGCAGCTTGATGGTGTACACCAGGCCATCCGGCGACACGGTGTAGCTCTCGGCAAGAACATTTTGCAGCTTCATCTCTTTATCAAGGCCGAACAGGCCTTGATAAAAGGACTTCGCCACCGCCTGCGACAGAGTATCGTTAGCATCATAGGGGTCGAGCGTCGTGAAGTTAGACCCGACCGCCACCACCACATCTTTGGCGGCAAAAGCGGGGGCGCTCGCCAGGGCCGCCGCGATACTCAGCGCCAGCCACCATTTGCGTGAAACAGGTTGTGTCATCGTGTTCTCCTGAAAAGGTGCGTTATGTGTTGTTATGTTCTGCCCAGCACGTCGGCGGCGTCGCGGGCGACGAAGTGGCCCGGCCCAACTTGCTGCAATGGCGGGCTGGCGATCTCCTCGCCCCGCTTATAGATATTGCCCGGGACGTCATCAGACAGCAGGACCCTCTGCGGATGACGGTAGGCCGGGTCGGCCACCGGTACGGCAGCCATGAGCTTACGGGTATAGGGGTGCTGCGGGTTTTCAAACACTGCGCGGCGCGGGCCGATTTCGACAATCCGGCCGCGATACATCACCGCCACGCGGTGGCTGATGCGCTCCACCACCGCCATATCATGGGAAATAAACAGAAACGCGATGCCCATCTCGCGCTGCAGGTCGAGCATCAGATTGATAATCTGCGCACGAATGGAGACATCCAGGGCCGACACCGACTCATCGGCAATCACCACCTTCGGATTCAGCGCCAGCGCGCGGGCAATGCAGATCCGCTGCCGCTGGCCACCGGAAAAGGCGTGGGGGTAGCGCCAGGCATGCTCCGGCTGCAGCCCCACGCGCTTCAGCAGCCAGGCGACCCGCTCGCGCGCCGCCTCCCTGTCCAGCAGGCCATGCACCCGCAGCGGCTCCATAATCGAATCGCCGACCGTCTGGCGCGGATCGAGCGAGGCGTAAGGATCCTGAAAAATAAACTGAATATTGCGCCGCAGGGACTGCAGCTTGCTGCCGGAGAGGGTATCGATCCGCTGACCGTCGAAGGTAATGGTGCCACCCTGGATCTCAACCAGCCTCAGCAGCGCCCGGCCGGTGGTCGACTTGCCGCAGCCGGACTCCCCCACCAGAGAGAGGGTCTCTCCCGGCCAGAGATCAAAAACTCACCTTCTCCACCGCATGCACTTCGCGCGTCACGCGATTGAGCAGCCCGCCGCGCACCGGGAAACGGGCCACCAGATCGCGCACCTGCAGAATCGGCTCCCCCGCCACCACCGTGTCTGGCGTTTCTGTCTCCGCCAGCGGCTGCCCCGGCAGCGGAAAGCGGCGCGGCAGATCCCGACCGCGCATCTCACCCAGCCGGGGGACCGCCGCCAGCAGGGACTGCGTATAAGGGTGCTGCGGTGAACGGAAAATCTCCTCGACGCTGCCGGTCTCCACCGCCTCGCCGCGATACATGACCAGCACCCGATCGGCGATATCGGCCACCACCCCCATGTCATGGGTGATAAAGATTACCCCCATCGCCATCTCCTTTTGCAGGACAGCGATAAGTTGCAAAATTTGCGCCTGGATGGTGACATCCAGCGCCGTGGTCGGCTCGTCGGCAATCAGCACCGCTGGCCGACAGGAGAGCGCCATGGCGATCATCACCCGCTGGCGCTATGCCGCCGGAGAGCTGGTGCGGATAGCGTGAGAGCATGCTCTTCCGCCTCGGGGAAGTACGCACCTGGTCGAGCATCTTTTTCGCCGCGCGCAGCGCCTCTTCGCGCCCCAGCCCTGGTGCAGACGCAGGGATTCGGCGATCTGCTCGCCGATGGTGAACACCGGGTTCAGCGAGGTCATCGGCTCCTGAAATATCATCGCCAGGTCCGCGCCGCGTACCCGGCGCATTTCGGCCTCCGATTGCTCATTGAGCGCGATCACCTGCCGGTTGCGCCGTCGCAGCCACAGCCCCTCGCTGCTCACCTCGCTGCTGGCGGCGTCAAGCAGACGCATCAGCGCCAGAGCGGTGACCGATTTTCCCGAACCGGACTCCCCGACAATCGCCAGCGTCTCGCCGCGGCGCAGGCTGAAGGAAAGCTGACGCACGGCCTGCACCTCTGGCGCATCCTGCTGGCGAAACGCCACGTTCAGGTTGCACACCACCAGTACTTCGCAGGTATCCGTTTCGTGAGTTTGCGGCACTCTCCCTCTCCCTTGTTCTATTCGCGATAAATGCCAATGGTCGGCGTATCGCCGGCATAGCACCAGGCGCGGTACATGCCTTCGCTGTTAAACGGTAAAACGACGTTGCCTTCGCGATCGACGGCAATCAGTCCGCCGCTGCCGCCGAGGGCCGGCAGCTTCTCCATCACCACCCGCTCGCAGGCGGAATAGAGACTGAGCTGACCGTACTCCATCAGGGCGGCGATATCGTAGGCCGCCAGAGTACGCATAAAGACTTCGCCGGTGCCGGTGCAGGAGACCGCCACGCTGGCATTGTTGGCGTAGCACCCCGCGCCCGGCAGCGGGCTGTCGCCAACGCGTCCGGGCAGTTTGTTGGTCATGCCGCCGGTGGAGGTCGCCGCCGCCAGATTGCCGGCCAGATCGAGCGCCACCGCCCCGACGGTGCCCATTTTCTGGCGTTCGTCGAGCGGAGCGGCATGGTGGTCAAGGATGATCTCCCCACCCGCTTTCGCCTCCTGCAGCTGCAGCAGGCGCTCGGGGGTGGAAAAGAGATCGTTATCGACGCGCGCCATTCCGTGGGAGAAGGCGAAATTTTCCGCCCCCTCGCCGATCAGCAGCACGTGCGGGCTCTTTTCCAGCACCAGACGCGCCGCCAGCACCGGATTACGTAAATGTTTGACCCCGGCCACCGCCCCCGCCTGCAGGCTGTAGCCGTCCATCACGCAGGCGTCCAGTTCGTGGGTTTGATCGTGGGTAAATACCGAGCCGATCCCGGCGTTAAACAGCGGACACTCCTCCAGCAGACGGACGGCCTCGGTCACGGCATCCAGCGCACTGGCGCCCGCAGCCAACATTTTCTGTCCGCTTTCGACGATAGCCGACAGCGCCGCCACGTACTCCCGCTCCCGCTCCGGCGTCATCTGCGCGCGAGAAATCGCCCCTGCGCCGCCGTGAATTGCTATAACCGCCTTGCCCATTTCGCCAGTCCTTAACGATGAAGTGGATAGCCCCCGCCCTGTCGTAGCGCGTCGCGGCGCCGGTCACGTCAGGAATAAGGGTATTGATATCATTATATTGCTGAATGTCTTATACAATTTTTGAATATAGAAAGAGCGGCGGGCGATGTAAAGCCTCGTACCCAGGTGGCATACAGCCCGCGCCGCTTTTCTGCCATAATAGGCGTTTTCGCCGTTTTGCCCGCAGGAGTGACCCATGGATTTTACCGCCGGACTGATGCCGCTCGACACAGCCCTCACCCAGATGCTCGATCGTATTACGCCGCTGAGCGCCACGGAAACTGTACCGCTGTTGCAGGCCTTCGCGCGCGTTACCGCCCATGACATTATCTCCCCGCTGGATGTCCCCGGCTTTGATAACGCGGCGATGGATGGCTATGCCGTCCGGTTGAGCGACCTTCGCGACGGCGCGGCCCTGCCGGTCGCCGGGAAGGCCTTCGCCGGCCAGCCGTTTCACGACGCCTGGCCCACCGGCACCTGTATCCGCATTATGACCGGCGCGCCGGTGCCTGCAGGCTGCGACGCGGTAGTCATGCAGGAAGAGACTGAACAGACCGACGCCGGCGTGCGCTTTACCGCGCCGGTGAAAGCCGGGCAGCATATTCGCCGCCGCGGAGAAGATATCGCCCATGGCGCGGTGGTCTTCCCGGCGGGAACGCCGCTGACGGTAGCCGAGCTGCCGGTGCTGGCCTCGCTGGGCATTGCCGACGTCGAGGTGGTGCGCAAGATTCGCGTCGCGGTCTTCTCGACCGGCGATGAGCTGCAGCTGCCGGGTCAACCGCTCGGCGACGGCCAGATTTACGATACCAACCGCCTGGCGGTGCATCTGATGCTCGAACAGCTGGGCTGCGAGGTCATTAATCTCGGCATTATTCCTGACGATCCGGCGCAACTGCGTGAGGCCTTTATCGCCGCCGACCAGCAGGCCGACGTGGTCATCAGCTCCGGGGGCGTCTCGGTGGGCGAAGCCGACTACACCAAAAGCCATTCTTGAAGAGCTGGGGGAGATCGCCTTCTGGAAGCTGGCGATCAAGCCGGGCAAACCCTTCGCCTTCGGCAAGCTCAGCAGCAGCTGGTTCTGCGGCCTGCCGGGCAACCCGGTTTCCGCCACCGTCACCTTCTGTCAGCTGGTGCAGCCGCTGCTGGCGAAGCTCTCGGGCAAGTACGGCCCGCTTCAGGCAACCCGCCTGCGGGTACGCGCCGCCACACGACTGAAAAAGTCGCCGGGCCGCCTCGATTTTCAACGCGGTATTCTGCAGCGCAACCCGGACGGCGAGCTGGTGGTGACCACCACCGGCCATCAGGGCTCGCACATTTTCAGCTCTTTCAGCCTCGGCAACTGCTTTATCGTGCTGGAGCGCGAGCGCGGCCACGTTGAAGCGGGCGAATGGGTCGAGGTCGAACCGTTCAGCCATCTGTTTGGGGGGCTGTAATGGCCGTGGAGCTGAGCGATGAAGAGATGCTGCGCTATAACCGGCAGATTGTTTTGCGCGGTTTTGATTTTGACGGCCAGGAGCGGCTAAAGGCCGCTCGGGTGCTGGTGGTCGGCCTCGGCGGGCTTGGCTGCGCCGCCGCGCAGTATCTGGCCGCCGCCGGGGTGGGGCAGCTCACCCTGCTCGATTTCGACACCGTCTCGCTCTCCAATCTGCAGCGCCAGACGCTGCACAGCGATGCCACCCTCGGCCAGCCTAAGGTGGATTCCGCCCGCGAGGCGCTGGCGCGCATTAATCCGCACGTTCATCTGGTGCCGCTCAATGCCTTACTGGACGAACCGGCGCTGGCGGCGCAGATTGCCGGGCACGATCTGGTGCTCGACTGCACCGACAACGTCGCCATCCGTAACCAGCTCAACGCCGGCTGCTTCCGCCACCAAACCCCGCTGATTTCCGGGGCGGCGATCCGCATGGAGGGGCAGATCAGCGTCTTCACCTATCAGCAGGGCGAACCCTGCTACCGCTGCCTGAGCCGCCTGTTTGGCGAAAATGCCCTCACCTGCGTCGAAGCCGGCGTGATGGCCCCGCTGGTGGGCACTATCGGTTCCCTGCAGGCGATGGAAGCCATTAAGCTGCTGACCGGCTACGGCACGCCCGCCAGCGGAAAAATCGTGATGTACGACGCCATGACCTGCCAGTTTCGTGAAATGAAGCTGATGCGCCACCCGCAGTGCGAGGTATGCGGCTCGTACTAACCCCCCTACCGGCGACGAGAGTCGCCGGTGGTTTTGTGACCGCTCTCGTTATTTTCTCCCCTCTGACTTATCCCCATCCCGCTTGTTGATTTGCGTCAATATAACTTTCATTCGAAAGTGTTTTTATATTCATACGCAAAAAAAGAGGGTAAACCATGATCTTCAATATCCAGCGCTATTCCACCCATGACGGCCCAGGGATCCGCACCGTCGTCTTCCTGAAAGGCTGCTCGCTGGGCTGCCGCTGGTGCCAGAATCCGGAGAGCCGCGCCCGCAGCGAAGACCTGCTGTATGACCCGCGCCTGTGCCTTGCCGGCTGCGAGCTGTGCCAGCAGGCGGCGCCGGCGGTTATCACCCGCACCCTCGATGGCCTGATCATTCACCGGCAACACGTTAACGACAGCCATATCGCCGCGCTGCGCGACTGCTGCCCCACCACCGCGCTCACGGTGTGCGGCGAAGAGAAGAGCGTCGAGGAGATCATGGCGACGGTGCTGCGCGATAAACCCTTTTACGATCGCAGTGGCGGCGGCATCACCCTTTCCGGCGGCGAACCCTTTATGAATCCGGGCCTGGCGCGGGCGCTGTTCGAGGCCAGCCATCAGGCAGGGATCCATACTGCTGTGGAAACCTGCCTGCACGTCCCCTGGAAATACATTGAACCGGCTTTACCCTTCGTCGACCTGTTTCTCGCCGACCTGAAGCATGTCGACGAGGCCGTTTTCCGGCAGTGGACCGACGGCAGCGCCCGCCGGGTGCTGGACAACCTGCAGCGTCTGGCGCAGGCGGGGAAAAACATGATCATTCGCGTGCCGTTAATCCAGGGATTCAACGCCAGCGAAGCCGACATCACCGCCATCACTGATTTTGCCGCCGACCGCCTGCGGGTCAGCGAAATCCATTTCCTGCCCTACCACACGCTGGGAATGAATAAATACCAGTTACTCAGTCAGCCCTACACCGCACCGGATAAACCGCTGGATGCTCCCGAGCTGCTCGCCTTTGCGCAGGATTATGCGCGGAGCAAGGGGCTAACGGCGATCTTACGAGGATAACCCTATGACTACCCTGAAACTTAACACCCTCAGCGCCCGCATCCAGGCCCATAAAATGGCGCTGGTGCATATCGTCAAGCCACCGGTCTGTACCGAACGCGCCCGCCACTACACCGAGATGTATCAGCAGCATCTTGATAAGCCAATCCCGGTGCGTCGTGCCCTGGCGCTGGCGCATCACCTTGCCGAGCGCACCATCTGGATCAAGCACGATGAGCTGATCGTCGGCAACCAGGCCAGCGAAGTGCGCGCCGCGCCGATCTTCCCGGAATACACCGTCAGCTGGATCGAGAAAGAGATCGACGATCTCGCCGACCGCCCCGGCGCCGGCTTCGCGGTCAGCGAAGAGAACAAGCGCGTGCTGCATGAAGTGTGCCCGTGGTGGCGCGGCCAGACCGTACAGGACCGCTGCTACGGCATGTTTACCGATGAGCAGAAAGCGCTGCTCGCCACCGGCATTATTAAGGCAGAGGGCAATATGACCTCCGGCGACGCCCACCTGGCGGTCAACTACCCCGCTGCTGCTGGAGAAAGGCCTGGGACGGCCTGCGTGCAAAAGTCGCCGAACGCCGGTCGCGCATCAATCTGACGGTGCTGGAAGACCTGCACGGCGAACAGTTCCTGAAAGCGATTGATATTGCGCTGGCGGCGGTCAGCGACCACAGCAAACGCTTCGCCGCGCTGGCGCGCGAGATGGCGACGGCAGAATCCCGTGACGCACGCCGCGAGGAGCTGCTGACGATTGCCGAAAACTGCGACATATCGCCCATGAGCCGCCGAAGACCTTCTGGCAGGCGCTGCAGCTGTGCTACTTCATTCAGTTGATCCTGCAGATTGAATCCAATGGCCACTCGGTCTCGTTTGGCCGCATGGACCAGTACCTCTATCCGTACTACCGCCGCGACGTTGAGCTGCAGCAATCGTTGGATCGCGAACAGGCCATTGAGCTGCTGCACAGCTGCTGGCTGAAGCTGCTGGAGGTTAACAAGATCCGCTCCGGCTCGCACTCCAAGGCCTCGGCTGGCAGCCCGCTGTACCAGAACGTCACCATCGGCGGCCAGAACCTGGTGGATGGCCAGCCCCAGGACGCGGTCAACCCGCTGTCGTATGCCATCCTGGAATCCTGCGGTCGTCTGCGTTCCACCCAGCCGAACCTCAGCGTGCGCTACCACGCCGGAATGAGCAACGACTTCCTCGACGCCTGCGTCCAGGTGATCCGCTGCGGCTTCGGTATGCCGGCGTTTAATAACGACGAAATCGTGATCCCGGAATTTATCAAGCTGGGTATTGAGCCGCAGGACGCCTACGATTATGCGGCCATCGGCTGTATCGAAACCGCGGTCGGCGGCAAATGGGGCTATCGCTGTACCGGCATGAGCTTTATCAACTTCGCGCGGGTGATGCTGGCGACGCTGGAAGGCGGCCGCGATGCCACCAGCGGCCAGGTGTTTCTGCCGCAGGAGCACGCCCTGTCGAAAGGCAACTTCGCTAACTTCGACGAGGTACTGGCCGACTGGGACCGCCAGATCCGCTACTACACCCGTAAGTCGATTGAGATTGAGTACGTGGTCGATACCATGCTGGAAGAGAACGTGCACGATATTCTCTGCTCGGCGCTGGTGGACGACTGCATCGAACGGGCGAAGAGTATCAAGCAAGGCGGCGCGAAATATGACTGGGTGTCCGGTCTGCAGGTGGGCATCGCCAACCTCGGCAACAGCCTGGCGGCGGTGAAAAAGCTGGTCTTCGATCAGGGCGTTATCGGCCAGCAGGAACTGGCGAAGGCGCTGGCGGAAGATTTCGACGGCCTGACCCACGAGCAGCTGCGCCAGCGGTTGATCAACGGCGCGCCGAAGTACGGTAACGATGATGACAGCGTGGACACGTTGCTGGCGCGGGCCTACCAGACCTATATCGACGAGCTGAAGCAGTATCACAACCCGCGCTATGGCCGCGGCCCGATCGGCGGCAACTATTACGCCGGCACGTCGTCTATCTCCGCCAACGTGCCGTTCGGCGCGCAGACCATGGCGACGCCGGATGGCCGTAAAGCGCACACCCCGCTGGCGGAAGGGGCCAGCCCGGCCTCCGGAACCGACCATCTGGGGCCGACGGCGGTCATCAGTTCGGTGGGTAAACTGCCCACCGGGGCGATCCTCGGCGGCGTGCTGCTTAATCAGAAGCTGAATCCGTCCACCCTGGAGAACGAGTCCGATAAGCAGAAGCTGATGGTGCTGCTGCGCACCTTCTTCGAGGTGCATAAAGGCTGGCATATCCAGTACAACATTGTCTCGCGCGACACGCTGCTGGAGGCGAAGAAACACCCCGACCAGTACCGCGATTTGGTGGTGCGCGTCGCCGGGTACTCGGCGTTCTTTACCGCCCTGTCGCCGGATACCCAGGACGATATCATCGCCCGTACCGAGCATACGCTGTAACCCCTCAGGCCCGCTGGCGCGACGCTTAGCGGGCCTTCCCTGTCCTGCAGGCCGGGAAAGGCAACGCCGCCTCCCGGCATTTTCTGAATGCATGAACTTTCATTCGAAATAAATTTGTGCTCCCCATCACATTGTAATTAGAATGTTACTGGTCGAAGTTAAGCCAGGAGCACCCCCTTATGACCGTTAAAGTTATCGTCACCGATATGGACGGAACTTTTCTCAATGACGCCAAAACCTACGATCGCGCACGGTTTCTGGCGCAATTCGCCCAGCTGCAGCAGCGCGGCATTGAATTCGTTGTCGCCAGCGGCAACCAGTACTATCAGCTGATCTCCTTCTTCCCGGAGATCCGCGAGCAGATCTCATTCGTCGCCGAAAACGGCGCACTGGTCTTTGCGCATGGTAAGCAGCTGTTCCACGGCGAACTGACCCGCCACGAATCGCAGGTGGCGATTGGCGAATTACTCAAAGATCCGCAGCTGAACTTCGTCGCCTGCGGCCTGCAGAGCGCTTACGTCAGCGATAACGCCCCGGATGCCTTCGTCGACCTGATGTCAAAGCACTACCACCGTCTGCAGCGGGTAAGCGACTATCACGCCATCGACGATACGCTGTTCAAATTCTCTCTGAACCTGCCGGACAGTGAGATCCCGCAGCTGATCGATAAACTGCACGTGTCGCTCGACGGCATTATGAAGCCGGTCACCAGCGGCTTTGGCTTTGTCGATTTGATTATTCCCGGCCTGCATAAAGCCAACGGCATCAGCCGCCTGCTCAAGCGCTGGAACCTGTCGCCGCAGCAGTGCGTGGCCATCGGCGACAGCGGCAACGACGCCGAAATGCTGAAGCTGGGTGAAATACGCTTTCGCCATGGGTAACGCCGCCGACAGCATTAAGGCTATCGCCGGATACCGCGACCGACGATAATAACCATGACGGCGCGCTGAACGGTCATTCAGGCCGTCCTCGATAACAGCGCTCCCTTCAACGATTGAACCTCTCTCCGGGGCTGCACGCCCCGGCTTGTCCATTTGTGCGCCGCAGCAAGATTTTAAACTTGCATTAACTCCATTTAACTTAAATTAACGTTTGTAAGATTTAATACTTTCGAATGAAAGATACAGCGAGGTTATTATGGCTGCTCTCCCGACCCACGAAACACTCCCCGCCGACCACAAAGCGGCGATTCGCCAGATGAAGCAGGCGCTGCGGGCGCAAATCGGCGACGTCCAGGCGGTGTTCGATAAGCTCTCAGCGCGCATCAGCGAGCGCCTGCAGGAAATTGAGACGCTGAAAGCCGCAGGCCAGGAGGTCTGGCCAACCATTCCGTTCCGCGATATCGCCGAGGGAACCGTGAGCGATGCCCAGCGCGCGGCCATTAAGCGTCGGGGCTGCGCGGTGATCAAAGGCCACTTTCCGCGCGAACAGGCGCTGGCCTGGGATACCGCGATGCTGGAATATCTGGATCTGAACCATTTCGACGAGGTCTACAAAGGGCCAGGCGACAGCTTCTTCGGTACGCTGGAGGCTTCGCGGCCGGAAATCTATCCCATCTACTGGTCGCCCTCGCAAATGCAGGCCCGCCAGAGCGATGAAATGGCCGCGGCGCAGTCCTTCCTCAACCGCCTGTGGCGCTTTGAGCAGGACGGCAAGCGCTGGTTCGATCCGGACGTCAGCGTCATTTACCCTGACCGCATTCGCCGCCGTCCGCCGGGAACCACCTCGAAGGGGCTGGGCGCGCATACCGATTCCGGTGCGCTGGAGCGCTGGCTGCTCCCCGCCTACCAGCAGGTCTTCGCCAACGTGTTTAACGGTCATGTCGACGCTTACGATCCGTGGGACGCCGCGCACCGTACGGAAGTGGAAGAGTACACCGTCGACAACACCACCAAATGCTCAGTGTTCCGCACTTTCCAGGGCTGGACCGCGCTGTCGGACATGATCCCGGGTCAGGGGCTACTGCACGTGGTGCCGATCCCCGAGGCGATGGCTTATGTTCTGCTGCGCCCACTGCTTGACGATGTGCCGGAAGATGAGCTGTGCGGCGTCGCGCCGGGCAGAGTACTGCCGATCTCTGAGCAGTGGCACCCGCTGCTGTCAAAGCCCTCAGTTCGATTCCGGCGCTGAACGCTGGCGATTCCGTCTGGTGGCACTGCGACGTCATTCACTCGGTGGCGCCGGTGGAAAATCAGCAGGGCTGGGGCAATGTGATGTACATTCCGGCAGCGCCGATGTGCGAAAAGAACCTCGCCTACGCGCAGAAAGTGAAAATTGCTCTGGAAAAAGGGGCCTCGCCGGGCGACTTCCCGCGCGAGGACTATGAGGCCAGCTGGCAGGGGCGCTTCACTCTGGAAGATCTGAACATCCACGGCAAGCGGGCGCTGGGTATCCCGGTTTAATCGTCATACAGCCCCTGCGGCTCCACGGCGGTATGGCCTTTGCCCGGCCGGATCCGCCGTACCGAATCGCGCACCACCAGCGTACCGTGCAGCAGCAGCGAACCGTGCGGCGCCTCCGGGCGCAACAGGCGCTGCTGCAGGAGATGCACCGCCTCGCTGCCCAGTTCATCCCGCGGCACATGCACCGCGGTCAGGGGCACCTCCTGGATCGCCGCCAGATTAAACCCGTCGATGCTCATCACCGAGACATCCTGCGGCACCCGCAGGCCGCGCTTTTGCAATGCGCTGACCGTGCCGGCGGCCATGAAATCGCCGCCCACCAGGAAGGCGGTGGGCAACGGCCTGCCCTGTAAGCCATCAAGCCAGGCCCCCACCTGCTCTTCGGTCTCTCTGGCGCTAAAGTTGGCGACGCTGATGAGATCCCGGCTGGCGGTAAAGCGCAAATTGCGCGCGCGCCACGCCTCCTCGATCCCCCCCAGCCGCAGCTCCATGGTATAGCGGCGCAAACACATGACGTTCATCACCACCCGATGCCCCATATCAAACAGATAGCGGGCGGCGCACTGGCCAATCAAACGATGATCGGGGGCAATGGACGGCAACCGCATCCCTTCATCCCGACAGTTTATCAAGACGCAGGGTTTACCCAGATCCGCCGCCAGGCCATGAATATGCGGATCGTCGATCCCCAGCAGCACCGCGGCCTGGGTTTCCGCTTCGTTCATGCGGGCAAGAAACAGATTGGCGTCGCTGTCGTTTTCGTCCAGCGCGCAGTAGCGCAGGCGCACTTCATGCGCCGCCAGCGCGTTATTGATGCTCTGGATCACCCGGTAGTAGAAGATATCCGACCGCTCATCGAAGGCGCGCTGCGGGGCAAACACCAGCAGATTATTGAGCAGCAGACGCCCGGCGGCCAGCCCCTGCATGACCCCCAGCTCGCGGGCGCACTCCAGCACCGCCCGGCGCGCCTTGTCGCTGGTATTCGCCTTTCCGGCCAGGACGCGCGAAACGGTACTGGCCGACAGCCCAGTGCGGGCAGCGATTTCGGCGACGCGCAGCTTTTTATCCATTTTGTGATCCAGCTCCGATTGGAAAATGAAGAATTTTCATAATCGCCAAAGCGCTCCCTGTAAGCAAATGACAGCGCAAAATTTGAGATCCCGGTCATTTCATGAAAAAAATTGCATAAATAGCACTTTGCCCGCCGTTTTTTCCTCCCTTAGCCTGAAATTGGTCCAACATCTCCCATACTAGTTATACCAATGATGTTGAGATAAAAAAATAGACTATTCAAATAGTTAATAACACTACGTGGCCACTCAAGGATTGAGGTCGTCACTTTCCCCCCTACTAACGTCATGTGGAGTGTGCTATGAGTCAAGGCCTCAACAATGATATCGCGGTCAGCAAAACGCGCCGGGTGGTAAAAAACCTGCGCTGGTGGGTGCTGGTCCTGTTTTTACTTGGCGTCACCGTCAACTACATCACACGCAACTCGCTGGGGATTATCGCCCCGGAACTGAAAGCGACGCTCGGCATTACCACCGAACAATATTCCTGGATCGTCGGCGCGTTTCAGCTGGCTTACACGATTTTCCAGCCGCTCTGTGGCTGGCTTATCGACGTCATCGGCCTGAAGCTCGGGTTTATGATCTGCGCCACCTTGTGGGCGCTGGCCTGTATCGCCCACGCCGGGGCCGGCAGCTGGCTGCACCTGGCGATATTGCGCTTCTTTATGGGCGGGGCCGAGGCGGCCGCCACCCCGGCCAACGCCAAGACCATCGGCGAGTGGTTCCCGAAGTCTGAACGGCCAATCGCCGCCGGCTGGGCTGGCGTCGGGTTCTCTATCGGCGCAATGCTCGCCCCGCCGATCATCTACTTCGCCCACGCTTCCTTCGGCTGGCAGGGGGCGTTTATGTTTACCGGCGCGCTGGCCCTGCTGTGGGTGGTGCTGTGGTGGGCCTTCTATCAGAACCCGGAAAAGCACCCCAACCTCAGCAAAAGCGAGCTGGAGTACATCAAGCAGGATAACGAAGCGCCACCGGTGAAACAGCCCTTCTTTACCGCACTCAAAACCGTCTCGAAGAATAAACGTTTCTACGGGATCGCCATTCCCGCGTTTATGGCCGAGCCCGCCTGGGCGGTGCTGAGCTTCTGGGTACCGCTGTACCTGGCCAAAGAGCACGGCATGGATCTCAAGCAGATCGCCATGTTCGCCTGGCTGCCTTTCCTCGCCGCCGACCTCGGCAGCGTGGTCAGCGGCTACCTCACCCGCCTGTACGTTCGCTGGTTCGGCTGTACGCGAGTCAACTCAGTGATCGCCAGCTCGGTGACCGGCGCATTTCTGATGATCTCCCTGGCCCTCGTCGCTATCACTCGCGATCCCTATATCACCATCGTCCTGATCTCCATTGGCGGCTTCGGACATCAGATCATCTCCTGCATGCTCAGCGCGCTGGTGGTGGAGTCGTTCGACAAGGGACAAATGGCGACGGTAAACGGTATGCGCGGATCCGCGGCGTGGATCGCCAGCTTCCTGTTTTCGTTATTAATCGGGGTGACCGCCGACAAAATTGGCTTCAACCCGCTGTTCATCGCCATGGGGTTCTTTGACCTGATTGGCGCCGTTTTCCTGGTGGCATTTATTGCTGAACGTCGCGCTAAACGCGCCTGAGAGTGGATGTAAGATATGAAACGTTGAAACACTGGAGTTTACATCAACAGCTGGAGCATCACGTTGAACTGACGGTCGATGGCCAGCAGACCCTGTGCCTGTACGTACTGGAAGAGAATTTATTCCGCGTGCTGCTGAAACGCCAGGGCCAGCTGGCGCTGGATCGCACCTGGAGTATCGCTCCGCAGCAGGATGTGCCGTGGGAAGGCCGCGCCCGGGATGACCTCAGCGGTTTTAGTCTCCCGGCCTGGCAGCTGACACAGGAGGCCGATACGCTGACCATCGCCACCCGCCAGCTGCGCGTCACCGTCCATCAGCCGCTGTGGCTGGAGTGGAGCTATCGCGACGACGCCGGGGAATGGCAGCAGCTTGCTAACGACCGCCCCACCAGCGCCTATCTGGCCAATGCCCACGGCGACGGCGTCGCCCACTATCTGAGCCGCCGGAAAGACGAGCGTTTCTATGGTCTGGGCGAAAATGGCCGGCGCTCTGCAGCGCACCGGTAAGCGTTATGAGATGCGCAACCTCGACGCCATGGGCTACAACGCCGCCAGCACCGACCCGCTGTATAAACATATTCCGTTCACCATCACCCAGCGCAGCGACGTCAGCTATGGTCTGTTTTACGACAACCTGAGCAGCTGCTGGCTGGATTTGGGTAACGAAATCGACAACTACCACACCGCCTACCGCCGCTGGCAGGCGGAAGCCGGCGATATCGATTACTACCTGTTCACCGGTAAACAGGTGCTGGATGTCACCAAAGCCTTTGTACGTCTGACCGGTAAAACCCTGTTCGGGCCAAAATGGAGCCTCGGCTACAGCGGCTCGACCATGCACTACACCGACGCGCCGGATGCGCAAAATCAGCTGATGAACTTCATCCGCCTGTGCGATGAGCACGCTATTCCGTGCGATTCGTTCCAGCTCTCATCCGGCTATACCTCGATTAACGGCAAGCGCTACGTCTTTAACTGGAACTACGACAAGGTGCCGCAGCCAAAAGTGATGAGCCAGTCGTTTCACGACGCCGGGCTGAAGCTGGCCGCCAATATCAAACCCTGCCTGCTGCAGGACCATCCGCGCTATGGCGAGGTGGCGGAGCGCGGCCTTTTCGTTCGCGATTCGCAAACCGACGCTCCGGAGCGCTCCAGCTTCTGGGACGATGAAGGATCGCACCTCGACTTCACCAATCCGCAAACCGTGGCCTGGTGGCAGGAAGGGGTCACCAGCCAGCTGCTGGAGATGGGCATAGATTCGACCTGGAACGATAATAACGAGTATGAGGTGTGGGACGGCGAAGCGCGCTGCTACGGCTTTGGCCGCGAAATCGCCATCAAGCATATTCGCCCGGTGATGCCGCTGCTGATGATGCGCGCCTCGATGGAAGCCCAGCAGCGCTTTGCGCCGGAAAAGCGCCCGTATCTCATCTCTCGTTCCGGCTGCGCCGGGATGCAGCGCTACGTCCAGACCTGGAGCGGCGATAACCGCACCAACTGGGATACGCTGCGCTATAACATCCGCATGGGGCTGGGCATGAGCCTTTCCGGGCTGTTTAACGTCGGCCACGACGTCGGCGGTTTCTCCGGCGATAAACCGGAGCCGGAGCTGTTTGTGCGCTGGGTACAAAACGGCGTGATGCACCCGCGCTTTACCATTCACTCATGGAATGACGACCAGACGGTCAACGAAGCCTGGATGTATCCGGCCGTTACCCCGGCCATTCGTTCCGCGATTGAGCTGCGCTACCGCCTGCTGCCCTATCTGTATACCCTGCTGTGGCAGGCGCATGCTGACGACGAGCCGATGTTGCGCCCGACCTTCCTCGATCATCAACACGACGCGCAGACCTTCGCCGAATGCGATGACTTCCTGCTGGGGCGCGACCTGCTGGTGGCCAGCGTGGTCGAGCCTGGCGCCCGTCAGCGTGAGGTGTGGCTGCCGGATAATCAGGCCGGCTGGTATGATTTCTACAGCCACCAATGGTTCGCCGGCGGCCAGTGGGTCACCCTCGACGCGCCGCTGGAAAAGCTGCCGCTGCTGGTCCGCGCCGGGGCCGGATTGCCGCTCAGCGAGCGCATCCGTCATGTTGCGGCGCAACAGGACGATCGTCGCGAACTGCAGCTGTTCCCGCTGAAAGGCGTCGGGACCTCTTCGGGTCTGCTGTTTGAGGATGACGGCGAAAGCTGGGGCTATAAACATGGCGATGCGCTATGGCTGGAGTGGGAAATGGCGTGCGACAGCAGCACCATCAACCTGAAGGTCAACGCCCGCGGCAACTATCGCCCGGCGTGGAAAGCGCTGAAGCTGTCATTACCGGCGGGAGAAAAACGCAAACTGCTGGTGAATGGCGTTGAAGGAACGGAGTGGAGGCACTAAGCGATATGCCGGGCGGCGGCTTACGCCTTGCCCGGCCTGGATTTAATGATGTTCCCGGATTGCGCTACGCTAATCCGGGCTACAAACGGGTGGCCTCAAAACCCCCGGTGGCGCTACCGCTTACCGGGGCTACAGCACTGTGCGGTTTGGTAGCCCGGTAACGGACAGTTTCGGTAACCATGGGTACAAGATAGGGCTCTTAAGCTCACAATAGCACCGACCGTAGGCCGGATAAGGCGCAGCCGCCATCCGGCGCGAAAGTGGCTCTTTACCCGCGGTTATTGCCCGGTGGCGCTACGCTTGCACGGGCCTACAGATCCCATGCCAGGCGTAGCCCGGGTAAGGCATAGCCGCTACCCGGGTAACGAAGAGGGATTACTCGATACCTTTGCTGCGCAGGTAGTCTTCGTAGTTGCCGCTGAAGTCGATCACCCGTTCCGGGGTAATCTCCAGCACGCGGGTGGCCAGCGAGCTGACGAACTCACGGTCGTGGGAGACGAATATCAGGGTACCCTGATACATCTCCAGCGCCATGTTCAGCGATTCGATGGATTCCATATCCAGGTGGTTGGTCGGTTCGTCCATGATCAGGATGTTTGGCTTCTGCATCATCAGCTTACCAAACAGCATCCGCCCCTTCTCACCACCGGACAGTACTTTCGCCGGCTTCTTGATGTCATCCTGGCTAAACAGCAGTCGACCAAGGATACTGCGCACCGCCTGCTCGTCGTCGCCTTCCTGTTTCCACTGGCTCATCCACTCGAAGACCGTCAGGTCGTTTTCGAACTCGTATTCATGATCCTGCGCGTAGTAGCCAAGTTGCGCGTTTTCAGACCATTTCACGGTGCCGTTATCGGGCTGCAGTTCGCCCACCAGGGTTTTCAGCATCGTGGATT
>OKVR01000241.1_pt1 | contig 18403 bp, 21 predicted proteins | sample 1606891 | NCBI WGS metagenome assembly OKVR01 (sample SAMN03281011, study PRJEB24777) | human gut metagenome | isolation source: fecal sample PR176 from 1 month old male Indian infant, caesarean delivered... | place: Singapore | collected 2006-01-13 | reverse complement strand
GGCGAGCCAGGCCGCCAGCTGATAGCGCTGCCTGACGCCCGGCGGCGGCGTAAAGGCATTGAGCTGAACGCGGCGCACCCCCAGCTCTTCGCTGTAGAATATGCGCCCGCCTGGCCAGCGTCGGCGAAATGCGATTGAACAGATAAAAGGTGTAATCCGCCGTGTCGCGCACATGGGCAATATCGATAAACCCGCCGCGACGGGTATAAATAAGCCCGTTTTGCTCCTCGCTCAGTCCCAGCAGATTTTTCACCGCCCCGAGCGCGCTGTCGTTGTAATGGTGCTTGCCCAGAGAATCCAGAGTCAGCACGTTACCAATCTGGTACACCGGGATGGGGATGCCCACCGCCCGCACGTGCAGGTCGTAACCAAAGGCGCAGCATGGCCGCAGCGATTCCGGCGGCGACAGCTCGCCCAGGGTGGGCACCGGATGGATCGCCGTCACCGCGGGCAATACCGGGTCCTGCGCCAGCGCCGGCAGCGCCAGCGCGAATAACAGCCATAAGGCTTTACGCATCAACAGCCTCTCCACAGCAACAAAAGAACGCGCATCTTACCGGCAGACGGCGCCTGCAGGTTTAGTTTAAAAAGCGGTATTCACCGGAGACAAAGAAGCTATTGCGGTCGTTGAAAACCGAATTCAGTCAGCACGTTAAAGTTTTTGGTGACTTCATACTGGGCGCCAATCAGCATATTCCACGGCGAGGTCAGCTTTTGCTTAACGTCGAATTTGCCCTCGCCGTCTTTCATTGACCGCGGCAATTAGGGGCTGCAGCTCTGGCGGCATGTGCAGGTCGGCGAGATCGCCTTAAACTCCTGCTGCACGTCCTGATACATGCTGCCGACCCACAGGCTGAGATGGGACGGCCCGTCGATCCCCTGAAAACTGAAGCGGTAGCCGACGCGCGGCGAGACGGTGACCGCCGAAATGCTGCCGTCGAGGATATCGAAGTCGGTGCGGGTGTAGTTACGTATCCCACCAACCCAAACCAGTTGCCGTAGCCGCCGGCGAGCGTAAAGCCGGTCCCCCAAGTGGTGCCTTTAAAATCAAGCGTAAAATCAATATTCTGCAGCTTTCCGCTTTGATAAAGCTGATGAACCGCGCCGGCGATGACCCGGTCCAGACCGCGAAACTGCGACGGATCTGAATCCACTGAGACCTGGGAGACGGACGACCCGCGGGTATGCCCCACCAGTCCGTAAACGTTGAGGAACGGAAAGACCCACATATCAAGGCGCAGGTTTTCGGTTTTGCTCTTCTCGCGGGTGTGCCCGGCATCGATGGCGAACATATCGCTGGGAATGGGATGGTTGCCGAGCTTAAGCCCGGAAAAGGTAATACTGTCGACCATGATATCCTGTCGGATATTCATATAGCTCAGATTGACGCCGTAAGGTAACGGAATGGAATATCCCCTGGCGCGAGCTCCTCGCCCCAGATCGGAAAATAGCTGTCGCTCTGGTCCGGCTCCGCAGCCGACGTGCCCCAGGCCGCTAACAGCAGCGTTAACACCGCGCCGGATGATCTCATTTTTGTTCTCATGTGTAGTTATAAACCCGAACCGACATTGAAATAGACCGCCTGTTCATGCTCGCTGAACGCCATGTCAATCCCGGTACGTAAACCGTACTGTCGCGCGATCAGGTATCGAAAACCGGCCCCCCATGCCACCTCTGACTCTTCCCATAGCGTATCCGCCGCGTCAGCGGCGCTCCCGGCGCCAACGAATCCCTGCAGGATCCAGCGCGGAGTAACCGCCCAGGCCAGCTGGGTTTGCGCCGTGGCCACGTAGTCGCCCTGATAGCGGTAGCGCGAAATCCCGCGCAACGCGATATAAGGACGCGCCATCGGCATCAGATGCTTATCATGGTGGGTTAAGGACTGATAATTGCCCGCGACCGCCAGGGTCAGCGTCTGGCTGAGCGGAATAAACACCTTTCCGTCCAGCGAAAAAGTGTTGTAGTGATAATCGCCCCCGAGCAGCGAACGGAAAAACCGATATTCCCCCTTCAGCGCTAACCCACTCTGAGGATAGAAAATATTATCGGTAGTGTCATATTCCGCCACCACCCCCAGCGCCGAAGAGGTGCTGTTTTGCCCGAGCACCTGCTGCCACACCCGGTTGAGCCGTGGATTATCGGTAGAGACATCCGCCCGGGCATACACCTGGGAGGCCCCGAGGAACACCGGCGTGTCGCCCAGGCGAAACAGCAGCTTTTGCAGCGCGGCGACGCCTTTGGTCTGCGTCTGCACCGGTTTAGCATGGCTGAAGCCGCCGGTGTCGCCGGAATAGATATCCAGATTGACGTTAGCGTAGCCGGCGCCCGCCAGGTAACGAATGCGATCATGCTGCCAGGTGTGGCGATGGCCGCCGCCAATAAACCAGGTGCCATTCTGCGTGGCGGCCCCGCCAAAAGCGGTGAGCGGCGGAGGAATAAACTGCCCGCCCTCCCGGCTACCTTTGCCCTGTAAAAACAGGCCAAACAGTCCGCCACCATAGCCGATGGCCGGCTCGGTTATCGCCAGCGGCACCGGCAGAAAACCGTAACGGTTTTCCGCCAGATACTGACTCATGTCGAGCGTGCCATCTTCCGCATCGAAGAGATCGGCGGCATCGCCAGGCGGGCACAACAGGAACAGAAGCGCCAGCGTGGACAGCGGGAATTTCATGCTCACTCCAGGGCGTTGGGGCGCGCACGACACGCGTGGCGAACAGGATTATTACAACGGAATTAGGAAAATATAACGTAACCGGATAATCCTCACCAACGCGCAGGGCCTGTTTTTTGGGTATTTTTGGACAAAAAAGAGCTGGCCGTCACAGAAAGCCGCCATTCGCTCCGCCGGACGGCGCGATGATTGTATTCATAAGGTGAATGTCGTATAACATAGCGCTACCGAGGGGTGTCCCGTGAGGGCTGAGATGGCGCAAGCCGAACCCCTTTGAACCTGATCTGGGTCATGCCAGCGAAGGGACGGGTCGGCAATTTTTGCCAGCATTACCGCCATTGCCTGTTCACACCCCTGCACGCCCGGATCTCCCCTGCACAACTGGAGGTCCTGTGATTGTTCCCGCGTTTAGCCAAGGTCTTTATGGCCGTTTACGCCAGCTGGCCGCCGCTGACTGGCAGCACTATGTGGCGCACCCTTTCGTCCGGCAGCTCGCCGAAGGCACCCTTGCTGAAAGCGCATTTCGTCGCTATCTCACCCAGGATTATCTGTTTCTGATCCATTTCGCCCGCAGCTACGCGCTGCTGGTGAGTAAACTGCGCACGCTGCCGGAGATGCGCGCCGCGGCCGCCTCCATGAACGCCATTCTTAACGAAGTGCCGCTGCACGTCGGCTACTGCGCCCAGTGGGGCATTAGCGAACCGGAGATGGCCGCCCAGCCTGAAGCGCCGGAAACCATCAACTATACCCGCTACGTGCTGGATATCGGCCATGCAGGCGACGCGCTGGATCTGCTGGTCGCTCTGATGCCCTGCGTAGCGGGTTACGCCGAAATCGGTCTGGGCCTTGCATACCCCCACACCCGACTGGACGACAATCCTTACGCCTCGTGGATCCGCAACTACGGCGATGAAGGCTATCTGCAGGGCGTCAGCGCCGCGCTGGCGCTGCTGGAGACCGTGTGGCAACAGCGTGGAAGCGAGACCCGTATCACTGAACTGAGCGACATCTTCACCACCGCCACCCGCCTTGAGGCGCAGTTCTGGCAGATGGGGCTCAACGCCGCGGTGGAGTCCCGGGCGTGACGGCGCCAGGTATCGAGGTCCGCAATCTGAGCCTCCATTTCGGCGACCGCCGCCTGTTCGACAATCTGTCGCTGACGGTCCCCGGCGGCCAGTGGGTGTCGCTGCTCGGCGCCAGCGGGGCCGGAAAAAACCAGCCTGCTGCGGGTCATGGCCGGCCTGGCCCCCGCCACCTGCGGGGAAGTGGTCGCCAGCGACGGCAAGCCGATACCCGGCCGCCTGGCGTGGATGGGGCAGAAAGATCTGCTTTACCCCTGGCTGAGCGTTCGGGAGAACGTCGCCCTCGGCGCGCGGCTGCGCGGTGAGAAAGTGGATCACGCCCGGGTCGCCACCCTGCTGGAACAGGTGGAGCTCGCCTCCTGCGCCGACGCCCGGCCGGCGACGCTCTCCGGCGGGATGCGTCAGCGCGCCGCGCTGGCCCGCACCCTGTATGAGGACCGGCCCATCGTGCTAATGGATGAGCCTTTCTCGGCGCTGGACACCCTCACCCGCACGCGCATTCAGACCCTCGCGGCCACCCTGCTGGCGGGGCGGACGGTGGTGCTGATCACCCACGATCCGCTGGAAGCCTGCCGGCTGAGCCACCGTCTGCTGGTCCTCTCGGCCGCCGACGGGGAGATCGACGACAGCCATCACCTCACCGGCGCGCCGCCGCGCGCGCCGGACGCGCCCGAGCTGTTGAACGCCCAGGCGGCGCTGCTGCAGCAGTTGATAAGGGCCCACTCATGAGCGGACGTCTCTGGCGCGGCGGCATGGTGTTCTGCGGACTGGTGCTTCTCTGGGGGCTGGCCAGCCGCAGCGGCATTCCGCGCTTTCTTTTACCCTCCCCGGCGGCGGTCGCCGAGGCGCTGTGGGTCAATCGCGCCTATCTCGGCTGGCACACGCTGATTACCCTCAGCGAGATCCTCAGCGGCCTGGCGCTGGGGGTGGCGCTCGGCGTCACGCTGGCGCTGGGCATGATCCTCTCCCCGCGCCTGCAGCGCTGGCTGATGCCGCTGGTGCTCACCAGCCAGGCGATCCCCCGGTCTTTGCCCTCGCCCCGCTGCTGGTGCTGTGGCGGGGTTTGGCATGAGCGCCAAAGTGGCGATGGCGGTGCTGGTGATTTTCTTTCCCGTCACTTCCGCCTTCTTTGACGGCTTGCGACGGGTCAACCACGACTATCTCGATCTGGCGCGCAGCATGAACGCCTCCTTTGGCGCTCAGCTACGGCATGTCCGCCTGATGGCCGCCCTGCCGGCGCTGGGCTCGGGCCTGCGCATGGCGGCGGCGGTGGCCCCCATCGGCGCCATTATCGGCGAATGGGTCGGCTCCGCCGAGGGACTGGGCTACGTCATGCTCAATGCCAACGCGCGGCTGCAAACCGATATCTGCTTCGCCGCGCTGTTTATTTTAGTGCTGCTGACCCTCTTCCTGTGGCTGGCGGTAGACACCCTGCTGCACCGGCTGATCGACTGGTCGCCGGAATAATCATGAAGTAATAAAGGAAAACAGATGAAAACGTCGCTTTTCGCCGGGGCAACCCTGACGACGCTGCTCAGCGGTCACGCGCTGGCCAATGAACCGCTCACCCTGGTGCTGGACTGGTATATTAACCCCGACCATGCGCCGATTATGGTGGCCGAGCAGATCGGCGCCTTTAAGGCCCAGGGTCTGGACGTCAAGATTGTCCCTCCGTCGGATCCGGCGCTGCCGCCCCGTATGGTGGCCGCCCGTCAGGCAGACCTGGCCATCACCTACCAGCCGCAGGTGCACTTCTTCGCTGACGAAGGGTTACCGCTGGTGCGCGTGGGCACCCTGATCAACTCGCCGCTGAATACGGTGATCGCCCTCGATAAGCAGATCAAAACCCCGGCGGATCTGCAAGGCAGGAAGGTGGGTTACTCGGTCAGCGGCATTGAGCAGGCCACCCTGGCGACCATGGCGCAGCATTCGGGGATCGATCCGGCCAGTATCAAGCTGGTCAACGTCAATTTTCAGCTGACCAGCGCTCTGCTGGCGGGCCAGGTGGACGCGGTCATCGGCGGCTATCGTAATATAGAAGCGCAGGAGCTGAAGCTGCAGGGCAAAGCTCCGGTGGTGATGAACGTCGAGGATTACGGCGTGCCGGCCTATGACGAGCTGGTGATTGTCGCCCACCGCGACGCGATTCATGAGGCGAAAATCCGTAAATTCCTCACCGCCCTGCAGGCCGGGGTCAGCTACCTGCGCGCCCATCCGCAGGAGAGCTGGGAGGCGTTCGCCGCCGCGCACCCGGAGCTGAAGACCGAGCTTAACCATCAGGCGTGGCTGCAAACCGTGCCGCTGTTCGCCACCGATCCGGCGGCGCTGGATAAAGCGCGCTATGACACTTACGAACAGTTTTTATATAACAATAAGTTGGTGAAAAAAGTTACACCTTTAACAAATTATGCGGTTGAGCTGCATTGACTCTTGCTATCGCTGACGGAAGGCTTTCCGTCAGCGCTTTAACGCAGCGGCAATAAAAATATAGAGACTTTCTCACTAATAATTACACTTTAAAGGGTTATCGTTACCCTGGGTTGTTTTATTATAATTCAGCAGGTTACGTTAATTTTTACCGCGGTAAGAATAGCGTCAAAATAACGCAATCAATAAAACGTTGAATGCGGATTTAAAAAGCCATATATTGTGCGCGCTTTATGAATGCCAATTCAATTCCTTACACCAATTATTCAACCAGCGTTCAACCGCAATGCTGGTTGTGGGAGTGATATGATGACGGATAAAGTCCGTATTGATACTTTACGTGCTGATTTGATTAGACGCAAACAACGAAACCTTTTTGGCCCGTCAGGCCGAATTTGAATCGAATGTCAGGAGTTACCCGCGTAAGTTACCGCTGGCCTATCACTAAAGCTGAAGGCGTGTGGCTGACGGATGCGGATAACAAACAGTACCTGGACTGCCTCGCCGGCGCCGGTACTCTCGCTCTGGGCCACAACCACCCTGATGTATTGCAGAGCATCCAAAGTGTCATTACCAGCGGCTTGCCGTTACATACTCTCGATCTGACTACCCCGTTAAAAGATCGTTTCTCCGAATACCTGCTCTCTTGCCTGCCGGGCGAAGGGAAAGAGTATTGCCTGCAGTTCACCGGTCCTTCCGGGGCTGACGCCGTGGAAGCGGCGCTGAAGCTGGCGAAAAAATTACACCGGCCGTTCCGCGGTGATCAGCTTCTCCGGCGGCTATCACGGGATGACCCATGGCGCGCTGTCCGTCACTGGCAACCTGTCGCCGAAAGCGGCGGTCAACGGCATGATGCCGGAAGTCCAGTTCATGCCTTACCCGCACCTGTATCGTTGCCCGCTGGGCATCGGCGGCGAAGCCGGCGTCAAAGCCCTGACCTACTACTTCGAAAACCTGATCAACGACGTGGAGAGCGGCGTCCGTAAACCGGCGGCGGTTATCCTCGAAGCCGTTCAGGGCGAAGGCGGCGTGAACCCGGCGCCGGTCGAGTGGCTGCAGCGCATCCGCAAAGTGACCGAAGAGCACGGCATTCTGCTGATCGTCGATGAAGTGCAGGCTGGCTTTGCCCGTACCGGTAAATTCTTCGCCTTCGAACACGCCGGTATTCAGCCGGACATCATCGTGATGTCGAAAGCGGTTGGCGGCGGTCTGCCGCTCGCGGTGCTGGGCATCAAAAAACAGTTCGACGCCTGGGAACCGGGTCACCACACCGGCACCTTCCGCGGCAACCAGCTGGCGATGGCTACCGGCCTGACTACCCTGCGTCACCTGCGCGACAACAAGATTGCCGACAAAGTCGCTGCCCAGGGCGAGTGGCTGAAAGGCAAACTGGCCGAGCTGCAGAAGCGCTACCCGGTCATTGGCCACGTACGCGGTCTCGGTCTGATGATCGGTATCGAAATCGTCAAGCCGAACGAAGCGCAGGATCACATGGGTTGCTACCCGGCTGACGGTGAACTCTCTGCCCTGCTGCAGAAGAAATGCTTTGAAGCGGGCCTGATTCTGGAGCGCGGTGGCCGTCACGGCTGCGTGCTGCGCCTGCTGCCGTCCCTGCTGATCAGCAACGCGGAACTGGATGTGTTCCTCGACAAATTTGAACAGGCCCTGCTGGCCGCCGGCGTAAAACCGGTCTGAGTGGAGTAAGTGACCACCATGTCCACATTGAATCCGATTCTTGCTGGTTCGGCGCAGAGCGTTGAGGCCTATCAGCAGGTTATCGAGCAGACCAGTCAGGCCGTTGTGCAGTGGCTGAAGCAACCTGAGATGTATCAGGGGAAAAGCGTTGACGAACTGCGTGAGCGTATCTCCCTTGAGTTTAACGAACAGGGTTTGGGTAACCAGGCGGCGATTGACCGTGCGATCGAGTACTTCCTGAAAGACAGCCTGTCGGTGCATCACCCGCAGTGCGTGGCGCACCTGCACTGCCCGAGCCTGGTGATTAGCCAGGCGGCGGAAGTGTTGATCAACGCCACCAACCAGAGCATGGACTCCTGGGACCAGAGCCCGTCGGCGACCATCATTGAGATGAAGCTGATCGAGTGGCTGCGCGCCCGGGTCGGCTATCCGGCAGGCGACGCCGGCGTCTTCACCAGCGGCGGCACCCAGAGCAACTTGATGGGGCTGATGTTGGCGCGCGACGCCTTCTTCGCCCGTCAGGGACACTCCATCCAGCAGGATGGGCTGCCGGGGGATATCCGCAAGTACAAAGTACTGTGCTCCGAAACGCCCACTTCTCGGTGCAGAAGAACATGGCGCTGATGGGGCTCGGCTACCGCTCGGTCACGCTGGTGAAAACCGACGAATTCGCGCGGATGGACGTGGCCGATCTGCAGGCGAAGATTGCGCAAGCGCAGGCTAACGGCGAGCAGATCATGGCGATCGTCGCCACCGCCGGGACCACCGACGCGGGGGCTATCGACCCGCTGCGCGACATCGCCGGTATCGCCGCGGAGCATCAGATCTGGCTGCACGTTGACGCGGCCTGGGGCGGCGCGCTGCTGCTGTCTGAGCAGTATCGCGACTATCTTGACGGTCTGGAGCTGGTGGATTCCGTTACCCTGGACTTCCACAAGCAGTTTTTCCAGACCATCAGCTGCGGCGCGTTCCTGCTGAAGGATGCCCGCCATTACGAGCTGATGCGTTATCAGGCGGCCTATCTCAACTCCGAGTTCGATGAAGAACACGGCGTGCCGAACCTGGTGTCCAAATCGCTGCAGACCACCCGCCGCTTCGATGCGCTGAAGCTGTGGATGGGCCTCGAAGCGCTGGGCCAGAAGCAGTATGCGGCGATCATCGATCACGGCGTCACTATGGCGAAAAACGTCGCGGAGTACGTGAAGTCTCAGCCGACGCTGGAGCTGGTGATGCAGCCGCAGCTGGCGAGCGTGCTGTTCCGTTCCCGTCCGGCGCAGATGGCGCAGAGCGACGCGGCGGCAATCGCCCTGCTCAACCAGCGCGTCGGCGACGCCCTGCTGGCTTCCGGCCGCGCTAACGTCGGCGTGACCGAGCACAACGGCGTTACCTGCCTGAAGCTGACCCTGCTGAACCCGGTGGTGACGCTGGATGATGTGAAGGTTCTGCTTAACCTGGTGGAACGCACCGCACAGGAGCTGCTGGCGCAATAATCTGCCTGAGCGAGGCGGCGCCTGTCGCCCCGCTCAGCGGCCAGCCCAGCCAGTACTTAAGCCGATAAGTTCTCTTATCGGCCTTTTTTTATTCCTGCCTGCGCTACCGACGCGCTTCTACGCTTCTCGCCGTAGGTCCGTTGACGCCTGCCCGCCGCGATGCCACAGTATGGTCCCGATAATGGCAATCGCCAGAATCTAACGTCCCGGTAATAAGGATGATAATGGAGAAACGCTTACCCGGCCTCGATCTCGACGCCCTGCGCAGCTTTGTGACCGGCATGGAGTGCGGCAGCTTCGCCCTGGCGGCGCAGCGTCTGGCGCGCTCCACCTCCGCCGTCAGCGCCCAGCTTAAAAAGCTGGAGGGCCAGTGCGGCGCAGCGCTGGTGGTTAAGCAAGGGGCGGCACCTGGCGCTGACCGCGGAAGGCGAAAAGTTAATGAGCTACGCCAGACGGCTGCTGGCGCTCAATGATGAAACCCTGCGCGCGCTGCAGGGCGAGCGGCTCACCGGCGAAATTCACCTTGGCATGCAGGAAGATTTTGGCGAATCGCTGATGCCGGGGATCCTTGGGCAGTTTACCCACCACCATCCGCAGGTGCGGATAGTCGCGAGGGTGGATCGCAATGGCCCGCTGCGCCAGGCGGTGGCGGAGGAGACGCTGGATCTGGCGCTGCTGTGGCAAACCGAAGATCAGGGTCCGGGGCTGGGCCGCTGTTCGCTGGCGTGGATTGCGCATCCTGACTTTGACGTTCGCGCGCTGCTGGCGTCCGGCGAGCCGCTGCCGCTGGTGATGTTCGACAGCCCGTGCCTGATGCGTTCCCGCGCCATTGCCTGTCTCGATGCCGCTGGGATCCCCTGGCAGGTGGTGTTCGTCAGCCACAGCCTGAGCGGCATCTGGGCGGCGGTGCAGGCTGGCCTGGGGCTGACGGTTCGCACCCGCATCGGCATGCCCGGCAATCTGCGCCCCGCCGGCGGACTGCTGCCATCCCCTGGCAGTCTGGCCGTCAGTCTGCAACAAACCCCGCGTCAGGAACCCCATTCCGCCGCGGTCGCGCTGCTCGGCAAACTGATGACCGAGGCCCTACAGGAGTGGGTTGAAAGGTGACAGTGTCACGTCAAATTTCCCTCACCCTAGCCCTCTCCCGGAGGGAGAGGGAACCGTTCGGCAGTCACCGGCAAGGGGTATTCTGCGCCGTTCCCGCTTCGATGCCCGGTGGCGGCTGCGCCTTACCGGGCCTACACGCGGCTCCGTAACCCCGTAGGCCGGGCAAGCGCAGCGCCGCCCGGCATCAGGTATAAGGCCTGGAGGGATCCATCCGCCAGAGGCCTGCGCCGCGGGTCAGGCTTTGCTCTCCTGCAACAGCTGCTGGATCACCTGCTCCTGGCGGGCATAATCCCCTTCGCCGAAGGCGGTATAGCGAAGCTGCCCGCGAGCGTCAAAAATGTAATGCGCCGGCCAGTATTGATTGCCAAAGGCGTTCCAGATGCTGTACTCATTATCCGCCACCACCGGGTAGGTTATCCGCCACTCCTTCACCGCCTGGCGAAGCAGCGGCAGCGAACGCTCCCAGGGATATTCAGGAGTATGCACGCCAATCACCACCAGCCCGGCCGCGCGGTATTTGTTCGCCCAGTCGCGCACGTAAGGCAGGGTATGCTGGCAGTTGATGCACTCCCGGGTCCAGAAATCCACCAGCACCACTTTGCCCTTCAGACGCTCCGGGGTTAACGCCGGGCTATTGAGCCATGCGCTGCCCCCCACCAGCGAAGGCATGGCGCTGCTGGGCTTGGGCATAGCGATCGGTTGCAGAACCGTTTTCTGCGTCGGCTGCGGCAGACGGGCGGCCAGCCGCTGCTCCAGCGCCTGACTCCACCCTCCCGCGCTTTGCAAATAGCGGTCGCCGCCGCTGGCGATCAGCGCCACCGAGGCCAGCATCGCCACCCCCGCCAGCCGGCGCAGCCGTTCGCCGAACGCCAGCCCGCGACGCAGACGGGCAATCAACGCCGCGCCGCACCACCCGAGCAGGAATAACATCACCGCCCCGCCGCTGCCGTAGGCCAGCAGCAACCCGCCGGTGGTCGCCTGGCCCGGATGCACAAAGCCCAGGCTCAGTATCGCCCCCAGTACCGGCCCGGCGCACGGCGCCCACAGCAGACCCACCGCCAGCCCGGCCAGCAACGAACCGATCCAGCCGCGCTGGCGTGAGCTGGCGTCGTTAAGCTGATTCCCCAGCGCCACCAGCGGTGAAGTCAGCCGCTGTGCGATGCGCTGCGAAAGCAGACTCAGCCCGACAAGGGCGAAGAACGCCAGCGCCAGGCTGCGTCCAACCAGAGTCAGATTGACCACCCAGCCGCTGGCGACCGTCACCAGCCACGAGACAGCGCCAAACATCAGCGCCATTCCCGCCAGCATGATCGCCAGCTGCCCCCGGCGGCCCCGGACGCTGGCGAACAGCAGCGGGATCACCGGCAGCGTACAGGGGCTCAGCAGGGTTAACATCCCGCCGAAAAAATGCATGAATATCGACATCGCCTTCTCCTCATTGTGTCGTCGCTGCCGGGAGTGGCAGCCACGACATTACAGCAAGGAGATGTAGGGCGGATGTGTCAGGAAAGCGGGAGAATTGTCGGCTTAGTTTTCCAACTGCGCCGGAGATACAGCAGGATACAATCCCTGCGCGGCGAGACGCACGCTGGCGTCCAGGCCGCCCTGCGGGCGGTTGGACAGGCGCAGCGTGCCGTTTATCTGGCTGACAAGCTGCGCGGCGATCGCCAGTCCCAGACCGGTGCCGCCGGTATCGCGATTGCGCGAGTCCTCCAGGCGAAAAAAGGGCTGCAGCACCGCCTGCAGCGACGCCTCAGGGATCCCCGGCCCCTCATCCAGCACATGGATAGTGATATCCCCGGCGGCGTCGCGGGTCAGGGTTACCGTTACCGTGGCGCCGAATTTCAGCCCGTTATCGATAAGGTTAGTCATCACCCGGCGCAGGGCCTGCGGTGGGATCCACACCACCCCGGCGCTCTCCTCGGGGCAAAACCGCACCGGCCGGCCAACGTCGGCATAATCGCAGGCGATACTGTCGAGAAAGGCGTCAAGGTTCAGCCGCTGGCGCGCCTCCGCCAGCGGCTGCGAGGTGCGGGCGAAGGCGATACCTTCGCGCACCAGGCGGGTCATATTGTCGAGATCCTGCAGCAGTTTGTCGCGCAGTTCCGGCTGGTCGGCCATCTCCACCCGCAGCTTCATCCTGGTGATCGGCGTTTGCAGATCGTGGGAGATGGCGGCGAGGATCCGCGCCCGCTCCTGCAGATGATCGTGGATGCGGGTCTGCATCGCATTAAACGCGCGGGCGGCACGGCGCACCTCCTCCGGCCCCTGCTCGGCCATGGTTCCCGCCGTGTCGCTGGCCGGCTCAAGCGCATTCACCGCATGGGTAAAACGGGTGATGGGCAGCAGTACCTGGCGAACCGCGTACCAGGCGCAGGCCAGCAGGAGGACAAACTGAGCGATCAGCACCACCGGTAGCCAGCGGGCGATGGGCGGTAGCTTTGGCCACAGGTCGAGGGTCAAGGGGGCGCCATCGTGGAGGGTAATATGGGCCTGGATATGCTGACGCGGACCGGGGATCGCCACAATACTCACCGGATATTGCGCGCTCAGCGCCTCCTGCAGGGAGCGCGCCGCGTCCCGGGCGCGCCAGCTGTCCGGGTAGTCGCCGCGTTCGCCGGCGTCCAGCTGATAGCGGTAGTTGCCGCGCGCCAGCTTCGGCAGCCATTGCGGGCGTTCAGCGGGCGGCAGACGGTCGAGGATCGCCACGCTGGTGGCGACATCAGACGCCAGATTGCCCAGCATCACACTGCGGGCGCTGCTCATTCGCTCATAAAACAGCAGCGACAGGGTTAAGGTGTTCGCCAGCAGCAGCGCCAGAAACAGCAGCGCCATCAGCCTCGACTGCAGCGAGACGGGCCAGAACCTCATTCATGCCTCTCGCGGATGGAGACCGGGACCGACAGCACATAGCCTTCGCTGCGCACCGTCTTAATATAGGCCGGTTCCCGGGCATCCTCCCGCAGGCGCTGACGCAGTCGGCTCACCAGCAGGTCGATTGACCGTTCGAACAGTTCGGCGTCGCGTCCCTGGGTCAGATTAAGCAGCTGATCGCGGTTCAGCACCCGCTGGGGATGGTCGAGAAACACCCGCAGCAGTCGATATTCCGCCCCGCTGAGGGCGACAATCGCCCCGCTGTCGTCCAGCAGATGGCGGGCGGCGGTATCGAGCAGCCAGTCGCCAAACGCGATCAGCCTGCCCGCCTCGGTGATCTGCAGGTTGGGCGGCAGCGCCCGGGTGCGGCGTAAAATGGCCTTGATGCGCGCCAGCAGTTCGCGGGCCACAAAGGGCTTCACCAGATAGTCGTCCGCCCCCATCTCGAGGCCGAGGATCCGGTCGCTGTCGTCGGTGCGGGCGGTGAGCATCAGCACCGGAATATCCTGCTGCGGGTTAGCGCGCAGCTGGCGACAGAGCGTTAAGCCATCCTCGCCCGGCATCATGATATCCAGCACAATCAGGTCGATTTGATGGTTTTTGAGCACCGACCACATGGCTTTGCCGTTCGCCGCGCCGCTGGCGCGGTATCCCGATTTTTCCAGATAGTCGACAATCAGTTCCCGGATGTCGCGGTCGTCATCGACGACCAGGATGTGGTCAATACGCTCCAAAGGCTGCTCCTGCGGCAAAATAAACTCTTCACAAGCATAAGCCGTGTTGCCGGAAGCGCAACGTCGCGCCGCCGGCAAGTCGCGGGTTACAACCGATCGGCGTCCACCACCGCCTGCACAAACGCCGTCGGATCCTCCTGCGGCGGGTTATGGCCTACCGCCCCCGGCAGATCCCGGTGCTCATATTTACCGGTAAATTTGGCCCGGTAGCTGGCCGGAGCCGGATGCGGCGCGCCGTTATTCGCCCCTTCCAGAGTGATGGTGGGCACGGTTATCGGCGGCAGCGCCGCCAGCCGTTGTTCATAGCCGGCATACTTCGCTTCCCCCTTCTCCAGCCCCAGGCGCCAGCGGTAGTTGCTGATGGTGATCGCCACGTGGTCCGGGTTATCCAGCGCCCGGGCGGTTTTGGCAAAGGTCGCGTCGCTGAATTGCCACTGCGGAGACGCCTGATGCCAGATAAATTTCGCAAAGTCGTGGGTGTTCTGCCGGTAACCGGCTTCGCCGCGCGGGGTGGCAAAATAGAACTGATACCACCACGACAGCTCCGCCTGCGGCGGCAGCGGTTTTTCGCCAATCTGCTGACTGCTGATCAGATACCCGCTCACCGAGACCAGGGATTTTCACCCGCTGCGGGCCACAGCGCGGCGACGATATCCGCCGTGCGCGCCCCCCAGTCAAAGCCGGCCAGATCTGCCTGCCTGATGTTCAGGGCGTCCATCAAATGGACAATATCGGCCGCCATCGCCGACGGCTGACCATTACGCGGCGTTTCGCCGACAGGAAACGGGTGGCGCCGTAGCCGCGCAGATACGGCACAATCACCCGGTAACCCTTCTGCGCTAAAGCCGGCGCCACCTGGGCATAGCTCTGAATATCGTAGGGCCAGCCGTGCAGCAGAATCACCGGCTGGCCGTCCCGCGGACCGATATCCACGTAGCCAATATTCAGATCGCCAGCGTGGATCTGGTGGATTTTGTCGAACGCCCCCGCGTCTTCAGCGGCGCAAACGGCGGCGGACCACAGGGTGGATAACCCCAGCGCCGCGGCGCTGGTATACCGGATCAGGGATAATCTGTTCATCGCTTTCTCACCTTTTATCTTCGTCAAGAGAGTACGTGACCAGTTAAGCGGAAATTTGTATCCGCCATGTGCCCGACCGGGGCCATTTTTATCTCTTAATGTCAGGGACCCGCCGCGGGATACAGTGTGATACACAGTTCACGTTGGCAATTGTTGCGGGCTTGTGAATTTCTGCTTGCCCCCGGGCATAAATCCGCTACCGTGTCAGCCATTTTTACCACCTGATAACCCAGGAGCCCGCTATGGCGATTTTTGATGGTCACAATGACCTGCTGCTGAATCTCTGGCTTCACCATCGCGAGGATCCGGTGACCGCCTTCTTTGCCGGGGTAGAGAACGGCCACCTCGATTATCCGCGTATTCTCCAGGGCGGTCTGGCCGGCGGCCTGTTCGCCCTCTTTGTGCCGCCGCAGGAGTACATCGCCCGTATGGCGCCGCAGTACGCCAGCCAGGCGTGGGATCCCTTAACGATCCTCTGGCAGCAGCTGGCTATTCTCAAGGCGATTTGCGCCCATGACGCCAGCCGCGCCCGGCTGTGCCTGAGCGCGGCGGATATCGAACGCTGTCGTCAGGATAAGGCGCTGGCGATGGTGGCGCACATCGAAGGCGCCGGCGGGTTCGACGCGCAAGGCGACGATCTGCAGGACTTTTATCGCGCCGGGGTGCGCAGCATCGGTCCGTTCTGGAATATCGCTAATCGCTTCGGCTGCGGGGTCACCGGCGCCTTTCCCGGCAGCCCGGACAGCGGGCCGGGTCTTACCGGCGAGGGCATCGCGCTCATCGCCCAGGCCAACGCCCTGAAGATGCAGATCGATGTTTCGCACATGAATGAACAGGCTTTTTGGGATACCGCCCACCATTCCACCGCCCCGCTGGTGGCCACCCACTCCAATGCCCACGCCCTGTGCCCGCAGCCGCGCAACCTGACCGATCGGCAACTGCGGGCGATCCGCGACAGCGGCGGCGTAGTGGGCGTCAATTTCGGCAACGCCTTCCTGCGCCCCGACGGACGGCGCGATAGCGACACGCCCATCGCCACCATCGTCCGGCATATCGACTATCTTATTAACATAATGGGTGAGGATCATGTGGCCCTCGGTTCGGATTTTGACGGCGTCACCCTGCCGGACGCGCTGGGGGATGTGGCCGGCTTACCGCGGCTTATCAATACCTTGCGCGCTAGCGGCTATGATCAATTGGTGCTGGATAAGCTGCTGTGGCGGAACTGGCTACGGGTATTAAAAAATGTTTGGCAACAATAGGTTATATTGTAAACATAAAGTTAATTCCTTACAGATTCCGGGTTGATCTCTCTCCCGGTGAAGCGCAATATGCGGCAGCCATCACAGATCCACCATTATCCGTGAGGCCTGTGGTCATTTTTAAGAGGAACAAAACATGTGGAAGAAACCTGCTTTTATCGATTTACGTCTCGGTCTGGAAGTGACGCTGTACATTTCTAACCGCTAATCGCCCCGCCCGCCGTTCGCGCGGGCATCTTTTTACATTACCCGGTCCGTCTTCATGTTCATTAAAGTCCTCGGTTCCGCCGCCGGCGGCGGTTTCCCGCAATGGAACTGCAACTGCGCCAACTGCCAGGGTCTGCGCGACGGCACGATCCAGGCCAGCGCCCGCACCCAGTCGTCGATCATCGTCAGCGATAACGGTCAGGAGTGGGTGCTGTGCAACGCCTCGCCGGATATCAGTCAGCAGATCGCCCACACGCCCGAGTTAAATAAAGCCGGCGTGCTGCGCGGAACGCATATCGGCGGCATTATTCTCACCGACAGCCAGATCGACCACACCACCGGGTTACTGAGCCTGCGCGAAGGCTGCCCGCACCAGGTGTGGTGCACCCCGGAGGTCCATGAGGATCTCTCCACCGGTTTCCCGGTGTTTACCATGCTTCGACACTGGAACGGCGGCCTGGTGCATCACCCCATCGCGCCGCAGCAGCCTTTTACCGTTGACGCCTGTCCGGATTTGCAGTTTACCGCGGTGCCTATCGCCAGCAACGCGCCGCCCTATTCACCGTATCGCGACCGGCCGCTGCCGGGCCATAACGTGGCGCTGTTTATCGAAAACCGCCGCAACGGGCAGACGCTGTTCTACGCACCGGGGCTCGGTGAACCGGATAAGACCATTCTGCCATGGCTGCAAAAAGCGGATTGTCTGCTGATCGATGGCACCGTCTGGCAGGATGACGAACTGCAGGCCGCCGGCGTTGGGCGCAATACCGGCCGCGATATGGGCCACCTGGCGCTCGGTGATGAGCACGGGATGATGGCCCTGCTGGCCTCCCTGTCGGCAAAAACGTAAAATTTCTTATTCATATCAATAACACCAACCCGATCCTTAACGAGCGGTCTCCCCAGCGCCAGGCGCTGACGCAACAGGGGATTGAAGTGAGCTGGGACGGGATGGCTATCACCCTTCAGGAAACCGCATGCTGATCACCGACACGCTGTCGCCGCAGGCCTTTGAAGAGGCCCTGCGGGCCAAAGGCGCCTTCTACCATATTCACCACCCTTACCACATCGCCATGCATAACGGCGACGCGACCCGCGAGCAAATTCAGGGCTGGGTGGCGAACCGGTTTTACTACCAGACCACCATTCCGCTGAAAGACGCGGCGATCATGGCCAACTGCCCGGACGCGCAGACCCGGCGCAAATGGGTGCAGCGGATCCTCGACCACGATGGCAGCCATGGCGAGGACGGCGGGATTGAAGCCTGGCTGCGACTGGGAGAAGCGGTCGGTCTGAGCCGCGACGATCTGCTCAGCGAGCGCCACGTCTTGCCCGGCGTGCGCTTCGCGGTGGATGCCTATCTTAATTTCGCCCGTCGCGCCTGCTGGCAGGAGGCGGCCTGCAGCTCTCTGACCGAGCTGTTCGCCCCGCAGATCCATCAGTCGCGCCTCGACAGCTGGCCGCAGCACTACCCGTGGATCAAAGAGGAAGGCTATTTTTACTTCCGCAGCCGTCTGAGCCAGGCCAACCGCGACGTGGAGCATGGCCTGGCGCTGGCGAAGGCCTACTGCGACAGCGCTGAAAAACAGAACCGGATGCTGGAGATCCTGCAGTTTAAGCTCGACATTTATGTCGATGCTTGACGCCATGACCATGGCCTATGCCTGCAGCGCCCGCCCTATCATACGGTCACCGACAAGGCGGCCTGGCACACGACCCGACTGGTGTAACCATGCAAAAAGCCTCCATCGTCGCCTTTCGTCGCGGCCTACCG
>OKVR01000240.1_pt1 | contig 18815 bp, 28 predicted proteins | sample 1606891 | NCBI WGS metagenome assembly OKVR01 (sample SAMN03281011, study PRJEB24777) | human gut metagenome | isolation source: fecal sample PR176 from 1 month old male Indian infant, caesarean delivered... | place: Singapore | collected 2006-01-13 | reverse complement strand
AGACCCGCGATAAAGTCTCCGCGGCGATTATCGCCCTACCGGAACACTATGCGTACATCGTCTTTGACGAACATGTGCGGGCGAAAAAATCAAAGCCGCCGATGAGTACATCGCCAAAGGCTTCGTCACCAGCGCCAGCTCGCCGCGTGAACTGGCGGATAAACTGGGGATGGATTACCATGCCTTCCTCGCCACCCTCGAGTGCTACAACGGGGCGGTGGAAAAACAGCATGATGAACAGTTTGGCCGTACCACCGCGCTGCGCGCGCCGATTAACGAAGGTCCGTTCCATGCCATCCGTATCGCCCCGGGGTTGCACCACACCATGGGCGGCGTGACCATTAACACCGATGGCGAAGTGCTGGACGTTGCCCGGAAGCCGATCCGCGGCGCCTACGCCGCCGGTGAGGTGGTTGGCGGGATCCACGGCGGCAACCGTATCGGTGGTAACGCGGTGGCGGATATCATCATCTTCGGCACCCTCGCGGGTCGCCAGGCGGCGAAACGCGCCAGAGGATAAGACGTAATTGCTGATGCCGGGCTGGCGCTCTCGCCGCCCGGCTTATCCCTTCTAAGGAGAGCCCGATGTCTGATAACCGCGTCTATAGCTACTCCACCGTTCTGATGGGTTCTCCCATCCTGCTCAAACTCTGCTCCCATAATGAGGCGCTGGCCTCCCGCGTATTTCAGTTAATCAAACGCTACGAAGATCTGCTTACCGTTAACCGCGCCGAGTCGCAGGTAATGGATATCAACCACGCCGCCGGACGTCACCCGGTGACGGTCAGCCGCCCGGTCTTTCAGCTCATTCAGTGCGCCAAAGCCGCCAGCATGGTGCGCGACAGCGCCTTTAACCTCGCAATTGGGCCGCTGGTGAAGCTGTGGCGAATTGGCTTTCAGGGACACAGCGTGCCTGACGCCGGCGAAATCAGGGCCCGGCTGGCGCTGACCCGCCCGCAAGAGGTGATCCTGGATGAGGCAACCTGCAGCGTGTTTCTTCAGCAGCCGGGGATGGAGCTGGATCTTGGGGCGATCGCCAAAGGCTATATCGCTGACCGGGTGCGTGATTATCTTCGTCAGCAGCAGGTGGAAAAGGCGCTGATCAACCTCGGCGGCAACGTGCATACCCTTGGCGAATGGGCCATTGGCCTGAAAAAACCGTTTGCCGATGCGCAGGCGCTGATCGGCTCTCTGACGGTTAACGGGCAGTCGGTGGTCACCTCGGGCACCTACGAACGTTATTTCGAGCAAGATGGCAAGCGCTGGCACCATATTCTCGACCCGCGCAGCGGTTACCCGCTGGATAACGAACTCGACAGCGTCACGGTGATTTCCACTGATTCTTTAGACGGCGATATTTGGACCACGCTGCTGTTCGGCCTCGGCGTCGAGAAAGGCTGCGCAGCGCTGCGTCAACGGCAGGATATCGACGCGATTTTCGTCACCAAAAATCGCGACATTATACTTTCATCGCCGCAGCGATTGCGCTTTGCGCCGCTGGACAGCGGCTACCGCGTTATTGACTGTACTGCTTAAGCAAACTGTACTGTTCGGCCACCAGCCGGTAGCGATAGACCGGCCGCCCGGTGGCGCCGTAGTGGATAGTGGTATAGAGAATATTGATCTGCGCCAGCCAGATCAGATACTTACGGCAGGATACGCGGGAGATATTCACCGCCGCCGCCAGCTCATCGGTAGAGAATTCAACGTCCGGGTGGGCGTCAATCCACTGGCACAGCGTGCGCAGGGTTTGCGCGGTAAGCCCCTTGGGCAGCTTGCGCGCGTCGCTGGCCTCCGGCGTGCCGCCGTGCAGCAGGCGGTCAACGTCGGCCTGCTCGTAATAGGGTTGGCCGGTTATCAGCTTGCGCTTCTCCCGCCAGGTAGTGAGCGCCTCTTCAAAACGGGGAAACTGGAAGGGTTTGATCAGGTAATCGACTACCCCGTAATGCATGGCGGTCTGCACCGTGGCGGCATCCGCCGCTGAGGTGATCATGATGACGTCAATGGCGCGCCCCGATTGACGGATAGTCGGCAGCAGATCGAGCCCGCTGTCCTGCTGCATATAGACATCCAGCAGCACCAGATCGATCTCCTGCTGCGGATCGTTAATCATCTCCTGGGCTTGACTGAGCGTCGAAGCGCTCCCGCTGCAACGAAAGCCGGGAACCCTTGCCACGTACAGGCGATTCAGTTCGGCCACCATGGCATCATCGTCAACAATCAACACATTTATCACGCACGTTTCCTTTTACTATCCCAGGGGAGATGAACAAAAATTGAGTAAATACGCCGGGTTCCGACTCGACGGCGAGGGTGCCGCCCAGCTCGCGTAATTGCTGGTTGGCGAGAAACAGCCCGACGCCGCGATTCTCGCCTTTGGTGGAGAAACCTTTGTTAAAGATAGCGTCGATGTTGTTTTCCGGGATCCCCGGCCCGTCGTCGCTCACTTCGCCGCTTAGCCAGCCGTCCTGATAGTGCAGCAGCAGGCCGATCTCGCCCTCCGCCTGACCGTTCATGGCATCCAGCGCGTTCTCAATAAGGTTGCCCAGTACCGTCACCAGCACGGTGACCTGCTTCTCATTCGGGCAATCCGGCACCAGGCTCTCTTCCGCCAGCTTAAGGGTAAAGCCGCACTCGGTGGCGCGCTGCATTTTACTTATCAGAAAGCCGGCGACCACCGGGGATTTAATGCGGTGCTGAATATCGCCGATGTCCGCCTGGTAGCGATGGGCGGTCTGCAGCACGTACTCCTCGAGTTTGCCATAGCTTTTCATATTCAGCAGGCCGAGGATCACGTGCAGTTTATTCATAAATTCATGGGAGGTGGTGCGCAGGGCATCGACATAGCTCATCATACCGTCCAGCCGCTGCAGCAGCTGGCTGACTTCGGTCTTATCGCGGAAGGTACAGATGGCGCCGACCACGGCCTCCTGGCTGCGGATAGGCACCGTGTTGCTGATTAGCAACAGGCCATTGCATCCCAGCTCGCGGTCGTACATCGGCTCGCCGCTGTGCAAAACCGTCTGCAGGTCAGCGAGCAGCGGGGTATGAGCGAGCGTCTTGTCCGGCCCGGAAAAGAGGATCTCGCGCGCCGCCGGGGTTGATCAGGTTAACCTCACCATGGGCATCGACGGCCACCACCCCCTCCTTAAGGGCGTGAAGCATGGCCTGACGCTGCTGAAACTGAGTGGAGATTTCGTGCGGCTCCAGTCCCAGCAGGACGCGCTTCAGGCCGCGCACCAGGCTCCAGGTGCCGAGGGCGCAGACCAGCGCGCTGAACAGGATGGTCAGCAGCACGTCCCAGCGGCTGTTGGCGATCTGCTCGTCCACTTTACTCAGCGAAATGCCGACCACCACCACGCCAATCTGCTGATGCTGATCGTTGAACACCGGGGTAAACACCCGCAGCGCCGGGGCCAGCACGCCGTGGTTAATGGCCACGTTCTCTTTTCCCTGCAGCGTCGGCTGGATATCGTGGCCGATGAAGGGTTTGCCAATAATTGAGCTGTCCGGATGCGAATAGCGAATACCCTGCATATCGGTGACGATAGCGTACAGCAGGTCGTTGCGCCGGGTGATGGTCTGCGCCAGCGGCTGAATAATTTGCTGCTGCGGCGGCGCCTCCAGTCCGCGCTTCACCTGCGGCATATCGGCCATGGTGCGCGCCACCGCCAGCGCGGTCTCTTTCAGACCATCGCGAGTGGCATTGCTGATCTGCATATACCACAGGGCATAGACCAGCAGCAGCACGGCGCCGATCACGCTGCCGATCATCAAGGAGACGGCGGTGCTCAGCTTTAGCGGTAAGGCGCGTTGACGAACGCGAGGCGGGTGCTCTGATGCCTTCATGACGATCCCGGATAGAGTCAGTAAACGATTATTATCGCTGATAGCGTGGCATTCATAAAGCCGTGTAATCAAAGCAAAAGGCCGCTTTTGCTACGGTAGCCTCGTCCCGTCCACGATAAACTCTCGCTTTTCGCCACAGGCTTAAGGCAGACATGATGGAACTGGCATCTCTGGTCCGGGATATTCTCCGGCAACAGCACGTTGAACAACTGGCGCAGCATCGTGAAAAGGACCATGAAGCGGAAGCAGAGTGGCAGATCGCGCGCTGGCGACATCGCAGCGGGGTGGTGATCCAGCACCGCTACGAACTCGAACTTCCGCAACAGGATGCCGCCTCCTGCCCGGAGTGCTGGATCGAGTGGCAGATTATCGATAGCGCCGGCCTGGTGGTGCAGCCAATGCGCAAACAATTTTATAACCTCTGTCAGCAATCCTTCTGGCTGGCCATGCAGGCGGACGGCGAAGATGAGAGCTGAGACAGGATTGTTCAGATAATCGGCAATTGCCCGTGAACGGGCGATCGGGACGGTAAACTGTGACCCCGACGGCGGTAAAGCGCGGAAGATTCCCCCTTATAGTGGCGACAGAGGTTAAATAGTCCTGATGAATATAAGGATATGCATCAGGCCGCTGATTTCGCCGAGATGCGCTTTTCTGTCGTAAATGGAGGTTGTTATGAGCAGTTCGCTAACCGCGTCAATGCAGGCACGTCGTCACCCGGATACCACCCACATCGATCGCCTCGCCACCGCCGACATGCTGGCGATGCTGCATCAGGATGATAAGCAGATATCGGAGGCGGTTGGCGCCTGTTTGCCGGATATCGCCCGGTTGATTGATATCGCCACCGCGACAATGAGCCGGGGAGGGCGTCTGGTTATTATCGGCGCCGGGGAATCAGGACGCACGGCTGTCCAGGCGGTCAGCGACTACTCTCCGGAAGGCAAACACGCGCTGGTGGGGCTGATTGCCGGTGGGCAGACGGCGGCGATGGCCGAGCGGGAGACCGCGGCGAATAATTACGATCTAGGCGCCTTCGAGCTGCAGTCGCTGGACTTTTCCAGCCACGATATGCTGCTGGCGCTTACCGTTAGCGGCAAGACCCCATGGGTCTGGGGGGCGATGCGCCACGCCTGGTCGCTGGGGGCTCCGATCGCGGTGGTGACTCAGCAGGCGGCCAGCGAGGCGGCGCAGCTGGCGGATATAATTATTGCTCCGCAAACCGGGCCGGAAGCGGTGGCGGGCTTGACCAATCCGAAGGCCCGGCTGGCCCAGCGGCAGATCCTTAACATGGTGTCGACGGGCCTCGCTATCCGTGACGGCCGGGTGTACAGCAACCTGCGAGTGGATCTGCAGGCTGACAGTCCACACTGGGCGGAGCGGCAGGTGGCGATTGTCATGGCGGCCACCGACTGCACGCGCAGCGAAGCGAAAGCCGCGCTGACCAGCTGCCACCACCATTGCCGCACCGCCATCCTGATGCTGCTCAGCGGGCTGGACGCCTGGCACGCGCGGGAGCTGCTGACCAAACATCACGATCATCTGCGTCTCGCCCTGCGCGAAGCCCAGCGTAGCGCTGTCACTCCCGCCCATTAAGCCTTTAGCCAGGCGCGCACAAACGGTGTGCGCGCCTGCACTTTATTAACTAAAGAAATTCCTCTCTTCTATTTATTCCGGTAATTGCACGAATTTTCAGTGAGATTTTACGCCGACGCTTATTTTTTAGTGCCGCTCTGATTTTTTAAGTTAAATAATTATTTGATTAAAAATGCGAGAGTGTAAATGATATTTTAAAATAAAGTAAAAGTGCGTTAATATGCTGCCTCTTATTACCGTGTGCTACGTGATAATTCTATTATGCCTGCAATGAAAAAAACGATTATTTCCTTTACCGCATTAGCGATGTTCGTCAGCGCGGCGACGCATGCTGAAGCGGATACCTCTAAAAAAACCGACTTCCTGCTGATTGGCGGCGGGATCATGAGCGCCTCGCTTGGCACCTGGCTGCAGGCGCTGCAGCCGGACTGGAACCTGACGATGGTGGAGAAACTGGACGGCGTGGCCCTGGAATCCTCCAACGGCTGGAATAATGCCGGTACCGGTCACTCGGCGAATATGGAGCTGAACTATACGCCGGAGCGGGCGGACGGATCGATTGACGTCAGCAAAGCGCTGGATATTAACGAACAGTTCATGATTTCCCGTCAGTTCTGGTCGGCACAGGTGAAGCGCGGTATTTTGCACGACCCGCACTCCTTTATTAATTCCACGCCGCATATGAGTTTCGTCTGGGGCGATAATGTCGACTATCTGCAGAAGCGTTATACCGCGCTGCAGCAGACCACCTTATTCCAGGGGATGAAATTCTCCACCGACCACGCGCAAATTAAACAGTGGGCGCCGCTGGTGATGGAAGGCCGCGATCCGCAGCAGAAAGTGGCTGCCACCTGGACGCCGGTGGGTACCGACGTTAACTATGGCGAAATCACCCGACAGCTGATCGGCAGCCTGAAGAAAAACAGCCATTTCACCCTGCAAACCTCCTCTGAGGTCACCGATTTCAAACGCAATGCCGATAACTCCTGGCACGTGACCATTAAGAACGTGCAGAGCGGCGAGGCGCAGACCATCGATGCGAAATACGTCTTTATTGGCGCCGGCGGCGGTGCGCTGAAGCTGCTGCAAAAAAACCGGTATTCCGGAAGCGGACAACTATGCTGGCTTCCCGGTGGGTGGTTCGTTCCTGATGACCGAGAACCCGGCGGTCACCGCGCAGCACCTCGAGAAAGTGTATGGCCAGGCTTCGGTCGGCGCACCACCGATGTCGGTACCGCACCTTGACGCCCGCTACCTCGATGGCAAGCGCGTGGTGCTGTTTGGGCCTTTCGCCACCTTCTCGACCAAGTTCCTGAAAAACGGTTCCTTCTTCGACCTGTTGAGCACTACTACCACTGACAACGTGCTGCCGATGACCCACGTCGGTCTCGACAACTTCGATCTGGTGAAATATCTCGTCAGCCAGGTGATGCTCAGCGATGATGACCGCTTCGCCGCGCTGAAAGAGTACTACCCTGACGCGCGTAAAGAGGACTGGAAGCTGATCCAGGCCGGCCAGCGCGTGCAGATCATTAAGAAAGACGCAGAGAAGGGCGGCGTGTTGAAACTGGGCACCGAAGTGGTGGTCGATCAGCAGAAAACCATTTCCGCGCTGCTTGGCGCGTCGCCGGGGGCTTCCACCGCTGCGCCGATCACCCTCAATGTGCTCAAGCAGATGTTCCCGACGCAGTTTAACTCGCCGGAGTGGCAGACCCGTATCCACCAGATCGTGCCGAGCTACGGCCAGAAGCTGAACGGCAACGTGGCGCTGACCCAGCAGGTTTGGGATGATACCGCCGCGACCCTGCAGCTGACGAAACCGCCGGTGATCCAGATGCCAGCGGCTGCGCCAACCGCGACCGCGAAGCCGGCTGAGCCTCAGCGCGACGCCTCGCCGCAGCATGATATGGCGCTGTAAAAGCAAACTTGATAGTGAATAAAAGGGAAGACCACGGTCTTCCCTTTTTTGCGTCCATTCCCCGCCTGCGCCGCGCTCTGCCTGCAACTTTGCCGTCATAAACGATATACTGATTTGAATTGAAAAAGAAAAGCAAATCAGGAGGAGTGTGGAAGGGCTATGCAAGACGATATCAACCAGGAGATCACCTTCCGCAAGTTGTCGGTCTTTATGATGTTTATGGCGAAAGGCAATATCGCCAGAACCGCCGAAGCGATGAAGCTCAGCAGCGTCAGCGTCCACCGCGCGCTGCATACGCTGGAAGAGGGGGTGGGCTGGCCCCGCTGTTTGTTCACAAAAGGGGCGCAATTTACTGCCGCTGCAGGCGGCATGGACGCTGCTGGAATATTGTCAGGATGTGATGAGTCTGATGAGCCGGGGGCTTGAGGCGACGCCAAAGTCGCCGGCGTCGGCCAGGGGCGGCTGCGCATCGGCACTCTTTATTCCCTGACCCTGGAAACCGTCCCGCGCATTATCATGGGCATGAAGCTGCGGCGCCCTGAGCTGGAGCTGGATCTGACCATGGGCTCTAACCAGATGCTGCTGGATATGCTGGAAGACGACGCTCTCGACGCTATCCTGATCGCCACCAATGAAGGGGAGTTCAATAATACCGCTTTCGACGTGGTGCCGCTGTTTGAGGACGATATTTTCTCGCCGCCCCGGCGACGGAGCAGCTGGATGCCTCACAACTCGCCGACCTGCGCGATTACGCCGATCGCAAGTTTGTGTCGCTGGCGGAGGGGTTCGCCACCTATGCCGGATTTCGGGAAGCATTCCATATCGCTGGTTTCGAGCCGGAGATCGTCACCCGGGTGAATGACATCTTTTCGATGATTAGCCTGGTGCAGGCGGGCGTCGGGTTTGCGCTGCTGCCGGGGCGAATGAAGAAAGTCTATGAAAAAGATGTACAGCTGTTAAAGCTGGCGGAACCGTACCAGATGCGCCAGCTGATCTCGATTGTCTATTCACACCATCGCGAGCGCGATGCCGACCTGCTGGCGCTGGCGGCGGAAGGAAGGATGTACGCCCGGAGCCTTATTCGTTAAGCCGCTGCGCCAGATGGCGGGCAACGTCCACGCCGCTGCGTTCCAGCGAAAGGGTCTCCCCGCGCCAGCCCGCCTGGCGGGTCAGGCAGGTCAATACCCCGCCGGGGGGCATCTCAATGGCTAAGCGCGCGTCGCGCTCATCGGCGGCGATCATCGCCTCCTGCCAATGCACGGTGCGCGCCATGTTCATCGCCAGATCGTCGGCGATCCGCTGCGGCTCCCACAGCACGCGCGCCGTCGAGCCGCTTAAATAGGCGCACTGCGGGCGCGTTAAGGTCAGGTTGGCAAAGGGCCTTTTGCCAGCGCTGCGGCGGGTTTATCCAGCAGCGCACAGTGCGATGGCACGCTGACCGCCAGCCGCTGCGCCTTGCTGGCGCCCGCCTGCAGCGCCAGCTGTGCCACTTCGGCCATGGCTTCATCGCGTCCGGCGATTACAATCTGCGTTTCGGCGTTGAGGTTGGCGAGATAGACCTCGTGGCCCTGCATCAGCGCCTCAACCCGCGGGCGGGTCAGGCCCATAATCGCCGTCAGCCCGTAACCTTCAGGATAGGCCTGCTCCATGAGATCGCCGCGCAGGGCTACCAGCCGCAGCGCGCTGGCGAAATCGAGCGCGCCGGCAATGACCGCTGCGGGAAAGGTGCCGATGGAGAGGCCGCTGACCATCTGCGGATTAACGCCCTGGCGCTGTAGCTCGCGCGCCCAGGCTACCCCGACGATCAGCAGACAGAGCTGGGCCGCACGGGTGTGTTTTAGCGCATCAGCGCTATCGAGAGTCTCGACTTCATCCCCCAGCACGGCGCGCGCCTGGCTGAGGATCGCTTCGCGGTCGGGGATAGCCGCCAGCATGTTGGGACGCTGGGCGCCCTGTCCGGGAAAAGTAAACAAAATCTTCATCATTCCTCCCTGCGCCACGGCGCAGTAGTTAAGCGCGCACCGTGTGACGTTTTCAGCAGCGCCCGCCCATCGCGTAGCCACTCATTGAGGGCGAAGGCGCCGTACGGCGTTTCGACCTGGGTATCGGCGCGGCACGGGAGCTTGGCCACCCGGGACTGCCATTCCAGCAGCGCCTCGCGGGCCAGCGGCTGCGGCGCGCGGATCAGCAGATCCAAATCGCTTGCTGCATGGAGTACCGGGATTTCGGTCGCCAGCGCGTAGCCAGTGCTGCCGGTGACGCCCCAGCGCCAGGGCCAGTCGTCCAGCGTCAGGGCGATAGCCGCCTGCACCGGCGGCTGCGAAACAAAAGGAGAGCCCAGCAGGCGCTCGCGCTCCACCAGCATCTCCGGGGTGACGCTGCGCACGATATTCTGCGCCTGTACCCAGCCAGCGGCGCGCTGCTCGCGCTTCATGCCCCGCACCCCAACCGGGATGCGGGCCTGGCCGTCAACGTCGCGCCTCACCACCACCGGCAGCGCGGCTCGCCACTGCTGAACCACCCACGGCTCGGCAATATCTTCCAGGGCGCTGGCGTGGTTTAACCAAACTAAATCGTGGGGACGCGGCGTTGATGACATGGTTTACAGTCCTGAAGTCAAAGAGATAAACAGCGGTAACGACAGGATACACAGAACCGAGCTTAACAACAGCACGGCTTCAGCATCCGGGGACTGCACGCCGAAGCGGTTGCCGAACACCACGCCGAAGAAGCCGGCGGCCAGGGCAATCATCAGGATCGCGGTAATGGCGATAGAACCGTGCAGACCAAGTAACATCACCAGACCCCAGGCAATAAACGGCTGCACCAGCAGTTTTACGATGGTTGATGTAGCGATCAGCGCATTGAGCTGCAGTTTACGTGCCGACAGGATCACCCCGGTGAGGAACAGCGCGGCGGCGGTGGCGGCCAGGCCCAGCGGTTTGATGGAGGCCAGCAGCAGGTCCGGCATGTTAATGCCGATAGCGGCAAGCACCACCCCGAGCAGCGGGCCCCAGACGATCGGTTTTTTCACTGAACGCCACATCAGCACCGGCAGCATCGCCAGCGTAGAACCGCTGTTTTCACCCGCAGCGCGGGCTTTTTCACGCTCCAGAATCAGCAGGCAGAACGGGGTCATCAGGACCGAACCGCAGGCGATAGAGACCGCCACCGACAGCGAGGTTGACGCGCCTTCACCCAGCACGCTGCCAAGGATCGGCAGGCCCAGCGCGGCGTAGTTCGGCAGCGCGACGGTGAGGGTCAGCACCGCGGCATCCTGCGGGGTGCGTTTGAACACGCTGGTGGCGAGGAAGTAGATCCCGGCGTAGGTGATCCACATCGCGCCGGTCAGCACCAGCACCAGCGGCGACTGGGCGACGATACCGGCCCACGGCGTTTGTACCGTCGCGCTAAACAGCGTGGCGGGTAAGGCAAAATCCATTACAAAAATATTAAGCAGCGAGACGTTTTTGTTATCTACCATACTGGCCTTACCGGCCCAGAAGCCCAGCAGCATAATGACGAAAATCGGGGCAAGAGCATGAATAATCACATAAGTCATAAATCACCTGTAAATAAAATAGAGTACTGGCGCGATTGTTATTTTTTCTAAAAGCCGTCCCTGCCCGGCGCGGTTATTACGCGCTCCGGGGGACGGCTTCCGGCAGGTTTTCTTCTACTACTTACGTACGAACGAACGTCTTACCAGCTGGCGCGCATAAGGTCGCGGACCTGCTGCGAACTGCGGCGGTTTTCCGCACCCAGGCGGCACTTCAGCGAGGGATCCTGGCGCGCGTCAGCGATGGCGTCGCGCAGGGTACGGCTGACCAGTGACAGATCGCCTTCGTCTGGCGCATCCGGATGGTTGATATCAAGCAGGGCGGAGAGCAGGCCGAGCGTAGCGTAGTTGCTGACGTCGTAGGCCATCGGCGGGATGGTCGCCGCCAGTTTCTCCAGCGCCTCTACGGTACGCAGCGTAATGCGCGCTGCCGATTCTTTACCCATCGCGTGAACCAGCACGCCGCTATCGTTAAAGGCTATCAGGCGGTTGGCCTGATAGCCGTGGGCCAGAAACGCCCCGGACATCGCTTTGCCGACAATCAGGCCAATCACCGGGGTGGCCGGCCAGACGGGCTTTGGCGTAGGCGCCTGCCGCTCCGGCCAGCGCCTGGTGAATACCAAAAGCTTCCTCGCGACGGCCATAGGCCTGGCTCGGCACATCGATCACGGCGACGATCGGCCGTTTACCAGGCTGGTCGGCGTCAGCGGCGATGGTTTCGTTGACCACTTTCGCCAGCGTCCAGCCTTCCAGCAGGCCGACTTCGCCGCCGGCGGCGCGCGGATAGTGGTTGTTAGCGTCAGGCACCACGGCGATAAAGCGGACGTTTTCGCCATCAATCTGGCCATCCGCGACCTGTACAGAGGCGCATAACCCGTTCATCAGCGGCGCGTTGGGCGCCAGTTTATTCAGCCATAGCGCGGCGCGGTTTGGGAACTGACTCATTATTTATCCTCCCGGGCAAAAAGCTGTTTAATCTGCGCGGTATCCGCCTGCTGGCGGGTATCGAACTGGCTCAAGCGACGCAGATAATCGTCATAGTTGTCGCTGCGGTGCTGTGCCGGTACGCCTTTGGCGATCGCCTCATTCATTGCGGTTTTAACGGCGTTGACGCCATCGTTAACCAGCGCGTCGACCAGGCCGCTGGCGGCGCGAATTTCGCCGCCGGTCATGCTCCAGATAAATGGCCGGTTGCGGGAGTCGTACTCTTCAATGCCGGCTTCCTGCTCGATAACCTGTGGGCCGTTGAGACCGAGGCGGGCTTCACGGGTGACGATAAGGTAGCTGCACAGCGCGGCGGCGATGGACATGCCGCCGAAGCAGCCGACGGTGCCAGCGATGATGCCGACTACCGGGGTGTAGCGGCGCAGATCGACAATCGCCGCGTGAATATCGGCGATGGCGGCCAGACCGAGGTTGGCCTCCTGTAGCCGGACGCCGCCGGTTTCCAGGCACAGCACCGCCTGCGTCGGGATACCGTTGCGGTTATCCTCCGCCGCCAGCTCCAGCGCGGCGGCCATTTTGGCGCCGGAGACTTCGCCCATACTGCCGCCCTGGAAGGTGCCTTCGATGGCAATCACCACCGCCGGCTGGCCGCTGATCGTGCCTTTGGCGACCACCATACCGTCGTCGGACTGTGGGACGATGCCCTGCGCGCCGAGCCACGGCGACATAATGCCGTCAAACGGATCCAGCAGTTCGCGGTAGCTGCCGTCGTCCAGCAGGGCGTGGGCGCGTTCGCGAGCGCGCAGTTCGATAAAGCTGCGATCGTTACGCATGAGCGGCCTCCTCAAAGACTTGTTCAATACGAATACGGGCGACGCCCGGCGTGGCGCCGAAGTCGTGAATAACCAACTGCCCGGCGGGCAGGCCGTTGATCAGGTTCAGCCGGTCGAACAGCGCCTGCCAGCGCGCCTGGCTGTTATCCACCGAGGTGGTAATTTGCACGCGGAGCGTATCGTTCCCGGCGGCGTATAGAGCACCTCCATATCGCCTGAACCTACAACCCCTGCCAACGCTCTGCCGCTGAGGGCGCGGCTGGCAGGAAATGACAATGTAATCTGTTCCATAACATCCTCTGAATGCGTTAGCCGGCAACCCGGTCGAGAAACAGGGTGGCGGCAAGGAGATCGGCGGCGCCGCCCGGCGAGGCGTTGTGCGCCAGCATCTGCGCGTCAAGCCGCGCCAGGGCGGCGCGTCCGGCGACGCTGGCGCAACCGCCGGCAGCCAGCACCTCGCGGGCGCCCTGCTGCATGGTCTGCAGGCCGCTCATGCCGGCGCGCGACAGCACGCAGGTATCGCTCAGCGAGGTCATGATGGCCATCAGCGCGTCAAGTCGCGCCTGCGGCTCGCTGGCGCCCCCGGGCGCGGGCTTTTCTGTAAACTTGCGGCAGCGCCAGGGGCGGGTGATATGCGGGGAAAACCGCGCTGCGCCTCTTCGCGCGCGCCAGGCACCTGCCAGCGGCGGCTGGCGCGCAGCCCTTTACTGAAGCTTTTCGGCGCCAGGCTGTCGGGCAGGCGGGCGAGGGCGGCGGCGGTGTCGGCGATCGTCTGTGATTGCCCCTCTCCACCCAACATCGCCACCGCGCTGACCAGCAGCCCCAGCGCCCAGATGGCGCCGCGGTGGGTATTGACCCCGCCGGTGGCCTGCATCATCTGCGCTTCGCCTTCGCGACCGAGGCGGCCGACGGTTTCGCGCAGCGCGATATCCGCCGGGCGGCGCCAGCTTTGCTGGGCCAGCGCGTGGAAGGTCGGCTGCAGGCTGCGGGCGGAGCGTTCCATCAGCGCCAGCGTGAGGTCCTGATGCGCGCCGCTGCCGCGGCTGTCGACCAGACCCGGTTTCGGGCTCAGACGGGCTTCGTCAATCAGGCAGGCGCTGGCGGTGTCCGCCAGCCAGCTGACAAGACTTTCGGCGTGCAGGGGAGAGAGAATTTTCATTACCAGCTCCGGAATTTTGCCGGTGGGTTGTACAGTCCGTCGGACCATTCCACCAGGTCGGCGACGCTGCCGGCGGCCAGCAGTGAACGGGTTGCCTCGCTGCGGCGAATACCCAGATCTTCCGGGTAGACCACTTTGCCGCTCTGACGCATGGGCAGCCACGCGTTTTGCGTCCACCCCGAGGCCAATATCGGTGATCCCGGCCTACTGCGGCCGACCATCGCCCGGCGCTCTTCCAGGCTTTCCGCACGATACAGATAGGCGATACCCTCTTCGGTCAGCACGTGGGTGACGTCATCGCCGTAAATCATCACCGGCGCCAGCGGCATGCCGGAGGTTTTAGCGACGTCGACCGCGTCGAGGGTCTCAACGAAGGTCGGTTTCACGCCGGCCTGGAAGGTTTCGACCATCGCACCACCAGGTTTTTTTACCGCGCTGCATTTGGGTCCGGCTCGGTGATCATATTGAGCCAGGCAGGGGTAGCGTGGCGGCGGCCGTGCGGATCGTGGCCCATGTTCGGCGCGCCGCCGAAGCCGGAAAGGCGGCCGCGTGTGACGGTCGAGGAGTTAGCCAGTCCATCCACCTGCAGGGTCGAACCGATAAACATATCCACCGCGTACTGACCCGCCAGCTGGCAGAAGGCGCGGTTGGAACGCATGGAGCCGTCCGGGCCGGTAAAGAAGATATCCGGGCGGGCGCGGATGTACTCTTCCATCCCCAGCTCGCCGCCGAAGCAGTGCACGCTCTCCACCCAGCCGCTCTCGATCGCCGGGATCAGGGTCGGATGCGGGTTCAGGGTCCAGTGCTTACAGATTTTGCCTTTCAGACCGAGCTGTTCACCGTAGGTTGGCAGCAACAGTTCAATCGCCGCGGTGTTGAAGCCGATACCGTGGTTCAGCGACTGTACCTGATGTTCCGCGTAGATGCCTTTAATCGCCATCATCGCCATCAGGATGTGTTCCTGTTTGATCAGGCGCGGGTCGCGGGTAAACAGCGGTTCGATAAAGAACGGTTTGTCAGCCACCACGACGTAGTCAATCCAGGAACCCGGAATATCCACGCGCGGCAGGTCGCATTCGTCGTCCACCAGCTCGTTCACCTGTGCGATGACGATACCGTCGTGGAACGCGGCGGCTTCCACCAGCGCTGGCGTATCTTCGGTGCTCGGCCCGGTGTAGAGGTTACCTTTACGGTCAGCTTTATAACCGGCAATCAGCGCCACGTTCGGGGCCAGGTCAACATAAAGACGGGAATAGAGTTCGATGTAGGTGTGGATGGCGCCAATTTCCAGTTGGCCATCTTCCAGTAGTTGCGAAATACGCAAGCTTTGGGTACCGGAGAAGGAGAAATCGAGCTTACGGGCGATGCCTTTTTCAAACAGGTCAAGGTGCTCGCTGCGCCCGACGCTGGGCATGATCATATGCAGATCGTGGATTTTCTGCGGATTGACTTCCGCCAGCATGCGGGAGAGAAAATCGGCTTGCTTCTGGTTGTTGCCTTCCAGCACCACCCGGTCGCCGGGGGCGAGCAGGTTTTCCAGTACGCTGACCAGCTGGTCAGTGGGGATGACTTTGCCCGGGATGTTGGCCTCGGCCAGCCGCCGTTGCTTTTCCGTCCGGCGACGGTTCCAGACCCGCCCCGTCGTTTGTTCGGCATTCATTATTAACCTCCTGATTCGACAAATCGTTTTGTTTGTCCTGGTGGAGGGTAGTGTGCGACGCGGGGCGCGGAGCATCAATTAAGCACGGCGGCCAATCGTTAGCCTGAGAGTAACAATGGTGAGTGCCACTTTGTGATGAGGATCGATAATACAAAAGGCGTAGTGGTCTACTGCAGGTGACAAGGAGAGGAGGGCCGGTCAGCCACCGGCCCGGGAAAGGTTTACTGTTTGCTCACATCACTTAATAAGAAGGCGATGCTCTGCCCGCCGCTGGTCTGCTCAAGGGCAATTTTGACGATAATCGTCAACGGCACCGACAGGAGCATACCGACCGGCCCCAGCAGCCAGCCCCAGAAGATCAATGACAGGAACACCACCAGGGTGGAGAGCCCCAGGCCGCGCCCCATGATCCGCGGTTCGAGAATATTGCCGAACACCAGGTTAACGATCAGATAGCCGGCCAGCACCACCAGCGCCTCGTACAGGCCGCCGAACACCAGCACCTGCAGGATCGGCGGGATGGCAGCCAGTACGGAACCGATATTGGGAATATAATTCAGCGCGAAGGCCAGTAGCCCCCACATAAAGGCGAAGCGCACGTCCAGCAGAACCAGCATTCCCCAGACCACCAGCCCGGTGACCAGGCTAATCGCGGTCTTCAGCACCAGATAATGCGACACGCTGTCGATAGCGCGCTGGATAGCCCCCATACCTTCTACCGGGCGGGACATCAGCTGCTGGAGTTTAGCGGGGAGCTGCGGCACCTCCAGCAGCATAAACACCACCGTCAGCAGCAGCAGAAAAATCGAGGACATGGCGTTCGACAGCTGAGTGAGCAGACTGGTGACCAGGGTCATCACGGCGTTGGGGTCGATGTATTTGTTAAGTTCCACCACCGAGACGGTAAAACCCAGGCGCTGCAGCCAGGGGGCGATGGTTTGCATCGGTTCGTAGAGATAGTTGCGGTACTGCGGCAGGGTGCGCGCCAGCTCGTTAAGCGAGGTCCCCAGCGAGGCCAGCAGCACAACGGCTAACATCACGATAAGGCCTATCAGCAGTGAGATCGCCAGCACGCGCGGCACCCGGCAGCGGACCAGCAGCTGCACCAGCGGATTAAGGATCACCGCCAGAAAAAAGCGCGAGAATAAACGGGACAATAATGTCTGCCGCAAAGCGAATGCCGGTCAGGATGATCACCAGCATGCCCAGCATGATGACCATCTTTAGTCCGTTAAGTGTAATAATAGGTTTAGCCATAGGATCCCGTCCTCAATCTTCCTTGCCTGTTAACAGGTTGCGTTACATTAGCATAATGACGTTTTTTTTCAGAAAAAACGCATTGCTGCAAAACCGCGGCGTAAAGAATTGCAAAGTCTTTGAATTAAATGTAGCACTATGCTACAAATCTACCTGTGTTTAACTACTGAGGACAATTTCCATCCGCACCGGACGAGAAGCAACACCGCGGATAATTGTAATTTTTATGGACAATCAGTTCAGGATGTATATTTTAAATCACCCCGCAGTATCCCTCACTTTTTCCCGTTTTGCCGGCGAACAGCACTGGCATTCGGCGCTATAGTCACCTTCTTTCTGCCTGAGCTGGCGCCAAGCGCACAGCGAAATCTACGTCAGAAATTTTCCGGTTTACGCGTCTCGTAAACGGTAATGGATTATATTCTCAAGCAGGAGAAGGGATCATGTTTTATTGGATTTTATTAGCTTTAGCTATTGTTGCTGAAATTACCGGCACGTTGTCGATGAAATGGGCAAGCATCAGCGGTGGGCATACCGGCTATATTTTAATGCTGGCCATGATAGCTCTGTCATATATTTTCTCGCCTTTGCAGTAAAAAAATTTGCCCTCGGTGTGGCTTACGCGTTATGGGAAGGGATTGGCATTTTGCTAGATCACCCTGTTCAGCGTTCTGTTATTTGATGAAAGCTTGTCGCTGCTGAAAATAGCCGGTCTGACCACACTGGTGGTGGGGATCGTCCTGATTTAGTCCGGCACCCCAGAAAAAAGCGTCGTCGAAGCAGGAGGTGGCTCATGCAGCAGTTTGAGTTGGATCCACGCCGCCTGGTTGGCTATCGCCATTGTTCTGGAGATTATTGCCAACGTCTTTTTGAAGTTTTCCGACGGTTTCCGCCGCAAGGTCTATGGCATCCTGTCGCTGGCGGCGGTGCTGGGTGCGTTCAGCGCCCTCTCGCAGGCGGTAAAAGGCATCGATCTGTCGGTTGCCTATGCGCTGTGGGGCGGCTTCGGTATCGCGGCGACCATTGCCGCCGGCTGGGTGCTGTTTGGCCAGCGCCTGAATAACAAAGGCTGGGCGGGAGTCATCCTGTTGGTTGCCGGCATGGTGTTAATTAAACTCGCCTGACGTCGCGCCGCCTGCAAAGCCAGGCGGCAAAACGGGTCCGCTGTAGTATGCTTACCTCAAGACCGGCCCCGCAGTTATTGTGCCCGGTGACGATGAGGACTGCGCATGTTCACAGCTTTCGGCTGGCGGAAAATTCCTTCCGCCAGGACGTTGTCAATAATGATTTTTCTCGCCGGGCTCGGCCTCACCGCGTCGGTGATCTCCCTGCTTTACCTGTCGCAACACCTCATTGCCAGCAAATCCAATGAAATTGACCAGCAGCGTTCGGTCCTGTCGGTGGAAGGGGCGGTGCAGACATCGGTCAACCGGGTGCTGTCCCTGGTGCTGGACAATGCTATCTGGGACGATGCGGTGACCCAGACTTACGCCCCCAGACTGGATCAAAAATGGCTGTACGACACCTGGGGATCGGGCTTCAAAATCAATAACCTGTACGACGGCACCTTTGTCCTTGATGAACATTATCACATTCTGTGGGGCGCCTTTCAGAGTCAGGTGATGCCCCGGACAGACCTTTCATTTCTCGGCGCCGGGCTGAGCAGCCTGATCCGTTATCATGCAAAGGCTCTGCGCGAGGGCAAAAACGCCTTCGCTGGCATCACGCGCACCGAGGCAGGGATCGCTTTCGTCGGCATCGGCCTGATCCGGCCGACGACCGGCCGGCTGCAGGTGGCTGACGATACCCGGCGCTATCTGGTCATTACCCGGCACATCAGTCCTCAGCTGCTGCAGCGTTTAGGCGACACCTTCCAGATAAGTCATCTCCATCTCAGCGACGGCCCCGGCGAACACCGTATTCCGCTGCGCACGCAGGGAGGCGAGGTGCTGGGCTATCTGGCGTGGCAGCCGCGTCTGCCCGGTGCCGAAGCGGCCCTGGCCTCATCAGGCAGTATGCGGCTGATCGCCGGGGTGGCC
>OKVR01000239.1_pt1 | contig 18849 bp, 18 predicted proteins | sample 1606891 | NCBI WGS metagenome assembly OKVR01 (sample SAMN03281011, study PRJEB24777) | human gut metagenome | isolation source: fecal sample PR176 from 1 month old male Indian infant, caesarean delivered... | place: Singapore | collected 2006-01-13 | reverse complement strand
ACGGCTTTCTTCGGTGATCATTTCACCCGGCATTACCAGAGGAACTCCCGGCGGATATGGAAGGATCATATTGGCGTTAATACGACCGACCATTTCGTCGAGGTAAACTTCTTCGGTCATACCGTGCAGCTCTTTCTGGAACGCAGCATACGGAGTCATTACCATGGTCGGCAGCACTTCAAATGCGCGATACATCAGATCCGGCAGATTGTGGTGAACAATCAGCTTTGTGGATATTCTGAGCCAGTTCCTGAATACGCATGTTTTCATAGAATTCAGGATCTTCACGATACAGAGACGGCAGCATGTTTTTCACCCGCAGGTTCAGGTCGAACGCACGTTTGAAGTCAGTCAGAGCACGCAGCAGGCTCAGTGCTTTGGTCTTATCGATACCGATGCTGAACAGGAACAGCAGGTTATACGGACCGGTTTTCTCAACAACGATGCCATGTTCGTCGAGGTATTTCGCCACGATGCTGGCCGGAATACCGAAGTCGCTCATGGTGCCGTCTTTTTCCATCCCCGGAGTCAGCAGGGTGACTTTGATCGGGTCAAGATACATGTGCTCGTTATCGATGTTTTTGAAGCCGTGCCAGGTGCTGTCAGAACGCAGCGGCCAGCATTCAGTGGTATCGATATGATCCGGCTGCCATACATCAAAGAACCAGCCATCAGATTCCGTTCTCAGACGTTTGATCTCTTTACGGAATTTGATCGCACGTTCAATGGAACCGTTGATCAGACGCTTACCTGCATTGCCTTTCATCATCGCCGCAGCGGTTTCAGTAGACGCCACGATACCGTAGTGCGGAGAAGTGGTGGTGTGCATCATGTAGGCTTCGTTAAAGGTCTCTTCGTTTAACGTCGCCTTTCACGGTTGGATCAATCGACGCCTGAGAGAACGCCGCCAGCAGTTTGTGCGTGGACTGGGTTTCGTAAATCACTTTCCCTTCGACGCGGCCGCCGCTCATCCCGCATTTGCCTTCATAGATCGGCGAGAAGTTGGTGTAAGGCACCCACGCGGAGTCAAAGTGGATGGGTATTTCACCATGCCTAGGGTTTTCTTGATGAAGTCAGTGTTGTACAGCAGACCATCGTAAGTCGAGTTGGTGATCACCGCGTGTACCGGCCAGGTCGCGTTCGGCGTCTCGTTTCACACGCTTGGCGATAGTCGCGTGCTGGAATTCGCTCTGCGGGATACCGCCGAGGATGCCGTAGGCGTTACGGGTCGGACGGAAGTAGATCGGCGTAATGTCGCTCATCATCATCAGGTGAGTCAGCGATTTGTGGCAGTTACGGTCAATCAATACGGTGCTGCCGGCCGGCGCGGAGTACATACCGACGATTTTGTTGGCGGTAGAGGTGCCGTTGGTCACCATATAGCTGCGTTCAGCATTGAATACGCGAGCGATATACTCTTCCGCTTCTTTGTGCGGGCCGCTGTGGTCCAGCAGGGAACCCAGTTCAGAAACCGAAATCGAGATATCGGATTTCATGGTGTTGGAGCCAAAGAAATCGTAGAAGATGCTGCCTACCGGGCTTTTCTGGAAGGCGGTACCGCCCATGTGGCCCGGGGTACAGAAGGTGTATTTGCCTTCACGCACATATTTGAACAGCGCTTTGGTCAGCGGCGGCAGAATGGTGTCGATATATTCGTCAGTGTTCTGTTTGATTTTGTTCGCGATATCTTCCGCAGCGCCCAGCGCATATTCGAAGAAGCGAACCTGCATGCGCAGATCGTTCAGGCTAACGTCCAGCGTGGAGTAGGTGTTAGCGAACGCATACAGCGGCATGTACTCGTTCATTTTGCTGATTTCTTCGCACAGCTCGAGATTGTATTTATCCCAGTCGAAGATCACGCCGCACAGACGAGAGTTGTTTTCGATCAGTTTTAATAAGTCGTCACGGTCGTTCGGGTAGACAATGCGGAAGTCCAGGCGTTCGAGAGCACGATGCAGTTCACGGATGGGTTCTTCTTTGAAGTAAACCCCCATGTGATTCATGATTGCAATAACGTTCATAGTCAAATCTCCAGATGTAGAAAGCCCCTCCCGTCGCGCTATGACAGGTGATGGAAGGAGCCTCAGGAAAAAGGGTTACTGATTAGTGCGCGTTAGCGGGGCTGTTGCTATCCGATGTGTTGTTCTGGCGCTGGTGCATTTTGCGACCGTAGAACATCAGGATAATCAGGCTAACGATAAAGGTGCCGGCCAGTTCGAAGGAGCTTGCGCCCATCAGCGCGATGAAGCAGAACACGCAACCCAGTACCGAACAAATCAGGCTGACAAAGTTACGGATGTTGATGCCTTCAAAACGAATCAGGTCAACACAGGAGTAGAAGTAAGGCAGCATGGTCAGCAGTACCGCGATACCGGTCAGTTCGCCGAACAGGTCAGAGGCTTTACCACCGGCGGAGTTCATCAGGGTAATCAGTACCATCAGCGCGGTCATTTTCACTGCGGCCAGCAGCAGGCCTTTTTTCGGGATACCGTTGCTATCAACTTCGCCATACACTTTCGGGAAGTTACCGTCGTTGGCGGCGCGGACACCGGCCTGGCCAACCAGCATCATCCACGAGCCCAGAGAAGTCAGGCAGGCAAAGGCGGTGAAAGCGGATACCATCGGCGCAGCCCAGCCGCCGAGAATAGTAGAGGCGCTAATCGCGAACGGCGCACCCGACGAGGCCATCTGAGAAGCAGGATACATACCGGCGATAACCTGAGTCGCGGCGATATAGACGATACCGGCCATCGCAGTACCCAGCATGGTAGCCAGCGGTACGGTACGTTTCGGGTTTTTCACCATCCCGGTACTCACGGCGGCGGATTCTACGCCAACGAAGGCCCACAGGCAGAGCAGGATACTTTTAATGACCGCGTGGCTATCGGTGGTGCTGGAGGTGTTCCAGTTCGCCTGATAGGTAGCGACATCAAACCAGTGCCAGCCGACGACCGCGGTCATCACCACTGGAATAAGCACCAGCACCAGACCAATGGTGGTCAGACGGCTGACCCAGGTCCCGCCGAGCATATTAACGAAAGTAAAGATCCACACGATGGCAATACAGGCAATCCCTGCTGGCACCGGGTTATTTAAAATGGGGAAGAACGTAGACAGATAAGAAACCGCGGTAATCCCGATAGCCAGGTTACCAATCCAGTTTGCATGATAATAAAGCACACCGGTCTGGAAACCGAATGCCGGAGATATTTCCCCTGCGTAAGCAATTGGGCCACCCTGCTGCGGGTTTTTAGTGGCCAGTCGGGCATAAACATAAGCCAGAGACATCGCACCAATAATTGAAATTACCCAGCCCCAAATGGCAATACCACCGATGCTGGCCAGGTTCGCAGGTAATAATGCAATACCGCTCCCCATCATATTACCGGCGACAACACCGGTACAGGCAAATAGCCCGATCTTCTTGGCAGAACTCATGGTTGTTTTTCTCCTAAGTTTATTTGGGAGGTACAGATCATGATACAGAACCATTAATTGACCCGACCAACTGCCAACAAGATTACTGATTTGTACGAGATAAGTCCTAAAGATAAAGTGAAATAACAACAAACATCAGACAAATGATATTTTGACCTTTTTCGCTTAACATATAAACATGACAACAGGGTGTCAGAAAAAGATAAACATTATTGTTTTACATGCACTTAAACCAGATGCGGCGTGTTGCCGAACTGTTATTTAAAGCCTCCTGAATGCTAAATACAAATAACAACAAGAGGCTTCATGAGAAACATAAATTTAACCTCATCATGCCCAAAACCTTGCACACGATGAGGGTTTACTTATTCTGAAGAGAGGAAATTATCGAGATACGGAACCACCCGGTTGACCGACGTCTGGAAAACCCCGTTTTCAATCCAGTACAATGTGTCTCCCCCGGGGCGTAAATTAAACGCCGTAATGTAAGAATCTGCTGCCAGCCGGTTCTCACCTTTCATCTCATAGACTTTGCCTAACAGCACATAATTCAGCCACGACATCTCTAAATCGATCGCACTGTTAATAGCGGTATTCGCTTCATCGACTTTGCCCTTCCCCAGCAAATCCACCGCCTTTTATTTGATAATAAATCGCCATGTCTTTAATACCCGGCATCTCCCCTACCCGCTCAACTTCGCTATAGAGGGCTGCCAGCTGTTTATCATCCAGCGGCTGTTGCGAATGGCGTAATACATCCACCAGCGTCTTTTCGGCATACGCATAAATAAAATCAGGTGCCCGTTTAATCACATCATCCAGCAGGCTGCTGGCCTTACTTAATGAGTCAACATCGCCCTTCATTAACAGCTGATGCGACTGGTAGAAATAGGTTAACGCCACGCTTTGCGACGGCTGATACTGCCTGAGCATCGCCTGCATCCGCGCCGGCCACGGCTGCGTCAGGGCATCCGACAGGCTGTTCATCAGATCGTTCTGGATGGTGAGCTGGTTGTCATTGGTCACAAAGTAGCGCTTATCGAGCATCGTCGAGCTGTCGGCATTATCCACCAACTGGACCGACATAAAGCACTGCTGCGCCCGGTAGTGGCGCTGATTGACGAACTCAATGGTTAGCGTTTTACCGGAACTGCTCGGCTCATTGATGTTGTAGTCCGTTTGTCATGCACCATAAAGGTCGAGAATGGTGTTCAGCGAGGTGGTGATCAGGCTGGCCAGGCCGACCGCGTAGGAGTGCTGCGACGACCAGTTGGTACAGGAGTTACCATTCACCAGGTGGATATCGATATCGCGCGGATTAAGCAACAGGCGCGCCTTGTTGACCGGCGGCCGCGATTCCATGCTCGACAGCGCCACCAGCGCCACGCAGGTGCCCAGCGCCAACAGGAACAGTCCCCACACCAGGGCGGTGGTGAGCCGTTTACGCACTGACGGCGCGCTGGCCACTGTCGGAGCGGGAGCTGGCACGGCGGGATCGGCGGCGGAGACGGGCGCATCGGGCGGCGCACCGGCAGCCGGCGGCGCGGTCGCGGCGACCGAAGGCGAAGGCGTCAGCGCCTCCATCTGTGGGGCGAGTTCCTCCCCTTCTTCGGTGCACCAGATCACCGGCACCGTGAGCTTATACCCCCGTTTGGGTACCGTCGCGATGTACTCAAGGCTAACGTCGTCGCCGTCTTTGAGCGACTTGCGCAGTTCAGAAATACTCTGCGTGACGACGTGGCTGGTCACAACGTTCCGGGTCCAGACGTTTTCGATAAGCTCGTCCCGACTAAGCACTTCCCCCGGATGGCGAGCGAAAAAGACCAGAAGGTCGATTAAACGCGGTTCAAGGGTAAGCTGGCGCCCCTTCCTGCTGATTTGGTTTACAGAGGGGGTTACCAGCCATTCACCGACGCGAACAACAGGTTGTAGCATACAAGAAAGCCCCAGACAAAAAGGGAAAGGCGCGATGATAACACATTTGTCCTACCTATTTTTGCCAGGGGTCACTCCCTCAGGCATTAGGTTGGAATTCGCCTTTTAGCGACAATAAAAAGCAATATTTCATTAACATCGTGATCATCAAATTCATATATAGCGATAAAAACGTTTTCGCTTCCGCTTAGCCGTCGGAACGTGGGCAGCGGAAAAAAATAAGCCCGGAGGCGTAATGCGCTCCAGGCTCAGTCAGTGGCGTGCCGTTATGGCACGCGGAAGAATCGATTATTTATACACTTCCGCTGTGGCTTCAAAGTTAGGACCATGCTCACGCGCAGCAGTAATCACGTAGTACTTTCCGCCTTTCTCATCGGCCAGCTTGGAGAGCTGATCGTGCAGATCGGAAGGTGAAGAGAACTGCCCACCTGACGGCCCCACCGAGATCGGTCCGACCTTGGTCAGTTTAAAGTGTTTAGCTTCTTCTTTGGTGATCAACTGCGCGGCGGACGCGCCAAACGCAACGGCGGAAAGGGCTAACGCGACTATCACTTTTTTCATCCTGCAATCTCCTTGGAATGGGCCTTAGATCAGGCTCTTTCAGTATAGACGGCGATTTAATAAGCGTGCTACCGGTGCGCTGATTTTTTGGCCGCAGCGTTCAGTAACGCGGCGGCACCCCTTCCGGGCGGGTCTTAAAGCGCCGGTGCAGCCACATATATTGTTCAGGCGCCATCAGGATGCACTGTTCGATAATCTGGTTCATCCACGCCGCGGTAACCTCGGCGCTGGCCAGCGGCGGCGTGCGCTCCGGCGTCAGGGAGATCAGCTCATATCCCATACCGTTGGGTTTGCGTCGCGGAACAAACGGTACAATCGTCGCCCCGGACATCTTCGCCAGCATCCAGGTGCCGGTGGTGGTCGCCGCCTGCTCGACAGCAAACAGCGGCGCAAAAACGCTGCTGGCCGGCCCGTAATCATGATCCGGCGCGTACCAGAGGATCTCTCCCTCTTTCAGCGCCCTGACCATGCCTTTCAGATTTTTTCGATCCAGCATGGTCTTGTTCGAGCGCAAGCGTCCCCAGGTCTGCAGCCAGTCAATCAGCGGGTTATCATTGGGCCGGTAGACGCCGATCCCCGGGGTAAACATGCCATACATTCGCGCCCCCATCTCGAGGGTCAGAAAATGGATACCGATCAGTAAGATGCCCTGCTTTTGTTCCAGAAGTTCGACCACCTCGTTTACGCCGCTGGTCTCGGTCCAGCGCGCCACCCGGTGCGTCGGCCAGAACCAGGCCATGCCGGTCTCCATCAGCCCCATGCCCAGCGATTCAAAGTTTTTCACCAGCAGTGCCTCACGCTCGGTGACGCTCATCGCGGGAAAGCAGAGTTCGAGATTACGTCTGGCAATCCGTGCGCGGCTTTTCATCACCCGCATTGCCAGCCGCCCGAGCGCAGTGCCCAGTCGGTAGATCACCGGATACGGTAATTGCACCAGCAGCCATAAGAGGCCAATTCCCAGCCATAATAGCCAGTAACGCGGGTGCAACAGCGCGCGGGAAAATTTGGGTAAATTTGACATAGTAATCCTGTTAATTCACTCAATAATAGCTGAGCAAAAACCGCGAAATAAAGTAGCGGATCCTGCCGGTTGTATTTTTCCAATTCGTGCGGTAACACTAAGACACAAAGCACGATATTATACGTTGTTCAATCACTAATTTCAGTATTGCGATTGCGGCTACTCTATTATTAGCCACATCGCGTAAAACTTCCTTTTTTATGCATAAAAAAATAAACCAGACCTCTACAGCGCGACTGGTTGCCCAAAAAAATCAAACAGCATATTTTCTCATCGCCTGTTGCAATTGGCCCCGTGGTTGCTCTGCAGCACGGAGATAACATGCTGCACGGCGGGATGTTCAACGTCATTTGTGACGCCTTCATGCGGTTATTTGTGACTCGGGCAAAGGTTAAGCATCGACATTGCGGATCCTTTTCCCAGATATGCTACGTTTACAGCGCTCATTCGACGCAAGTGCCTTTGCCGACGTCGTCGCTTTCAGAAGCCATAGTGAGAAGGAACTATGACAATGAATTATCAATTAGTGAAGCAAGTCAGAGAAAATAACATATTAAGAAAAGCTTCATTGACCTTGCCGTTAAGACTTTCGACCTGTCATTTTGAAGAGTGGTATCAGCAAGGTTACTGGACCGACGCCTATATCCCCTACGCCTTTGTCGAACGTAATAAAATTATCGCTAACGCCTCGGCCAACATCATCGATCTGCGCTGGCAGGGCGAGCCCCGGCGGTATATTCAGATTGGTACCGTGATGACCGAACCGGACCACCGCAATAAGGGATTAGCCGGCCAGCTTATCCACCATATTCTGCAGGACTGGCAGCATGGAGGCGGACGCCTTCTTTTTATTTGCCAATCCCACCACGGTGGACTTTTTACCCCAAATTTGGTTTCACCCGCAGCGAAGAGCATCAATATATTATGCCGGTTCGCTCCGCGCGCCGGTGATTTTCGCAAACTGGATATGGACAGCGCTGACGATGTCGCCCTGCTCCGCCATTACTATGAAAAATCCAACCCGTTCTCACCGCTGCGGGTGGAGCACAACTTTGGCCTGCTGATGTTTTACTGCTCAGCCTTTATGAAGCATTTCGTTTACTATTCGGCAAAAAATGAGGCGGTGGTTATCGCCATGCAAAACGGTCCGGTGCTGATCTGCTTTGACCTGTTCTGCGATGCGGGCAAAAGCCTGTCGACGCTGGTCAACGAGCTGGCCGATGACCATGTTTACCAGGCTATCCTCGGCTTTACCCCCAATGAAGACCGGCTCGGCGAGTACGAGAAGATTGAGGGAGAAGATATCCTCTTTGTCTATGACCAGAAGGAAAACTTGTTTAAAGACAGGAAGTTGATGTTTCCTTTGCTGGCGCATGCCTGACGGCGCCGCGCCGTCAGGCCGATCAGTTATAGGTCACCACGAAGGTCGCGCTGGCGTTCGCCTCACCCGCTGTCACTGCGGGCCCGTTGACCGCTCGCCGCGTCGGGAGACGTAATCCCGATACTCCTCGCCAACGTAAATCTGCCGTGGCCGGTAGATGGTCAGCGGCGCCTGGTGCATCTCGTTCCAGTGCGCCACCCAGCCGACCGTCCGGCCGACCGCGGTGACCACCGCAAACATCGACGAAGGCAGATTCATCGCCTTGAGGATCACCGCGGTATAAAAATCCACGCTTGGCGACAGGCCATTGTCCACAAAGTAGGGATCGGTCAGCGCCACGTCCTCAAGGGCCATCGCTACCTGCAGCAGGCGGTCAGACATGCCTACCTCTGCCAGGACCCGATGGCTGGTTTCACGCAGGATATCGGCGCGCGGGTCACGGTGACGGTAGCGTGAGTTGCCAAAACCGAGGCGGCGAAATGCCTGCGGATCGCGCTTCGCCTGGCGCAGAACGCCGGAACCTGATCGACGCTTTCAATTTCCTCCAGCATTCGCATGCTCGATTCATTGGCGCCACCGTGCATTGGCCCCCACAGCGACGCCAGCCCGGCGGCGACGCAGGCGAATAAGTTCGCTCCGGAGGAGCCCGCCGCGCGCACCGTGGTGGTCGAGGCGCACTGCCCGTGATCGGCATGCAGCACCAGGATCTGGTTCATCGCCTGCTCGATAACCGGATTGAGGACGTACTTCTCGGCCGGGATAGCAAACAGCATCTGCAGGAAATTTCCGGCATAGGAGAGATCGTTGCGCGGATAGGCGGCGGGTTGTTCAATGGTGTACTTGTAGCTCATGGCGGCGATAGTGGGCATTTTCGACAGCAGCCGCGTGGCGGCCAGCGCCCGGTGCTGCGGATTTTCCACATCCAGGACATCATGATAGAACGCCGCCAGCGCCCCCACCAGGGCGCACATCAGCGCCATCGGGTGCGAGTCGCGACGAAAGCCGCTGCACATGCGGGCTATCTGCTCATGGACCAGGGTATGGCGGGTGATGGTCTCGCGAAAGGTTTGATAGCTGGCCTCATCCGGCGCGTCACCGTTCAGCATGATGTAGGCCACTTCGAGAAAATCGCACTGGCGAGCCAGCTGATCCACCGGATAGCCGCGGTGCAATAGCACGCTGTTTTCCGTATCGATCCACGAGATCGCCGACTGGCATCCGGCGGTATTGGCGAAGCCGGGGTCATAGCTGCAGAATCCGGAGTGATTCAGCTCGCGTATGTCGACTCCCACATGGCCCCGGGTTCCCGGCACCTGCGGCAGGGTGATGGGCGTCGGTTGCCCGGCAATAGAAAGCGTTAACGGTGTGGTGCTCATCCTGTCAGTTCCCCCAGCAGCTTATCAGCGACCTGAAGTCATTCTTCAGGCGGAAAGAGCAACATAACCAATGTGATGCAGCTTATTCATTGATGTCATCACTATAACTCTGACAAAGAGGATATTTTGCTGGCCTTTCCGGGGAAACAGGCCATCTTTCCCCACCCATCGTCGGATAGCGGCACAAATCGCCAAGGATAAAGGCGATCAGCGCTGTCAAAATTTACGCTGAGTACAGAAAGGATGAAGAGGAGCTACCATGAATTTTGTGCTGTCGATGACGCTTATCTGCATCGCCATCGCCTGGCTGATGATGAGCCTGCTGCCGGTCTAACCGCCCCCGCAGTGGCCTGGATAACGCCCCCATCCTCGCCGTGGTCTTCACCGCTGAGGTTTCACCAGAGCCAGGCAAGAAGCACTGGTTGCATATCAGGCTGTTGCGTTTTTCCGCCCAGGGGTAGGCTAAAGGCCACTGTTAAGGAGGTGATATGTCTGGACTGATCAACCCACATGCGGCCCCGGAAGAAGCAGCCTATGCGCTGCTGATTGAGCTGGTTCGCGCCCAGCGCGTGCCGCAATATGAAGGCGATATTTCCGGCCTGCTGGCGATATACGACGAAGCCGTTAAACACTTTAAAGAGAAAGAGCCCGAGCGTTAGGCATGGAGGTCGTTGTGCGGGGAAAGGGTGACGCCTGCGGGAGACGCGCAGGCGTTGGCTGGATAGCGGCTTGGGTCATCAGCTGCCGCGGTAGGTAGAGTATCCGTACTGACTGAGCAGCAGCGGGATATGCAGTTTTTGATTTTGCTTTGTGACATTGAAAATAACCGGAATCACCGGGAAGAACGTATTCATGTTTTGGCTTTTAAAATAGTCACCGGTTTTAAACGTCACTTTATAAACCCCCGGCTCCATATTCTCCGCCTGCGGATAGAGCGATTTAATCCGCCCATCGGCATCCGTTTTGCCGGTGGCGATATGCTGCCAGCTCTCCCCTTGCTGCTTATCCAGCTCAATCTGCACACCCGGCGAAGGGAGCCCGGTTTGCTGATTAAGAATGTGTACGCTGAGCGTGCCCTCTGGCGCCGCCAGCGCGCTGAAGCTGAGAAGGGAAATTACGGAGGCGATAACTAATTTCATAATCGTGACCTTTTGGGCAAGTGAAAGTGCCCCTAACTATAGTCAGGGCGGCGGGGAAAAAAATTTAAACTTTTTGTTATCAGATTGAGTTGATGGGTACTGTCCCCACACACAACACGCTGAACCGGTTTTGTCGTGAGAAGAGGGAGTGTCTGATGTGTGAGTAACCCCGTGCTCTTCGTAACAGGATACGTGGCACTTAATCCGTCAGAGAGGGAAAAGATTAACTGGGGTCAAATATCAAAAGGTTAAATAATATATGCCGTGGCCTCTGCCGCCTCTAACAGAACAGTGCTTACTGCAAATGGCCTGCCGTATTCGAAATAATCATTTAATATTATTTAACCTACTATTCCAGTGTAAGTAATCACCTGGTTCAGATAATGATTATTATCATTGATTCTCTTGTCGCCACGCCTTCACCATCTCCTTTGTTACCTCTTTCTTGTAGCAAATAGGTGAGTACCCACCAGCTTTGCTCCAGGCGCTGCGGCCACCGCACGAGCTGCCGTTCCGGGCGGTATTGAAGGGACAGGCACAGGTACCGGGATAGGATGCGACAGAGTCATCAATAATTCTTTGCCTGACCTGATCATCGCTTAAGGAATTCGATTTGGCGATGGAAATATCTGATGCAAAGACACACACAACAGCGAATACGGAGATGACGACGAATTTGATGTTCATTTGGATCTTTCCAGGCAGTGGATGAACATCGAGGGTATGCTTTCAAATAGTGTTCAATATTGATCTTTAACAACTGTACTTCACGCCAGCTTAAAATGCGATACTTAACCCAGTCAGACATAACCTAAAGCTATAATGACTATTAGCCTGTTACCGGCAACATATTTTCACATTCCTGCAGAGCGCTTATTCTGCACTCAGCTATAACCAGCATTAACCATTCTGTTCGATATTGCAGAGCCGTAATGCTGTACTCTCACTGGCCATCGTCCGACAGATACTGCAAGACATTAGAATCATCGAAATGGTCCGTCGCTATGCTCACCTGGCGCCGAACCACCTGACTGAACACGCACGGAAAATTGACTCGATTTTTGCAGAAGATGTCCCACATATGTCCCACAAGGAAAAATCAGCGACTGGAGGAAGTAATTAAGTGATTGATTATTAATGGCCCTACAGGATTCGATATAAACACATAACAAACTGATTTTATTTAACTATGTAGGTTAAGGAAATCACACATACCCCCAAATGTACCCCCATATATTTTTCTATGGCCGAACATTGACTATTTATCGCGCAATGTTGGGTGCCAGGAGCTTTCTGCTATACCGCTAATATTCCCCCGTCCAAAACCGCTTCATAATTTACACACGGAAAATTTCTCTATATACATGCAAAATGTGTTGGTTCGGTTGGTTCAGTTGCCTCAAAACGTAAAGACCATTGTTTTATTTGATTATTTTTTCAAAAAATTGAACCAACACCATCCGATTTTGAACCAACATTTAGCTGAGTGAACCAACATCAGCCGCGAAAATGACGTTGCGTACAGGCAGGTTTCGCGTTCTGGATAGAAGTAACAAGGCAGCTTTCTCCCCGTGCTATCTGAGTAGTGAGCGAAAAATTTCGCTGAGTGTATTTCACCTAATACCAACGGCGTTTTAGCATAGATATGCTTGTGCTCAATCTCGATGAGATCCATCCGGCGTATTCGATAGCCAGCAGTTCATGGGCGAACGTGCCGCCGTTTCTTCCTTCATCTGAAACTATGCAAATCTGCACAGTTTCTTTTTCCAGTTCGGCGAGCAAAGATTTTGCGGTTTGAGTACGCAACCACTGGGCAGGTGCTTTGTTAGTGCCAAGACCACTCGCCTTATGCAGCGCATTCAGGTTGAAGCGTCCGGCAGTAGCCTTTTCCCCCAATGAGGGGAAAGCATCATTGCTTACGAGCCCAGTTAAACATGACAGAAGAGACAAAGAGTTAGTGTTGAACAGTAAATGGATAATATCTGGACGATTGAATATACATCGGCACATAACCAGGAGTAATCCTCTGCATTTCTGATGCGCCAACTTGCTAAAAATCACCACCATTTTTAATACATATAGTTGAATTAATTAATGAAAAAAGCTTTTGGTAGGAAAGAGTTGTTGCTGGTGGTGCCGTTATCGATGAGTACTATCGACCGCCTTGAACACAAAGGTCAGTTCCCAAAACGCTTTTATATTACCGACGGACGCTGTGCCTGGGATGGAGATGAAGTCGAACAGTGGCTTGACGAAAGAAAGGCCGCAAACACCGGTAATTTTGGTGGGAAAAAGCCACCTGTTGACAAGAGAGTTTCTCGCCCGGTAAGTAAGGCAACGTGATACAGTTGGCACATTGCTTACGCAAATCCTCTGCACCGGGCGATACGTTCGCCAGGAGCTCTCGCCGGCGGATATAACGCAGAAGGTAGTAGCCAGTTTGATGCCAGCCACCCTTGAGACCATAAAGTCGGAAGAGAAGCAGACCTATCACTACCCTCTGAAGACGAACTACCGTGAGCACATCCATAGTCCTGAGGGAGTGAACGGTCCGGTTGAACACTCCATGCTGATGGATATGCTGAAAAAGATGGATGCCGACTGGCATGATGTGTCCGGCGCCGCCGCAGAGGTAACGGCCATGCTCAGCTACATTGTTGGTATCGGCGCCGTACTGCGCGACATAGAGACGCATGCTCAGTATGTGATGGCTAAGACCAAGGGTTACTGAGGCTGCTGGCGCAGGGAAGCGCCTTAAAATTCATGATTCGTAACCTATTCATATCTATTGATATCGCGTTTTTATTGCTCTGCTCATCTTGCAACCAACAATACCTATGCGTATATTTACACCAAAGGTAATCAACCCTTTTGTTGAATAGCAGTTACTACACCGGAGATTAAAGATGACAAAGCTTGGATTCGTTGCAAAAGGTATGGTTGAAAACCGTACTAAAGCAAAGCGTCGCAAAGCACCTGTATCTTTAGGGACTGTAGTACTGCGCGGCTCGGTTAGCGGCTCGGTTGTAGTACGCGGAACAGCCACCCTCTTTGTTGGTGAAGATGGTAACGTCATGCGCGTTACAGCTGTCCATGGGCATAGCAAAAAAATCCATGGCCGTCATAGGACGGCAAAGTTTGCGCAGCAAAAGGTTAATGCTCCGAAAATCAATATGATTTCTGCAGAGGCATCTTCTGAGCTATCCTTCCGCATGCTGAGCACTTTAGATGATCGGATGAAGGAAGAACAGTTCGATGTATTTGAGTGAGTATTGCGGAAGAATTCTACCCACAGGCGAATTCAAAAGTGATGATTTTTTAATTTCACTTAAAGAAGCCTTTAAATGTCATTGGCGTAATGGTCATCACCCCAGCTTAGGAAAAGACACTCTTTTTGAAAGGCCTGATGAAGTTCTTAATTACCACCTTAGAAAAGTTCATGTAAATATTAACCAATACGCAAATTACAATTACTCATGTACAAAAATGTGCTGGGATGAATGGTCATATGGTTTAATAGATGAACATGGGCGCTTCAGACCTACACCAGTAAGTAACTCTTACTTGATTTATGCAGTGAATGAACATCGAGATGCTGCCTTATTAGCTTACTGGGATCCACCAGCTCATACTAAGGCTAATCAGCCTGTATGGATGGATTCAGTAATAAACTTCACTAAAGTTTTCCATGATAAAACTAATACATCACCCTTCCCTAGAGAGAGTGACCCATGGAGCTACTCATTTAAAATTAAGAAGCCCGCATAGCGGGCTTTTTAATGGATGAAATCTGAGCACAGCGCTACAATCATAAAGCCACGGTTCAGTGGTCTACACATGGTAAGTGAAAATGAAAAAAGCATTAGCAGTGCTGTTTGTTCTGTTGTCTCTGGGCTCTTCCACACAGGCTTTCGCTGGTAACTGCCAGCATCCTGATGACACCGCAGCTGACGGCTCACGCTGTGGCGGCCGTTCTGCTGACTCCCGCCCCGGCGGTCAGTGATAAATAAGGCCGCGAAAGCGGCCTTTGTGACATGTCACGCTAGTTTTTACCATCAAGCTTTGGCGGCTCGTTACAACGAAACGATGCCTGCATAGCAGCTATGACCAAGCTCTCAGCTGAGTTAACTCGCTTGTCAGGGTTATCGTTTAAGTATTTATAAACAACATCAGCATATGTCTGTAACCGCCCATTAGGTTGGCAAAAAACCTGAGCCCCTTCATTACCATAGGCATCAATCATTGATGCCACATATCCCATGAATACGCCAGCTTGAAGCTGATTATCAGGCGTACGGCGTCTGCCTTGTTCAGCTTTTTTATACTCCTGAGAATATAGGTATAGCTGTTGACCATCATAGAACTTTGCTTCAGCAGGCACCATAAATGAGCAGAAAAAAGGCGCTAAGCAAATATATTTGGACATTCATTATTATTTCCCCTAACATGAATTGCGATGGCGGTAACATAAATGTATTACCCTGATCTTTCTGTACACGCTGCTCATAGCGCTCAAGAGACCCAGGTGATAACCATTCCTGCATGCGGTTCAGAATAAGATAGTCCATTCCCTGACGCACACCAAGCAGATTGAGGAACGGTGTATGGTTGATACCGAAACGGAGAAAATCTCCGGCCTTTGCATCGCCATCTCGGGCCTGCAGGTACAGGTTACGTAGTTGATCCACATCTCCTACAAATGGCCCGGCCAGGCTGGATGCCATGCCCCCACCGAAACGGTTATATTCGCCGAAAAGGAAATCCCCCATTAGGCCGGCGCCGCCGCCTTGTACCATCGCTGCCATGACTGATTTATGATCCAGCGGGCGCGGTGTTTGCCCCTTGACCATGAGTTTTGCCTGCATGGACAGATATCCAAAAGCTGTCATCCATATGAACAACTGAGCAAAGCCCTGCCATTCTCCGTTACCTGCAAACATCGCTTTGGCCAGCGCCGGAAACTTACTCTGCCCAAGGGCCGCCGGCGTGTAACCACGGCCGTACAACTCCCTTCCCAGGGTATTCTGCATAAATGACGCTGTGAAAGATTTGAACTGCATCATCATTCGAACGGCTTCACCAACCGGCGTGCCTGGTACAGTACCGAATTTAATTAGCGCATTTGTTCTCGCCCCAGGCTCGGACATAGCAACCTGAATACGATCGAGATAGTAGCCTCGGAGTTTACCTGCAAGGGTTTCCCGCGCATTGGCGATCGCCGCCGAACTGGCCTTGATGTTCTGCGTCGCAAGATATTTTTCAATGTCGTGATTGGGGATAAACTGAACACCATTAGGGGTCATATGGCTGTTACCGTTCAGTTCGTCCATCTGCATATTACGGAATACCGACCACTCATGCTCACCGATACCACTTATTTCAAGTACGCGGCGGAGCTCGGGGTTAAGCTTTGAAAACTCACTGCCAGCATTACGCGCCATCCAGTTGGACATGATAAGACCGGCGCCCGAACGCCCGTTCTCGGTCCACCAGTTAAGTAGGTTGTATTTGAAAAACTTCTGCTGAAGACGGGCTATCTTCCCTGGGACAGAAGTATCACCCGAGAATTTGGAGATCACTTCATTGCGTACAGCATCAAAACCGATCCCCATATAACTGAGGATTTCTTTTTTCTCTTCGCTGCTGTAGCCCTGCAACTTACCCATAAGGTTTTTGCTCATCGCCTCATAGATATTCATGCCCTGATACCGCATTTCCATGGACATGTTGCCTATATCGTTAAGGGATGAAAGCGTTGCGCTACCCAGCTTAGTCATCCCCTCAACTGCTCGAATACTGGCTCCCGTTTTGGCCAGGGTTGCATTCCCTGGGATATTGGTAAACCCCATAACCTCATCAAGCTGCTGTTTGAGCATACGGAACTGACCGTTAAGATCAGCCACTGCCGCGGGGTCATTTGTCTTTTTAATACGCAGCAACTGATCATCAAAAAGACGCTGAAACATGTGCTCAGGGTTTGTTCCGAGTACCCGCATCAGACCGGTTGTTTTTGCTGCACTATCCAGAGAGGCGATGACAGACTCGCGAATATTCCCGGCGCCGTACAGTTTGTTGTATTCGAACCAGGCATCACCACCGGGCTTAAAAATGAGTTCGCGCTCCTGGCTGGCACGTTTGGCTATATTGGATCCGCCACCTTTGAAGCCCTTCAGCCACTCTGAGGCGGGCTTGTAAGTCAGGTGTGTTCCCGATGCCAGGTTGTTATAGACGTTTTGTAGGTACTCTTCGCGATTAGCTATGCCTTCAAAAGTGCCATCATCCAGCCGCGGCAAAATAAAATCACGCCATCCCTCATATCCTTCGGCTCTGATTTTGTACATGTCGTGGCTCTGGCGAGTGATATATCCCGCCAGCTTACCTACCCATGCGCCGGCTCGATTTTTATCAAGACGCGTGACTTCATTCCACTTCATTATGACTTTGCCAAGTGCTATCGCCTCTTTAGGGAGACCATCGGTAGACTCCCTGCGCCCCATACGGTCAATAGCTCGGGCTATATCAAGATCGTACTCACCAGATGAAAAGGCTTTTTCGTAACCTGTTTTATCGATGTCGTGAAAGAAACCACCATTGTATTTACCGCTCAGTTGCTCCTGCTCCCTGGCTACTGATTCACGGGTTCCGGCCGCATATTCATTACGCCCGACCAGAATGGAAGACAGTGTGATATCAGGGCGATCTGCTTCGCCTTTGCCAAAACGAGTATTGTTGAGAAAGGCCGAGTGCTTTTTTGTAAATACGCAGGTTGATCAGCTTCTGCTGAGTCTCAATGGCTTTTGCCAGCCTCTCGGATTTCATTAGCTCCTCAGCAGCCTGGAGCGCAGCCCCCTCATTTGAAATAGCAGCATTCTCAGCTTTGATCCGCGCTATCGTATCATCCATGTTGTTAAATAAACTCTGCATCTCTTCATCGGTCAGAGGGCGACCGGCGGCAGCATTTACTGCTTTTTCGCATGCGGTGAGAAAAATATTATCAGCCATTCAGTTTCCCTATACGGCACATAGCCGCAGCTTTGATTGCTTTTTCCATGGAGGTATCTGCTGCCTCATGTTCAACCTGTTTCATTAAAGCGGCGAACTCCGGATCATCAGAAGAAATAGCGTCGTTAATCTGGCGCGTATAATTCAGGTTTTCTTCTGCTTGTCTCAATGCGTCATCAGTAGTCCCTGACTCACCCGCTGACTTTATCTGGATATCAGCTGAAGCACTGGCCGCTACATCGTCTTGCGCTGCTGGGATGCGTCGAGGTAAAGACAGATCATCAATAGCCGTTATTTTTTTCTCCGGGTCTACCAGATTGAGGAACGGCTCGATGTTTACATCCTCCCCCCGGCGCATCTGGGCTACGGCTGATCGCATAGCCTGATTACGCACCATCCAGTCAGCCTCACCTAACTTCTGAGCTGCACTTTTGATACCTTGCGCAACCGGGGATTGTCGGAGTGACAAGCGGATCTCATCGGCTCGCCGGGAGACTTGCTTTGCAAGCGGTTCGGGAAGTTCCCCGCGAGAGATAGATGCCAGTTCCTGCGCCGCTCTGGCACCGTCCTGGTGCTCTCCAATACGAGAATTCAGTTGTTCGATCTCCGTCTGTAACCGCTGGCGCCGATCATTCAGTTGAGCCTGTGCCGCCGCACGTGCTTCCCTGAACTTCATCCTCTGCCCCTGATACTGTTTAGTAAGCTCGGGCAGCGATGCATCAAGAGAGCCAATATTTCTGGTCAGACTTTCCACCTGGCGCTGAAGTTCACCAACGCCTGTTATCTGCCGTGATGCCAACTCCTGAAGATTATCGGCATAAGAAGGGACAACATCGTTATAGGCCGTTTGCTGCGTATAGTTCTCGCGGTAATGATCGATGCTTCTAGCCAGGTCATCTGCCGGCGCTCTGGAGAGATATGTTGGCGAATCAGGAAATATGCCCGGTCGCATAATTAATGGTTCCGCCGCCGGTGATTCGATGGGGAGACCAATTT
>OKVR01000237.1_pt1 | contig 19219 bp, 12 predicted proteins | sample 1606891 | NCBI WGS metagenome assembly OKVR01 (sample SAMN03281011, study PRJEB24777) | human gut metagenome | isolation source: fecal sample PR176 from 1 month old male Indian infant, caesarean delivered... | place: Singapore | collected 2006-01-13 | reverse complement strand
AGTCTGCAGGGCGCAGCCGGGCCTTCAGCTCTTCGGGAGTAAACGGCGGATCTCGCCGGTGCAGGCGATTGCCATGGGCAGTTGGGACATACCGGGATCAGATCGGTTTCTGGGTTCAGACGGTAGTCCTGCTTTATCCCGGACAGCGGAATGAGATGGTGGATATGGATAAAGCCCTGGCCGATATCGCCATAGCGGCTGGCCATATCCAGACCGCATACCTGACACCGGCAGCCGTGCAGGCGAAGCGCCGCCTGACGAGCCTGACGGTCGCGCTCATAGCGATTGACCACCACCTGCATCGCCGCCCCTTCCACGTACTCCATGGTCGTCTGCCCCTCATCGGGGAAAAGCGCAGCCTCGTCATCGCCAGCGCCCTGCGACGCGATCGTAAATCCTTGCTCCAGTAACAGACGCACGCATTTGGGATTTAATCCCCCCGCTGAAATTCCGCCGGGGTAAAATTTCCGTGCCTGTCGCAAGCGTGGCCGCTAACCCGACGATGGCTTTTTGAAGGATACCGACGCCCCTCAAACTCGATCTCATACAGACGCGCGCTTTTAAACTGATGCGCAACGCCTGCATCGTAAGCGCGAATGGCGGCGATGATGCATTCCCTGGATAAATGGTCCGGTAGTTTTTTCATAAGACATAGCTATCTGATGGCGCGAAGCTTGAGTATAAAATAGAAAGCTATGGGCTTTTCGAACAAATAACTGGCAGTGATAGTTAAAATAGCGATCCACGTAGAATCGCCGCATCTGGTAGGTTGATCGGCAAGGATTTTGCGAGCATCATCGCATTTATTTAGCTGCCAATATCACGCTATGCCCTCCAGCACGACCCTGCAACACGCGATCGAGAACATCACCATCTGGCGCAAAGGCGAACAGCGTGCACCGCATAAGCCACTGCTGCTGCTGTACGTCCTCTCACAGTACCAGCGCGGCCATGTGCGGATGTTCGACTACGCCTCAGAGATACGCGATGAGCTGCATAGCCTGCTGGAACGCTTTGGCCCGCAGCGCCGCCAGTACCGGCCGGACATGCCCTTTTGGCGCCTGAAAGGCGACGGCTTCTGGGAGCTGCACAACAGCGAACAGTGCTCAACCCAAGGCAGCCGACAGCCGCCCGGCAAAGAGCTGGAGCTCTGCCACGTCGCCGGCGGCTTCGATGAGCCGCAATTTTGCGCTACTCAACAGAAATAAGAAGCTGATCAATACTCTCGCCCATCAGATCCTCGAAGCGCATTTCCCGGAGAGTATTCAGGAAGAGCTGGCTGAAGAGATGGGGTTTGATCTGCAGCAGATCCGTAAAGAGCGCGACCCGCATTTTCGCCAGCAGGTGCTGCGCGCCTATAACTATGAGTGCGCGATCTGCGGCTTCAATATGCGCCATGATAATACCTCTGTCGCCCTGGAAGCGGCCCATATCAAATGGAAGCAGCACGGCGGCCCCTGCGAAATCCCTAACGGACTGGCGCTCTGCGCGATTCACCATAAGGCCTTTGATAAAGGCTCCATTGGTCTGGATGAGGATATGCGCATCCAGGTTTCGCCGGCGGTGAACGGCGGAGGCATCGTTGGCAGGCTGTTCTGGGATTTTGATGGTAAGACGATTACCTTGCCGCAGGGGAAAGAATGCTATCCGCAGGAGGGGTTTGTGGCGTGGCACCGGCGGGAGGTGTTCAGGGGTTGAGGGGGATGGGATTAGTGGTGGCTCAGCTTTGCATCCCTTAGCCTGTCGTCACCCTTCTGAACAGGCATAAAACACGCCAGGAAAACATAAAGGGATATCAAATGCGCTACTGAATTAGGTTGAAGGACACTCGTTCCAGGCACCGCTGAACTGAATATTACCGCCGTGGATTCGCCAGGTGATTTTCTCATAATGCAGGCTAACGCTTTTAACCTGGTTAATTTTGTCATTCGAGGAAAGAGAATCGCCCCAGGTTAAATCAGCGCTTCGAACTAATTTGCAGACTCGGGGTAAATTATATCTCTATATAAGGTACGGCATCATCAATAGCTATTTCCCTCCCTAGCTATCGGGCCGGGTAATAGACTCTTAATGTCGGCACATCTCCCGGAACCAGGATGTGGAGGCATAGCATCTTAAGGCCATACCTCCTTGAGTAGAGCTAAATTAATTCAACACATTCGATACCTGCATTGCTTTAAGCCCCCCTATAACTTCCGCTGCTCCAGGCTGGAATAAATCGCTCTAATTTCCGCTTGTAAGCTTTCGCCACGGTATACCATCGACGTATCGTATCGTTTGTACTTCTCATCACGCGTAGCGCTAAACCAGTTGAACGATCCTATGCACAACAGCCCTTCATCGCCAATCACGATTTTACTGTGAACACGGTTAACCAGCATAGTCACAATGCCCAGCGCATTTAGTTTTTCCACTGCATCATTAAGGCGCTGCTGTTTTGCTTTGCGCTTCTCATAACTGACGTCTTCGGTATTAAAGCTTTTATCCGTTACAACAGTAATGTCGATACCACGAGCACGTGCCTGGATCATTGATGTTAGAAAACCGGTTTGTTCCAATTTTTCCCAGGTCAGCCAAGGGGAAACAATAGTAATACTTTTACCAATAGCGTCAAAAGTCTGGTTCAGAAACTCATCATGCTGCTCAACACCGTGCAAGGTAGAAATCTGTGTTTGCGCTGTATTAAGGTCCTGTCGTTCTTTGTACTCAAACTGCAGTGCATTATTAACGGATGCAAACAGGTATTTTGAAAGCAACCCTCTCGGCGAAGAAGCGGGCTGAATCTCAAACAGGTCCATATCGCCAAAGACCAAAAAGCTATCTTTAGCACGTGAAACGGCAACGTTCAGCATGCTGCTGTCTCTATCAATAAATCCGCCATCTTCATGTTTCGAATACACAGGAGAGAACAGCACAATTGCCCGTTCCGCCCCCTGCAATGAATGAACCGTGCCCACTGTCAGCGAATTTTCATCGCCACTACAATTGATATCCAGCTTACGTAATGACGATTTAATCGCACTGACCTGCGCCGAAAAGGGGGTCACAATGCCGACTAATTCATGTAACGGTTTATTGTAGTGATGCTCAATCTCTTCTTTGTGCGCTGCAAGCCATGCAGCAATCGTCTTCGCTTCAAAGTCGTTATAACGACTTCCACCATTGGCCTGCATACCCTTACCATCTATATGCAGATAGCCCATTGCAGGGAATATAGTCCCTTTTTCTTCCCCTCGTTTGGGCTGCAACTTACCGTGATAACTAAGGGTGTTACAGTAGCCAATGATGTTATCAAAGCAGCGACGGTGTTCGTACAGATACATCCCCCGCGCCAGATCCGGATCGTACTGGTAGCGCGAGTTAAACTGTGCAACCTTCATAACGCTGCCGGATGCAGCGCTCTTTCCTGATTCACACACCAAAGCATAAGCTTCCGTAAGTTCTTCCTGAGAACCTTCTGGAAGGATATGCTCCTCAACCATATTGCCAATATCAATACAAGGCAGGCTGTTCCAGATAGGCGCAATCTGTTCTGTGTCGCCAATTACCAGAGCTTTCTTCGCCAGTGCGAAAGAAGCTGCAGCAACCTCAGGAAGCACCTGCCCCGCTTCATCGACGATCAACAAATCGGCGAAGTTATATAAATAACCATTATCATACTTCTTACCGCTAACATGTTCTCTGATAAGCATATGATGAGGAAGCATAAAGGAGGTCATGACGACACAAGGGGTGAGCTTCATTCTTCGCAGCCAGCGGGCTTTAATAGTCTTCGCCCCTTTGCGATCTTTTTCTTCTTGAAGGTTATCGATATTCGCCATATCCATCAGCCACCGACCTTCCCAGTAATGCGTCGCCAGCAAAAACGCCGGGAAACGGAGCTGTGTATCGGCAAGCTCATCGGCTTCGCTCAGATTCAGCTCTGTCTCGCCTGCATAACCCAGCGAATGGGTTATCTCGCACCAACGGATGACGGCTTCACTTTCACGTCGGAAAATGTCCTCAGCGTGATTAATTTGCTGTTGGTACCCGGCCTGTTCTTTATGAGCGTGCTCAATCAATCCATCGATAAAGGCATCAATTCCATCAGGTTGAGATCCCTTGAATGCTGTCATTCTTTCGCCAAACGTAGCCTCCAAAAACAGCTTCATTTGATAGTGACGCTTAGTACGAACGGCGGGAAGCCAGGAGAAGAGAGTGAACATGATCGACTCTCCGGCTCGATATTGTTCCCACTGTTTTTTGCCCTGCGTTAATAGCGAGATTTCATTGGTGCTATTAAGCAGTAAAGTTCTCTTATCCTGAATATACTGTTCGAGATCGTCACTGATGGCATGCCGCTCCTGACGGATTGCGTTCAGGTCATCCCATGCAGGCTCGATTTGCTCAAGCTCTGCAGAGAGTTCAACCAAACGCTGATGCAGGAGATCCACAACCTGTTCAGGTGAATGACATTCCTCATTCGGAAAAGCTGCCCTTGCCTTTTCAAGGAAGAAGCACCGGGCATCTTCAACATATTCAAGGGATTCAACACCGTTAAAAAAGGCTTCCGTCTGGTATTTTTTTAACCGCCTCGGCTCTTCGTCCCGAAGACGGGAAGTAAGCGCCAAAGCTTTTTACATCTGGTAACCAACGCCCGGCCATAGGCCCGGTACCGATAGAAAAATCTTTGCCGAAGGCCTCGATAATGTTGGTAACGGCCTGATTATTGGTTGATGTCGCCACCACCACCGGTGGTTCAGTTTTGTTTAAAGCTGCTCTCGCCCACTCAGTAGCGATGATGGAGAGAACCAGAGTAGTTTTCCCGGTACCCGGAGGACCATTTACGGCAAGGATATCGCCGGGCTGTTGAGTGAGGTAATGGCTCAGGGCATCGCGCTGCGCGACAGCCAGCGGAAACTTATCACCCGAGTGTCCCAGACGCTCACTAAACATGGCATTACTGGCGAGGAGCGGCTCAACAGGAGGCTTCTCTTTCGAGGCAAAGCGCGCCAGCAATGGCACCTCTTTTTTACACGTCAGCAAATGATCGTACATAGGCAGGATATGGATGCTGGCCCCTCCAGGCTGGTTGGCTTTAATAATGTAGCCATATCCAGTTTTTTCATATTGCTCAGGTGATGCGAGCCATTTGCCAGCAACATGCTTTAAAAGTTCGTCTGAATCTTTAAGGTACTTTTGCCACCACTGCTGATAACGAGCATATCGTCCCTCTCGTTGTTCATCAGTCTCCTCACGCAGCTCATCCTCATTACCGGGACCAAAAGTGATTGAATCATGCGTGGTTCTGTACTTGTCATATTCCGCCATCTCACCAATAGAAAAGGTTCCTTTAGGAAGAGGTTCGAGCAGGTCACGGGGAATGGTGGCTGGCGATGTAGGGAATAAAAACCTTCGCGGTTGAGGAGTGCAGCGGTAACCAAAGGTGTAACAATATCAGGAGCTCCAGCAGTCCGCGCCTTGCCATGCTTTAATAGGCGGATCCATACCTCTGGCCGTAGCAACACCTCGACGGTCTTGACCTGGGTGTCTTCACCATTGAAGAATGATTCCACAATATCTTCACCCAACCTCCCCCTATCGACGTTCGTCCATTTCGTAAATGATTCTTCCTCTCTACGCTCAAACGCCCCTTTTCCAGACTCGGCATCTGCTAAGGTATTACGCCAATATGAAGTGAATCCCTGAGTATTACTGTCCATTCCCCATCCCGTAACTTAAATGAGACAATTGGTTTTGTCGTATAAATTCATCATGGTTAAACATTGTCCACGATGCGAGGGGGATCGCAAGAATTGTTTGTACCACTAAACATCGCGTGCCACTTTACACATCGATGGCTACTGAACGGGTATTCTCAATTTTTAAAATGCTGTTTGTCATATCTCTGATGCAATAAATGAGGATAGGAATTGTCCTCCTGATACTGGTCATTTCTTTGTCCCTTTCCGGTTGCGATAGTCCCTGTAGCAGGTATTATTTTGCGTACTACGTTCCAAAACGGTTTTTTGCCGGAGCACTTTGCTCCATGGCCGCAATCTCTTCCGAGGGCTTCATGACTAACACTAACTTTTCTCAAACGGCTGCGTTTATCTGGTCGGTGGCCGATCTGCTGCGCGGTGATTTCAAACAGTCTCAGTACGGGCGCGTGATCCTGCCCTTCACGCTGCTGCGTCGTCTTGAGTGTGTGTTGGCTGAAACCAAAGATGCGGTGGTGGCGAAATATGATGAATTGAAAAACCAGCACACTGCCGGAAGATGCCAAAGAGAAGTTTCTGCTGCGCGCCAGCGAGCTTTCCTTCTTCAACACTTCGAAGATGGATCTTGGCAAGATGGGCCAGAACGACATCAAAGCCAACCTGGAAAGCTACGTACAGGCATTTTCACCAGATGCTCGTGAAATCTTCGAACACTTCAAATTCAGTGAGTTTGTTGGCCTGCTTGAAGATGCCAACCTGCTGTTTAAAGTGGTGAAGAAATTCGCCACCACCGATTTGAGCCCGAAAGCGATTTCCAACTATGAGATGGGCCTAGTGTTTGAAGAACTTATCCGTCGTTTCGCGGAAAAGCTCCAACGAGACCGCCGGTGAGCACTTCACCCCACGCGATATCGTGCGTCTGACCACCTCGCTGGTGTTTATGGAAGATGATGAAGCCCTGACGCAGCCCGGTATCATCCGCACCATTTATGACCCGACGGCCGGGACCGGCGGCTTCCTCTCTTCGGGCATGGAATATGTGCACGAGCTAAACCCTAACGCGGTGATGCGCGCCTTCGGCCAGGAGCTGAACCCGGAATCCTACGCTATCTGTAAAGCCGATATGCTGATCAAAGGTCAGGACGTCAGCCGTATTAAGCTGGGGAACACCCTCTCTAACGATCAGCTGCCGCAGGATAAGTTCGACTACATGCTCTCTAACCCACCGTTTGGCGTGGACTGGAAGAAGATTGAGGGGGAGATTAACGACGAACATACGCAGAAAGGCTTTAACGGTCGCTTTGGCCCGGGCCTGCCGCGTGTTTCCGACGGCTCGCTACTGTTCCTGATGCACCTGATCAGCAAAATGCGCGACAACCACAATGTGGATGGATCCGTAAGCAACGGCGGGCGTATCGGGATTATCCTTAACGGTTCCCCACTGTTTACCGGTGGTGCGGGCAGCGGTGAGAGTGATATCCGTCGCTACATTCTGGAAGCCGATTTGCTGGAAGGGCATCGTCGCGCTGCCAACGGACATGTTCTACAACACCGGCATTGCCACCTACGTCTGGATCCTCTCCAACAAGAAAGCGCCTGAGCGTAAAGGCAAAGTACAGCTGATTGATGGCACCAACCTGTGCGGAAAAATGCGTAAATCGCTGGGTTCCAAGCGTAACCTGATGGGTGAAGACGATATCAAGCTGATCACGCAGACCTTCGGTGATTTTAAGGTGGTGAATGTCACAACCCTGGAAGAACTGGGGCTGGAAAAAGCCGCCGAGCAAAAATCTAACCGTGGTCGTCAGTCCGCAACTACTAAAACCGAAGCGCCGAAAACCTTCGCCAGTAAAATCTTTAACAGCACCGACTTTGGCTATCGCCGCCTGACCATTGAGCGTCCGCTGCGGTTATCTGCTCAGGTGACAGATGAAGCGATTGCGACTCTGCGCTTTGCGCCGAAGCCGTTTAGCGCGCCGATGGAGCGATTGTATGAAGAGTTCGCATCCCAGTGGCAGGCGGATACCTATGGTGATTTCTCAGAACTGGAAGCCGAAGCGCGCGCCATCATCAAAGCTGAATTTGCCGAGCTGAAAGAGAAGCAGATCAAAGACCTGCTCGATAGCAAACTGTGGCTTTCCCAGCGCGGGTTAATGGAAAAAGGGCTGCAGATTCAGACGGCTCTGGGTACGCAGGCGGGTGGTAAAACGTTAGTGAAGCAATGACTTACAACCCAAGGTCATTGCCCAGTCGATGCAGCCTACGTAAGGGCAAATGGGCCAAATGCAAGGCAGCGGGCGTGAAAGCTAGGATGCGAAAGAGAACAAGCAATTTATCGACGCTATCACCACCAAAAAACCGGATGCCGAGCCGGTGGTGAAGAAGGTGCTGAAAGAAGCCGCTCAGCCCCTGTACGGTGCGTTTGAATACAAAGGCAAAGTGGTGGAGTTTGAGCAGGACGGCGAGCTGCGTGATAACGAGAACGTACCGCTGAACCCAGCAGTGTCTACCAGCGACCTGATTGAAAACTACTTCAAAGCGGAAGTGTTGCCGCATGTGAATGACGCGTGGATCAACGCCGATAAGCGCGATGCCAAAGATGGCGAGGTGGGAATTGTCGGTTATGAGATCCCGTTTAACCGCCATTTCTACGTCTATCAGCCACCGCGCCCGCTCGAAGAGATTGATGCCGATCTGGATGCGGTCAGCGCCGAGATTATGAAGCTGCTGCAGGAGGTACATTCCTGATGGCTAAGTATAAGGCGTATCCGGAGTATAAGGATTCTGGGGTTGAGTGGTTGGGGAAGATTCCAAATCATTGGACAACGTTAGCAATTAAACATGTAGCTCAACTAAATCCCTCTAAATCATGCATTGGCATAGAAAAAATGAAAGGAATGTGTAGCTTTATTCCCATGGAAAAGCTCAAGTTCAATTCCTTATCTGTAGATGACGTAAAAGATGTCTCCGATGTGTATAATGGATATACATATTTTGAAAATGAAGACATCCTAATTGCAAAGGTTACACCATGCTTCGAAAATAAAAACATGGTCGTTGCGCATGATTTGCATAATGGCATAGGCTTTGGCTCTTCTGAAATTTATGTTTTACGTTGCAATGATATTATAAACAATGATTTTTTATTTTATCGCCTTCAGGAAGATAACTTCATGTCCATAGCTGAAGGTGCTATGACCGGTGCTGGTGGATTGAAGAGAGTGCCTTCAGACATCCTAAATAATTTTAAATTTGGACTTCCACGCATAAAAGAGCAATCAATAATAGTAAATTTTCTCAAGCACGAAACCGCAAAAATCGATATCCTGATCGAGAAGCAACAGCAACTGATTGAGCTGCTGAAAGAAAAACGTCAGGCAGTGATTAGCCATGCCGTCACCAAAGGGCTAAACCCTGATGTGCCAATGAAAGATTCTGGTGTTGAGTGGTTGGGGGAAAGTGCCGGAGCATTGGATTGTTCGTAGATTAAAACATACGGCAAGCCTGCAGTCAGGAATACCAAAAGGGAAAGATCTGACGGGAAAAAGTAGTATCTCCGTACCTATGCTTCGTGTTGCTAACGTCCAAGATGGTTATCTTGATCTTGAGGATGTACATGCCATAGATATTGAACCAAGCCAACTTGAACGATATTTACTTCGCAATGGTGACGTATTGATGAATGAGGGTGGGGATAATGACCAGCTGGGCCGTGGTGCGGTCTGGTCGGCACCAATTGATAATTGCATTCATCAAAATCATGTTTTTGCCATTCGCCCTCAACGTATCGAGTCAGATTGGCTAGATATGCTTACAAGAGCAGCTTATGCAAAATTTCATTTCTATCGAGTAGCAAAGCAAAGTACAAACCTTGCATCCATTTCATCAACGAACATCAAGGAAACTCCATTGCTTATCCCTCCAGTTGAGGAAAGGGTGGAAATTCTGGAATTTATAAAGCTACAACTCGAAAAATTAAAAAAAACTGAAGAACTGAGCTCTAATCAAGTTGCATTATTACAGGAACGTCGCACCGCCCTTATTTCCGCCGCCGTCACCGGAAAAATCGACGTCCGCGATTGGGTTGCCCCCGATAAGCAGGACGTTGAGGAGTCACAGGAGGCCACCGCATGAGCATGGACAGCACCAAAGAGCTGATTTTCCAGAATGAGATAATTGCTCAGATGGAAGAAAAAAGGTTGGGTTCGTGGCAAAACCGACGGCTACGATCGCGAACGTGCGCTGTACTCGCAGGATGCACTGACCTTTGTGCAGACCACACAGCCGCAGGAGTGGGAGAAGTTTGCCAAAATTTATCCTACCGATACCGAGCGTCATTTCCTTGATGCGCTGGTGGCGCAGCTGAAAAAAGCGGATATCAACGCTACCGATATGCTTTCGCGCACTTACGGCACCCTCGGCGTACTGCGTCATGGTATCAAAAGCCATAACGCCCGTTTTTCCCTGTGCCAGTTTAAGCCGGAACATAGCCTCAATCCGGAAACCCTGACGCGCTACAAGCAGAATATCTGCCGCATCGTACCGGAGCTGGTTTACAGCCCACATGCGTCGAACGCTGCATTTGAAGAAACGGGTAGCAAGGCAAAGAAATGGCGTATCGACCTGGTGCTGTTCGTCAATGGCCTGCCAGTGGCGACGCTGGAACTGAAGTCTGAATTTAAGCAGGCGGTGCAAAACGCCATTACGCAATACAAGAAAACGCGTTTGCCGAAAGATCCAGGCACCAATAAACCTGAGCCGCTGCTGACCTTTAAACGCGGGGCGCTGGTGCACTTTGCCGTCAGCCAGTACGAAGTGTTTATGGCGACCAAACTTGATGGCGATAAAACCTTCTTCCTGCCGTTTAACAAAGGCACCCATGACGGCGGCGCGGGGAACGACATCCCGGAAGATGCCAACGACTACGCCACCAGCTACCTGTGGAATGAGGTGCTGCTGCCGGACAATCTGCTGAAAATCCTCGCCAGTTTTGTGCATCTGCACATCGTTGAAAAAGAAGATGCCATTGGCCTGAAGTACAAAAGCGAGAGCCTGATTTTCCCGCGGTACCACCAGTGGGACGTGGTCAACAAACTGATCACCGCCGCCACGGTGGAAGGGACAGGCAATAAATACCTGATTCAGCACAGCGCGGGGTCGGGCAAATCTAACTCTATTGCCTGGACAGCCCACCAGCTTTCCCGCCTGTACGATGAAAATGGCGAGAAACAGTTCCACTCGGTGATTGTGGTGACGGACCGCACCGTGCTTGACGATCAGCTGCAAGACACCATCTATCAGTTTGAGCATCAGGATGGCGTGGTCGGGCGTATTAATAACAAAGAAGGCGACGGCTCAAAATCGGAGAAGCTGGCCAGCGCGCTGGAAAACTCGCAGCCAATCATTATCGTCACTATTCAGACCTTCCCGTTTGTCCTGAAGGCGATTGAAAACAGTGTCAGCCTCAAGCAGCGCAAATACGCGGTGATCGCCGATGAAGCGCACTCCTCACAGAGCGGATCTACGGCACGTCAGCTGAAAGAAGTGCTGATGACCGAAGAAACGGATGACGATGTGGAGATGTCTTCAGAAGATATTCTGGACGCCACCGTCGCCGCGCGTAAAGGCAGCAACAACCTCAACTATTACGCCTTCACCGCCACGCCAAAAGCCAAAACGCTGGAGCTGTTTGGCCGTCGCCCGAATCCGCAGGAACCGGCTTCAAAAACCAATAAACCTGAAGCGTTCCACGTTTACTCCATGCGCCAGGCCATCGAAGAAGGCTTTATTCTTGATGTCCTGAAGAACTACACCAACTACAAAGTGGCGTATAAGCTGCTGCAAAAGCTGGACGATCCTGACCGGGAAGTGGACAGCAAAAAAACGAAGATCAAACTAAACCAGTGGGTCTCGCTGCACGATCATAACGTGTCGCAGAAAGTGAAGGTGATTATTGAGCATTTCCGCAAGCATGTAATGCACTTGCTGGCTGGCCAGGCGAAAGCGATGGTGGTGACCAGTTCACGTAAAGCGGCGGTGCGCTACAAGCTGGCGTTCGATAAATACATCGCCGAGCAAAAATACGACAAGATCAGCGCAATGGTGGCGTTCTCCGGTGAAGTGGAGTTCCATGAAGAGGACCACAACAGCCTTGCGCTGCTCAACCAGAAATTCACCGAGATCACTATGAACCCCGGACTGAAGGGCCGGGATATGCGTAAAGCGTTTGATACCGACGACTACCAGGTAATGCTGGTGGCTAACAAATTCCAGACCGGTTTTGACCAGCCCAAGCTGTGCGCCATGTATGTGGATAAAAAGCTGGGCGGTGTGGAGTGTGTGCAGACCCTGTCTCGCCTGAACCGTACCTATCCAGGGAAGGCGCAGTCCGGCACCTTTGTACTCGATTTCTACAACGAGCCCGACGAGATTCTGGGAGCTTTCCAGCCTTACTACCAGACAGCGGAACTGACCGATGTCAGCGATCCGCAGTTGGTCTTTGAACTTTATGAAAAACTACGCACCAGCGGCATTTTCCTGTGGAACGAAGTGGAGCAATTCTGCGAGGCGTTTTTTAGCAAAAACAAATCCAACGCGGCCATTAGCAATATCTGCAAACCTGCGGTGGAGCGCTGGAAGCATCGCTACACCTCGGCGATTGATGCTTATGTGCTGGCCAAAGAGATGTTTGAACGCACGAAGAAGACCGGCGACGTTGTGCTGATCACCAATGCGGAAAATACCTTTAAGGACTGCGAGAAAGAAAAAAGTAAGCTGGATATCTTCAAGAAGGATCTCGGTAGCTTTGTCCGCTTTTACGAGTTTATGTCGCAAATCGTCGATTACGACGACAAAGACCTGGAAAAGCTGAGCCTGTTTGCCCGTCATCTGCGTCCGTTGCTGCATGAACAACGTATCGAAGAAGATGAGGTTGATTTAAGCAACGTGGAGATGAGCCATTACCGCCTGTCCAAACTCCACGAACAGCATCTGAAGTTGCAGGAAGATGCGGCTGAATACAAAATTAAACCGGGGAATGATGTCGGAACGGCGAAGCCGAAGGACAAGAAAGAAGAGTTTCTGTCGAATATCCTGGCGCGCCTTAATGAGCTGTTTGTCACAGATAATCTCACCGATAAAGACATGATCAACTATGCCTTTGCGGTGCGCGACAAGCTGTCAGAAAACCAGGCGGTGATGACCCAGATTGCTAACAATACGCGCGAGCAGGCGATGCTGGGCGATTTCCCAAAAGCCATTGATGATGCCGTGATGGACAGCAATGAGGCCCAGCAGGAGATGATGGTGCAATATCTCTCTAACCCTGAACTGGCTAAGGGCTTTGCTCGGGTGGTGTTTGATATGTTGAAAGGGGCTTAACGCTTTTCATCAAGGAGTGGTGTAGGAAATGCTGAATTCTCTAGAGATATACCAGGCGTTGAATGAATTGGGTTATCGTCTTGAGTCTGGAAAATTCGAGCCAAGCTATGCTTCTGAGCATGCGCTCGGGAATGGAAAGTATCTGTATGTCAAACGCCGTCAGGACGGTGTGGTTAACAAGAGCCCATTGGTTCTTGCACCAGAAACCCTGGCCTTAAAAGCGGAAATCGATCGTATTTCGGGTATCCACTGCCTTTGGGAAAAAGTAAAAAGCACCAGCTACCGTCGTTATCCGAAAGATAACGGTACATCCCAATATGGTTTCGCGGCTGATGTTGAGTCAGTTGAAGCGTTGCAGGCGCTGGTGGCTTTGCTGGGTGGCCAACCAGCTATAACGCCCCAAACCGGACTAATAAGAGACAACGAAAATAAGGAACAATCATTAATGTATCCCTTAAACCAAATTCTCTTCGGGCCCCCCGGCACAGGTAAAACCTACTCTACGACCGAAATGGCGGTAAAAATCGCCGATAATGCGTGGTACCAACAGGCTACACGCGAACATCATGGCAATGACTTACGGGAGTTGGTAAAAGAACGCTATAAGTCGTTGGTAGAAAAGCAGCGCATTATGTTTACCACCTTCCACCAGAGCTTCTCCTATGAAGACTTTATCGAAGGGATCCGCGCGACTACTGATGAAACATCGGGTGCGCTTCGCTACGAAGTAGTGGATGGTATTTTTAAACAGCTGTGCCTGAATGCTGAAGTTAAAACACGTGGTAGTTCAAACCAGTCACTGTCCTTGAATGGGAGACGGATTTGGAAAATGTCTCTCGGGAATACGCTTGACGGAGAAGATTATATTTTTGATGAATGCCTTGCGAATAATTATATTCTATTAGGTTGGGGGGATAGTCTTGATTTTAGTGGCTGCACAACAGCTGCTGATATCCGACTGCGCATCGATGAAGCGAGTGATAATCTGCTTGAGCGAAGTGAATACATGCTGACTGCGGTCAATATGTTTAAAAACATCATGCAAAATGGTGATATAGTTATTATTTCCGATGGCAACCATAAATTTAGAGCCATTGCCGAGATCTCTGGCGATTATCAATTTTTACCTAATGATGAACGCGTCGGCTATCATCAAATGCGTAAGGTCAACTGGCTACGAACCTATTCACCGAGCTTACCGAAAGAACAGCTTTTTTTAAAAGCACTTTCACAGATGACATTATATGAGTTGAGGGATACCTCAATTGACAGGGAAAAACTGTCTCAACTACTGGCTCCGGTTGAAACAACTGATAATCAAGCATTGCCGCACGTGCTCATCATCGATGAAATAAATCGCGGTAATATTGCCCGCATTTTTGGTGAATTAATTACTCTGCTGGAACCCGATAAGCGACAGGGTGCCGAAGATGCCCGCACTTTAGTATTACCTTATTCTAAGCAGCTGTTTTCCGTGCCTAAAAATGTCTATGTGATTGGCACTATGAATACTGCTGATAAGTCGTTAATTCAGATGGATCTGGCGTTAAGGCGCCGTTTTAGCTTTACAGAAATGCCTGCAAGACCGGAGTTGTTAGCAGGGATCACTGCGTATGGCGTTGATGCCGCACAGTTGCTAACGCGTATTAATCAGCGTATCGAAGCACTACTGGATAGTGAGCATATGATTGGTCATGCTTACTTTATGCCACTAAAGAAATTAGACAATAACGCCGACCGCGAAGCCTGCCTGGCCAGCATCTTCCATGACAAAATCATTCCCTTGCTGAGAGAGTATTTCTTTGATGATTATGAGCGTATCGGTTGGGTGCTTAATGACTCGGTAAAAGCGAAAGAAAATCGTTTTATTCTGTTACAGCAGTCAGCACAACTACCATCACTTTCTGCACTATTCCCGAAAGATATTGCGGATAGTTTGTCTGACAGACGCTTCCGTATCAATGAACATGCTTTCGCGTCGGCCGAAGCTTATCAGGGTATTGTGGCATGATGATCCAGGTCCGGGAATATGCTCTGCTGACTTGTGATAACTCTCAACCAGCCAGTATGGATTTGGGAATAGTTTCTGAGGCAACCTTTTCCTGGCTTGAGCAATTGCAACACAAGTGGCGTGGTTCTTCGCAAATTCTCAGCCGGGAAGGGAAGCGGTTTTTGCGTTTGGGAAACTATGTCGGTTATCTACAATCCCCGAATGGCGAGTCAATTGAAATTCTGCCTAAAACCACACTTGAAGCTCCAGCTGAGGTAGTCCCTCTACGTCAACTTTTACGCAGAATGCTAAGCGCCTCTTTAGGGATTACGCCTCGTGAGGCAAATCAGGCTGCATTGCAACGTAGCGATCAGCCTCTAAATGAATGGATAATCAGTGAGTTTTTGCGGCATCTTGCTGATTTAGTACGCAAAGGACTTCGTTTCGATTATCACCTCAATGAGGATGAACATAGTGCGTTCATCCGCGGTCAATTGAATGTCACTGCGCAAATGAGAATGCCTCCGGGCAGAGGCACTCGTTTTCATGTGCGCTATGCCGAGTTCTCCCCTCAGCGCATCGAGAACCGTCTGTTACGGACGGCTTTGGATTGGTCGCTTAAAATGGCCAGGCAAGGGCAGAGCTGGAGGCAGGCAAATTCTCTAAGCCATCAACTGGAAGACATATTGCCTATCTGTGGCAGTGCAACACAACTAATGAGGCAATGGAGCGATGGTAAATATCTCTTCGGATATCGCGCTATAAAACCGTGGTGCCAGCTCATTCTTGAACAGATGAATCCAGATTTTCAATTTGGATCGCATCAGGGAATCTCTTTGTTATTTCCTATGGAGAAGTTATATGAGGGCTGGGTAGGATGCGGTCTGGCTGGGGCGTTACATCACGATTACCAGCTCATAGAACAAACCAAGAGCCAGTACTTGTTGGAGCATGTACCTGTTGGTGAAAAATCTTCTCAACGATGGTTCTTGCTTAAACCAGACTTTCTTATCACTGGCAGGCAGACGGTGGTCCTGGATGCTAAATGGAAACTTTTAGATAGCAGAGCTGATGATAGGCAGAGAAAGTATGAAATCAGCCAGCCTGACTTGTACCAAATGTTCGCCTATGGACAAAAGTATCTTCGCGGGAAAGGAAATATGATGCTCATTTATCCGCGTCATCAGTACTTTGCCACATCATTGCCGGTGTTCCGTTTCGATGAAGATTTGTCTCTATGGTGTGTACCCTTTGATCTTGAAACGGGTAAATTAGTGAAAGGTGAGTGGCAAACTTCTTTCCACTGTTTTCCCTGTGAAGAGGCAGTAACGGCTCATAGCGATTAACCAAATAATCGGTAATTTATTGAAAGCTTATAGCTAAGGAAGCAATCATTATGATTTATAGAGATTTTTACCATTTAATGTTGGAGTCTTTTTCCCAACCAGTTGAGCTGTACACTGAGTCAAGAAATGTACCTTTTACGCTGTACGTTGAAGAACAAAAGCTGTTTGTTCGAAATGGAAAAGATAATACCAGCCGTATTGGCCCCAAAGAAGTCGCAGCATTTGTTGAGCGGTTTGAAGAAAAATGGAAGCATGTTAGCTAAAGACTACCAGGATGTGACTTTCAAAGCCTCTTATTTATTGGCTGCAATGAAATATATCACTTTAAAAAATCGCGCTGAATCCTGGCAATAAATAGCCATCTTTACTGCTGGATGGCTATTTATTAAAGCCTTCTCGATCATTCCCTCCATCACAGACCTATCTTTCCTCAACTCACCCATTTAAGTCACATACCGCTGCATTATTGTTAAGTAGCTCAGGGATGCGTTTTGACTCCACCCTTGGACGATGTGGTCTATTACCGGAAGTCCCCCCAGCTATCACTTGCGCGGGGTTAAAATCGCTAAACCGGCTTTTTCATTTCATAACGTATGATGGTTGTAGTGCGCTGTTGAAGAGCACCAACCTCAAAGAGTTAAGACCACCCTGCGGTTTAAATGGGTGCTCATAAATCGCGAGTTTTAACTCAATGATGTTGCCATCGGCGAGCTTATATTGTTTGCCCGCTGGCATAGCTGTTCCGACTTCGGTATCTGTTAACGCCATGCTTATCACCTCCCCGTTGGTAACAGCGTTATCGAACCGGAAATACCATCATCTGTACCAACATCTGTTAGTAGATGTGCATTGAAGTGGGTTGACCTTGAGAAAGCTGGTCTCGCGGGTGTGAGAATGACAAGTAAGCACTGGATTTCGGACACAAAAAAGCCGCCCTTGAGCGACTTGATTGTATCTTTTGGTGCCGAAGGCCGGACTCGAACCGGCACGTATTTCTACGGTTGATTTTGAATCAACTGCGTCTACCGATTTCGCCACTTCGGCACTGAAGGGGATACGGAAACGTTCTGGATTATACCTGTCGGCGGCGGCCATGCAAGCGACAGCGTGTCGTCATTGCGCTAAGTGTTGAAAAAAACAGCGCTATCCTGCGCGGCGTCACCTTTTGCTGCCGTTCCATAGCGCGACTGCCACCAGCCCCCTCCTCTCACCCTCCCGCAAATCCAACTCCACCTGCCAGCCGTTCCCCCTTCTCCCCTAGCACTCCCAAATCCCACTCAAATTCATCTCAAATTATTCTCACATCACTCTCGCCCGCATCCCCATCACAATCCATCTCTCCCCCAAACAAATCCACTCACCAATCGCCAAATATCCCCCTAACCCCACCCAACGCCATTCCTATATATTCCAGAAAGTTTTAGCCAATACCTTTTTATTATTCACTCGCCCCACAGTCAAATATCAATTTCATCAATATTTTTATAACTTTACATAATGAAAAGTTTTCTTTTGCCGTTTATTCCAGGATTTTCCTCAGGCGTGAAGGGTTCCGGTAAACACTATTTTTACTAGTCGCTGTACGAGTCTTGATGGACATATTCACTCGATGAATTAACTCAGGAGAATACTTGTGACGACGTTAAAACCTTTGCTGGCCCGCAACCGCAGCTGGGCGTTGCAGAAGTGTCAGCATGACCCGGACTATTTCGAAAAATGGGTCGACGGGCAGCGGCCCCACTCGCTGTGGATCGGCTGCTCCGACAGCCGCGTGCCCGCCGAGGTGCTCACCGGCAGCCAGCCCGGCGAGCTCTTTGTCCACCGCAATATCGCCAACATGCTCGACCCCACCGACGACAACGTCATGAGCGTCCTGCAGTATGCCCTCCACTACCTTGAGGTGGAGCGGGTGGTGCTCTGCGGCCACTACGGCTGCGGCGGCGTGCAGGCGGCGCTCTCTCTGCCCACCCTGCCGCTGGCGCAGGAGTCCTCGGCGCTGGCTCGCCGCATCGGCCAGCTGCGCCACACCCTGCATCACGAAATGGCGCAGATCGCCGATGACTGTTGTGTTGCGGCCTCCTCCGGCGCCAGCGCCAGCGCCAGCACCGATTCGGAGCGCTCTCGCCATGCGCTGGACGCCCTGGTGGAAGCCAACGTTCGCGCCCAGTTCGCCCGTCTGCTGGAGAGTGAGCCGGTGCAGACGGTGCTCGCCAGCGGGCGGCCGCTCAGCCTGCACGGCTGCGTCTACGATCTGGCTTCCGGCCATTTAAGCACCCTCGTCGAACACCTCTCACCGCAGGAGCACGCCCCATGAACACGCTTCGTCAGGACTCTCTCGCCGGCATCGTCGTCTTCCTTGTCGCCCTGCCGCTGTGCCTCGGCATCGCCCAGGCCAGCGGCTTACCGCCCTTCGTCGGCCTGCTGACCGGCATCATCGGCGGCCTGGTCGTCACCGCCCTCAGCCCCTCCCGCTTCGCCGTCAGCGGCCCCGCCGCCGGACTGGTCACCATCGTCGTCGCCGCCATTGAATCTCTGGGTTCCTTCTCCCTCTTCCTGATGGCGCTGGTGCTGGCCGGCGCGCTGCAGCTGCTGTTCGGCATCCTGCGGGCCGGGCGCTTTATCTCGCTGGTTCCCGCCAGCGTCATCAAAGGAATGCTGGCAGCGATCGGCATCCTGCTGATTATGCAGCAGATCCCCGTCGCGCTCGGCACGGCGGAAGAGACCGGGGCTTGCCGATGTGGTTTCAGGGCAATGCTGCGTTTCTCCTGTCACTGCGATTGCCGTGGCCGCGGGCGGCCTGCTGG
>OKVR01000236.1_pt1 | contig 19325 bp, 18 predicted proteins | sample 1606891 | NCBI WGS metagenome assembly OKVR01 (sample SAMN03281011, study PRJEB24777) | human gut metagenome | isolation source: fecal sample PR176 from 1 month old male Indian infant, caesarean delivered... | place: Singapore | collected 2006-01-13 | reverse complement strand
TCGTTCACAAATCATGAGCCCGAACTTTCCGGGTGCAGACCGTGGAGCCAAACCCTCGGCATTGGCGCGCCACCGATAAAGTCTTTATGATCGAGGAAGCCCAAACGTCCGGGCGAGTACATGACCGCCTTCGCAAGATGAGCACGGCACCTACATCATGAACTCGAAAGATCTGCGGGCTATCGCCCACGTTGAGCGTCTGACCCAGATGGGCGTTCACTCGCTGAAGATCGAAGGCCGCACCAAATCCTTCTACTACTGCGCGCGCACCGCCCAGGTTTACCGCAAGGCGATCGATGATGCCGCCGCCGGCAAACCGTTCGATACCAGCCTGCTGGAAACCCTTGAGGGGCTGGCCCATCGCGGGTACACCGAAGGCTTCCTGCGCCGCCATACCCATGACGATTACCAGAACTACGAATATGGCTACTCCCTCTCCGAACGCCAGCAGTTTGTCGGCGAATTCACTGGGGAGCGGAACGGCCCGCTGGCGGCAGTGGCGGTCAAAAATAAGTTCAGCGTTGGCGACAGCCTTGAACTGATGACTCCGCAGGGTAACGTCAACTTCACCCTCGAGCACATGGAAAATGGCAAAGGCGAAGCCATGCCGGTGGCCCCGGGCGACGGCTATACCGTATGGTTGCCTGTGCCGGACGACCTGCCCCTGCAGTATGCGCTGCTGATGCGCAACTTTACTGGTCAGACAACCAGAAACCCGCACGGTAACTAGTTAATTTGCGTTATTTTTTCACGATGTAAGGATATTAGAATCGGATCACATACCGTTTCGATCGAAACAGGTATCATCCATTTCGCTGAAAACATAACCCATAAATGCTAGCTGTACCAGGAACCACCTCCTTAGCCTGCGTAATCTCCCTTACGCGGGCTTAATTTTTTTGCCTCTCTTCCGGCCTTCACTTGCGTCATGCGGTACACTTTATGCAACATTGAGCAATAAAGGTTCCCTTGATGATGTCTACGTTTCCTGCCAGCTTACTGATCCTTAACGGCAAAGGTGCCAATGAACCGCAGCTACGCGAAGCGGTTAACCTGTTACGCGATGAAGGGATTGATATTCACGTCCGCGTGACCTGGGAAAAGGGCGATGCCGCGCGGTTTATCGATGAAGCCCTGCAGCTGAACGTTGAAACGGTGATCGCCGGCGGCGGCGACGGCACGATTAATGAAGTGGCGACCGCGCTGGTGGAGCGCGGCAGCAACATGGCGCTGGGGATTTTACCGCTGGGCACGGCCAACGACTTCGCCACCAGCGTCGGTATTCCACAGGATCTGGCCAGCGCCCTCAAGCTGGCGATCGTCGGTCGCGATGTGCCGATAGATATCGCCCGGGTTAATGATAAGACCGGCTTTATTAATATGGCGACCGGCGGGTTCGGCACCCGGATCACCACCGAAACGCCGGAAAAGCTTAAAGCCGCGCTTGGCGGTGTCTCTTATTTAATCCACGGCCTGATGCGCATGGATACCCTGAAGCCGGACCGCTGCGAGATCCGCGGGGAGAACTTTCACTGGCAGGGCGATGCGCTGGTCATCGGCATCGGCAACGGCCGCCAGGCGGGCGGCGGCCAGCAGCTATGTCCGGAGGCGTTGATTAACGATGGTCTGCTGCATCTGCGCATTTTCACCGGCGAAGAGCTGATCCCTGCCCTCTTCAGCACCCTGGCGAATCCGGAAAACTCGCCGAATATTGTCGACGGCGTCTCCTCGTGGTTTGAGATCACCGCCCCCCATGAGATGACGTTTAACCTCGACGGCGAGCCGCTCAGCGGAAAAACCTTCCGTATGGAGCTGTTACCGGCGGCCCTGCGCTGCCGGCTGCCGCCCGACTGCCCGCTGCTACGCTGATCAGGCTTCGCAAAGCAAAGACGGTGCCCGGCTGGTATACAGCAGCCGGGTTCGTTGATTGAGCCTCTGAATGTTAAGGTAAAACGGCACCTGCGGCTGCAGGAAAAACCTAGGCAGGATATCGATCCAAACAACGCGCTTACATTAATAGACGATACCTACAACCACAAAAAACCTATAACATCAAATAGTTACCTATTAAAATGGGCGCATCTGCCGTGAGACAATGCGCCATAAAGCTTAGTATTCCGCCACCTCACGCGCCATTTCGCGCGTATATTGCCGACTGGCGTTAACCAGCATCTGCGTATAGGCCGTCTGCGCCTGGCCGCTGACCAGCGCATCGACCGTCAGGGTTTCGAGGATCTTCCCGTACTGCATCACCGCCACTTTCTGGCATAAGTGGGCAATAACCCCAAGATCGTGGGTGACCATCAGGTAAGTGAGCTTAGCCTCCCGCTGCAATTCTGCCAGCAGGTTAAGGATCTCAGCCTGCACCGACACATCCAGCGCCGACGTCGGCTCATCCAGCAGCAGCACCTGAGGCTCAAGAATCAGCGCTCTGGCTATCGCCACGCGCTGCTGCTGGCCGCCGGAGAGCTGATGCGGATAGCGCTCGCGAAAGGCGCGGTTGAGGCCAACTTTATCCAGCAGCACATTGATCCGCCGGTCGCGGTCGTTGATACGATGGATCTGCAGCGGCTCTTCGAGGATATCGCCAATGGTGTGACGGGGATGCAGCGATCCGTAGGGGTCCTGAAATACCATCTGCACCTGACGGCAGCGCTCGCGGCTAATTTCATGCCCTAAGGGCTGAGCATCGATGGTCAGTTCCCCCTGCCAGTGGGTAAACAGCCCCGCCAGGCACTTGAGCACCGTCGTTTTACCGGAACCGGACTCTCCTACCAGACCGTAGATCTCGCCGGGCTTAACGTGGAAACTGACGTCATACAGCACCTGGTTACGCTTCTCCCCCTCGCCAAACGCGAGGTTGAGATGTTGAACTTCAATCATTATCCGCTCCCTTAATCCGTTAACCAGCTGGCCTGACGCTGCAGCACCGGCAGTATCGGGCGACGATGCTGCATATCCGGCAGCGAGTTAATCAATCCCTGAGTGTAGGGGTGACGGGCGTGATCGAGATCTTTAGCGGCGATGGACTCCACTACCCGTCCGGCGTACATCACCAGCACCCGGTCGCAGAAGCTGCGCACCAGGTTGATATCGTGGCTGATAAAAATCAGCCCCAGCCCGCGCGACTGAACCAGGTCATCCAGCAGGCCCAGCACCTGCAGGCGCACCGACACGTCCAGCGCGGAGGTGGGCTCATCGGCAATGATCAGCTCCGGGTCGGTAATCAGCATCATGGCGATCATGATGCGCTGCCCCTGTCCGCCGGATATTTCATGCGGATAAAGCTGATAAACGCGCTCCGGCTGGCGAATACGCACCACCTCCAGCATCTCCAGCGCCCTGGCTTTCGCCTCATCTTTGCGCCCGGGATGATGAGTAAGCCAGGCCTCGGCGATTTGCTTACCCACGCAGACCACCGGATTAAGCGAATATTTCGGGTCCTGCATAATCATAGAGATACGTTTGCCGCGTACGCCGCGCATCTGCGCTTCGCTAAGATGCTGCAGATCGAGGTCGGCAAACTGCATCCGGCTGGCGCTGACGCGGGCCTTTTTCGGATGCAGCTGCAGCAGCGCGCGCCCAACGGTGGACTTACCCGAACCGGACTCGCCGACAATAGCCAGCTTCTCATGCCCCAGCTGGAAGGAGACGCCGCGCACGGCGTGGGTCACCGCGCTACCGTTAACAAAGTCGACGCACAAATCGCGCACGTCGAGCAGCGGTGCATTATTCACTACGGGGATCGAGGATGTCACGTAGGCCATCTCCTAAGAAGTTGAACGCTAAGCTATTGATCAAAATCGCCAGCCCCGGAATGGTTACGACCCACCAGCACTCCATCATATAAGTGCGCCCGCTGGAGATCATCGCTCCCCACTCCGGCTCTGGCGGCTGCGCGCCGAGGCCGAGAAAGCCTAGGCCGGCCGCGGTCAGAATGATCCCGGCCATATTCATGGTGATACGGATAATGACCGAGGGCAGACACAGCGGCACGATATGGCGCCAGAGGACGCGGGCCGATGAAGCGCCCTGCAGACGCACGGCGGAGATAAAATCAGCCTGGCGCAGAGAGAGCGTTTCGGCGCGCGCCAGACGGGCAATCGGCGGCCAGGCGGTCAGCGTGATGGCGATAACCACGTGCTCCAGCCCCGGTCCTAAAGCGGCGACAAACGCCAGCGCCAGGACCAGACTCGGGAAGGAGATGAAAATATCGGTGACGCGCATCAGCACCATATCGACTTTACCGCCGAAATAGCCGGCACTGACGCCCAGCAGCAGTCCGAGCGGACCGACGGTCACTGAGACCAGCAGCACGATATAGAGCGTGATGCGGGAGCCGTACACCAGGCGACTAAAGATATCTCGGCCAAACTCATCGGTGCCGAACCAGTGCTGCGCATTCGGCGCGACCAGCGCACTATTCAGGTCCTGTACCAGCGGGTTATAAGGCGCAATCAGCGGCGCGAAAATCGCCACCACCAGCAGCATAAAGATAATTCCTCCGCCGATGGCCGTGAGCGGATTGCGCGCCATTTTGCCGATAAACCCGACGGCCCGCGCCGCCGCGCGTTGCAGCCGCTGACGGCCTTCGCCCGCACCACCCGAAAGCGGCGAATCCAGAGAAACGGTCATGATTTTGTCCTCGGGTCAAAGAATTGATACAGCATGTCGGAGAGCAGGTTGAGCATCACGAAGATCACCCCCACCAGCAGCACGCAGCCCATCACCGCATTCATATCGCCCAGCAGCAAGCTTCCGGTAAGGTAGGAGCCAAACCCCGGCCATGAGAAGACGGTTTCAATCAGCACCGCGCCTTCCAGCAGCGCGCCGTAGGCCAGCGCCACCACCGTCAGCAGTTGCACGAGGATGTTACGAAACGCATGGTTCCAGATAACCTGGCGCTCGGTCAGCCCTTTCACCCGGGCGGTAATAATGAACTCCTGCGACAGCTGGGCCAGCATAAAGCTGCGGGTCATACGGCTGATATAAGCCAGCGAGTGAAAACCCAGCAGCGAGGCGGGAAGAATCAGATGATTAATGGCGTTCCAGAACACCTGTCCGTTGCCGGCCAGCAGCGCATCAACGGTCATCAGCCCGGTGCAGCGCGGCACCACACCATCCAGCCCAAGCTCTACCCTCCCGGCGCCGCCTACCCAGCCAAGCCAGGCATAGAACACCAGCAGCCCCATCATCCCGACCCAAAAGATCGGCATCGAGTAGCCCGCCAGGCTGATAATGCGTACCACATAATCGGAGACGCTATTGCGCCGCGCCGCGGCCAACACGCCCAGCGGAATACCAAGACCCGCGCCGACAATAATCGCCATCGTTGCCAGCTCCATGGTGGCCGGGAAGACGCGGATAATATCGTCCACCACCGGTTTCCCGGTCAGCAGCGCGTTGCCCAGATCGCCGTGCAACAGGTTGACGAAATAGATGCCAAACTGGGTGGTCAGCGATTTATCAAACCCCAGCTGCTGGTAAACCTGCTGATAGGTACTCTGGTCAGCATCCGGGCCGACAATCGCCAGCACCGGATCGATGGGCATGACGCGGCCAATGGTAAAGGTCAGCAGCAGCAGGCCGAACAGTGTAATCACCACCTGCAGTAGCCGTTTTGATAAGCGCCGGCCGCGTGAGCCGGGCGCAAGGATTGCGGTACTCATCCTTTCTCTCCTTCGCGGACTTTATAGACGTCACGCAGAAAAGTGGTGGCGGAGGGGTGCGGCTGATACTCCCGTACCTCGTTGCGCACGACGACCGAATCAACCATCTGCGAAAGCGGAATTAAAGCCGGAACCAGCTGGTCGTAGCGTGTCTGGATGGCCTGGTAGTCAGCCACCTGTTTTTGCGGATCGCGTTCCAGCAGGGCCTGGTCAATCATCGTATTCAGTTGCGGGTCGTAAAAACCGGTACGCCAGCCCCTGGAAGTTGGTCAGGCGCGCCTTATCGCTGTTATCCGGGTTATAGACCAGCGCGCGCAGGCTGGAGTGCGGATGCGGCTCCATCCCGCTGCCGCCGCGACCTACCAGCAGGTCAAATTTACGCTCGCGCATTGCGCCGTAGATCTGGTTACCAGTGCCGGTGATGATTTTGGCGTTAATCCCCGCCTGCATCAGCGTCGACTGCACGGCGATAGCGATGTTAAGAAATGGCTGATCGGAGAGTACCCGCAGCGTGGTATCAAAGCCGTTGGGATATCCCGCTTCCGCCAGCAGCTTTTTCGCCCGCGCCACATCCAGCCTGTAGCCGGGATCGGGTAGCGTGGACGGCATTCCCGCTTTGATAGGCCGCTGGTGCAGCACGCCGTAGCCCGGCATCAGCGCTTTATTGATACCCTGGTAATCAATCAGATAGCGCACCGCCTCGCGCACTTTCGGATTGGCGAAGTGCGCCTCTTTCATGCTCATCGCCACGTAGTACATGGTGCCGCGCTGCACCGCATCGACGGTCAGCTGCGGATCGCTGCGCAGGGCGTTGATATCGGAAACCGCCATATTGTTGGCAATATCAAGGTCGCCTTTTTCGATCATCAGGCGCAGAGTTTGCGACTCCTGGAAATGACGCAGTACCACGCGGCTCATTTTCGCCTCGCCGCGCCAGTAGTCAGGGTTGCGCTTCATGCGCAGCACATCTTTCGCCTGCCAGGTTTCGAGGATAAACGGCCCGGAACCGGCTTCATGGGTGGTTAGCCAGCGGTTACCCCAGTCGTTATCCTGCTGGTGGCTTTGCACCGTTTTACTGTCCAGCACTCCGAGGTTGCCCAGCGCCGCCAGCGAGTAAATCACCAGCTGCGGATCGTTATCTTTGGGTAATACGATTTGCACCGTGAAGCGGTCCGGCGCGCTGACCTGGCTGTCGATATTTTTCTTACTGAAGCCATAGGATTTCCATACTGAGGCCTGGGCCAGGTTGAGGTGCAGGATGCGCCGCATTGACCACACGACGTCGGCGGCGGTCAGCGGGTTGCCGGAGTGAAACTTAACGTCATCGCGCAGATGAAAGGTCAGGGTTTTGCCGTCGGGGCTGATATCCCAGGATTTCGCCAGCGCGGGCCTGACGGTGGTGAGCTGCTCAGGGTCAAGCTCCACCAGCGAGTCGTAGAGGTTGACCACGATCCCCACCACTTCGTTACCGGTCATCGCCGCCGGGTCAAGGGTGAGCAGGTTATTCATATTCATGCCGATGATCAGCTGGTCGGGCGGCGTTTTCGCCACCGCCTCCCCGCTCCCCATCGACATGGCGAGCGCGAGAATACACGCTCCCAGTAAGGAGGTTTTTTTCATATCTCTGTTTGCCTGTACTGTAGGGTACATGTTGCCGGATGGCGGCATTTTCGGCTTATCCGGTCTACCGGGCCGCAGGCTCGATAAGCGCAGCGCCATCGGGTATTTATTTTTTTAAATCAGTCGTGGCTAACGGTATTGGCTTCGATATACGCAAAATTAATGTCTTCACCGAGACCCGGACGTTGTGACAAATGCACAAATCCCTGGTCATCCATCGGGTCGACAATGCTGTTGAGATAGGCCGCCGGTTCATCGTAGTCGAGGAACGGATGCAGCAGGCCGCGCTCGTACCAGCGGCAGTTGCGGATCGCGCCCACCACCGCCAGGCTTGCCGCTCCGTTGCCGTGGACTTCGCAATCCATGCCGAAAGATTCCGCCAGCGCCGCCACCTTCATGGTCGGTGTAATCCCCCCCACGCCGTTAGCGCCGGCGCGCAGAATGTCGCAGGCCCCGGCTTTCACCCATTCGGCGCGCATGTGGTGCTTGCCGCCGAAGCTCTCCGGCCCGACGATGGGAATCGACAGGTTTTCCGCCAGCCACGCATAGGAGGACATCGAATCCTCCTCCATCGGCTCTTCAAACCAGGCGAAATTGAGTTTTTCCAGCTCTTTGCCGATCCACAGCGCCTCGGCGCGGCTGTACCAGTGATAGCCATCAATCATCAGGTCAATATCCGGCCCTACGGCTTCGCGCACCGCCGCGCAGGCTTTAATGTCCATTTTGGGATTGGGCGCAAAAGAGATTGGCGGCATCCAGGTGTGCAGCTTGATGGCCTTGTAGCCGCGGGCGACCAGCTTCTCAGCAAAAGCGGCATACTCTTCCGGGGTCGACAGGCCGCCCGGCAGATCGTCGCCGCACATGGTGCTACCGTAAGCCGGGACAGTGTCGCGATAGCCGCCGAGCAGCTTATAAACCGGCATCTTAAGGCTGCGGCCGATCAGGTCCCACAGCGCCTGTTCAACAAACGACAGCGCGCGCTCCGTTAGCTGATGTGCGCTGCCGCGCTGCCAGTGGTTAAGATCCTGCCAGATACGCTCACGGTTAAACGGGTCCTGTCCCACCAGCACTTTGCGAAAAAAATGTATTCACCACGAACGGGCGCACGACTTCCGGAGGCGCAAACGAAAATGCCCTGCGCCCCATCATCAGCGGTGATGGTCAGCATCGCCATTTTGGCCATGCTTTCAACCCCCGGATGGGAGTGCCCGGCGCTGTCGGAAACCCGACGAGTGGGATATTGGAAAACGGTGACATTCACAGATTCAATTTTCATGCTCGGTCCTTATCACGGCCAAATCCGATCGACATAATCAAATCGGCAAAGCGGTTTCACATTATTGAAAATACGTTTCAATATATAATCTAAGCACAACTTCGTAGTAGTGCCTCGGACAAACACCGCTAAGCAAGGCCATAAATTTGGGCATTGGCACAACAAGACGTGACTGTTTTCACAAAAGATGAGCGAAATGTGAGGCAGATCGACCAGGAGAAAAAAGGGCGTGAGCGCAGAGAAGAGATTAACCGACCAGCTACATCCCGGGAATGTCTGCGCCCACAAATGGCTGACTTAAACCGCCGCCGCTGGCTCCGCGCTAAGCGCTTCCAGCAGTTCAGGTAAGGTTTGATAGCGGCCAGCGGCGGCCTGGAAACGCGCGTGCTGGCTATCTTCTGCAATCACTATCGTGGCAATCCCCGCCGACTGGGCCGCGCAAAAGCCGGTAAAGCTATCCTCAATCACCAGACACTGGCTGGCGTTGAGATTGAGCTTCCGCAGCGTCGTGAGGTACACGCCGGGTGCGGTTTGCCGCGTGGTTCATCATCCGCGCTGGAGATCGCGTCAAAAAAGTGCCAGAGCGAGAGCTTGTTCAGCACGGCGGCGATAACCTGGCGGGATGATGACGTGGCGAGCGCAATTTTATAGCCGGCAGCGCGAAAATAGCCTAACGCCTCCTGCACCCCACGCATCGGCACGCCTTCGGCGGCAATCAGGCCGGTGATGCGCTGCAATATGGCCTCTTCCAGCAGCGATGGGGCAAGGTTAAGCTGAAAATAGCGGCACCAGGTGTCGGCGATTTCGTCGAGACGCTTGCCCTTGGTCAGGGTTTCACACTCAGCCACGCTCGCCGTTGCTCCCCACTGCGCGAGGGCGTCAATCTGCGCCTGGCGCCACAGCGCCTCGGAATCAATAATCACGCCATCCATGTCAAAAATAACCGCCTGCATACTCATTCGTTCACCTCATTAAGGCTGGCATGGAGCCCATGCCAGCCACATCACCTTAAGAGAATTCAACCTGCTCACGGGCAGTCGCTTCCTTGTGGGAAAATCCCGGCTGCTCCACGCGGATAAACGCACAGAGGAAAAAGGCCACCACGTACAATGCGGTATAGGCGATCACCACCCCAATGGTGCTGAAGAACGGCAGCAGCACCACGGCAATCGCCGGAGCGAGAAAGTTAGACATCCCCGCCGACAGGTTATACACCGAAATCGCCGCGCCTTTGTGCTTCGGCTCCAGCGCCGGGAACACGGCGGCCAGCGGCACAAAGGCGGCGACAAAGATCCCCAGGGCGATGGCCGGGATCAGCGCCATCGCAAAGCTGTGGCCAAAGTGCTGAGGGATGTAGTAAAACGCCAGGCTGGAAAGCGCCATCCCGATGCAGCCGAACCAGCGCACCACCTTCATCCAGCCCAGTTTTTCACCCAAAATGCCCCACAGCACGTTAGAGAAAATGGTGGTGAAGAAGAAGACCGCCCACACCTGAAGCCATTCTGAAGTGGTAAAGCCCAGCTCATCAACGAACATCATCGGCATAATCACCGCAAACCCGAACAGCGAGAGGGTATTGATGATCCTGACCATGCTCGACAGCAGAATATTGCGGTTGGTATAGAGCAGCGTCGCGGCGCGTCCCAGCTCGGCAAACTTCTCACGGGTGGTGAGATTCTGCATATGCTGCGGCGTTTGAATATGGCGCAGGGAAGCCAGAGCAATCACCCCCCCGGTAAGGCAGAAGGCCAGCGCCAGCCACAGGGTGCCCATTTCGCCAATATGCGGAATGGTGAAACTCGGAATATAGCTGCCGAAGACCCCGATGCCGATGGAATAGACCGCCCAGAACCAACCGATGGCCGAGCTGGCGTTGTCGCTTTTGACGTTATGGACAATCGCCACGATAAACGAGTAGAGGAACAGCGGATAGGCGAAGCCGCGGATGCCGTAGAAAAGCAGGATCAGCGCATAGTTGGCGTGACCGAGGCCGAAAACGAGGAACAGCACGTGGAACACGCACCACAGTACGAAGCCAATCATCATCGTTTTCAGCGGGGTGATAATTTCCGCCACCACGCCGGAAATCCACGCCGACAGCGCGGCGGCCAGGCCGTAGAGGGTAAAGGCAAAGGAGGCCTCTGCCGGAGAGAAGCCGAGCGCTTTGATATAGTGCGAGAGAAAAGCTAATTCAAAACCGTCGCCGGTCATAAATACGGCAATGGCGATGTATCCCCAGAGCAGGTTCAGGGGTAAACCGAGCCACTGTTTATTATTGATAGACATAATGACCTCGTTTTCAGGGTACAGGGTGGCCGCTCCGCGATGTGCAACGAAGCGGCTGTTATGATGAAAATCAGTGCTGCCGATAGTGCAGATCGTTTAAATACAGGGCCTTAAACTGCGCGTAGCGTTGCATCAGGGTGTGGTGGCGAACGGGATCCGTACGCCAGGTCTGCCAGACTTCCGGTTTTTCACACACCGCGGCAATCGGTTTGCCCACCGCCAGGCAGGCCAGCCGCGCCGCGCCCAGCGCGCCGCCGGTCTCTCCCCTTTATGGGTCACCACCGGCATAGCGAGAATATCGGCCAGCAGCTGGGCCCAGAACGGACTGCGGGCGCCCCCGCCCACCAGCGAGCACTGCGCGATCGGCGTCCCGCTCTCTTTCAATGCCTGCAGACCGTCATTGATGCCAAAGCTCACCCCTTCCAGCACCGCGTAGCCGAGCTGGGCACGCAGGCTGGAGTGGGTCATGCCCCAGAAGATGCCGCGGGCGTCAGGATCGTTATGCGGGGTTCTTTCCCCGGAGAGATAAGGCAGGAAGAACGGCGCGTTGGCTTTATCCTCCTCGCTTAGCTCGGCAATCTCCGCCAGCAGCGCCACTTCCGTGGTACCGGTGAGGCGGCAGAACCACTGCAAACAGCTGGCGGCGCTAAGCATCACGCTCATCTGATGCCACAGGTTCGGCAGAACGTGACAAAACGCATGGACCGCCGACTGCGGCGCCGGACGATAGGCGTCGGTCACCACAAACAGCACCCCGGAGGTACCGAGCGAAATAAACGCGTCCCCCGGGCGAGACCGCGCCGACGCCAATGGCGCTGACTGCGTTATCGCCGCCGCCCCCGGCCACACCACCGAGGCGTTCAGCCCCCAGCGCGCAGCCACCTGCGGGTCAAGGGTGGCGGAAACCTCACAGCCTTCCACCAGCATCGGCATCTGGCTGCGCGACAGGCCGCATTTATCCAGCAGCGAGTCGGACCAGTCGCGCTTCGCCACGTCCAGCCACAGCGTTCCGGCGGCGTCCGACATATCGGAGACTTTCTTCCCGGTCATCCGGTAGCGCAGATAATCTTTCGGCAGCAGCACCGTGGCGGTGCGCTGAAAGTTTTGCGGCTCGTGACGACGCACCCACAGCAGCTTCGGCGCGGTAAAGCCCGGCATCGCCAGGTTGCCCGCCACCTGATGCAGCTCCGGCGCCATCTCCTCCAGCTCTGCGCACTCTGCGGCGCAGCGGGTGTCGTTCCACAGAATGGCCGGACGGATCGTCTCCCCCTTTTCATCCAGCAGCACCGCGCCGTGCATCTGTCCGGAGAGGCCAATCGCCTTGACGGCCGACCAGTGCTGAGCGCATTTTTCCCGTAGGGTGGCCATCAGGTACTCCGTCGCCTCCCACCATAACTCCGGCGATTGTTCTGACCAGTGCGGATGAGGCCGCTGAATGCTCAGCGGCGCGCTATGGCTGGCGATAACCTGATTGTTCTCATCAATGATCAGCGCTTTGACTTCCGATGTGCCAAGATCGATACCCAGATACATAGCCACCTCTTATTTAATCAGCGTGTAAACAGCGGCGACTTTCTCGCGCATTAGCGCCAGGAAATCCGCGTTGTCGGCCAGGTCGCCAAACAGGGCTTTATCACGGGCGAAGACAGCCACCGGATCCTGAGCCTCATACATCTCATGCACCGCCTGCTCATCCAGGATGCCGTCCTGGTACTGATACGGCAGGGTTCCCTTATGCCACTGCTCCATAAAGACGAAGAACAGCGCCGGCAGCATGGCGGTCGCTTCCGGACGGACGCCGCGCTGATAGCACTCCTGCAAGGTTGGCGCGATCATCGCCGGAATCTTTGAGAAACCATCGGCGGCAACGCGCTGGTTGGTGTCCTGGATATGCGGGTTGGTAAAGCGCTTGAGCACCACATCGCGGTAGGTCGGCAGATCAATGCCGTTATCGCGGAGGCAAGGAATGACATCCTCCGTGACGTAGCGGTCGGCAATGGCGTAGATAGCATCGGGGAGCGTGCTTCGTGAATATACTGCTGGCCGATTAAGGTCCCCGCCCAGGCAATGCAGCTGTGGGACGCGTTCAGGATGCGGATTTTCGCCTCTTCATAGGGGATAACCGACTCGACCATCTCCACGCCGACCGCTTCCAGATTTGGGCGGGCATCGCGGAAGTTGTTCTCCACCACCCACTGGATAAAGGTCTCGCCCATTACCGGCGCCTTATCGTCAATGCCGGTTTGCGCTTTGATACGGGCCGGCAGATCGGCCGCCGGACGCGGGGTGATGCGGTCCACCATGGTATTCGGACAGGTGGTATTCGCGGCCATCCAGTCAATCACCGCCTGTTTGCCGGTAAGCTGCAGGAACTCCACCATCCCGTCGTGGAAGCGCTCACCGTTATGCCGCACGTTGTCGCAGTTGAGCAGGGTCAGCGGCCCGGCGTTGTCCGCCATGCGCTTTTCCAGAACTCGTGCGAGGGTGCCGTAAATGGTTTTGCATTCGCCTTTCAGGTCGGCCTGCAGATCGGGGTTGCTGGTTTCCAGCTGATGGCGGGTGTTCAGGTAGTACCCCCCTTCCGTCACGGTAAAGGCGATAACTTTTGTTTGCGGATTGGCCCCTTCGTTAATCAGCGGCTGCAGCCCTGCCTGCCACGGCAGCAGTTTCTGAATAGAGGTGATTTCTTCATATTCGCGCTCCCCTTCCGGGCTGACGGTCTCCAGCACGTAACGTCCTCCCTGCGCCGCCAGCGCCTGCACCACCTGCTCGGCGTCGTTGCGGATATTGCCCGCCGCGATGCGCCAGCGCTTATCCCCGGAAGCGATCAGACGATGCAGATACCACGCCTGATGCGCGCGATGAAAAGAACCCAGACCAATGTGAAGCCATGTGAATTGATTGTTCATGTTCTGCTCTCCTTGAGTTGATGGCGCCACTGTAATTGATCATTTGACCAAAATAAGAGCCACAGATCACAAAAGAACAATTACTCAATTAAATTACAAATGACCAGTCAAGAGCAAAAGCTTGCCAGTTATGCCAACCACGGCGAGAATGCGGGTATTCGCCGGGCCAATTGCGTGCCCAGGCCAGCAACTTAGGGCGGGAGACCATGAGTAAAGAAGACGATATCCGGTTGGATCAGAAGGTGCGTGCCGCATGGATGTACTACATCGCCGGCCAGAATCAGAGCGAGATTGCCAGCCAGCTGGGCACCTCCAGACCGGTGGTGCAACGGCTGATCGCCGCCGCGAAAGAAGAAGGGATTGTGTCGATTAATCTGCACCATCCAGTGGCGAACTGCCTCGATTATGCGCAGTTGTTGCAGGAAAAGTATCAGCTTCTTGAGTGCAATGTGGTCCCCGCCTTTAGCGAAGAAAGCACCCTCGATAGCGTATCGTTTGGCTGCTATCAGCTGATGGCTCGCTACCTGCAGGATGATAAAGAGAAAATCATCGGTCTGGGCTCGGGCCTGACCCTGAAAAAAGCGCTGCAGCGCATCGATTTCGACAGCCTGAATACCCGCTGCGTGGCGCTGATCAGCGCCATGGACGCCGACGGGCAGTGCAACTATTACGATGACGTGCCCCTGCTGCTGACGAGCAAAATAAAAGCCAAGTACTATCAGTGGCCGGCGCCGCGCTACGCCCAGACCGCGGATGAGTATGAGATGTGGTGCACCAATCGCTTATTCCGCAGCGTCTCTGGCGTCGCCCGGGAGGCGGACGTGATTTTTTGTCGGTATTGGTCCGCTGGGCACGCAAAGCCCCGATCTTTAAAGACGGATTTATCAATCAGGCGCAGATGGATGAGCTGACCGCCCGCGGCGGCATCGGGGAGATCCTCGGGCGGTTTATTGATGCAGAAGGCGAGGTGGTCGACAGCGAGATCAACCGCATGATCACCAGCTATGATATCCGCCAGAACCACTGCCCGCGGATTGCCGCGGCCTGTGGAGAATACAAACGACCGGCGATCCTGGCCGCCCTTAAAGGCGGCTGGATCAACGGCCTGGTGACCGATGAACATACCGCTCGCTGGCTGCTGACGCGCTAACGGCAAACAGCAAACCGCGACTCAGCTGCTGCTCATCAGTCGCGGCGGAATTTCAATCCGCTGCTGGCTGGCTTCGCCGGCGTCAATAATCGAAAAAACAGCGTCCAGCATCGCCGGCACGTCCTGCTGCACCATGTCGATATCGTGCCCCAGCAGATAGACAAACGGATCCCAGTCGAAGCAGCCCATCGGCGGCTGCTCGCTGCCGGTCAGCCCCACCTGCGACAGCCAGCGCACAACCCCTTCAAGGGATATCGTCGAGTTAACAAATATCCCCTGCAATAGCGTCTTCGCGCTGCCAAACCGCTCCTGCAGGCATTCCTCAACGTGACCTTTCGAATAGCCGGGAGCCAGAATATTCGCCTGCGGCACGCTCAGCCCCTGCTCGTGATGCGCATCGTGGAAACCGCGTAAACGCTCGCTGGTGTTATGGTCGCTGCTGCGCCCGCCGATGAAGGTCAGCGGCGCCAGCGATCCCCGACGGCGGGCGCTGTTAGCGAGGATCTTGTGGGTCAGCGCTTTCGCACCGCCGTAGTTATCCGAAATCACCGACGGAGAGAGAGACCCCCGGCAGGTCGAGATTGACCGTAGGCACGCCCGCCTGCTGGCAGAGCGCGGAAATTTTATCCGGATTGGTCGCCCCGGTCGCGATCACCCAGCTCAACCTGTCCAGGAGAGCTATCGCCTTTTACCGCTTCGAGCTCCAGCTCCGGGCTTCGGCGCGTACAGGTGATAATCGGCAGCAGGCCACGCTCGCGGGCCATCTCCTCAAAGCGTTCGGCGACGGAACCGAAGTAGCGGTTATCGTATTTGGGGATAATCATGCCAATGACGTGTGATTTTTTACTGCGCAGCATGCTGGCCTGGCGGTTAATCGCATAGCCCTGCTCCTCAGCAATCCGGGTCACCTTTTCGGCAAGCTTTGCGCTGATGCGGCGTTTTTTCCAGTTACCGTTGAGGATAGCGCTCACCGCGCTCGCCGAAACGCCGGAAAGCTCCGCCAGGTCGTAAATCGTTATCTTCTTCATTTTTCCAACTTGCGTCACAAAATCATGTCGCTGTTAATTTCCCCACTTGCTCAATCGATGAAGCGAGCGCAACATAGCTTCATCGATTGAGCATCCATTTCACGCCAGGAAGTACGCGCGCATACTGCCTTAACATGCCAGCAAGCCTGAATAATGATGCTGATATTCAATATGTTACCAGGTTTTTGTCCATAACCTCGAACGCGATGCCCTCGGGTTCGATAGTTTTAACCAGACACGGCAAAGGATTATAAAATGAACCACTCTGTCTCCTCTATGAATACTTCCCTCAGCGGTAAAGTCGCCGCGATCACTGGCGCGGCGTCCGGTATCGGCCTCGAGTGCGCGAAGACCCTGCTGGGGGCTGGCGCAAAAGTAGTGCTAATCGACCGCGAAGGCGAAAAGCTCAACAAACTGGTCGCTGAACTTGGCGAAAACGCCTTCGCTCTGCAGGTGGATCTGATGCAGGCGGAGCAGGTCGATAATCTTCTGCAGGGCATTTTGCAGCTTACCGGGCGTCTTGATATCTTCCACGCCAACGCCGGCGCCTATATCGGCGGGCCGGTGGCCGAGGGCGACCCGGACGTCTGGGACCGCGTGCTGCACCTCAACATCAACGCCGCCTTCCGCTGCGTGCGCAGCGTCCTGCCGCATCTGATCGCGCAACAATCCGGGGATATTATTTTCACCAGCTCCATCGCGGGCGTGGTGCCGGTGATCTGGGAGCCTGTCTATACCGCGTCGAAATTCGCTGTGCAGGCGTTTGTCCACACCACTCGTCGTCAGGTGGCGCAGTATGGCGTGCGCGTCGGCGCCGTACTGCCGGGCCCGGTGGTGACCGCGCTGCTGGACGACTGGCCAAAAGCCAAAATGGATGAAGCGCTGGCCAACGGCAGTCTGATGCAGCCGATTGAAGTGGCGGAGTCAGTGCTGTTTATGGTGACGCGTTCGAAAAACGTCACCGTACGCGACATTGTGATCCTGCCGAACAGCGTGGATCTCTGACCCGTAACCAGCCTGTGAGAGGATGTGATGCAAAACGATACGCAAAACATTATTGGTGTGGATGTCGGTTCGGGCAGCGTGCGCGCCGGGGTCTTCAATCTGCGGGGCGAGCTTCTCGCCCACGCGACCCGGGAAATTACCCTGTTTCGCAGCGCCGGAAACAAGGTCGAGCAGTCGAGCCGTGAAATCTGGCAGGCGGTGTGCTACTGCATTAAAACCGCGGTGGCCAGCGCCGGCGTCCCGCCGTCGTCGATCGCCGGGCTCGGCTTCGATGCCACCTGCTCGCTGGTGGTGATTGGCGATAACGACGCGCCGCTGGCGGTCGGGCCTTCGGACGATCCGGACCGCAATATTATTGTCTGGATGGATCATCGCGCCACCGCGCAGGCGGAAAAGATCAACGCGACGGGCCACCCGGTACTGCAGTACGTTGGCGGCAAAATCTCGCCGGAGATGGAAACGCCGAAAATTCTGTGGCTGAAGGAGAATCGCCCGCACATCTATCAGCAGGCGCGCCACTTCTTCGACCTCGCCGATTACCTTACCTGGCGCTCAACCGGCGATGACGCCCGCTCGGTCTGCACGGTGACCTGTAAATGGACCTACCTGGCGCATGAACAACGCTGGGATGCCGGCTACTTCCGCCAGATTGGCCTCGACGAGCTGGCGGATGAAGATTTTGTCCGCATCGGCCAGTGGATTGTCGCCCCTGGAACCCCTTGCGGCGACGGTCTTTGCGCCACGGCGGCAGAAGAGATGGGCCTGCCGATCGGCACGCCGGTGGCGGTGGGGATGATTGACGCCCACGCGGGCGGCATCGGCACCGTTGGGGTGCTTAACGGCGCGGTCAACAATATGGCCTACGTCTTCGGCACTTCTTCCTGCACCATGACCACCACTGAGGAAGCGGTGTTCGTCCCCGGCGTCTGGGGCCCCTACTATTCGGCGATGGTCCCGGGCTACTGGCTGATTGAAGGCGGACAAAGCGCCGCCGGCGCAGCAATCGACCAGCTGCTGAGCTTCCATCCGGCGGCGGCGGCGGCTTGCGAGCAGGCTAAAGCCGCGGGCGTCCCTCTGCCGGTCTGGCTGGCAGATCGCGTACTGGCGCAGGCTGCCTCGCCTTCTGAGGCGGTCAAGCTGGCCGCCGGTCTACACGTGGTGCCCGAGTTTCTCGGTAACCGCGCGCCGCTTGCCGACCCCCACGCGAAAGCGCTGATTGCCGGGCTGGGGATGGAGCGGGACCTGGATAACCTGACCGCGCTGTACGTTGCCGGGTTATGCGGGATTGGCTATGGCCTGCGACAGATCCTCGACGCCCAGCGCGCCTGCGGAATTGAGAGTGAAAATATCGTCATCAGCGGCGGGGCCGGACAGCATCCGCTGGTGCGGCAGCTGCTGGCCGACGCCTGCGGCGTTAGCGTCGTGAGCACCGCCTGCAGCGAGCCGGTGCTGTTAGGCTCCGCCATCCTCGGCGCCGTCGCGGGCGGAATCACGGCTTCGCTGCCGGAGGCCATGAAGCAATTTACTCAGGTGGATGCCACCTATCACAGCGAGACTGCGTTTAGCTCGCTACATCAGCGCAGGTATGAGGCCTATAAGGCGCTACAACAGGCCGGCAGGCTGATTCGCGAATAACAACCCTCTTTTTTAATAACAATAATGCTCCGCTGCTGTGCAGCGGAGACACTCATCTGCACTCTGAAATCGAGGTCAACATGTCCGTTAATAACAAACAGTGGTACGGTCTACCGCTCAACCTCATCTGGGGATATGTCGCCATCGCCGTGTTTATGACCGGCGACGGCTTTGAGCTGGCTTTTCTCTCGCACTACATCAAAGCACTCGGATTCACCCCGGCGCAGGCTTCCTTTGCCTTTACGCTATACGGTCTGGCCGCCGCCCTGTCGGCGTGGGTCTCCGGCGTGGTAGCGGAGATCATCACCCCACGCAAGGCCATGATGATCGGCTTCGTGCTGTGGTGCGTGTTCCACGTGCTGTTCCTCGTCTTCGGCCTCGGTCGCGCCAACTATGCGCTGATCCTGCTGTTTTATGGCATCCGCGGCCTGGCCTACCCGCTGTTCCTCTACTCATTTATCGTCGCCATTATCCACAACGTTCGCAGCGACAGTTCCAGCTCTGCGCTGGGCTGGTTCTGGGCGGTCTACTCCGTGGGCATCGGCGTGTTCGGCAGCTATATTCCGAGCTTCACCATTCCCCACATTGGCGAAATGGGCACCCTGTGGCTGGCGCTGGTCTTTTGCGCCACCGGCGGCATCATTGCGCTGGTGTCGATGCGTCATACCGAAACGCCGCGCCATATGCAGAACCTGACCACTCGCGAAAACTCGCCGAACTGGGGCGCGCCGCGACGCTGCTCTATAC